>Ga0210409_10001877_pt1 | contig 26338 bp, 22 predicted proteins | sample IncBWH17MmetaG_FD_161649 | JGI IMG/M metagenome (GOLD analysis project Ga0210409, IMG submission 161649) | Forest soil microbial communities from Barre Woods Harvard Forest LTER site, Petersham, Massachusetts, United States - Inc-BW-H-17-M | ecosystem: Environmental > Terrestrial > Soil >...
GACTGGATGTGCAGACCAGCACGAACGATATGTTTGCTTACCAGGACCTGGTGGATACCGGGGACATCATCGGGCTACGGGCATTTTCAACCGGCCCCGGAGTGTTCAGCGACAACAATTTCCAGTCTATGGACGACGCGCGCGGAGTGCTGACCAAATACCGCGATTATTACGGGACGCATAACATAAAGAGTTATGTGGTAGGTAACCGGAAACAGCGGCAGTTTATGGTGGAAGCCTCGAAAGATTTGGGGATGATGCCGACGACCGAGGGTGCACTGGACCTGAAGCTGGACCTGACGCACGTCATCGATGGATTCCATGGCAACGAACATACGCTGGGTGTGGCGCCTCTTTATAACGATGTGATCCAGCTGTTTGCGCAGTCCGGGATTGCGGAAACGCCAACGCTGATCGTGAATTACGGCGGGCCTTTTGGCGAAGAGTATTGGCTGCAGCACACCAACCCACACGACGATCCAAAGGTGAACCGCTTCATGCCACACAGTGTGCTGGACCACAAGACCAAGCGGCGCGGCGCGTGGTTCCGCGACGATGAATACGCGTTTCCAAAGCATGCCGCGCAAATGGCCAAGCTGCTTCGCGCTGGAGGGCTGGTCGGCGTGGGAAGCCACGGCGAATTCCAGGGACTGGGGTACCACTGGGAGATGTGGATGCTGGCGAGCGGCGGAATGACGCCGCTGGAAGTGCTGCGATGCGCGACGGTGAATGGTTCGAAAATTATTGGCCGACCAGAGGATATCGGTTCGCTAGAACCTGGGAAATTGGCGGACCTGGTGATTCTCGACAAGAATCCGCTGGAGGATATTCACAACACAAATTCGATACGGTGGGTGATGAAGAACGGCGAGTTGTTTGAGGGAGACACGCTGGATCAAGTGTGGCCGGAGCAGAAGAAGCTGGAGCCGCTGTGGTTCTGGAATTTCGATAAGCCGAAGGCCGGAGAGCCGTTGCATTATGGGGTGATGACGAAACCGTGATGAGAGGGACACTAGCAATCGTGGAATAGCACGGAGCCGATCTAAAGATCGGCCACTATATGGCGGGAGAAGATTCACTTTGCGGCGGGGCGGAGTTGCTGCTGTGTGCGATACCACTCGAAGGTGCGTTGTAGGCCTTCTTCGAACAAAACAGTTGGTTCGTACTTGAGGATTTCGCGGGCTTGAGTGATGTCCGCTTGAGAATCACGAATGTCTCCGTCGCGCGGAGGGTCGTACTTTGCCGCGAGTTGCTTGCCGGAGAACTGGCGCAATAGATCCAGGGTCTGATTCAGGGAAATGCGCTGGCCCATGCCGACGTTGAAGACTTTGCCTGCGGCGCCTGCAGCTTCGCAAGCCAAGAGATTCGCTTGCACCGCGTTGTCCACAAAGGTGAAATCCCTAGTCTGCTCACCATCGCCGTAAATCAGCGGTGGCTCTTCGTTCAAAAAAGCGCTGGAAAAGCGGGAGAGGACGCCGGAGTAGGGAGAGTCCGGATCCTGGCGTGGGCCGAACACGTTGAAGTAGCGGAGGCAGACGGTTTCGAGGCCGTAGCAGCGTCCGAAAACTTGCGCGTAAAGTTCGCCGACGTATTTGGTCACCCCATAGGGGGAAATGGGCTGGGGCTGCATGGTTTCGACCTTCGGCAGCGTCGGCGTTTCCCCGTAGGCCGCGGAGGAAGCGGCGAAGACGACGCGTTTGACTTTGTTATCCCGCGCAGCCACCAAAACATTCAGCGTGCCATCTATATTGATGCGATTCGCTTCGATGGGATCCTTTACGGAACGAGGAACGGAAGTGCGGGCGGCGAGGTGAATCACGAACTCTGCCTGCTGGATGGCCTTTTGCACGATTTCGATGTCGGTGATGGAACCCTTGATAAAGGTGATTTTGTTGCGGACTTCGGCGAGATTTTCTTCTTTTCCGGCGGAAAGATCGTCGAGAACGACAACGCCATGGCCGCGGCGAACGAGTTCGTCGACGGTATTCGAGCCGATAAATCCGGCGCCTCCTGTGACCAGGTAGCGCATTGCGTGCCTCCCGCTGGCGTACGAGTGTTATTGTACGATGAGGGCAAGGCGGAGGAGAGATTGAATCCACGGCGCGTCACAAAAAGGACATGAGCAAGAGAATCGCACTAGTGCTGGCGGTAATTGTGGTGGTAGCGGCGGGAGGCTGGATTTATTGGCGGAGGACTTGCTGTTCAACACCGGCACAGCCGAGGGGATCGGTTTCACGGCCGAATCAGCCAAGCGGGAGCGCTGGGCCGACGGGGTCCGCTACCACGCGGCCCGGAGAACCTTCCAGCTCAGCTACCAGTTCGAACGCCGGAATCGAAATTGTGGCGGGGCGGGAGCCGGGATACATGCCGCGGGCTGGCGAGACTTTTCAATATGCTGCGAATATAACCAAGCTGAACAGCACCATCGCTAACCTCAAAATTGTTGTTGCCGAGCGGCGTAATTTCGCGGGAAAGAGCGCCTGGCACCTTCAGGCGTTTGCCCATACGGAGAATCCGTATCGAATGATTTTTGAGCTGGATGACCAGTTTGATTCTTACAGTGACGCGGCCAATTCCATCGGCCTGCAATACGAAATGCATCTGAGCGAACGCGGACAGAAAGTCGATTCGGTGCAGCGCATGCTGCCTTCTGCAGGTGACCCTGCCCCGGCGGATGCCACGGCGGCGCGCGTCTTGCCCGGAACACGCGACCCACTGGGAATGCTGCAGTATCTTCGCGGAGTGGATTGGAGCAAGACGCCGGAGGTGCGGAGCCCGGTGTATGACGGGCGGGCGCTGCATGAAGTGCGCGCGACGCTGGCGGCAAGAAGTCAGCAGGTGAAGGTGCCCGCCGGGAGTTTTACGACCTCGAAAATCGAGATACGCGTTTTTGAGAATGGCAGCGAAAATAAGGATTCGCATTTCTTTTTGTATCTGACCAATGATGCGGCGCGTACGCCGGTTTTGATGGAAGCGGTGTTGCCGGTGGCGACCGCGCGGGTGGAATTGACGAAGGCGAGTTAGTCGCGAAGCCGCAGGTGTTGAGCGATTTATTTAGTCTTGACTAGCGTCTCAATCAGAGAACAGGCGATGTGCCCGATAGTGATGTGCGCTTCCTGGATGCGCTGAGAGTCGCGCGAAGGAACATTCAAGAGAAGATCTACTTTCGTGGCGAGGACGCCGCCGGCTTCGCCGGTTAAGCCGACGGCGAAAGCCCCGCGTGCGCGAACGGCATCCATAGCCAGAAGAAGATTGCGACTATTACCGCTGGTGGAGAGCACAACAACCACGTCTTGGGGATGGACCAGCGATTCAATCTGCCTGGAGAAAATTCGTTCGAAGCCGTAGTCGTTGCCGGCAGCGGTTAGAACGGAAGTGTTGGTGGTGAGCGCGAGAGACGCAAGCCCGGAACGATCATCCCGCAGCTTCACGACAAGTTCCGCGGCAAGATGCTGTGCGTCGGCGGCACTCCCGCCATTTCCCAAAAAGACGATTTTACCGCCCGATCGGAGGGCCGCAGCTGAGCGCTCCGCGAACACGCGAATTCGGCCGATCAACTCGTCCGAAAAGCTCTGCTTTACACGGGCGCTTTCGGAGAGTTGCCGGCGGATCTCGTCTTCAGCGGAGGTCATCGCCGTTTAGCAAAGAACGATCTTGTTGCGGTGGCGCGAGACACGGCGCGTGGCATTTCTGGTATCCACGACGAGTTTCGCGGAGTCCACGATCGCGGCGTAATCGTAGCTGGTGTGATCCGTGGCGATGACGATTGCGTCGTAAGCGGAAATCGTTTCGGGCTTCAGCGGCACGGATTTCATGTTGGAGTAATCGTAGTGGCGCATTTTGTGCAGAGCCGGGAAGTACGGATCGTTGTAGTCGAAATCAGCCCCGCGCTTCTGCAGGATTTCCATGATTTTCAGCGTGGGAGATTCACGCAAGTCGTCCACGTCCTTTTTGTAGGCGACGCCGAGGATGAGGATTTTCGAACCCTTGATACTTTTCTTGTGGTCGTTCAGGGCCGCGGCGATGGAATCCACGACGTGGTAGGGCATGGCGACGTTCACCTCGCCGGCCAATTCGATAAAGCGCGTGGCGAAATCATATTCGCGCGCCTTCCAGGAAAGGTAGAACGGATCGACGGGAATGCAATGTCCGCCTAGGCCGGGTCCTGGGTAGAAGGGCATGAAACCGAACGGCTTGGTTGCGGCAGCGTCGATGACTTCCCAAACGTCAACGCCCATGCGCAGGCAGAGCATTTTTAGTTCGTTTACCAGCGCGATATTCACGCAGCGGAAAATATTTTCGAGCAGCTTGGCCATTTCCGCCGCGCGAGTGGAGCTGACCGGGATTACTTTTGCGACTACCTGGGCGTATAGCGCGACCGCAGCGCGGCCGCTGGGCGGATTGACGCCGCCTACGACCTTGGGGATTTGCGCCAGGCCGTACTGCTTGTTGCCGGGATCTTCCCGCTCGGGCGAAAACGCGAGGAAGAAGTCGACGGGAACATTCTCATTTTCCGGACCGGCTGCGATTGCGCAGTGCAAGTTGCTCTTCTCCAGAATCGGTAGAACGAGTTCCTCGGTGGTGCCGGGATAGGTGGTGGACTCGAGGACGACGAGTTGGCCCTTCTGCAGATTCGGATAAATGGATTTCGCGGTGTCTTCCACGTAGCTCAGATCCGGCTCGCGGTATTCGTTTAATGGGGTGGGCACGCAAATGAGTATGGCGTCCACTTCCTTGAGCTTCGTAAAGTCGTTGGTGGCCGAAAAATGGCGGCTGTTGACGAACTGCTGAATTTTGGTCTGCTGGATATGTTCGATATAGGATTTCCCGGCGTTCAGCATTCTTACTTTTTCGGGGTCGGTATCGAATCCGGTGACCTTGTGGCCGGCCTCGGCGAAGCGCAAAGCCAGTGGTAGCCCCACGTAGCCGCAGCCGATGATGCCTACTTTGAGCTGGGCGCCCTTGAAAAATTCCGGTCTTCTATCGGTAGCCATGCGATGAACTAAGCTCCTCGTCGTTGATGGGGACAGACACTAGCCGTGAGGCCATTCAGAGAACAACCTTCAAATGATAGCAGTTTCCGCCGGAAGCGCTGAAAGGTTGCAAGGCGAGATTTCCAAACTTTCACGGGGCTTGGTGGTTTTTGTGGCTAAAAGTGCATTGCCATCGAAGCGGTACTGGCGGCAAGATGGTTCGCTGTTCCAGCGTAGAGGATTCCGGGAATGGGTCTGACAAAAATATGACGCTGCTAATCTTGCTGCTGGGCCTCACGGTAGGCGTGATGGTGGGGCTATTGGGGATTGGTGGAGGCGTCGTGTTGGTGCCTGCGATGGTGTACCTGCTGCATTACGATCAGCACATGGCACAGGGAACGTCGTTGCTCATTCTGCTTCCGCCGATTGGATTGGGAGCGCTGCGGCAATATTGGAAAAACGGAAATGTGGATTTACGTGCGGGAATCTATTGCGCGGTTGGATTTCTTCTGGGCGGATATGTGGGCGGCAAGATTGCGGTTCCCATGCGGTCGGCGATCTTGCAGGCGACTTTCGGATTTTTTCTGATGTTGTCCGCGGTGCTGCTGTGGAATAAGACGAATCCGCGTTCGAATCCGGCGGCTGCGGGAGTCACGCCATCCAACGAGAGTCCCTGGAGGTTGGCGGGGATAACGGCGGTGGCGGCGTTTTGCGGAGTGGCTGCGGGAATGGTTGGAATCGGAGGCGGAGTGCTGCTGGTGCCGCTATTGGGATTGCTGTTCGGGTTCAGCCAGCACCGGGCGCAGGGCACTAGCCTCGTCGCGCTGATTCCACCGACGGGGCTGCTGGCTTTTCTGCAGTACGCAAAGGCCGGCTATGTTTCGTGGAACACCGGATTGTTGTTGATTCCCGGGGTTTTTGTCGGCGGATATCTGGGAGGAGAACTGGCGCGGCGGTTAAACCCTGTTCGCATGCGGCAGGTGTTCGCGGCGTTGATGTTTCTGCTGGGTGTGTGGCAGGTCTTCTCCGCGTGGGGCTCCTGACGCATACTAGAAGGACATGTACGACATTCACTGCCACATACTGCCGGGGCTCGACGACGGACCAAAGACGATAGAAGACTCGCTGGCGATGGCCGAGGAAGCCATTGCGGATGGCATCACCCACGTAGTCGGCACACCGCACGCAAGCTCCACGTATGAATTCGATTTTGGGAAAGTTCGCGCGGCGCGCGATGAGCTGCAGGAGAAGCTTGGCGACCGGTTGACCATCGCGACCGGGTGCGATTTTCACTTCAATCCAGAAAATATTGAGGCATTGCGGAAAGATGGCGCGCGGTTTTGCGTTAATCAGAAGGATTACCTGCTGGTGGAGTTCAACGAATTTTCCATTCCACCGTGGATGGATCAGGCCCTGCACGAATTGCAATTGGCGGGGATTCGGCCGATTGTTACGCATCCCGAACGAAATGGAATATTACGGACGCAACCGGACCGGCTGGTTAAGTGGGTTCGACAGGGTTGTTTTGTACAGGTTACCGCGGGATCTCTGGCGGGAGTATTTGGCCCTTCGGCACGCGAAGTAGTGTGGAAGTGGATTGGCAAGGGTTTGATCCACTTTGTTTCCAGCGATGCGCACAACACGGCGCGGCGCCCGCTGAAGCTCAAATTCGCTTTTGAAGACGTAAAAACTCAGTTTGGTGCAGAAAAGGCCGAAGGGTTATTTATTCATAATCCGCAGGCGGCGTTCGAGGGAGCAGATCTTCCTTACATTCCGGAAATTCCGTCGGAAGACGAGGGACGGAAGAAGAAGCGCTTCATTTTTTTCTAGGATGGACCGCCTGGAGGCTGGCCACTACAAAACACTGTTAGGAAACTGGTTTTAGAGGAAGTCCCGCCCAAGCGTTCAGCAATCCCAAGACTTCTCGCACTACGTCGAGCGCGTCGCCTGTATTTCTCCACCAATGCGCTGGATCGAACGAATCATCGGAAACGCCCCTAACGATGGCTTTGCCGTCGGACGCCGAAAGAGAATTCCACAATTTTCGAGTGCGGCGTGTGTGGACACGGGAAGTTACGAGAATCACCGAGTGATGGGGAGTCGGCCGCAAAGCTGCACCAATCGTTTTCATTTCGTCGGCGGTGTTGACGATAGGTGGGTCCAGGACGCGAACCGCGCTGGCCGAGACGCCTTCGTGTAGAAGAATCTCCCGGTCGTATTCTTCTTCGCCAATGAACCGCACAGAAAGTTTCTGAAGTGTTTCGCCAGGCTCCACGGAATGCGTCAGCCAAACTTCCGGTGCGTATCCCTGCTTGTAGATTCGCGCGGCCTCCAATACGCGATCAGGCATCCTGCCACTTAAGACGGCAATGGCATCGGTTTTTTCGAGAGGATCCTCGCGAACCAGCCAGCGGCCGAGATTGAAGAAGCCGGCGACTGCGACCCCGAGCAGGGCCAGCACGAACATGGGCCAAAGGCGGGGCCGTCTCTCTGGCTGCGAAGGCAAAAGGGTACCGAGGAAGAGTTCTGGCATGAAGGCGAATCGTAACGCCGGCAACTGAGGCGGTCAAATATTCGCTCAACAGCATTGGATTCTTGTTGGCACATTGCGCGGAAAGCACGATAAAATATGGGGTTTGCAGGGACACGGAGGACGCATGAGAGCTGTGGTGACAGGCGGAGCGGGTTTTCTTGGGTCGCACCTCAGCGACCGGTTACTTGCGGAAGGGTGGGAGGTCCTGGTCCTGGACAATCTGCTCACCGGCGATGAAGCAAACATCGCACATTTGAAGGGCAATCCGAAATTCCGGCTTGAGAAGAAGAATGTTTCGGAACCTTTGCGGGTGGACGGCGAGGTCCGCTACGTATTCCATTTTGCTTCGCCTGCGAGCCCTCCGGATTATCTGAAGTTTCCCATCGAAACGCTGAAGGTCGGCTCAATTGCCACGATGAACACGCTGGACCTGGCGATGGAAAAGAAGGCCAGCTTCCTGTTGGCGTCGACGAGCGAGTGCTACGGCGATCCGGACGTGACACCCCAGAGTGAGAGCTATTGGGGACACGTGAACCCGATTGGACCTCGAAGCGTGTACGACGAAGCGAAGCGTTTTGCGGAAGCGACCACCATGGCGTATCACCGCTATCATGGCGTGGATACACACATCGTGCGGATTTTTAATACTTATGGTCCACGGATGCGGTTGAACGATGGACGGGCGCTGCCCAATTTTGTTTTTCAGGCGCTCAGCGGGCAACCATTTACGGTTTACGGCGACGGCAAGCAAACGCGAAGCTTCTGCTATGTTTCGGATTTAATTGACGGGATTTACAAGTTGAGCCAGTCCAACGAACATTTTCCCACCAACATCGGTAATCCGACGGAGTTGACGATCTACGAGTTTGCCGAGAAGATCCGGGCGCATTTTCCGAATGCTCCGGAGATCATTCACGAGCCTTTGCCCGAGGACGATCCCAAGCAGCGGTGCCCGGATATTTCCAAGGCCAAGCGGCTTCTGGGATGGGAACCCAAAGTGTCCTTGGAAGAGGGATTGAAGCTAACGCTCAAGTACTTCAAGGAGCAGTTTGCGCGCTTGACGCCCGCGCGGTGAGCGCAGCCTACACGCGGCCGAAGGAATGGTAGTCGAAGCCGAGTTCCTGCATTTTTTTCGGCGCATACAGATTTCGCCCGTCGATAACGCAGCGTCGCGCCATGAGCTTGCCTGCACGCTCCCAATCGAGGTTCTTGAAAATCTGCCATTCGGTGCAGACCAAAGCAGCATCCGCATTCTTCAGCGCTTCGTAAGGATCTTCGTGATAAGTCACCTTCGGATAGAGTGGCTTGGTGCGAGAGATCGCCTGGGGATCGCTGGCATGGACTTCCGCGCCTTCTTCGAGGAGTTTGCGGATTACTTCCAGAGCCGGTGCGAAACGTATGTCGTCGGTGTTGGCTTTAAACGCCAGCCCGAGAACGGCGACTCGCTTGCCCTTGATGACCCACAAAGCCTTGTGGACTTTTTCGAAGAAGTGGTCGATGCGCTGCTTGTTTACACGTTCCGCTGCTTTGAGCATGTCAAAATCCACGCCGATGGAAGCGGAGAGATGGATGAAGGCCTGGATGTCCTTGGGAAAGCAGAAACCTCCAAAACCCAATCCGGCCTTTAGAAATTGCGTGCCGATGCGGGGATCCATGCCCATGGCGTGGGTGACTTCCTCGACGTCAGCGCCGATTTTCTCGCAGAGATCGGCAATCACATTGGCGTAGCTGATTTTCAGCGCGAGGAACGAATTGGAAGCGTGTTTGATCAATTCGGCGCTGTTGATGGTGGTAACCAATAGATCGCCCGCTGTTCCCGGTGGGCATTTGCCGGAGTGAATCGGGCAGCGAAAATTCCTTTCCAGAATCGGCTGGTAGATTTCGCGTAGCTGCGCTGCGCTCTTTTCGTCTTCCACGCCGACGACAATGCGATCAGGATGGAAGAAATCGCCCACCGCGGTGCCTTCGCGCAGGAATTCCGGGTTAGAAGCAACATGGAATTTCGGCTGGCCGTCACGGGAGTAGGCCGCAAGGGCTTTCTGCAGTTGCACGCCGGTCAGGGCCGGAACAGTGCTTTTCTCCACGACAAGTTTCGGGCTGCGGGCTTCGGTGGCAATCTGCCGGGCAACATGATCGATGGCAGAGAGATCGGCTTCACCGGTTTCCTTTGGGGGAGTGCCCACGCAAATGAAAATCACTTCTCCGGCGCGAATAGCTTCTCCCGCTTCGGAGGTATAGGAAATCTTCTTGTCCTTAGCGGCCTGGGCCAGGACTTCGTCGAGATGCTCTTCGTAGATGGGAACCTTGCCCGCGTTCAACTGGTCGATGCGGTTCTTATCGACATCGGTGCAGAAAACTTCGTGGCCGGCAGCAGCAAGGCACGCTCCGGTAACAAGTCCAACGTAACCACAGCCTATGACGGTCAAGCGCACTTTAGTGTCTCCTCTGACTTACTAAGTCCCGGCTGGGGGAAATTGCAGCCTACGGCAAATTGATGGTCTTGGCCGACCGGCTAAACAAACCGTTCGCTATTTTCTTCCGAGCAGCAACCCACGCAGGCCCATCAGAACGAGCCGCGGCTGCCGGCGAATTACATTCCAAAGCAGGCGAGTAGATTCGTCACGGTTGATTTCCCCGAGAGATTCACGCGTCGAAACGTTTAGGAGATCCACAAGCCGTGAGTAATCGTCCTGCTGGAAATAGTGCAGCGCGCGGCGGATCAACCAATGGGTCCCAAGTTCCCGCCTTAAGGCGCGCAGTTGCGATGAACCGCGCCGCAAAATAGCGTCGGAAACACCTTGAGCTCCCCGAAGCCCGGTGACAATTCCGCCGATGGTGGAGACTTTCACTTGTGCCGCAGCGTCGCCCACCAAATATACCGAGCCGTTGCCAACGGTTCGTTGGATGGGAACCCAACGCCGGTAGACAGGAATTCGCGCGCCCTGCCATTCCAGAGGTTCAAAGCCTTTTTTCTGGAGAAAACGGTCGAAGCATTGTTTTGTGTTTCGACCGTGCTCGCCGATCACGCCCAGTGCGGCGCGTTCGGGAGATTCCGGGATGAGCCAGTAGAAATAAGGGGTATCGTCGGGAACGAACCAGACCCTGGTGGTATCGGGCGGGCAATCCTTGGGCAATTTCACAAGCGCTTGCACCAACGGTACGGTCTCGACAGGCGGCCATCCGGCGGAACGTGCAACGCGGCTGACGGCTCCGTCGGCGCCTACTACGCTGCCAGCGTGAACTTCATCGCGCTTACCCCTCTGGTCGATTTGAACCCGCAGGCCGTTGCCGTTGGGCGCCAGCCCCAGAAAGCGAGTATCAAACTCAATGGTTGCCCCCGCAGCAGTGGATTCTTCGGCCAGAGAACGGATCAATCTAGAACGCTCGATGATCAGGTCGGGTTTGTTAAGAGCAATCTGGGCGGACCGGCCATCGGTGAACAATTCAAATCGGCGAATCTCGTTGAGAATGCAGGACCGCGAATTGTTGCTGATCTGACCCTTGAAATGATCGGTAACGATGAGAGTACGCGGCGAGGGCGCGAAAGAGGACTTGGATTCCAACACACGGACATGGCGCCCTGCGCGAGCCAGTTCGCCCGCGACATGAAGGCCGGCAGCAGAGCCTCCTACGACGACAACATCCCCGGGAGCCCCGTTCGGTTGGGGCAATGATTCGTTGTGTTTCACCGTTTCAGTTTGACCCTGCAACCGGATTGCGCGCTCGGTATGCACTACTCACTTCGAGGGTCCGCATCACCAACATGGGCGGATCAGCGATTTGGCATGCAGACAGCGCAAACAGTATAGCGGAGGGATTTGACCTGGCAAAACCTGGGATAGAAACGGAAGTAGGGAGTGAAAGGGAAATGGGCAAAGCGATCAGGCCGCAGGGGCGGTCTTGGCCCGTTGTTTTTCGAAAGGCGCTCGCTCCAGCCAGCCGACGGCAATGAGCATGGCCGCGAGAATCCCCAGTGCTACACCGGCTGCGCCGGCGGCAGAAAGATAAGTGACCAAAATCGCTGCGCCGCCGCAAAAAGCTCCCACGAGGTACATAGTCAGGACTGCACCGCGTTGGCCCAAGCCGAGATTGGCAAGGCGGTGGGCCGAGTGGTCTTTGCCGGGTGTTGCGAAGGGCAACAGCCCGCGCCGGGAACGCGAGATGGTTACCAAGGTGGTATCGAAGATTGTCGCGCCAAGAACCAGGACTGGAGCGATCCAGCTCGCCAAGTTGGTGGTCTGCTCAAAACGCATTTTCAGAGCGAGGGTGGCCATCAGGAAGCCCAGGAACATCGCGCCACCGTCACCCATGAAGATCTTTGCGGGTTTAAAATTCCAGCGAAGAAAGCCAGCGCACGCGCCCAACACGCTGGCAGCCAGCGTAGCTACCAAGGTTTGGCCGTTCAAGTAAGCGAGCAAGGCAAAGAACACAGCCGACATAGCGGCCAAGCCGGCGCACAGGCCGTCCATGTGGTCCAGAATACTGAACGACGCGGTGATGCCTACAACAAAGAGGATTGTGAGGGCTGCGTCGAGCCAGTAACCCAAACGCCCGCCAACGAAAACAGAGAAAAACTGCGCGTGGATTCCGCTGATCAAAAGGATGACTGCGGCGAGAGGCATGGCCAGAAAAAGTTTGACTTGATGATGCAGCCAACCTTTGTCATCCAGAAACCCGACTACGGCAACCAAGGTGGCGCCGGTCACGATGCCCAAACTTTGAAAGCGAGCTGGGCCGTCGAAGACGATAAGAATGGCGAGCATGACTGCGGCGTACATGGCCAGGCCGCCGAGAAGAGGGATGGGTTTAGCGTGCACTTTGCGAGGGCCAGGCAAATCCACCATGCCGACGCGGATGGCCAGCGCCCGTACGGGCACGGTCAGCAAGAGAGATGCCGATAGCGCGATTAGAAACGCCAACAGGCCCGCGTGCATGAAACCCCAGTCGTCGATCTGAAGGAACCGGCTGTGGCGGGATTGCCGGTGCACAGATTCGTTGCCGGTTTAGGTGTCCGGCGCCCAAGTAACTGCCAGGTGAGGGCTGAAAGAAAGCCGCGGATGCTGCCCCACGCAGCAAGGATAGGTTAACCCGGCGACGAGTATTGCGCCAGAAAAAAACAGAGCGGAATATCGGGTATTTACGGTAGTGTAATGGTGCTGTTAACTTTACTATTACGCGTATGTAGCACTTGCGTTTTCGGCGGTTTCAGCGTTCGGTCAACATACGGTTGAAGATGCGGTGCACTTCTTCGCGGTCCTTGGTTTTGAAGTACCAATCGATGGTCCGCTGCAAGCCTTCTTTGAACATTACTTTCGGTTCCCAATTTAGGAGCTTCTTGGCCAGAGAATTGTCCGCGACGCGATTCAGCGGCCCGGTGGGCATGTTCGGTAGCAGCTTGATTTCTGCTTGGTGTCCGGTCAACTGCCCAACGAGTTTCGCGGCGTCCAGTACGCGGATACGCTCCATGGTTCCCAGATTCATGGCTGTGCCGTCATTGATTTTTTCACCGGCCAGAATGGTGCCTTCCACAATGTCGTCTATGTAGGTCCAGTTCCGAATTTGAGTGCCATCGCCCCAGACTTCGAAGGGATTTTGCTTCAAGAAGGCGCGGGCAATCATGGCAATGACGGCGTGATTTTCTACACCGCGAGGCCCATAAACGGTGAAGTAGCGGCAGGACGCTGCTCCCAAACCGTGTTCCTTGGCGTAGGCTTTCAAGGTGAACTCGCCCATCAGCTTGGCCCAGCCGTACGTGTTGTCCGCGTCATTCGGACCATTGGTCAAATCTTCGGTCAGATAAATTTCTTTTTTCAGGTCGGATTGCAGAAAATTGGGATAGACGCAGCCGGACGAGGCGAAGACTACTTTCTTGACCTTGGCTTTGAGCGCTTCGGCAAACACCAGACCGTCGAGAAAAAAATTGGACGCCGGACCGGCTTGATGCAGGTCGACGTACCCGCGGCCACCGTGGTCTGCGGCAATATGAAAGACGGTATCGATACCTTGCATTGCGGCGCGCGTAACGCCAGGCTCGCGTAGATCCGCCTGGATGAACTCGACTTTGTCGGTGCCCAAGTGGTGCTTCAGATTAGCCAAGGAGCCGCTGGACAAATCGTCGACGACGCGAACCCTTCGTACGCCTCGGTCGATGAGCCGGTCCGTGAGCGTGGAGCCGATAAAGGACGCGCCACCGGTTACGAATACAGTTTTGCCACTCCAGAAAGTTTCTGCGGACATTAGCTTACCCGAGCCTCCTCAATGAGCTTTACAAGTTTACCGAGTTCACGGCTTCGTGCATATTCGGGAGCCGCGGCAGAAGCGGCCTCTCCCATCCGGCGAACTCTTTCCGGATCGCGAACCAGTTGCTGGACGGCGCGGGCGAATTGAACGGGATCGCTGGGATCCGCGGAAACCGAAAACCCTTTTGCTTCGCCGATGGAAACCACGTCACATTCGCGGGGAGCCAGCGCGATGATGGGTTTTCCCGCTGCCAAAATTCCGTACATCTTACTTGGAACCACCACCCCTTCGAGTCCACGCTTCACGGTAATGATGTGCGCGTCACCGGCGGCAAGGACGGAAGGAATTTTACTACCTGGAAAGAAGGGAAGAAAGCGCACGTTGGGAATTGCCTGGGCGGCGAGTTGCAGCCGTTCACGCTGCGCCCCGTCGCCAACGAACACCAGACCTACTCCGTTCTCGTTTAGCTGCTCAGCGGCGGCGAGAAGAGTGTCCCAAGCGCCGTAAAAGCCGAGATTGCCCGCATGAAGGAGTACGAAACGAAAATTTTCGCGGATCGCTTGGATGACCTCCGCGTCCAGAGAAGCCGTTGTGGCAGGCGACGGAATTTCGGTTCCATCGCGAACGACGACTACTCTGCCAGGGTCCACAGACTTGGCGAGAATGCGATTGCGCATGTCGTCGCCCAGTACTACAACGCGGGTCGCCCGCCGCAAGGCCCAGCGGTGCAGCTTCTCCCAAACACGCGACAACAGGCCAGGTTCGACGATGGATCCACCAATGGCCATGTCCGGATACATGTCGCGAATGTTGTACACGTACGGTTTCCCTTTCAAAAGAGCGACGAATGCTCCGACAATGCCTTCGAACGGAGGGTCGGTCATGGCCAGGATGAGGTCGCAATTCAGAAAGAGTGCTTGAGGAATTGCCAGAAGAACATAGGTTAGATAGTTGAGAACTCGTTTTTTCATCTGCAGGCGCGGGTAGTCGGTGGAACCGACTCGGACGATACGAACGCGGCCGAGGTTTTCCGTTTGGGCGAGGCGCCAAGGCCGCCGTTCCGCCGGATCGTAGGAAGGGCGGCCACAAAGCACGGTGACATCGTGGTTCGTCGCGAGGGCTCCGACCACGGTCTGGGCCATCTTTGCCGTCGCGGAAGTGTCAGGTGGATAGTAGAGATTCAACAGCAGAACACGCACGTTTCGATTGTACAGGCAGAAGCTGGAGCGTTGAAGGCTGGCTCGGTTTAAGTAGAAATTGAGCGGCAGCGGGCACCACTATGCGAGGACCATCTTTCCGAGGAGTTCCTTAAGCAACTTTGCGGCGACTGTCGCGGTCAGGCCAGAAGCATCGCGAACAGGATTCAATTCGACGATGTCCGCGCCAACGATAGGAGCTGGAAGGCCTTGTAAATAACGAATGGCCTCGCGGGTGGATAGGCCACCGGGCTCCCAATGGGAGACACCTGGCGCGAAGGCCGGATCGAGCGCGTCCATATCGAAGGAAACGTAGATTGGGCCAGTCAGAGTAAGCTTTGCCAGGTCTGGCAAGTTTTCCATCCCATGGATTTCCACGCCGTATTTTTCTGCCTGGGCGCGTTGATGATCGTTGAGTGTGCGGATACCTATCTGTACCAGGCGCTGAACCAATTCATTCTCCATGATGCGAGCGAACGGGCTGGCGTGCGAATGCGGGTTACCCTCGTAGTCAGCGTAAAGATCCGGATGCGCGTCAAAGTGCACGAGGGTAATGCCCGGCACGCGCTTTCCGAAGGCACGGAGAATGGGATAGGTAATCGAATGGTCGCCGCCCAGGCATACCGGTCGTTTTTTGCTGTCCACAATTTTTGCGACCGCCTGCTCGATCCTTTCGAATGCGTCGGTGTCTTCCATGTTTGGAAGATCGCCCACGTCCTCAAAAAGGCCGGTTCGCGCCAGATCGATTCGCGCCCCCGCCCAGGAATTCCAGGCGTCCGAATGGAACGCAGCGCGAATTTGTGGCGGAGCTTGAGCGAGACCCCGCAGAAATGAAGAGTTGTGATCGAGAGGGATACCGAGGAGCACGGGCGCGCCCCACGGCGATAGTTGCGGGTTGTTTTGGTTCATGGCCGGGTGATCAGGAAATTGCCGAGAACCAGCGCGTCCATTTGCGTGCGCTGGAAACAATCGAGAGCTTCTTCCGGGCGGCATACGATGGGCTCATTGTCGTTGAAGGAAGTGTTGAGCACGACCGGCACTCCGGTTTGTCTTTCAAATTCGCTGATGAGCGCGTGGTAACGCGGATTCGCCTCGCGGGTGACGGTCTGCAGGCGGCCGGTGCCGTCGACGTGCGTTGGCGCGGGAATTTTGTCGCGCTTCTCGGGTTTCACGGAGTACGCGAGGGTCATAAACGGCGATGGATAAGATTTCTCAAACCACTCGCCAGTTTTTTCGGCGAGGATCGAAGGTGCGAAAGGCCGGAAAATTTCGCGATGCTTGATGCGGCGATTGAGAGTGTCTTTCATCTCGGGGCGGCGCGGATCGGCTACGATGCTGCGATTGCCGAGCGCGCGGGGTCCCCATTCAGCGCGGCCCTGGAACCAGCCGAGAATTTTGCCATCGGCAATGATTGAGGCTGTTCGGCGGAACAGTTCGTCGTCGCCGAGTTCGCTGATGGTGAAGCCGTCCCGCGCGACCGGGCTGTTCTTAAGAGCATTGCCGATTTCCTGGTGTGAGTAGCCGGGACCCCAATATGCGTTATCCATAACGAAGGAACGAGGCTGGCCAAGGGTTTGATGCCAGACGTAGAAGGCAGCGCCGACGGCGAGACCGGCATCACCGGCTGCGGGATGAACATAGACTTTTTCAAATGGCGTGGAATCGAAGATTTTCCCGTTGGCTACACAATTGAACGCCACGCCTCCAGCTAGGCAAACGGCTTTGGCATTGGTGCAGGCAGCGAGTTTTTTCAACATGCCCAGATACACTTCCTCCAACCGTGCCTGCAACGAGGAAGCCAGATCCATGTGGCGTTGGTCCAGCGGCTCTTCGGGGCGGCGCGCCGGCGCTCCCAGACGCTTGCCCATTTCGTCGGAGAACATTTTTCCGAGCGTTGGAGTCTTATCCGCTTCCGCCCAGGACATTTCGGGGCCGGTTTTGTGATGCGTGAAGTATTGAAGGCCCAGGCGGAAGCCAAATTCTCCGCTGTTTTCGTTGAAGCGCACAATGTCTCGAAATGCTTCCGTGTAGCGAGGCTGGCCGTATGCTCCCAGGCCCATCACTTTGTATTCGTCGCCGAATTTAAGGAAGCCGAGATACTGCGTGACGGCGCTGTAATAGAGCCCGAGCGAATGAGGAAATGCGATCGCTCCGTCAATGTGCATGCGGTTGCCGCGGCCAGTTCCCCACATGGTGCTTGCAAAATCGCCGAGTCCGTCGGCACTGAGCAGCGCGGCCTCTTCGAACGGGGAAACGAAGTAACTGCTGGCGAGATGCGCCTGGTGGTGCTCGATGCGATGAAACTTCGCTTTGAGTTTGGCCGGGTCGTCGAACGCTTGCGCCAACGCTTCGGGGATACCGGTGAATTTGGTCATGACCCGGGCGCGTTCGCGGGCGAACGACGGCATTTGTATCGCGTAAAAAAGCTTGGTGGCCAGACGCGCGTAGGGATTTCGCGGGACGGCGACATGATCGATATCGGAAAGAGCGATGCCTGCCTCTTTGAGGCAATAACGAATGGCCGCCGCGGGGAAGCCGGCGGCGTACTTTACGCGATTGAAGCGTTCTTCTTCTACCGCCGCAACAAGCTGGCCATCACAAACCAGCGCCGCGGAGGCATTGCCGTGATACGCATTGATTCCGAGAATATTCATTTAGCCGATCTAGATATCCAGCGACCTTAGCAGCGCAATACGGCAATTTACATGTCACCGATTTTGTTTTGGTTAAGCCAAATGGTGGCGGCACCATTCGTTCAGCACGTAAAGTGACCAGGGGCGTGACCAGGTAGTCTGAGCGTGCAGAAAATTATCCCATACTGAACGGACACCCGCAGTATGCAAATGTGGTTCGAGCGCCGGTGCCAAGTTCGCAAGACTGGCTTCGACACGCGGGCGCAGCGAAGTGCGCAGCCATTCTTCCCACGGCAATGTGAACGTGCGTTTTTTTTGATCGAGCACTTCAGTTGGCAAAATCCCATCCAGTGCGGAGCGCAGCAACGCTTTAGAATGCCCTGGCTGCACGCGGGCATGATCGGGAAGAGCGCACATGAATTCAACCAGCGGAGTATCCAAAAGCGGGACGCGTACCTCCAGCGAACGAGCCATGCTGACGGAGTCCGTATCTCGTAGAAGGGTACTGGCCATGTAGGTGCGCATTTCGAGCCAGGAAATTCCGGCGATGGGTTCGAGGAGATTTGCCTGATCCGATGCGCGCTCCAGCCAGCCGAGCCAGGTGGGATCAAGCGTGGCGCCATCGGCCGCAACGGAACTAATGCGAAATTTGGGCTCGGTGAGGCGCGAGACCTCCGAAAGAGGGAAAAGTAAACGTGTGAAGAAATAGGAGTGCGGTAACGCGTCCGGTAGGGTCCACGCTTCGCCCGCCTTTCTCGCAGCGTCTGCCGAAGCGTTTCGGGCGGCGAACGAACGCACCAAAGGAGCGCTTATGCGGCGGAACGGACCAGGCACAAAATGGGACAGCATCTTCAGCCGTTGCAGCCTTGGTGTATCGCGAAAGGTCTGGTATCCGGCGAAGAGTTCGTCGCCGCCCAAGCCTGAGAGTGCGACTTTCAACCCCACTTCACGCGCAGCCCAGGAGACGAAATAGGTGTTGATGCCGTCCATGGTCGGCTGATCGAGCGCAGCGACGGCCTCGTCCAGCCGCGCAAGCATGTCCGCACCATGCAGAGGCACTTCGGTATGGTTCGTGCCGGTGCGTTGCGCAACGAGGCGAGCCAGAGGCGCTTCGTCGTACGGTGTGTCCGGAAAAGAGAGCGTAAAGCTGCGGATGCCTTTCTGTGCGCGAGCGCCCAAAGCGGCGATGGCCGTGGAATCCAGGCCACTGGAAAGAAAGAGGCCCACCGGCACGTCCGCAATCAAGTGGGCGCGAACGGAATCCTCGAGCAACGGGCGCAACTCGCGGGCAGCGGAATCGAAATCGCGGGGACGCTTAGGATCCCTGGCGGCCGCGCTGCGGGACGGATCCCACCACGGCCGAGGGCGCGGGGAACGACGGCGATCCGGCAAGTGGAGGAGGAGGCGATGGCCGGGCGGCAAAGAAAAAACGGTATCGACCATTGTGACTGGTTCAGAGACGCTGCCGAAGAGCAGAAAAGACGTCAGCGCATCCTGGGAAAGATTCCGCGGTACAAGATTGCTGGCGAGCAACGCCCGCAGTTCCGACGCGAAGACGAATCCGTGTGAGGTTTGTGCATAGTAAAGCGGCTTGATGCCCAGCGGATCGCGGGCAAGAAACAGAACCGGCACAGTGGCGAAATGTTTGCGCAGGTCCAGGAGCGCGAAAGCAAACATGCCGCGCAGTTCGGGAAGCAGGTCCTCGCCCCACTCCTCCCATCCATGGACGAGAATCTCGGTATCCGATTTCGAAGCAAAGCGGTGGCCTGCGAGGGTCAAGCGCTCCCGCAGCTCCTTGTAATTGTAGAGTTCACCGTTGAAAACAACGGCTACATTGCGGGATTCATTCCATACAGGCTGTTGACCACCGGCGAGGTCGATAATACTAAGCCGGCGCATTCCGAGAGCCAGGCCCGGGACGCGAGGATCGTTAACGAGAAATCCATCTTCGTCCGGTCCGCGATAAACCATGGCGCCAGCCATCGCTCGGACGCGCGATTCAGCATCTCGAGGATCCGAAGCGCCGGTGAGACCGCAGATTCCACACACGCGGCTATTTTATCTCGGGACTGGTGAAAAAGGCGGTCGTTGCGCGAATCAGATTCGAGCGAAGGTGAAAGCGGGGAACGTGCAGTCGATGGTCGGCAATCCAACCTAGAAAAACGCGGAGCAGCAAGAGAACCAGCGCGGCGAATATGGAAAGGGAAAAGTATAGAAAAGAACGGCGTTCCAACAGCAAACTCCATTCAATGCCCTCGTCCCACGCTGGGAAAACACGATCCAACAACGCGCGAATGTGAAATCCCTGGAAGGGCAGCGCCGCAATCCGAACGTGCGCAGACCTTTCGTAAGAGTACTCCGGCACATAATGGGGAATGTTCGCGGTTGCTTGCCGGAAGATCTCCGGATCTTGCAGATCCTGACGGGTCAAAAGACGGCCACTAGCGTCTCGCATCACCGTGCGATAAGTGGCGTCAACTACGATCCACCGGCCGTCGACGGCGACTTCGGCCACGACATGTTTCGCGTAGTTTTCAGGAGTCAACAACAGCAGGCGCCGTGCTTGCAATCCGGTGCTTCGCGAAAGATTCAGAAAGGCGTTGGTCGCGCTGCCGCAAACCTCCAGCAACTGATGGTAGTTAAGAGTGTCCTGTGGGTCGCGCGCGGAAAGCATTGCCAGGTCCGGAGCGTCCGGGCGGGGCGGGCCATAACGCATCCAACGAAGAATCGCGTTCACCTTTTCCATGGGAGACGCGGAATCGGACACCACCGCGTCCGAAAAGCCGTCGAGATATTCACGAACCGTCATCTCCCAGTAGGAGGTTCCGATGGTCGCGAGCAACGCGCAGAGGAGCAGGACGTTAACCGTCCACCACGAGGCACGAAAAATGTTTTGATGCTTCACGCCAAGCGTACTCCATTCATACTGCGTTTTCTTAGGTACTTGCCCGAGCCAGACGACCGAAAAGCGTGTTCATCTCCTGCAAGGGTTCTGCCCATCCAAGGCGGCTCATTGTTGAGCGGCAACCCTCTTTCAACGCGCGGTAAAGATCGTCGTCCCGCAAAAGCCCGCTGATCGCATCGGCAATGGAAACGACGTCATGCTTCGCCACAAGACCTGCCGTGCCGGCAATCAGCGGCGCAATTCCACAGTGCTCCGTAACGATGACCGGCGTTCCTGCCGCGACAGCTTCTGCTGCAGTGTTGCCAAAGTTTTCATTTTGCGAAGGGAGGACGAAGACGTCCGCGTCCCGATACGCCTGCCATTTCGCCTGGCCGGAGAGCGGACCAATGAAATGTACTCTATCGGTCAGCGAAAACTTTACGGACATATGTTTCAGTTTCTCCAACATTCCAGACTCATCCGGGCCGACGAACGCGAGATGCGGCGAATCGAGCGCCGACTGTCCGGGCGGCGTTAGTTTTGCGAACGCTTCCAAAAGCAGCTCCGGACTCTTCTTTAAAGAAAGACGGCCCAGGAAGAGAATGAGTTTCACATCGCGAGGAATTTGGACGGAATCGCGAAAAGTTCCGTATAAGGGCAGGTTCGCGGGTCCATCCACTCCATTGCGGCGGAGCACGATTTTGTCCGCGGGTATACCACCCAAAATAAATTCTGAGCGTTCCTGGTCGGCGGTAGCAATTAAAGCGCTTGCGCCAGCCAACATCTTACGACCCCACACCCGGTGATACAAACGTTTCATTTGTATATTTCGCACGATCGGCAGAAACATCCCCATGGGTTCGACGACATAAGGGATTCGCTGTAGCCGGCAGGCCGCCGATACACGGGCTCCGAGGATGTCGTAGAGGCCGAAAATGTGGACGATATCAAAGCCGGCAAGACGCGCGCGCAAATAGCGAGGCAACGCCGGATTCCAGCTCAGGGCCCGAAACTGTAGCCAATTGGCCAGATAAATCGCCGCCACACCGTTCTTCCGCCGCCTCCTTCCGAACGGACTGTCTTCCACGGGGCCCGCGCCGGGTTCGTTTTTCAAGCGTTTGTCGAGGCCCCAGTCCGCGGTGAGCACGGTGACTTCGTGGCCTAGCATCGCGAGCCCCTCGGACAAGGCCAGTACCTTCGCCGGTGGGCCGCCGAACTCAAAAAAAGGTTCATAGCTTTGCGTGACGTTCAGGATTCGCATAGCTCGCGCAGAATCTTGCGGAATGCCTTGGCGAAAACGGGAAAGCGAAATTCTTTCTCCAGCCTCTCGCGACCGCGTTTGCCCATTTCGCGAGCGCGTTCTGGATCGGCGAGCAGCGCGTCGAGGGAGGTGGCCAGTTGGATCGGGTCGCCGTGCTGCACCAGATAACCGGTCACACTATCCTGAATGACTTCGGGAGCGCCGCCATGAGCCCCGCCAATCACCGGTTTTGCACGAGCCATGGCTTCCAGATAGACGAACCCAAAGCCCTCGCCGGAGCTAGGCAACGCAAAAATTTCAGCGGCGGCATAACACGCGGAGAGTTCGCTCTGGCTTAGATCGGTAAGGAAGTGCACATGGCTGCCAACGCCGGATTTTTTGGCGATTTGCTCCAGCCATTCGCGGTCGTCTCCGGAGCCCACGAGCGCAAGTTGCAGTTGAGGCCAGCGCAGAAGCAGCCGGGGAAGAGCTTGAATCAACGTATCCATCCCCTTGTAGCGTTCGGTTGCCAGCCAGCGTCCGACGGTGAGAATCACGCGGCCCTCCGGGAAATTCTCCGGAAGCTTTGCGGCACTGAGGTTGGAATGCTTCAGATCGAAATCGGGATCGAGCCCCCAAGGAAGAATGCGAATGTTTTTTCGCGGTACGCCCTGCAAGGAGGCCACGAAATCGGCGGTTGCCTGGCTGGGAGACAACACCAGGCTGGCCGAACGAAGCGCTTGGCGACGCATTCGCGAGAGCGGTTCCCAAACTTCGACGCCATGCGTACAAACGATGCTCTTCATGCGCGGCGTGACCAAATGCATGGCACGCACGATCGGCGCTAGATTCGGATGCGCGGCGAGGACAAGTTTCGGCCGGCGGCGTACCGTGCGCAGCGCCGTTGCTGTGAAACGAGCCTTGCCGCGTGCGGCACCGGTGAAAACAAATTCGCGCTCGTTGATTCGCAGCCGGTGCAGCTCCTGCGAGTCATTCAGGCTTAAGAAGCGGTATTCCATCTTATTTGCAGCGGCGAATTCGCTGAGAACGTATGCCAGATGGCGCCCGGCCCGCTGAATCCCGCCGGGCGCGTCGAGTTCAGGAAAGAGTCCAATGACCACCGGGTGAGTCTGCCAAAGCGCGAGCAAGAAAGGCAAGGAGATAGCGAAGGCTCGTTTACCAAAACCGGAGCGGGCGCTTCGCGCCAGGCGAGGGCGCATGAAGGATCGCTGACGCAGATCAGGGCTTTGCGGTCAGAGCGATCAGCTCGTTCAGGGAGTCGACGTAAACATCTGCTGGATTGGCGCTGCGGTCGTGCTGCCCGAATCCATAGTTGACGCCGATGGCGATCATGCCGGTGTTGCGGGCGGTCTGGATGTCTACATCGGAATCGCCAATCATGGCGCTGTTTGCGGCTGTGCTGCCCAGTTCACGCAAAATGGAGTTGGCACCATCCGGATGCGGCTTTTTCTTTTCAAAGCTGTCACCGCCGTAAATTCCGCGGAAATAACGGAACAGGCCCAATCCCTCCAGAATCTCGATGCTCATGTTCAGCGGCTTGTTGGTGAGCACGGCCACGGGCAGCTTCCCTAGGACTTCCAGGGCTTCGGTAACGCCCGGGTAGGGCCGTGTCTCGTCCAGATTGTGTTTGCCATAATGAGCTAGAAATATCTCGAGGGCCTGTTTTCGATCGCTGTCCGTCGCCGCGGGGCCGAGGGCGCTAGCTACCAAACGCGGTGCTCCGTGGCCGATGTAGCTTGCTACGGTGTTCACCGGCAGTTCCGCGCGGCCGGTTTCACGCAGCATGGCATTCACGGAATTCACAAGATCTAGTTTGGAGTCGATCAGCGTTCCGTCGAGATCAAAAATGAAAGCTTCCACGGAGCGAGCCATTGTCGGGGCCATAGACTATTCATTGTAATACGCGGAGTGCGCAGAACCCGCTTTTGGCGGCGAGCGCCTGTCAGGATTCCCGATGCGCGATTTTTCGATTTGCGAGAGTTCACGTAAACTTGTTTTTTGTGCAACGCTCAATTTTCCTGGAGAGAACATGGCTCAGGTTTTTCCGTTCCGCGCGTATCGTTACAATCCACAAATCGCTCCCTATGAACGAGTGCTGACGCAGCCCTACGACAAGATCTCCCCTGCGATGCAGGAAAAATACTATGCCGCGGATGTTCACAACCTGATTGCCGTCGAGAAAGGACGCGCGTTTCCAACCGATTCCAAAGACAACAGTGTCTATACGCGGGCGGCGTCAGCGCTGAAGAACTGGATCGACGAGAAAGCGGTTGAACAAGATTCCGTGCCAGCCTTCTATGCCTACACCCAGGAATACCTGGTGCCGGGCAGCAATCTGAAGCGCACACGCCGAGGCTTCATCGGGGCTGGAAAGCTGGAGGAATACTCTGCTGGCGTAGTTTTTCGGCATGAGCAGACACTGTCCGGCCCGAAGGCTGACCGGTTGGAGTTACTGCGGCATACCCGCACACACACAGGGCAACTCTTCATGCTGTACTCCGATCCTAACTTGCAGGTGGACCAAATATTGAAGGACGCGGAGAGTAGCGGCGCCCCGGTGACACAATTGCCCGACGAGTACGGCGTAATTCACCGGCTGTGGAAGATCGCCGATCCCGGCTGGATTGAAGCGATCCAACGGCATATGTCGGAGCAGAAGCTGGTGATCGCCGACGGCCATCACCGGTATGAGACTTCGCTGAATTTCAGGAATGAATCGCGAACCAAAGCGGGCAAGATCGTTCCCAATGCACCTTACGAACGATCGATGATGACATTTATTAACACGCAGAGCGAAGGGCTCACCATTCTTCCGACCCACCGGGTGGTAGCTAATGTGCGCGATTTTTCCTGGAGCGCGGTATTGCGCTATCTGGAACCGTGGTTTTCGAGCGAAGTAATTTCTTTTCAGCACGAATCGGAGCGGCAGGGAGCGCAGGACAAATTTCTTGCGAAGCTAACCGGCCAAAAGAGTCAAAGAACGATCGGTGCGTATCCGAAAGCGGAAGGCTCAACCGGCGCGTTTTATCTGCTTCATTTGCGGCCCGGTGCGGACCTGGAACAATTGTTGCCGGGACTTTCCGCTAACCAGCGGGAACTGGATGTGGTCCTGCTTCATCAGGGAATCCTTGAGCCAGCGCTTGGTATTACTCCTCATGCGGTGGCGTCCGAAGCGAATCTGAGTTACGAAAGGGAAGCGGGCGCCGCGATTGAGGCGGTTGCCAAAGGGAAGGCGCAAGTCGCTTTCCTGCTCAACCCGGTCAGTATCGATTTGATGATGCGTGTGGCGACAGCCGGCGAAGTGATGCCGCAGAAATCGACGGACTTTTACCCCAAGCTGCTGAGTGGCATCACCATGTATCGTATTGAGGAATAAAAGCAGGAAAAGCGCAGTAAAATAAAAAACGGGCAGGAACGCTGCCTGCCCGTCTCAAATCAAGTCAGATTAAGCGGACGGAGAAGTTGTGAAGCTGGCTACCGCTTCCGCTTCGGTGTTGTAAACCTCGAAGATGGTCATCAGCTTGGTGATCTGAAGCACTTCGGAAAACTTCGCGCCCAGGTGACACAGCCGCAGAGAGGCGCCCTGACCCTTGGCGCTGTGATGCGCAGCAACCAGCGTGCCCAGGCCCGCGCTGTCAATAAATGAGATATTGGCCATGTTCAGCACAATCTTTTTCTTTCCCTCGGCAACAAGGGACTTCACTTTCTCGCGCAGCGCGTTGCTTTCTTCGCCCAGCACGATCCGGCCATCCAACGCCACCACAGTGACGCCGTCCACTTCGCGAGTCGTCGTCTTCAATGCCACGTTACTTTCCTCCTCATCGGAACGCAAATCCGGCGGCAACCGGGGCCGGAGTCGCAAAGCATATCCGCTTTATGGTTTTTCGCAAAGCGGTCTTTTCGATAGTTCAAATCAGCGCGGTCAGTAGTAGTCCGCGCACGACATGTAGTAGCCGCAAGTGCCACATACGAGCTTGCAGCGGCGGGATTCCAATCTCTGCGAGCACACGGGACAATACCGGGAGACATCCTCTAACCCGAGGGAAGTTCCGTCCGAAGCGAGCACAGAATTGGGGCCTTCTTCCGCCGGGTCACCCTGACGATCCGGCCGAGTCGCTTGCTGCGCCCAAGTCTCATTCACGGCACTTTGGTTATAGCACAGACGCGACGCAAGGGGGAAGTCGAAGCCCAGCGGGGCAAGAATGTGACGGCACGCGAAACGGGGGAGCGGCGAAGGTAACTTTGCGGGTGTAGAATGCGTCGAATAGATGAGGGGTCTTGCGGGAGAAGTTCCTGGAGTCCATCATGCGACGCGTCGTTATTGCTATATCGGTTCTGATTTTCGGGTTCACATGCGGTGCGTTTGCGCAACACGCCGGAGCTCCGGCGATGCCGCCGGCTCAAGGGGCCCGTATAGCGCCGATGGTAATGCCCGCTGGCACTCGACCAAATGCACCACTGGTAGCTGCTGTTCCGGCGCGCCCGGTAGCGCACGCAGCACCTGGCGTTCATCCTGTTAGCAAGACTACAGTGCACGGTACAGCGCTGCAGGCTTCGTTGGCCGTCACAAAGGCGCGCACTCTTTCAAACGGGAGCCCTCGCCGAAACTTCAACAACT
>Ga0210409_10001878_pt1 | contig 26334 bp, 30 predicted proteins | sample IncBWH17MmetaG_FD_161649 | JGI IMG/M metagenome (GOLD analysis project Ga0210409, IMG submission 161649) | Forest soil microbial communities from Barre Woods Harvard Forest LTER site, Petersham, Massachusetts, United States - Inc-BW-H-17-M | ecosystem: Environmental > Terrestrial > Soil >...
GGTCGTTGGTCGTTGATCGTTGGTCGTTGGCAAACACTTCTGGATCTCGTTTATTCCGCTTAGGTAAGAAAACCTACAGGCGTTCGACTACCGATTCGAGAACGATACGATTCTGGCGAGGGCAGTATGCCCTCGCGACTGCCGGCGGGACTCCGGCGCCACAAAGGCGGCGCAAGGAGTTACTTGCAAGTTAACTCCACTGGCTTGCCTCCCCGTCGCCCCCCTCATATACTGCTCGATTTGTGTGCCGACCCCTGTTTCTACTGAGGGTCTGCCAGCATCTGACTGATTAGCAATCATTTTGGAGACTTCGATGAAAAGTGTGGTGATGGAGCAGGAAACCAATCCATGGGAATCGCAAGCGGCCCGATTTGATCTGGCCGCGCACAAGCTGAATCTAGATGAAGGCCTCTGGCGGGTGTTGCGGTATCCCAACCGCGAGATCATCCTGCACATTCCCGTACAGATGGACGACGGACGGTTGGAAGTGTTTACAGGTTTCCGCGTACAGCACTCGATCGCGCGGGGCCCAGCGAAGGGCGGCATCCGTTACGCGCCCGACGTCACCCTCGATGAGGTGCGCGCCCTGGCCAGCTGGATGACATGGAAGTGCGCGGTGGTGAATATTCCATTCGGCGGCGCCAAGGGCGGAGTCATTTGCGATCCGCACAAGATGTCGATGGGCGAACTGGAACGCATGACGCGCCGCTACACCGCCGAGCTGGTCGATTTCATCGGGCCCGAGAAAGATGTTCCCGCCCCGGATGTCAACACCAATGAACAGATCATGGCGTGGATGATGGACACCTATTCCATGCATATGCGGCAGACGGTTACGGCCGTCGTGACCGGCAAGCCGATCAATATCGGAGGTTCGCGGGGAAGGCGCGAAGCCACCGGGCGCGGCGTCCTCATTGTCTGCGATGAGGCGATCAAGAAACTGGGGCTGAGCCAGGAGAGCACGCGCGTCATCATTCAAGGTTTCGGAAATGTCGGCTCGAACGCGGCAAAATTGATGGCCGAGGCGGGATACAAGGTCGTTGGCATTGATGAAGTCGGCGGCGGTCTCTACAACAAGAACGGAATCGATGTAGAAGCGTTGTGGGAATACCGCCAGAAAAATGGCGCGATTCAAGGATTTCCGGGGGCAGAGAAATATCCGGCAGGCGAGTTATTGGTGACCGACTGCGAAATTCTGATTCCCGCCGCCACCGAGAATCAAATCACCAGTCGCAACGTGGATCGCGTAAAGTGCAAAATCCTGGCAGAGGGCGCGAACGGCCCAACCACCGCGGCTGCCGACGAGGTCCTCGCTGAAAAGGGTGTTTTCGTGATTCCTGACATCCTGGCGAACGCCGGCGGCGTGACGACTTCCTACTTCGAGTGGGTACAGGATCGGCAGGGCTACTTCTGGAAGGAGTCCCTGGTGAATGAACAGCTGGAAGAAATCATGGTTTCCGCGTTTCAAGACGTCGTTCGGTATGCGGAGACCCACCACGTGAACAACCGGATCGCCGCATATATGCTGGCGATTGACCGCGTCGCGTATACGATCAAACAGCGTGGCATCTATGCATAACGGGAAGTAATTTTTCCCGGGATTCAATTTTCGACCTCCGTCGAGTTGGACGGGGGTCGTTTTCTTTTGGTCCTAGGGTTGACCACGTGGTTAGGGACTGGCATCATGGCTGCCCGCGGGCGCATCGGGTGCTTCGCTAACGTCAAAAGTTTGAACTCCTATCTGACCGGGGCGCGCGTGTTTCAAAACAGTTGGGCCGGAGCTCAAGGCCCTCACCGAAGAGGAAATCTCATGAACAAACTTATCCGTACCGGTAGCTGGATCCTGGGTCTATGCCTGCTTTGCCTTTTTACGGTTTCCCCGGCACTCGCAAGGCGGCAAGCGAGCACGGGGGATCAGAGCAGTTCCGACACGACCACGACGAAGAAGAAGTCAAAGAAATCCAAGAAGGACACAACTGCCTCCGCGGACCAATCCGCTTCCACGAGCGATCAGTCATCCGGAACAACGACCAAGAAGTCGAGCAAGAAAAAATCGGCTGCAACGGATGCACAGGCGAGTGACAGCTCCGCCACCGCAAGCGACACCGGCACAAAGAAGAGCCGCAAGAAAAAGTCGACCGACGCGGCGACTTCGGGAGATCAGTCGGCATCTTCAACGAATGCCGAGTCTGGAAGCGCTAAGAAGAGCAGCAAAAAGAAGTCAGCCGACTCGACTGCCAGCGGCGACCAAACGGCCACCCCGGCCACGGCGGAGAGCGGCACCACGAAAAAGACCCGGAAAAAGGCGACCGCGGACACGACCAGCGAACAGCCGGCGGCCGCGAACGCCGAGACGGGCAGCGCTACTCCGAAGAAGAGCCGCAAGAGCAAGACGGCCGCCAGCGACTCCACCATGGCAGCGCCCGCGACAAACGCGAGTTCGACTAGTTCTGTCCCTCCGCCCAGCACGTCGACCACGGCGCCTTCTAGCAGCCCGATGAGTTCTTCCGCTTCGAACTCGGCGCCGACCACGACTTCGGCTCCGGCCAAGAAAGCGTCGACGAAGGCGCCGGCGACGGGCGCGGCTTCCGACCCGGATATCGCATCGGCGAAATCGAGCGGGAAAGTATGGGTCAATCTGGATAGCGGCATTTATCACAAGGGCGGCCAGTTCTATGGCAAAACCAAGAACGGCAAATTCATGACGGAATCGGAGGCGCAATCGGCCGGGTACAAAGAATCGAAAAAAGACTAAATGGAGCAAGGAGAATCGATGAAACGCACAAATCTAATTGCACGTGTTCTGACGGGAATCTTCGTCCTCGCTTTGCTGGCGGGCATGAGCAGCGCGCGTGCCGCTGGGCCGGCTCCTCAGGCAAAGAAGACGGCTGCCGCGGCAGCACCCGCCGACCTGGTCGATCTGAATTCGGCCACCAAAGATCAGCTCGACGCACTGCCGGGGATCGGCGATAAATATTCGCAGAAGATCATCGACGGTCGTCCGTACAAAGCGAAGACGGATCTGGTGAAGAAAAAGATCATTCCCCAAGCCACCTACAACAAGATCAAGGACATGGTGATCGCGAAACAAAAGTAGACGCGAGTTTTGGTTCGGCGCCGCTACCGGGCAGGGTTCAAGAACGGAAGCGGCGCCTCGATTTTGAATCTGTTCTGCCCGAAAATCCTGAGGAGGTTCGATGGGCTTACTTGATGAACTGGAAAATAAAGGAATGACGAGCATGCTCGGCAACAGCACGAATCCGCTGGCCACCGGCCTGTTACAGATGATCAACAACCAGCCCGGAGGATTGTCGGGACTAATGCAATGTTTCCATGAAAAAGGGCTCGGAGGCCTGGTGACGTCGTGGGTCGGTACGGGACAAAATCTCCCGATCACGGCGGATCAGATCCAGCATGTATTGGGCAGCGAGGCGGTGAAACAGATGGCCGCGAAGGCGGGAATTTCACCGGATCTGGCGAGCTCTTCGCTGGCGACGATGCTGCCTTCGTTGATCGACAAACTGACTCCGAATGGCCAGATGCCGGACCATTCCAACCTGATTCAGATGGGAATGAGCGCGCTGCAGTCGCTCGAGAAGACCGGAACGAACGGATAGCTCGAACGGATAGGAACGATTCTGAGGAGACCGGGATCGCCGGATCATGGCGTCCCGGTCTCGCTTCGCCCCTGGAACCTTCACGGGCGCAACCAGAATCTCCGTCGAATCCGCCGGAAACATCTGCCCTTCCGTCCATTGCTTTCCTCTTGGCGCGTGGAGGATAATCAGTCATTGCCGTCTTCGTAATTTCCGCGGACAGCGGATGTTCCCCGTGAATTTGCCGAATTCCATCACGTTCGTCCGCATTCTCAGTATCCCTTTGCTCATCTGGATTCTTTCCACCACTCATCTCAGCACCGACAACGGACAGAAAGAGCTTTTGGCGTCGGCGCTTTTTATCGGAGCCTCGATCACCGATGGCATCGATGGTTATCTGGCGCGCAAACGCGGGCAGATCACGACCATGGGAATTCTGCTCGATCCGCTGGCCGACAAGATGCTCATCGCCTCGGCCTATATCACGCTGGTGCAATTCAATCCCAGCCTGGTACCGGCATGGGTGGCGGTGATCGTCATCGGGCGCGAATTTCTGGTGAGCGGACTGCGCGGGATCGCTGCGTCCGAAGGCTTCACGATTGAAGCCAGCGAACTGGGAAAGTTCAAGATGGTGGTGCAGATCGTTTCGGTCGTGGCCGTCATCCTCGATCACCGCTGGAAAGAGTGGCCGCTGTTCGGCCATTACTTCTTTCCGGTGCACTGGATCGCATTCTGCGCGATCTGGTTCATGGTTTGTTTGTCGCTGATCTCCGCCGTCGACTACTTCGCGGCCTTCTGGTCTAAGATCGACCGGCAAGTGGTGCGGAGCCGGCGGCGCGCTTTTGTCCTGAGCCGGCGGAAGCGAAACAATGTCGTCCCCACTTCATAACCCGTCGTCCGCCACGACGCCTTCCACACAGTCTCAGGAACCCGAACCACGAGAGTTTTCGCCCGAAGAACGGTCGCTTCTGCTTCGGCTGGCCCATGAAGCGATCGAATCAGCGCTGGAAAATCGCAGGATTTCTCTCGAGCCACCCTCCCCGCATCTGGCGGAGCCGCGTGGAGTTTTTACGACGATTTATTTGCAGGGAGAGTTACGCGGGTGCGTCGGCTACGCCTTGCCCGTAACTTCTCTGTATCGCGGAGTGGCCGAGACGGCGCGAGCGGCAGCGGCGGAAGACACGCGCTTCCGGCCGGTGACGCGGGAAGAAGCTTCCCAGCTGGAGGTATCGTTGAGCGTTCTTTCACCTCTCAGTGCGACTACCCCGGAGCAGATCGAAATTGGCCGGCATGGCTTGGTCGCGAGTATGGGCGGGCATCGAGGGCTACTGCTGCCACAAGTTCCGGTCGAGCACCACTGGGATCGCGTGACCTTTCTGGAGCAAACCTGCCGCAAAGCCGGGCTTCCCATGGACGCGTGGAAGATGGGGGCGACCTTGGAGGCGTTCACGGCGGAGGTGTTTGGAGAAAGGAATCACGAATAGGTCGGAGGGCGATGCTTTCGAATTAGCGTTCTGCCTTCTGGGGTGGGAGGAAGGGATTTACTGAGCGAGCGTGAACACGATTTTTTCGCAAACCCAACCAGGAATCGAGTCGATCGCGTTCGATCGTATCCTGCTCCCGCGTGTCTCGCCGCCCACAAAGCCGTACTAGAGTTCCAGAAACTCCTGCATCTGCTGCAATGCCTCGTCGAGCGCCCGCTGAAAGGCGGTGCCGCGCGGCCGCGGGCCGGCGAAGCCCAGGTCGTGTTGCAGCCGGCCATCGACTATCTTCAAATTGGCCCAGCCCAGCATTTGCTCGCCCCATAGCATGGGCATCGCGTAATGGCCCAAGCGACGCTTGTGGGCCGGGACATAGGCCTCCAGCTTGTATTCCCAGCCCCAGAACAACTGGAAGCGCCGGCGGTCCCAGACCACGGGATCGAAGGGCGCGAGGAAGCGCAACCTGTCGTCGACCTGGTGTCGGGCGGCCACGGGCTTCTCGCCCTGCGGCCAGAACCATAGCAGGCCGTCGACCTGAGCATGGGCATAGCGGGATTTGGCTTGCTCCTGGACCTGCCGCGCCTCTGCGGCCAAGTGCGGCACTCCGTGGCGCAGCAGTCCGCACAAATAACGCAGGCTGGCCGCAGGCAGCGGCGCGTAGAGCTGCACCACCATGTCCAGCAACTGGCCGGCGCGCTCAAGTCGGGCCTGGGGGCTGTCGTCCTGCAGCGCGCGCTCGATCGCGTGGTAAACCCGGGTGCCCGCCTCGCGCCGCGCCACGCGCAGCAGCCCGCCATAGTGCAGGCCCTCCAGCAGATGCGTGCTGAGATTCAGGTCGGCGCCCCAGCGTTTGATGCGGCCATGATCGAAATGCACCTGCACGTCCTTGGCGTATGTCTGACCATGCTGGCGCACAAAGGCCAGCACCTCCTGGGCGCGCGCCTTCATCCTGGTGTCCCAAGAGCGCGGCGCGCCGCGCGGATACAACAGGGCCAGCGCCGCGCGAGGCAGGAAACCGTAGTTGATGAAGAAGGCCTCTTCGATCGCCAGGCGCGGGTAGCGGCGCTCCAACTCGCCGGCGCGATAGTCCTTCACGCGGTGCGCGAGGATCAGGTCCTGGGCGCGGGCGGGCGCGCGCATGGGGTCGGCCTGGACAAAGCCCAGGCGCGCAATGGCCCGCGGCAGGCTGGTGGGCTTGAAAAGGCTGCGCGCGATCGTGAAGTGGCGAAGCTGCCGGAGACTGAGGGCTTCGACAGGGCTCACGCGCGGCGTCCGGTATGGGCTCTGGGGCTCATCCGATTAAGCGAGTGCCATCGCAAAGATTTCATTATGTAGAAGCGAACCAGTTCGAATAGAAGTAATCGCGACGTACTCTCCGAGAACAATGTCCGAGCAGAGTTGCAAGAGGTCCAATTGTTGGTCTGTGACCAGCCATTCGTAAACACCCTCCGATCCAAACGTCAGCATCGAATAATTTTATGTTAGCCACCGCAGGCGCAGCGCTTTCCCTTACTACAGTGCTTAGTCCGCACTGCCAAGGTCGCGGGCTCTGATGGCTCCGTTTTCCATTGAAAAGAAAGGGGTTCAGGGATCTATCTATTTCTCCAATTTCGGAGTATTATACATCCATAAGTGGAGTTGCTTATGGCGCTCATGCAACCGGCGGTTGTTGGCTTTTCCTGGGATACGGCCGCGGATCTGTCGAGAAAAGAAAACCGAACTCGCTTAAGTCCGCCTGCGATCAAGGGCCTGATGCGGATTGCGAAGCATTGGGATTTGCGGGATGACGATACACGGGTTCTGCTCGGCGGGATGTCCAACGGAAGCTTCTACTCTCTGAAGAGTCGATCCCACAAGACACTCGACGAGGATCAGCTCACGCGCGTGTCACTGCTGCTGGGAATCTACAAGGGGCTGAATATTCTTTACAGCCAGAAGCTTGCGGACGCCTGGATTGGACTGCCCAATACGAATCCGATGTTCGCGGGAGATTCGCCACTCAATTACATGAAGAGGGGCGGCATCCCGGCATTCCTCAGGGTCCGGCAGCTGTTGGACGCGCGACGCGGCGGCCGATGAAGTCGCCAGAGTTGACGAAGCTGGAGCGCGACGGGACTCACCGTCTGATTCCATATCGTTACAGCGATCGCGGCAGGCCGATTCTCGATCTGCTCGCGCAGGGTGATGATCACCTGCTCAGCGACCTCACCGAACTGGAAGGGGCCACCAACGACCGATTGCTCGGGGAGAGTGGCCGGCTGCCTGGGATCACCGCGATTGAACTGGTTTCCGGATTTCGCCTGGCACATATCGTGAACGCTTCGTTCACGCACTCGAATCCCCTCGGGGGACGCTTCAACCGCCCCGGGCGAGGCGCGTGGTATGCATCTTTCCATATGCAGACGGCGCAGGCGGAAGTTGCCTTTCATCGGGGACTGGAGTTGCGGGAGATTGGGTGGAAGGCGGAAGAAGTCTCTCCGTATATCGATTACCTTGCGGATTTCCGGCATGAGTTTCACGATATTCGCGGGGATGCGGACTTCGTGGATTGCCTGGATCCGAACGATTACAGCCCGTCGCAGATGCTGGGACACAAGCTGTTGACCAGTGGTTCGGCAGGCATCGTGTATCCGAGCGTGCGCCACAAGGGAGGCGTCTGCGTCGGGTGTTTTCGTCCTCCGCTTGTGCTCAATGTGCAGGAAGGACCGATGGTGAGCTTTACGTTTGTGGACGCCGAAATGACGGACGTCACGGTTGAGCCGTAAATACCGGCGCTGATCTTTCAAAAAAGGTGGCAGCGCTCGAGTCTCTAGCTCCTTCCTTGCGCGGTTTCCGGGGTGGCGGCCAGGACGGGCATCAACTCTTCGAACCCGGCGACGTGGGCGGTCGTCACGAGACTCACAAGTATCGTCGTCGCGAAATTCAGGCACAGAGCGACGAAGCCTGCATTCAAACCGTAGTACGGGTCGCGCCCGGTCAGGATCAGAAACGCGGTGCAGCCGATTCCGGCTGCGATTCCGGCAAAGACTCCGACGGTCGTGACGCGTTTTGAAAACAGGCCCAGCACGACTCCAGGGAAAAGCTGGGCGATCCCGGCGTATCCGATGAGAAGCAGGGACACAAGACTCAGCGAACTGTGAATGGCGAGAAAAAGGGCGCAGCCGGTGAGCAACAGCACCATGAGCTTGGCGAGCCTGCCAACTTCCCCATCGGTCATGTTCGGGGCCAGGATTGGACGGAAGAGATTCTTGGCGAACAAAGTCGCGCTGGTGAGCAGTTGGATGGCTGCCGGAACCATCGCGGTCAAAGCTCCCGCCCCGCCAACTACTCCCAAAAACCAGGCTGGAAACGTTTTTCGGACCATCGTCATCAGGGCCATGTTGCTGTCCTTGAGCCCGGGCAACACCAGGACGGCGCAGAACCCGACGATAAACATCAGCGGCATGGTGATGCTGTAGAGCGGCATGACGATCGCATTCCGCCGCAAGATGTTGCTGTTGCGCGCAGTAAAACTCGCAGCGAACAGCTGTGGCCACATATAGAAACCCATCGCCGTTAAAAGTACCGACGAGATGAACCACCCATGACCCAGATCTCGTGTTGCACCCGGCATGGTGAGGTGGTGCGGCTTGGCCTGCGCCAGGGCCGCGAACATCGGACCGATCCCGCCGAAATAAATGTAGGGCACGGCGATTCCCACGAACACAGCCGCAAAGAGCAAAAGAACATCTTTGATGACGCTGACCCAAGCCACGCCCCGGACGCCGCTCACGAAAACAAACGCGGCGACGATCGTAAAGGCGATGAACATGGCTAACGTGCGGCTGATCGCGCCATAGCTGGCCACTTCGACGATCACTCCCAGACCGGTGAGTTGCAGCTGAGAATACGGAAGGAGGCAGGTCACGCCTACCAGAGCGACCAGAGCTGAAAGATGTTTGCTGCCGTAACGCAGAAGGAAGAAATCGGGCTGCGTTTGAAGGCGGTATTTCCGGCCGACGTCGGAAATCAGCGGCAGGATAAAAAACGCGACCACGTTCAGCAGGGGTTGATAAGAGAGAATGTAGAAAACCGGTGCGCCGCGCGAATAGGCCCAGCCACTGGCCCCAAGAAACGTAAACGTTGTGTACATCTCCCCGGCCATCAAGAGCCAGACCAGCACGACGCCAAATCCCCGGCCGCCAACGGTCCATTGTTCCAGGTCCATCTTGCGGCGGGATTTCGCATAAAACCCGGCAAGAGCACCGACGCCTACAATTCCCGAGATGATGGTCATCGCGACGATGCCGGAGGTCACTGTGCATCACCTCGTTCGGATGGCGTCTCGGACGGGGGCGGGTCCAGCCGGTACGCGCCCCACAAGCAGAGTGGCGTCAGGAACAGCCAGCACACCAGCCAAAAGAAGTTGAAGGGAACACCAAATACCATGGGATCGACGCGGTCCCAGAGCGGGACCGAGAGGCAGCCCCCGATGAAGGGAATCAAACCGAGCAGAAGCGATCCGAGTGATGGACGTTTCATGAGGTCCTCAAGCTGGCGCGGGATTATAGCAAGACGGTTCGCGGCGCCCGTGCAGTGGAAATGATGGCTGCGGCGTTTGGTACAAACGCAACACCCTCATTCTCTGGAATGCGGGCTCTAGAATGCCGGGGAAGGTTTGAGTTCCCATTTCTCCTTCAAGCGGGACCCGATGATCGAGCAGCTCGCGAGCGACTCTCAGCGGAATCAGCATTTGCACGGACCTCGCTCTTTGACCGAACTGGCCCTGCTCTTTTTGCGGCTCGGCGCTACCGCCATGGGTGGGCCCGCCGTCCACATCGCCATGATGGAAGAGGAAGTCGTCACGCGCCGGCGGTGGATGAGCCGCGAGGCGTTCCTGGATTTCCTCGGCGCAACCAACCTGATTCCGGGACCCAACTCAACGGAAATGGCGATTCACATCGGGCGCGTGCGAGCGCGGTGGCCGGGCCTGTTGGTGGCGGGAATTTCGTTCATTCTTCCGGCCGCGCTGATGGTGAGCGCACTCGGCTGGATCTACGTGCGATACGGCGCGCTGCCGCAGCTGGCGGCGCTGCTCTACGGGGTCAAGCCGGTGGTAATCGTGATCATCGTGCAGGGAGCGTACCGGCTCGGGAGGTCGGCGGTGAAGTCGGCGTGGCTGGCGGTCCTGGGAGTAATGGCGCTGGCAGCTACCGCTCTGGGAGTCGATCCCCTGGCCACGCTATTCGGGGCTGGGGTGCTGGCGGGTATCGTGTATCTCCGTCAGAAGCTCGCGGCGAACGCGGTGGCGGCCGGATTGCCGATAGTGGCAGGAACAGCGCTTGCGGCACCATCGGTGCCGTTCAGTGTCGGGTTTCTGTTCCTGGTGATGCTGAAGATCGGCGCGACTCTGTTTGGTGGAGGGTACGTTCTGGTGGCGTTTCTGCGCTCGGACCTGGTTTCGCGACTGCACTGGCTGACTGAACGCCAGTTACTGGACGCGGTTGCGGCGGGGCAGGTCACGCCCGGACCGCTTTTCACGACGGCGACATTCATCGGCTATGTCCTGGGAGGAACGTGGGGAGCGATTGCCGCGACGATTGGCATCTTCCTTCCTGCCTTTGTGCTGGTCGCGATCAGTGGCCCGGTGGTGCCTCTGCTGCGGCGCTCCACCACTGCCGGAGCCGTGCTCGACGGGATCAACGTGGCCGCGCTCGCCCTGATGGTGGCTGTTTCGGCGCAGCTGGGACGGACGGCGATCGTGGACTGGCCAACGCTCGCCATCGCCGTTGCAGCTGGCACACTCCTGTTTCGTTATCGGCTGAACTCAGCTTGGCTGGTCCTGGGAGGCGGCGTAACCGGGCTCCTGACGTTGTGGGTACGCGCGTTTGCCCATTAGTCCGACACAGCACAAGTCGTGCAGGATGGTCGCCGGAGCTTTCGCCGCACGACTACCTCGCTCGCATGTCGCCCTTTGTTTTTTTTTGCATGCGCCGAGTTCAGACAGCATCCAACGAAACGACACGGCAGACAGGACCGTGAACAGAAGTAATTGCTGCAACGGGTGCATTCGGCGTTATATTGCCGAAAGGGTTGGGAGAATTTCGATGGAACTGGCGGTTGTGACGATTGTGCTGTTAGTAGCGGCTTCGCAGATACCCGGCGACTTTCACGTTGTGTTCTTCCGGTAGTGCGATCTCCGACATGTGATTGAAGTCCGTTTCCAGATTGAGACTCAAGAGCAAGCCTTTGTTTTGGTCTGTCTGAACTTTCTTGCGAGCGGTGCCATAGACGTACAAGCAGCCGCACCCTGCCCGCGGTGGCGCCTTCCCTTCATCCTCATCACCCCACTCAATAGCGGAGTATCGAGTGCCGCTGAGCAGGATTCGTTGGACTTCCGGAAATTGCGTTGTCGATTCAATTGCCTTCCCCTGGGCGGCCTTCGGTGGGATGGCCATGGGACAGGCCTGAATCCGGCAAAAGAAAAACCGGAGAAGCGATCGGCTTCTCCGATTGAAAATGCGTTCTGGTGAGTCTTATTGCGCTTGCTCGTCCAGTTCCACCCCATCTCCGGCGTGAACATCTTCCATCGAGAAGACGATCATCCCGGTTGCGGTGGTCGGCGTGACGCCGATAATCACGATTTCGCCAACCGCGCGGCGTGGCAGATCGCTCACGTGGATATTCGGGCCTTTGGTCTTGGTCATCCAGTTCCCTTCGATGGAAGGAGGCCGCTTCTGGGTATCTTCCGCGGTGGACGCGTAGAACGAAAGGCTGTCGACCGGATCTCTCAGATCCGCGTTATAGGAGCGCACGGCGCGGAAATAGTCACCCACTTTCACGCCCTGGTTCGAGCCGACATTCACGTAGAGCTTCATGCCGGTGCCGAGAACCGAGTCGAAATCTTTTCCGAGAACGATGCGCCCGCTGGTTTTGCCATTCGTGCTCGGAACGAAGCGGTCAAACCGCAGCGGCGGATGGAAGGATACTGCCGGCTTCTCGGCGAATGGGACGGCGATGTCGCCCGGATTGATGGGATCGCAGCTGTATTCAACCTGCGCGATGGCATTCTTGCTGCGGGTGTCCACGATGCGAACCCGGCCGATCTCCCCGTAGGGCTGACCTGCTTCGGCCAAAGCTTTCTTCTGGCCCGGGAACACTTCGTAGCGGTTCTGATCCAGCAGTTCGCGCAAAATCGTGTACTGCCCACCTAGTGTGTAATTGGAGCCGGTCAGGTAAATGATGTCCCCGGTCACGAACTTGGTGGTGTTCGGCGTTTGCAGCCCACCACCGACGTAGTTCGCATTGGGTAAGATCTGCTTGCTGATGAAACCCGCGCAGTAAAGGTCCGCGTAAGTAGGCGTCTGAATGCGCTCGACGGGGAAACTCACCGACGTCGGAGAAGTGCCTTGGGGCGCGCTGGCATCGGCAACCGTGGTATTGGCATCCTGCGCCATGGCCGTGGCCGCGACCAACACAAGTAACAATCCTGTTTTCTTCATTTTACCTCCGAACCACGGCTGGTAACCCGGGTTCTACCCCAGTTAACCATTGCAGACACAGGGGCTCAGCCGGAAGGTAACAAGGGGGTGGGGGTGGGTCAAGGTTACGAGGGTGTCATGGGCTTTGCTCCCAAAGTGTTCGGGGGAACTCTGCATAATCCGTTGTTGCATCTAGAATTACGCCCCTGTAATATCGCGCCGACTCGCTCGCAAAGATGAGCTCATCCCTTAGTCACGTACAGCGATTTCTGCCACTTCGATTGCCCCGGGTTTGCGTAGCTATTACAGGAACCGACCCTTCCGAACTGATGGAAAAGGCCGAAGGTCTGGTGCGGGATAACCCGTTCCTGGAACTCCGCCTGGATTACCTGTCCAAGCCGGGTCTGGCCTTGCCTAAGATCAAGCAGTTCTTTGAGATGTATCCGCATGCGGTGGTCATTGCCACCTGCCGGCGGGTAGCCAGCGGCGGCAAGTTCAAAGGCAGCGTGCCGTCGCAGCTCGACCTCCTGGGGAAGGCCGCGACGGCGGGCTGCCAGCTGGTGGACGTCGAGCTGCAAACCGCATTGAAGTGCAAGCCGGAACAGCTTCAAAAACTCCGCTCCCGTAGCGCCTTGATCCTGTCATTTCATGACTTTCGGGCCACCAAAAAGCTGGATGAAACACTGGAAAAGATGCGGGCCTATCCCGCCGACTACTACAAAGTGGTTTCCACCGCCGCGACGCTCGCCGACAACATCACCATGATGAAGTTCCTGGAGAAAGAGAGCGACCGGCACTCGCTGGTCGGTCTGTGTATGGGGGAACAGGGCATCATCAGCCGGGTATTGGGTGTGCGGGCGGGCAGCGCATTCACCTTTGCAGCCGTCAGTGAGGGAGAGCGGACGGCGCCGGGGCAGGTTACCGCGCAAGACCTGCGCAACGTTTATCGGATCGAGCAGATCGACGTCGCGACCCGAGTGTATGGAGTGGCGGGCGATCCGATCGCGCATTCGCTGTCGCCGATCATCATGAATACGGCGATGCGGCGAGAAAACGTCAACGCCGTTTATCTCTCATTGCATGCAAAGACGTTGAAGGATCTGTTGACGTGCGTACGAGAGATTCCGATTCATGGGCTCAGCATCACGATGCCCTACAAAGAGTCGATTGTTGAGCATCTCGATAACACCGATTCGCACACCACCAAGATCGGCGCCTGCAACACGGTCGTTCGGGCGCAGGACGGAAAGCTGTACGGCTTCAACACGGACGCTGCCGGAGTAGTTCGTCCGCTAGAGCAGCGAATCACGTTGGAAGGAGCACATGTGCTGGTTTTGGGAGCTGGGGGAGCGGCACGCGCGGCCGTGTTCGGCTTGAAGGAGCGGGGAAGCGAGGTCTTTATCCTGAACCGAAGCGCCGCCCCGGCACAGAAACTTGCGCGCCAGGCTCGCGCCCGGTCGATCAAGCGTGCGGACCTGAAGAAACTTTCGTTTGATGTGATCATCAACGCGACTCCGGTGGGCATGGGCAACACACGCGAATCGCCGCTGAACGAGAACGAGATCAACGCTCGTTATGTTTTCGAGATGATTTACGATCCGCCGGAAACCAAGCTGGTAAAGCTTGCCAAGGCGAGGGGCGCGCAGATTATCCCGGGCATCGAAATGTTTGTGCATCAGGCGGCGCGCCAATTCGAGATATGGACCGGCAAGCCAGCACCGTGGGACGACATGCTGCGCGTCGTGACCATCGCCTTGCAGGAGCGAACTGCCAAAGCCGAGGTGAAGAAGGGGTAAAGGCAATAGAAATCAGCAAGATTGCCGCATCTTGTTTTGTTTTCTTTGGAAAGCGGGCGCACACTTTATTTCAATCGAAGAAAAACCCTGCGAGAAAAACCCTGTGAATGAGTGCAGAAAGAGGGCCGATGCGCCCTACACGTCCGGTGACCTGAGGTCAAATTGAGATGACGAAAAATTAATGAATCGAATCAATGCTACGAAGTTGTTGCAATTTTCAAGGTGACGGAAGTAATATGAATTTGGACGTAGTCATTCACGTCTGTTCTCGTCGCAACACCGCCCTTTCTTCCAGATTTCGAATGTCGGACCCTACTTTCGCGAATACATAGAGACGGGTTGGCCCGTTTCTGCCTCAATTCGGAGAGATCGATATGGCGTGGTACGCATACTGCCTGACCGAGCATCAGGCACTCCCCAATGGTACCCGTGCCCGGCGTCCCTTCCTCTTGGAAGGCATACAGGGTGTAAATGGAGCCCCCGTCCTTAGCTACCCGAGCGGCGAGTTTGCCGTGGTGGTGAGTGAATACGATCGGGCCACCCACAAAGTGGATGAAAAAACCGTTCTGGAGCACGCCCGCGTGGTCAGCGTCTGCTTCCGGAATTCGACCGTCCTGCCTTTCCGATTCGGCACAATTTTTGATAGTGACGAAGCGCTCCGACAAGCGGTGCGGACCAACCGGCGTACCTTTGGTCAGAGTGTCGCCAAGCTGCGTGGCAAATCCGAAATGCGGTTGAAGCTCGTGGTTCGGGACGGCTCCCTCCGCGAAGCGATGATCAACGTGGAACTGCCGGATACGGTGGGCCGCGAATACCTCGCCAAGTTACGAGAGAAGGCGTCAAAAGAGCGGGAGCGTCAGACAAAGGCTCGCGCTTTGTCCGTACAAGTGCACAAGCTTTTCAATCCGCTGGAGGAGGAAATTAGTTGCAAGAAGGTTGCCTCCGACGGCATGCTGATCGATATCGCCCACCTGATCGATTCGAAATCGGTGGAGAAATACCAGAACCGCTACAACATGGCGGCGAAGCAATTGAAGAACTGCGAACTGGTGATCAGCGGCCCATGGCCGCCGTACCACTTCATGCCGGGCAAGTTGCGGACAGTCGCCGGCAATAGCTAGGGCACACAAGAACTCCGCTTTCAGAACCCCACCCGATCCGGTTGGGGTTTTTCATTTGAGAAACGGGTGTGATGTCCGGGAGCGAGCTGGTGGGAAAACTGACTAACGGTAGCTAACCGCCTCGCTCTTCCGGTGCCGTTCGACGGTCGCGTCCGTGACAAACCTTCCCGGTCCGAACCTCATCCCAAGAGCCGGAAGAATATTCGTGTCGAACTCCGATCTGACGTCGATTCTGTTCATCCTCTTGCTGCTGGTGGGCTTGGCTCAATTGCTCGGCTACTTCTTTGGGAAGCTTCGCCAACCGAAGGTCGTCGACGAAACCCTGGCCGGGGTTGTGTTGGGTCCGGCCCTGGTTGGGCGCCTGCCTTTCGCGTCCGGGCTGATGGAAGCCGCGAAACACCAGGGAAACGTCCTGAACTTTGTTTACTGGCTGGGACTGCTCTTGCTGATGTTCCTGTCTGGCGCGGAAACACGTGACCTTTTTACCCGCGAGGAGCGCCGGGAAGTAGGCTGGCTGGCGATTGTCGGAACACAACCATCGCATTCTTCGGGCTCGGGCTGACGATTGTTCCCCGCATCGTGAAGGGGATCAATAAATCACGGTTCAACGTATTTGCGAAGCACTCGCCCGTGGCCTATGCCATCGCAGTTCTGTTGGCCTACTGCGTCGTCGCTGGGGCACTCGATGTCAGCCTGGTATTTGCGGCCTTTCTTGCCGGCTTCGCGGTCGTACACAAAAAAAGACGGCTCTTCTCGGAGGCACTCGACGCAGTCGGAAAGGTGTCATTCGCTTTCTTCATCCCGGTCTATTTCGCGATTGTTGGGCTGAAACTCGACCTAACTCGGGGCCTGTCCTGGTGGATGATCGGTACTTTCATTGTAGGAAGTTGTGTCGTGAAGATTCTCTCCGTATCGCTGGCCGGGCACTTCGCAGGTTTTCGCGGCCTGGATCTAATCAATCTTGCGGTGACGACGAACGCGCGCGGCGGCCCCGGGATCGTGCTGGCCAGCGTGGCATTCGATGCCGCGATTATCAGTCCCGAGTTCTACACGACCCTCGTCTTGGCGGCTGTTCTCACGTCGCAAATGACCGGCGTGTGGCTAGACTACGTGCTGCGGCGTGGGTGGCCGTTGCCGACGCCGACCGCCGTTCATGAGTCGGTGGCGGCCGACGAGGGAAACCCGTCTGCTGCTTGAGGTGTGCGATGCGCTTTGGAACGCGGTTCAACGGAGCGCCACGCTTTCCATTTGCATTTCGGTTCAGCACCTTCGCATCCCATCTTTGGATGAGAACGTGAACGCGTTTCCCTCCGCCTCCCGAGACTTCAGTTCGGGAAGTAACTCCACGAACGTCATCACCCTTGCCACAAACTCATGCCGCGAAAGCAGTCGGGTGCAGCGAATGTGCAGCAATGTGCAGCTTGAGATCAGAGCGATATCGGCAAGAGGTTGCGACAAGTCCAGCGAGATTACAAATGTAAGCTGTTCGCAATCATTGACTTACAAAACGGCTTTATCACAAGGCAATGGGACATCTTCTTTTGGCGCGGCAAGTGCACAATTCCTGAACAACAAAAGAGGCCACTTGCTGCAAATGACCTTCATCACAACCCAATGTTCTCGACAACTTCCAGAAGGCCGTTTTGCTTGTCAGAACGGCATCTTGCAAAGTCTTCCCTGACTTCCCGCCTTTCTGCCTCTTTGGAATAGTGGTCCCAGAAATGGGGCCACTTTTTTGTTCGGGTAGACGTCGGTACTTCGTAAGACACGGGTGTTGGCAGGACGACCTTCTCCTTCGTTTTGATGGTTGGAGCATCGAAAATTGGAGTATCCTCGGTGCACTTCCCAGCCCGGGTGTGAGGAGGACCGATGCGGGACCTCTATCAGGTTTTGCGCGAGAAAGAACAGGACGTCGTACGAGTTCGCAAGGAGATTGAAGCGTTGCGGGCGATCATTCCGTTACTTGACGATGACAACGATTTCGACGAGTCGACACTGGACAAGTACCCTTCCCTTCGCACAGCCAGTCATCACGACTAGCTAACAAACCCTTTTGTCGCACTCGGGCCCGCGCGACCGAACGGCCTTCGGGAGCGGGTGTAGTAGACTGTGCGGTCGCCGGGTTCACAGTCCGCCTGTTTGTTCTCAAAACATTGAAGTCAGTGCTCGGTATTCGCATGTGGCGACGCTGCGCAAAAGTATTGCTTGGGGTGGGGGAGAGTCGGATTGGTCTCGTTCGACAGGAGCAGAGTAAGTTTTGGTTTCGTCTCATGGTGGCTGGTTATTTCCATCCTTTCGCTCCGCACCGGCGCCCAGGAACGCGGCGCGAATAACCGAGCGCCGCATGCAAGCCTGAGTGCCGAACTGAGCACGCAATTGGCGTCTTTGCGCGATGCCGCTCTCGCCGATGATTACGCCTTCCAGCAGGTAGCGCACCTCACCGAAAACATCGGTCCACGTATCAGCGGGTCACCGCAAGCGGCGCAAGCGGCACGCTACGTGAGCGACGAATTGAGGAAGCTGGGATGCGACGTTCGGTTGGAAGAGGTGAAGGTTCCGCACTGGGTCCGCGGCGCAGAGACCGCAGAATTGGTGGATTTCCCAGGCCGCATTGCGAACACATCTCAGAAAATTGTGGTGACTGCCTTGGGTGGAAGCACGTCGACCGGCGTGGAGGGGATCACCGCCGATGTGGTCGTGGTACACAACTTCGAGCAATTGAGCGCGTTGGGGCACGAGAAGGTTGCGGGCAAGATCGTTTTGTACGACGTTCCTTTCGACCGGCAGAAAGCGGCGGGAGGCCTGGCGCTCGATGCCTATGGCGAGGCCGTGGTTTATCGCGGGGGCGGGGCGAAGGCTGCCGCTGAGTTAGGGGCGGTGGCCTCGCTGGTACGATCGGTGGGCGGAGCAAGCTTTCGCTTACCGCACACCGGTTACAGCGCGCCGGCAGGCATTCCGGCGGGCGCCGTAACCGATGAAGACTCCGAACTGATTGCTCATTTGAGTGCGGGCGGCAAAGTGCGCATGCATCTTGTCCTGACGCCGCAGAGTTTGCCGGACACCACCGGCTATAACGTGATCGCCGACGTACGCGGGAGCGAACATCCCGAGCAGGTCGTAGTTGTGTCGGGTCACCTCGACTCCTGGGATCTCGGCACCGGAGCCATCGACGATGCCGCCGGGGTTGCAGTAGCGATGGAGACCGCGCAACTGGTGGAGCAACTCCATCTTCATCCCAAGCGCACGCTCCGCGTGATCGCCTGGATGGATGAAGAGAATGGCGGGCGCGGGCGGGATGCCTACACTACCGCTCATTCTTCCGAGTTTGGGAGTCACATTGCCGCGATTGAAAGCGATCTGGGAGCGGGGCATCCGCTTGGCTTCAACGCGAAAATGAGCCAACGGAGCATTGACTTCTTGCGGCCGGTGGTGGAAATCCTGCAAACCTTCGGTGCCAACCTGATCAAATCGACGCCGTTTCCGCCGGGAGCCGACATTTCGGGAATGTCGAAGGAGGGTATTCCGACCCTCGGCATCATGCAGGACAGCCGCACCTACTTCAACTACCATCACACCGCAGCGGACACGCTCGACAAAGTCGATCCGCGCGAACTGCGAGAGAACGCCGCCGCGATGGCAGTCATGGGATACGCACTGGCGAGCAGCGAAGAGGCCTTGCCGCGTTAAAGCCCTCGGTAGCCGGGGCGACCGCTCCCCGCATGGGAGAAAAACGGACCCGTAAACCGAACCTACACCTTTGCCCCGGTTGACGCATTTCAATTTCCGCGCATATCATTTTCGTTTGGCTTCAGAGTAACGAATGCTCTGGGGAGGCGCTGCCCAAAAAGGCAGCGCGATTACTTCCATGGATAAGAAAAAGCTGGACTACTTCAAAAAACGGTTGGAAACACGGCAGCAGGAACTGCGACGCACTGTGACGCGCACCGAGCAGGACGGCCGTTCTGCCGATGAAGACGCAACCCAGGATATCGCCGATAAAGCCGCGAACTCATACAACAAGGAATTCCTTTTTCATCAGAGCAACAACGAACGCCAACTCCTGCAGATGGTCGAAAGCGCCTTGTCGCGAATCCGCGAGGGCAGCTTCGGCGAGTGCATTCATTGTGGCAAGGAAATCAATGCCAAACGTCTGGAGGCCGTCCCGTGGACCCGGCACTGCATCGAGTGTCAAGAGAAGCTTGAGCAGGGCATCCTGGAAGAAACCTCCAGATAACCGGGTTCAATGAAACTGGGTGACGTCCGCCGGAACGCCATCCACTGGCGGCCTTTTGCTTTGTGGTGGGAATTTCGCCAGGGCTGGCTGCGCTCGTTCCGGATCGAGCCCCCGGAAACTAACCTCTCCGAGCTTTGCGCTGCCGATTCTTGCCTGCTACACTGAGCGATTGTCAGCCCACAGTTTATCGTTTTGAGCAGAAAGGGAGTAAGTGCGCGCAGAAACCCGCCACCAACTTAAAACCGACCGCTTCAGCAAAGCCACGATTGGGGCCGCAGAAGCCACGGCGCATTGGACGGTCGAACATAAATCCAAAATTATCATCACTGTCGTAATCGCGGTGGTCGTGCTGGCCGCGCTGCTGGGAAGCTGGTACTACCTCGGGCAACAGGACGGCAAGGCAAACGTACAGTTGAGCCAGGCCGTGCGGACGCTGTCGACACAGATTCGTCCCGCGGGCACTCCCGAAACTCCAAATCTTCCGACTTTCGCCTCCGTCGAAGAGCGTGCGGCCGCTGCCAAGAAGCAATTGCAGGGGATTGTTGATCAGTATCCGCACACTCGCACCGCCGACATCGCCCGGTATATGCTCGGCACAACGGCGATCGAGGTGGGCGATAACGCAACGGCGGAAAGGGAGTTACGCGACGTAGCCGACATTCACAATCGCAATCTCGCCTCGCTCGCGAAGCTGGCGTTGGCGGGCCTCTACGGAAACACCAACCGGACGAAGGATGCCCTCGACCTCTACAAGCAGCTCATCGATAAGCCGAGCGACACGGTGAGCAAGGTAACCGCCCAATTACAGCTGGCGGACCTTTATGAGTCTTCACAGCAACCTGGCGAGGCGAAGCGAATTTACGAACAGATTGCGAAGGAAAATCCGAAGACCGAAGCCGAACAGATCGCGCAAACGAAGCTTCAAGCGTTGAAGTAGCGGATTCGCCAGTGCTAGTCTTCGCGTTCGGGCTTCTCGCGGTTCTACCGTTCGCGCTCGGAAAACAGGCGCGACCATTCCTCAAGGCGGGCGGGTTGCAGCAATACCGGCTTCAGGTTCGCAGCGACGTGAACTGAATTCCCCATTCCAATCAGGGCGGTGGTGAGTCCGGGGGCGGAGCGCGCGAATTGAATCGCGTTCTCGGCATCGGTCTTCATGCCGAGCGTCTCCCGAATCACTGGTGGCAGGCTATGGGCCAGACGTCCCTGGTAAAGGGACGCACTTCCCATGACGGCAATCCCCAGTTGCTGCGCGGCGGTCAACACAGAGACATTCTTTTTCCCCAGGGTCTGGTTGGCGAGTCCGAAGGCTTCCGGCATCGCAAGATTGAAGGGCAATTGAATGAAGCGGAAATGATGATCGGCACCGCCGACCTCGCGGGCAAGTTCAGCGGCCTCGGGGAGGCTGATCGAATCGCGTGAGCCGTTCGGAACGCGAAACGCGTTCCAGGTCGCCATTCCGTAGAAGCGCAGGCGGCCGTGTTTCACCTGACTTTCCAGCAACTGGAAAGCATGCCGCAGGCGCTCCCGAAAAACCTGCGGGGACACGTCCGCGAGTTGCGACTCCGGATTGTGCAGATAGAAGACATCGATGGTTGCCAGGCCAAGATTCCGGCGGGAGCGCTCGATCTGGTTCTCGAGATAAGGCGGCGCAATGCAGTGCATGCCTCCGGCAAGGTCCTTGGGATTGAGGATGCCGGTCTCGACGTACTCCTTCACAAAATATTCGCGCGGATCCGCGGGGAGATTTCCGTCGAACGAGAGATAGCCCGCCTTCGTGCAAACCAGGACTTCATCACGCCCAATATTGCCTGTGCCCACCAGTTGCGCAAGGGCGGTGCCGACGTTGCGCTCCGAGCGTTGATGCCGGTAGTTGATAGCGGTGTCGACAACGTTAATGCCGGATTGCAACGCCGACGTGACCGCCTCGGTGTAGGCGGCATCGGCCGCGTCGTCGGGTTCGCCGAGATAAGTGCCGAGTCCGATGGAAGAGAGCCAGAGTTCGCGGGCACCGGGTACGTGTTTCGGTTGGCGAAAGTGTTCGGCTTCACGAAACTGTGGAAATCGGTCGCGATAGCGAGCCGTTCCTTCCGGAGTCGCAAAACCGGGGATCATGAGGCAGTCAGTGTAGCAGCGCGTGCCGTTCGCTAGTAGCAGGTAGCGAGTGGCTGGTTGCGGATTACCGTGTGGTTACTTGTGATCGAGATAAGTTGTCATTACGCCCGTAATGGCAAGCTCCAGTTTGGGGTTCGGTTCCCACAGACCTTCTTTCAGAATTAAGCAAAGACTTAGCTCGGGAGAAGATTGCATGCCGTTTTGGTCTCGCTTGTTCTCGCCGCTCGTCGTGTGCTCGGCATTCGCGGTCGCTTCTTTTGGTCAACAGAGTGTCGACTCGAACTCGGGTGCGGCCGGTGGCAATGCGCCCCAAGCACAACCAAGCCTGGCAGACATGGCGCGCAAGATGCGGAAAGACAAGCCCGCCGAAGTTCGCATGACCGACATCGATACAAAAGAACTTTTCAAAGCCGTCGACAAAGTATTCGATTTCGCCAGCGAAGATACCGGCATGCCCAGGCACAGCTCGGTGAAGAAGGCGCTGGTTGGACCCGCAGACATCGAGAAATTCACGAAAGATCGGCTCGCCCGCGCCGAGTACTCGCAGCGCTTCGCGCGCGCAGAACTCACCATGAAGAAATTCGGACTGCTGCCGCGGAACTTCAATTTGCGCGAGTTCCTCGTGAAAACAAGCGGCCAGTCGATCGCGGGTCTCTACGACGAGGAAACAAAGACCGTCTGGCTGTTAAATACGATCTCAATGGAAAAGCAGGGACCGATTCTGGCACACGAACTGACTCATGCCCTGCAAGATCAAAACTACGATTTGCGCCATTGGATGAAGGCGGCCGAAAAGCGGAGTGGCGCGAAGTCTTCGGACGATGACGTTTCGACCGACGAGAGCACGACCGCGCGGCATGCGATTGTCGAAGGGCAAGCGATGGTGGTGTACCTCGACTTCATGCTCGCGCTCTTCGGACGCAATCTGAAGGATTCGCCGGGAGTCGTCGCCTCGATGCAGGATGCCGCGGTTCAGGCAACCATCGATACCGAGCTGATGCACAAGGCTCCGATGGTGCTGCGGGAAGCGGGAAGCTTCCCCTATCGCGCGGGACTGTTTTTCGAGGCAGACGTCTTGCAGAAGCGAGGCCAGCACGCGGCCTTTCAAGGTGTGTTCGCGCAGCCTCCGCGAAACACGCACGAAGTATTCGATTCGAACGCCTACCTCGAACATGCCAAGTTGACGCCGGTGGCAATTCCGGATGTAACAAACGTGCTGAGCGGCAACTACGAAGTTTTCGACGCCGGATCCTTCGGCGAGTTGGATGTGCGGGCGTTGCTCAAGCAATTTGGCGACACGCATGGCGCGATGGACTTCGCTCCCGCATGGCAGGGCGGTTCGTATGTCGCATTCCGGAAGGCGCAACTTCCAGCCGGCGCGGATCCGAAGACGTCCGATGTTGCGTTGCTGTATGTGTCGCGCTGGAAGACGGCGGCGGCGGCCGAGCACTTTGCGCGCTTCTATGCAACGTCAGTCGCAAAGCGATACAACGGCGCCCTGGTGCAAGCGGTTCCTGCGTGCGCGGTCGCGCCGTGTCCGGTGGGCGCGGCGCTGCTGACGACCGAAGAAGGACCGGTAATTGTGGAGCAGTGGCCTGATAACACTGTGATCGTCTCCGAGAGCTTCGATAGCGCGACCGAGGCGAAGTTGAGCAGCGCGATCCGGACGGCGCCGGTAGAGCGGCATGCGGAGAATATCCCGCAAGAAGAATTGAGCATGCGGCTGTACGCGTTGCCGGCATTTCGGGAGTGGCAGGAGAGGATCGGGGAAGAGATGTTGCAGGGAATTGCTACCGGGCGCTAAGTGGGAGCGAGTAGCATCGCCCCGATTAGAACCGTTCATCGACCACCCGGGTGGGTCGGTTACGAACACAAGGACACCCTGGTTAACGCTCAAAAAACGGACGCGAACCTGGGGCACCAGAATGCATAGCTTCAATGCGGCTTGAAGGTCTTTCCGGTCTCGATCAGCGTCTTCAACCGGGAAAGGATACGCGGCCACCCGCCAGCGGTGAGAGCGTAAGCAGGATCACTGTCATCCCACGAGTCGTGCGTGACCGTGACCTGTGTGGCTTCGGTCTCCGGGACCAGTTCCAGGGTGACCCGAGACTTCATCGAACTCTGGCCCATCGAGTAGGTGTATTGCAGCAGTTTCGGAGGTTCGACCTTGAGAACTTCGCCGTGGACGTAAACTATACTTTTGCCATCCGGTCCCTGGCCAACCCACTGCAGCGAACCGCCCGGGTTAAATTCCGCCAGAAATTGCGCTCCACCAAAAATGATTCGGTTTGACTCTGGAGAGACAAACCCTTCCCAAACCTTCGCAGGGGGAGCAGCAAAGTAGAACACGAAATGGAGTGGCGGTTGTGCCATTCTTGCCTCCGTGAAGAATATTCTAGGCGGAAAATTAAAGATCTGCGGAGGGCAGCACGAACCGCACATTTGGTTCGTAGCGTCGGCGGCAGCTGCTGATACTACTATTTCGCCTGCTTTGCCCGAATGGCGCGTCGTAACATCGCCACCTCGATCGTCGATTGCAGTTCACGGCGATGAAACGGTTTGAGAATGAATCCGTCGTGGTCAGTCTGCCTAGCCCGGTTCACGGTCAAGTGATCGATGCATCCACCTGCCGCAGGATCTCCTCTGCGGCTTGCACTCCGTCCTTCTCGCCTTTCAAGCGTATGTCCCTCAGAACCAGAACCGGGCGTTCCTGGGTGGCGATCGCAATGCCTTCATCTGGCAGTATCTACGGCGGCGATTACGAAAAAGCCAATGCGCGAGAGACGCTCTCTGAGTTCTTCGGCGATCAGAGCCTCGTCTTCAACGATCAGAGCACGGGGCGCACGAGGCATATATTCAGCGGGCATAATGATCCACCGTAAACTGCAAATGGGCCGAGGTTCCCGGATCGTTCCTGACCAACTCGAACGCACCGCGGATCTGCCCGGTTAAGGACCGCACCAGCCTCAAGCCCAGTGATCGAGTCGAATTTAGGTTGAAGATCGGCAGCGATCCCGACTCCATTGTCCTGGACGCAAAGGGCGCAGATGCCGCCGGGCCCGCTCCGCAGCGTCACCTTGATCTCGCCGCTGGCGCCGTCTGGGAAGCCGTGCTTGAAGGCATTCGAAATCAACTCGTTGAGTATCAGGCCGCAAGGGATAGCCAGATCAGCGCTCATGATTACGGGCTCAAGTTCACTCTTCAAACAAACGGCAACACTCGGACAACCGTGCGATGACAGTATGTCGTTCGCCAGGGTCTGTGCGTACTCGGCGAAGTTGATACGCGCAAGATTTTCGGAGCGGTACAAGCTTTCGTGCACCAGGGCCATCGAATGTACTCGATTTTCCATCTCCTGAAAGATCTGGACGGTTTCTTCATCCTTGGTATGGGTGGACTGGAGGTAGAAAAGGCTACAGATCACGGCCAGGTTGTTCTTGATACGATGATGAACTTCGCGCAGAAGAGCTTCCTTTCGTTCTTCGCTGGCGCGCAGCTCAGCAGTCACCTGTTCGGAGATTTTCTCCTGTTGCACAAGCGTCAGGATTCGAGGAACCGTCAAGGGAAGCACGATTGCCGTGGTGAGAGACGCGGCTGCCGTGAAAAGTTTTACGGTCGCCGAGAGGACGTATCCCGGTATCCAGATCGTCACCACTTCCATGAAGTGGGTGCCGCCGCAGGCGACAATGAAGAGCCCAAATGCCACCGGCATCCAGGGAAAAGGAATGTCGCGTCGCGCCGCGCCTTGTAAACGACGTACCCCAAGGTGACCGAGATCGCAAGATAAGCGATTCCAATCAGCGTGTCGGCGACGACGTGGGTCCACACCAGGCTTGGGTTTCTCAAATAGCAGTAAAGGTGCGGAAGAAAATCGGTCGCCAGCAAGCGCTCTCTTAATCGGGGCCAGATAAAAAGGGGGGTAACGGCCAGTGCTGACACCGTTAAGATGCCATAAAGCTGCCGTCTGGCCGACGGCGTACTTTCGAAAGGACCGAGATTGAAGGCAGGCGTTGACATGGGGACCTCATTTCCAAGAATTTTGCAAAAAGCGTAGTCGTTGCGCGGCTTCGAAATCGGTTAGCGATTTCGCCCTGGAAAATGAGAGCTTCAGCGCCCAGTCTGACGCGGGTTGATTTTACGCTTCATTTCGACCATGGCTGGCGAAAAATCACCGTTGCACTCATGGACCGAATCTCGCGGGTTTGAGCGTTAATCGCGTGTTCATAACGATTATCCAAGCCGCTCACTGCCAATGCGAACCTGTGCCTTTTGCGTGATGCAGTTTTGGAGTTGAGTAGCTGCTTACGGAAGTACGCTCTTAAGTCTCATACAAGCTCCCAGAGCGATCGTGAGGGGAATCGTACACCCGGAGCCTGAAGAAGCCATCCGGGTATACGCTCATCGCATGAGCATCAGGCGATAACTTTCGACAAATCGCGGTAGCAGTGTTGACGATCACTAAGTGTCATCGACTGTGTCTGTTGAAAAATCTCAGTTCACGACGCACTTGTTTGTCCCTGCCAGTCTCCTGGTT
>Ga0210409_10001879_pt1 | contig 26334 bp, 30 predicted proteins | sample IncBWH17MmetaG_FD_161649 | JGI IMG/M metagenome (GOLD analysis project Ga0210409, IMG submission 161649) | Forest soil microbial communities from Barre Woods Harvard Forest LTER site, Petersham, Massachusetts, United States - Inc-BW-H-17-M | ecosystem: Environmental > Terrestrial > Soil >...
GCAACGGCACGTCCAGGTCCTGCTCGTTCTTCAACTTCACGAGGAGGTCGTTGATGCCCTCGATGTCGTCGGCGTGACCGGTGAACGTCGTGCCAAGCACGGCCGCGACGCCGATCGTGTTCTCGTCGACGTGGGGCTCGACGTCTGCGGGGCCGATCGTGTACTTGTCGGGTTTCAGGGGAACGATTCGCGGCTCGACGTCGAAGTAACGGCAGAACTTCTCCCACACCACGTGCACGTCGCCGCCGAAGACCAGGTTCGGACGGTCGGTCGACTTTCCAGCCGCCTCGCGACGTGCGCGCCACTTCCACTTCAGCGACAGCGCGCCGAGCATGATCGCCTCCGAGGAGCCCTGCGTGCGGGCGCCCGTGGTCTCGCCCAGCGCGTGGAAGAGGTCCGCGATCATGCGGATGCAGCGTTGCTCGATCTCTGCCGTCTTCGGATACTCGGCGTGATCGATGAAGTTCGTGTGCAGGGCCGCCTCGATCACGCGCACCGCCTCGGGCTCCATCCAGGTGGTGACGAACGTCGCGAGGTTACGCATCGGCAGGCCGTCCAGCAGGACCTCCTCGCCCACCAACCGCATGGCGTCTGTCGCCGGCATGCCGGACTTCGGAAGCTCGTTGTCAGGCGCCGGTTCGAGCAGGAAGCGGTTGCCGTACCTGCTCTCGAGCGTCTCGATCCGCCGGCCGCCGAGATCCGGCGGGCTCACGTCGGCGGCCTTCTCGGCTGTCGTGTTACTTGACGCCATGGCGCCTCCTTTGGCCATCGCAATGCCGGATCCAGGCCGCTCGGCGACCCGGATCCCGAGCCTAGGAGCCCGACCGCGGCGGCGCATCCCCCGAAATGGGTGATAGCCGGCTGGGCGATCGGCCCGGCGCAGGCGTTGCGGCCCGCGCCCGGGCCTTCACCCCACCGTCACACGCACACGCGCGGGCGCTCCCCGCCGTATAGAACGGCCTAGTCAGGCTCTCGAGATGCCCCGGACGATCAGGAAGACACCCAGGATCAGGCACAGCCCGGTCGCGATACGCCGCCCGTTCCTCGAGGACCAGGCGTCGACCCGACGGACCTTCGACTCGGTCCCAGCGGGATCGACGATCAACCCGACGAGCGGGATCTCCGCGAGCAGGAACATGATCGCGTTGAAGGCGAGAACGAGCACGATGTCCTCGCCCGTGGGGTGGTGCGCAGCCGCGATGTCCTTGAGCGCCACCAGGTAGGACGCTCCGGGCAGGTTGATCGCCAAGGCGGCCAGGAACACGACGGGCGCGGAGCCTCGCGCGAGGATCCGCTGCGAGATCGGCTCCCGCTTCTCCGCGTCGCGATCCACAGTCTTCCCCGTCTTGCGTCGCTCGGCCAAGCGCGCGTCGGCCCGGGTCGCAAGTGCCACGGCCAGCAGCAGCGCCAGGCCGCCGACGGCCAGGTCCGTCGTCCAGCTCAGTCCCGAGCGTTCGTTGTGCAGGGTGCCCGAGCTCTTCAGGGCGAGCACGATCCCGAGCCCCATCCCGACGCTGATCGTCAAGCCCCCAGCTAGGTAGGTGGACAGGAGCGCCACGCGCCTGGGTTGGTTGAGCAGAATCACGACGGCCGCGAGGAGGGTCGGGTACAAGGCCGAGTTCAGCGCGAGAATCAGAAGCTTCAGCGGCATCGACCGCGGAGACTCTCATATGAGCCCGCCAACTTTGGTGTCCAGGACGTCTCGCCGTCGGCACGATGCGCAGCATGGGCCGGACTCCGCGTGACAGCGCGGAGCGGGCGGCCGCGGGCCGTTTCGCCTACCCTTCGCGTGGCCGGTGCGCGACACCGGAGCTCTCGGGCAGGCGGTCAGCTTCCATGAGACGGTCGGCCCACCCGCGGGTCCGATCGAAAGGAGGAAACGACCATGGCCACGGCCGAGGGGGGCCCAGTCCCTCAACCGCCTGCTCACCCCCGCGCTTCCAAGGTTCTGCTCGGCAAGCCTCTGACAGCCCGGCGGGCGGCGGGAATCATTGCTTCGGTCACCATATCCGTGACGATCATCGGCGGAGTGGTGATGCACTTCACCGACAAGAAGACCTTCCCCAACATAGGTGATGGTTTCTGGTGGTCGGTGCAGACCATCACGACTGTCGGCTACGGCGATATCGTGCCGACAAGCACGGCTGGGCGGGCCGTCGCGTCGCTCGTGATGATCGTCGGCATCGGCTTCCTGACCGTCATCACCGCCGCGATCACCTCGACGTTCATCGAGACCACGCGGCGTCGCCTGGAGGGCAACACGGCCGCGGCGCTCTCCGCGAAGCTGGATCAGATCGGCGCGCGCCTGGACGCGATCGAGGCCGACCTCACCAGGCTTGGTGACCGACGCTGAGCGGCTACAGCGTCTGGATCTGCACGAGGCTCGTCGTCCCCGGCCTGCCGGATGGAAGCCCGGCGGTGATGCCGACCCGCTGGCCCGGGGCACACCAGCCGAGCTCGACCACGCGCCGCGCCGCGTCGGCGATCAGGGCCTCCGTCGTCTCGTGCCGGCGGATCGACGCGGCCTGCACGCCCCACATGAGGCCGCAGCGCCTGACCGTCTCTTTGCCCGGCGAGAGCGCGTAGATCGGGACCGTCGGGCGGTGGGCTGAGACCAGCCGCGCCGAGCGGCCGGACAGCGTCGGGACCACGAGCGCGTCGAGTCGCAGCTCGCGGGCCGCGTCGCAGAGGTTGTGCGCGAGCGTGTATGCCGGATCGGAGTGGGTGCGCCGGACCCGCGACTCGTTCCAGCGCTCATAGGGAGCGATCGACTCGGCTTCGATGGCCACGGCGGCCATCATCGCGACGGCCTCGACCGGATGGGCGCCGATCGCGGTCTCCTGGGAGAGCATCACCGCGTCGGTGCCGTCGAGGATCGCGTTGGCGACGTCGGCGACCTCGGCACGGGTCGGCCGTGAGGAGGCGACCATCGAATCGAGCATCTGGGTTGCCGTGATCGACGGTCGCGCCAGCCATCCGGCGAGCTCGAGCAGCTGCTTCTGCACGATCGGCACGCGCGCGATCGGCAACTCGATGCCGAGGTCGCCGCGGGCCACCATCACGCAGTCAGCGGCCCGCACTATCTCCTCGGCACGTTCCACCGCCTGGGGCTTCTCCATCTTGGCGATCAACGGCAGGCGCGTATGGCCGCGCACGAATTCGAGGTCCTCCGGCCGCTGGACGAAGGACAGTGCGACCATGTCGACCCCGATCGACTCCCCGTGGCGCAGGAGCCCGAGATCCTCCTCGGGGACGGACGGCAGCGACATCAGCGGCCCGGGGATGTTCAGGCCCTGCCGCGATGCGACGGCCCCGCCGATCTCGACCTCGACGTCGACCTCGCCCTCCGGCGCCCGTATCTCGACGGCGCGCAGACGCACCGACCCGTCGGCGAGGTAGAGGATGGCGTCCTTCTCGATCGCCGCAGGGAGGCCTCCCCAGGAGACGCTCATGTGGTGGGCGTCGCCCTGCGCCTCCTCGTTGCCGCAGCTGAAGGTCAGCTTCTCGCCGGGCGTGAGCTCGACCACGCCATCGCGCAACGGCCCGATCCGCAGCTTCGGGCCCGGCAGATCCTGGAGGATCGCCACCGGCCTGCCGGCGCGGCCCGCTGCGTCACGCACCCTGCGGACCGTCTCGGCGTGCTCCTCGAGCGTCCCGTGCGAATAGTTCAGCCGCGCCACGTCCATGCCGGCGTCAACCATGCGCACGAGCGTCTCAGGCTCACGCGACGCGGGTCCGATGGTGGCGACTATCTTGGTGCGGCGCATCTTCGGCAAGGTATCGGTCGCCGGTGCGGCGCGCGTAGGGCCGCCCGCGTAGCATCGATTCGTGCTCGGTCCCTCGCGACCCGTCCCGCGCGTCGGCGCTCGCGCGCGCATCGCGCATTTCGGCGGCGGCTTCGAGCTGGGGACGGTGCTGGCCGTGCACGAGGACGGCCGGCGTCTGGAGGTGCGCGGCGAGGGCGGAGAGGTCCACGAGTTCGTGCTCAGCCCGGCCACGGCGCGCTTCGTGTCGGCCGCCAGCGGCCAGGGCCCGCGGCTCGAGCTGCTTGGCGATTCGCCCTGACGCTCAGGGCGCGTGGACGTCGGGGAAGTGCTCGGCGCAATGCTCACGCAGCACCTCACGCACCCACGCACGCTCCTGTTGTGAGGCCACGCGCAGGCGCCCCAGCAGCTCGCGCTGGCGATCGATCGGCGAGCCAGCGATCACCCAGCGCACGGCGAGACGCTCGAACAGCAACTCCACGGCGCGCTGCCAGGCATCCTCCTGCGTGGCGGCGGCCCGTCGGTCCCCGCCCGCGAGGGTCTGCGCGTACTCGCGGCGGGCCCCGGGCGTGAGCGAGCCGCGCAGCGTGAGCACGTTGCCCTCACCGTCGGCGTAGTCGCTGGCCGCCGCCGTGAGGCGCTCGTTGCGGCGGCCGCGCCTGCCCACCCTCAGCCCGCGTCGGCGGCCCGCTCGAGCTGCGAGCGCACATCGCCGGTGACCGCATTGGCGTGCCCCGGCCAGGCGGCCGCCGGTTCGAGCGCCGCCAGCTTGCGGATGCTTGCCCTCGCCTGCTCCGTGTCGTAGTTGTAGAGGGGCTCCGGAATATGCGGGGCGCTGTCGCGACCCCACATGTCGAGCGTGTAGAAGCAGTCGCTGCTCAGCGCCAGGCGGTCCTGCTCGCGCCACAGCCCGATCTGCCCGGGAGCGTGGCCGGGCAACTCGATCACGCGGAAGCCGGCGATCTCATCGCCCTCCGCCAGGTTTCCGGAGATCTCCACCGGGCCGCCGTCCCACGCGTAGCGGTGCATCAGGCGGTGCATCTGGCGCATCCCGAACGGCAGTCCCTGCAGACCCTGCGGCCAGTAGCGAAAGCCGCCGCTGCCTTCGGCGTCCTGTACCTCGTCCGCGTGGCAGAGGACCGCCACCCCGAGCGCCGGCGCCGTGCCTCGATGGTCGGTGTGAGCGTGGCCGAGCACGACCCGGCGAATGCCGCCCCGCCTCGCGCCCGCGCTGGCGACCGCGCGCGTCATCGTGCGCGCGCCGGCGTCGAATAGCGTCACGCCGCCGTCATCCTCGATCAGGAAGACGTTGCATCGTGCAGGCTGCCCCTGGACCCTCCACACGCCCTCGGCGACGAGCTCGGCCTCGCCCACGCCGAAACGGCTGCTGAGGCGGGTCTTGGCGTTGAACGCGCCGGTCATCCGCTGCTCGGCCGTGGACCCCTGAGCGGGCATCATCCCGATCTGACGCGCGAAGGTCATCGAGTCGGTGAACGCGTCGTTGCTCTGGATCAGGCCGTCGCGCACGGTGATCAGGTCGAACCCTTCGAGCTCGATCGCCATGCCCGTCGGCGCGACTCCCGCGAAATGTCCCGGGCCGGCGAAGGTGCCGGTCAGGCGCCACTGCACTCCGCAGCGTTCCGCCTCGGTCGTGGTCGAGATGACCTCCATATGCAGATCGGGCACCGCATCGATCAGGCCGCCGATGAACGCGCGCACGCCCTCCGGGGCGACCGTGTCGACCTGCCCGCGCACGTACTCGTGGCCACCGTCGGCCCACATCGAAACGGCCGTCTCGAGATCGCGCGTGTCGATCGCCTCGAAGTAGCGACGCGCAACCGCCTCAGCCTTGCTGCCCGAGATGCGTTTGCGTTTGCGGGCTACCTGCTGAACGCTGGCGGCCGCCTCCTGCACCTTCGTGCTCGCGTCACTTGCGCCATCCGCCTCGGCCATCCGTCCTCCTTTACGCCGGTGAAGGGATCTAGTCTAGTCTGCGCCCGTGACGAAGGTGACAAGCCGGCGCGAGCTCGGGAGGGGCGAGCGGGTGCTCCCCGGCGTCTTCCGCCTCCGCCTTCCGCTGCCGTGGCCGGGCGTACCGCATTGCAACGCGTGGGCGGTGCGGGAGGGCGACGGCTTCGTGCTGTTCGACACCGGCATGCACGAGCCCGGTTCCTTCGAGCACCTGGAGCGCGCGCTGGCCATGTGCGGCCTGCACCTGCAGGACATCCGCCTGCTCGTCTGCACGCATGCCCACTCCGACCATTACGGCCAAGCGGCCACGATCGTGGAGCGGACCGGCTGCGAGCTGTGGATGCATCCCAACCATCAGCACATGACCCGCATGGCAGAGGATCCGCAGGCCGTCTACGCGAGGCGCATCGAAGTCGCCCGTCAGAGCGGGGTGCCCGAGGAGCCCCTGCGCCGCTATGCCTCGCAGCTCAGCTCCAGGGAATGGGGGGTCGCGGGGGTCGTCGAGCCGGACCGCGATCTCCTCGACGGCGTGAGGATCGGCAGCGACCTCGGCGAGTGGATCGCATATGAGACCCCGGGGCACGCGCCGTCGCACGTGTGCCTGTTCCAGCCGGAGCGGCGCCTGCTGATCTCGGGCGACCACCTGCTCGGACGCATATCGCTGTTCTTCGACTACGGTTACACGCCGGACCCGGTGGGCGAATTCTTGAGCTCGCTGGACGTGGTCGAGAGGCTCGGCGCGCGGCTGTGCCTGGCCGGGCACGGGCGCACGTTCGCCGACGTGTACGCCCACATCCAGGGCAACCGCAAGCTCGTGGCCGAGCGTCTGGCCAGCGTACTCGACGCCGTCTCGGGCGAGCCGATTAGCGCCTTCGACGTCGTGCCGCACGTCTACGGCGAGACGCTCGCCCAGCACAACGCCCAGCGGCTGCTGTCGGAGGTTCTCGGCTACCTGACGCACCTGCAGGCAACCGGGCACGTCGAGCGCCTGGCCGGAGAGCCCGAGCGCTGGACTGCATAATCTAGGGAATGCGGATCGACGACATCCTGGGTGGCGATGGGCCGGTCTTCTCCTTCGAGTTCTTCCCCCCGAAAACCGAGGAGGGCGAGCACAACCTCGAGGCGGCCCTCGCCGAGCTGCGCACGCTCGAGCCGTCCTTCGTATCGGTCACCTACGGAGCGGGCGGCTCCACGCGGGAGAAGACGATCGAGATCGTCAAGCGCATCCGCGAGCAGTATGGCCTCGAGGCGATGGCCCACTTCACGTGTGTCGGGGCGACCGTGCCCGAGCTGCGGGGCACCCTCGATGAGATGCGAGGCGCGGGGATCGACAACGTCCTCGCCCTCCGCGGAGACCCCCCTGCCGGCGAGGAGCAGTGGACGGCTACCGAGGGAGGGCTCGAGTATTCGCGAGAGCTCGTCGAGCTGATCGCTGGGGGCTATCCGTTCGCGATCGGCGCGGCCTGTTTCCCCGAGACCCACATCCACGCCGAGAGCCCGGAGGCGGACCTCGAGCATCTCGTCGAGAAGGTCGGCGCCGGCGTTGACTTCCTGATCACGCAGCTCTTCTTCGACAACACGCTCTACTTCGGGTTCCTCGAGCGAGCCCGTGCTGCCGGGATCAACGTCCCGATCATTCCGGGCATCATGCCGATCACCCGCGTCGGCCAGGTGGAGCGGATGGCGAGCATGTGCGGCGCCTCGATCCCCGAGGATCTGCGCCGCGAGCTGCATGCCCGCGGCGAGCATCCCGAGGCGGTGCTCGACTTCGGCGTCGCCTACGCCACGCTCCAGTGCGCCGAGCTGCTCGCCGCCGGTGCGCCCGGCATCCATTTCTACACGCTCAACCGCTCCCCCGCCACGCGCGCGATCCTCAGCGCCCTGAAGCTCGCCAAGCCCTGGGAGAAGGCGGTCTACCCGGCCTCGATCTCGAGAGCCTCGGCGACGCGCGGGGAGCCGTCAGCCGCCTCGTAGCGGACGTCGACCGAGTCGTTCTGGCGGTAGGTGCCCACGCCCCAGGCGCCGAGCAGCCAGCGCCATCCGCTGATCTTGTCCTTGCGAAGGTCGCGCTCGAAGACGAGCGCGCCTTCGCGCACGACGTAGTCCGGGCCGAGCTCCTGCGGCACGCCGTTCAGATACACCTGGAAGGGCTCGCGCACCTCGCGCGGCAGCCTGACCCTCGAGCGAGTCATGGCCGCGATTATGACCGGGGGCGCCGGCGTTGGGCACTCGCGCGGCTCCGCTTTCGCCCCGGGCGCGGCGCGCGTCCGCCACGGACCGGCGAGCTTCTCCCGACCACCGCGGCGCGTACTCTCCTCTGCCATGACCGGCACCTCCTCAGAGAGGGTGATCCCCTACACCGTGCGCCGCTCCACGCGCGCTCGCCGCGTGCGCGTGAGCGTGCACGCTCACACCGGCGTCGAGGTCGTGCTGCCGGCGAGGGCGCCGGAGCGTGCCGCGGCGGCCGCGGTGAGCGAACTTCGCCCGTGGATCGAAGGGCGGCTGGACGAGGCGCGCGAGGCGCTGGCGCTGATCGCCGCACGCGCAGGCACGGTGCCGTACCTCGGCCGGGCCCTGCAGCTGGTCCCTCAGTCCGGCCGCACCCGTGTGCATCGCGACGGCGAGCGGCTGCTCGTTCCCGAGGGGGACGCCCGAGCTGCGCTCGAGCGCTACTACCGCCGCGCCGCGCGCACGGAGATCGCCCCCCGCCTCGACCGCTCGGTCGCGCTCGCCGGCCTCTCCTACGCGGACCTGACGATTCGCGGACAGCGCACGCGCTGGGCCTCGTGCTCGACGGGCAGACGCATGAGCTTCAACTGGCGCCTGCTGCTCGCCCCGGAGCGAGTGCTCGAATACGTCGTCTGGCATGAGGTCTGCCACCTGGAGATCCTCGACCACTCGCCGCGCTTCTGGGCGCTGCTGGAGCGCCGCTGGCCCGGCTATCGCGAGGATCGCGACTGGCTGAGACGGCACGGCGCGACGCTCGTGCTCTGACGCCGGCGAGTCGATCCGGCTCGGCGGCGCGGGCGCGCGCTAGTCCTGGACGAGCCCGTCCGCGAGGACGAGCGCGACGAGGTGGGCGCGGGTGCGCGCGCCCGTCTTGCCCATCGCGTTGCCGACGTGGCTGCGCACGGTGGCCTGCGAGAGGGAGAGCTCGGCGGCGATGCGGCGGGTGTTGTTGCCGAGCGCCACGAGCCGTACCACCTCGCGCTCGCGCACGGTGAGCCTTGACACGTCACCGTCCGCCAACCGCATCTCCGGGCGGCCGATGAGCTCGGAGCCGCCCAGGAATCGTGCCGAGAGGGTCACGAACAGCGCAAGCCATGTGCCCCCAACCGTGGTGGCGTGCGCCGCGTAGCTGACATGCATCCGAGACCCGTTGCCGTGGGTGATGACGCGCTCTCCGTACAGCTCGCTGGTGCGCAGCAGCTGATTCCAGTCGGCGTCCGAGACCGAGTGGTCCTCGTCCACGACGGTACGTCCGGCGCGGCTTCCGAGCACCTCCTCGAGCGGGTATTGGTACAGGCGGAGGACCGCGTCGTTGACGTGGACGTAGCGCCGGTCGCGGTCCACCAGAGCCATCGGGATGCGAGATTCGGCGAAGACCGTCCAGAACGCACTCCGGGGCGGGCCGTTCGGGTGAGCGGGCTCTGGGTTGGCGTGCGGCATGTCGACAGGCGCACCGGCGATGGTCGTGCAGCTTACGCAAGCGGGGGCCGGCCAGCTATCGGCCGACTGGCGGACCCAGGGGTCAGCCGCGCTGGGCGATCGGCACGTAGTCGAGGTTGCGATCGCCCGTGTATATCTGGCGCGGACGGGCGATCTTCTGCTCGGCGTCCTGCACCATCTCGAGCCACTGGGCGATCCAGCCGCTCGTACGCCCGATCGCGAACATCACCGGGAACATCTCCACCGGCAGGCCCAGTGCCTCGTAGATCAGCCCGGAGTAGAAGTCGACGTTCGGATAGAGCTTGCGCGAGGTGAAGTACTCGTCGTCCAGCGCCCGCTTCTCGAGCTCGGTGGCCACGTCGAGCAGCGGGCTCTTGCCTCGCACCTCGAAGACGTCGTCGAGGTGTTTGCGAATGATGCGCGCCCGTGGGTCGTAGTTCTTGTAGACGCGGTGGCCGAAGCCCATGAGGCGCTCGTTGCCCGCCTTCACGCCCTCCAGGAAATCGGGGATGTTCTCCACGCTGCCGATCCGCTGCAACATGCGCAGCGCGGCCTCGTTCGCACCCCCGTGCAGGGGGCCGTACAGTGCTGCCACACCCGCGGCCACAGCCGTGTAGGGATCGACCTGGGTCGAGCCGACCGAGCGAACGGCGCTCGTCGAGGCGTTCTGTTCGTGGTCGGCGTGCAGGATGAAGAGCACGTCCAATGCGCGCTCCAGCCGCGGATCCGGCTCATATTTGAGCTCGGTCATCTTGTACATCATTCCGAGGAAGTTGCCGGCGTAGCTCAGCTCGTTGTCCGGGTAGACGTACGGCTGACCGACGTTGTGGCGGTAGGCGAAAGCGGCCAGCGTCGGCATCTTCGCCAGGAGGCGGATGATCTGCATGTCGCGGACTGCCACCTCGTGGATCTGGTTGGCGTCCGGGTAGAACGTCGACAGCGCCCCGACGGACGCGACGAGCATGCCCATCGGGTTGGCGTCATAGCGGAAGCCCTGCATGAAGTCCTTGACGTTCTCGTGCACGAACGTGTGGATCGTGACCTCGTGGACCCACTCGTCGAGCTGCGCCTGCGTGGGCAGCGAACCGTTGATCAGCAGGTAGGCGACCTCGAGGTAGCTGGACTGCTCGCACAGCTGCTCGATCGGGTACCCGCGATGCTGCAGCACGCCGGCCGCACCGTCGATGTAGGTGATGGCGCTACGGCAGGACGCCGTGTTCGTGTACGCGGGGTCGTAGGCCATCAGCCCGAAGTCGTCCTCGCCGGTCTTGATCTGCCTGAGGTCCATCGCCCGCACCGTGCCGTCGGCGATCGGCAGCTCGTAGGTCGCTCCCGTGCGGTTATCGGTGACCGTCAGCGTCTCGGCGCTCGTCTGCGCCTTGCCCGCGGGTGCGTCGGTGCGCGCAGGACTGGCCATTCAGCGCTGGACGAACCGCTTGTGCGCCGTGACCGCGCGAATGCGGGGCGGTGCGCCCGGCAGCGGCACGCGATGCGGGCCCCGCCTCGGTGGCCGCGGCAGCCGCGAGCGCGGGTGACGAGGATGCACAGGGCGGGGACGCGGCCCGATGCCACCGTCCTGCTCGGAGAAACCCTCGGGCGTCTGTCTCACCGCCCAGCGCACGATGAGAAACAGCGCGACCACAGGAATCTTCAGGAAGACCATGAGCCAGATGAAGGTCCACGCGTCCACTTGCGTTGATCGTATTACCCTCGCCGCAGCGGCACAACCCCGAGGGACGCGGATGGCCGAGGGGCCATCTGCGCCGGGCAAGACCTCAGCCGCGCAGCGCCAGCGGCGCGCCGGTGAACTGGGTCATCGCCTGGAGCTCGTGCAAGCGCGCGACGATCTCCTGTCCGGTCAGACGGGCGATGCGCTCGGTTCCGAACTCCTCGACGTTGAAGGACGCCAGCACGGTCGCGTGCGCCATCGCGCGCCGCAGGAGCTCCTCCGAGAGCTCCTGGCCGGGGTGGGCTGCGATGTATCCGACGAGTCCTCCCGCGAACGTGTCGCCCGCGCCCGTCGGGTCGATGACGCTCTCCAGCGGATAGGCCGGCAGTGCGAAGAAGCCCTGCTCGGTGATGAGCGCCGCGCCGTACTCCCCCTGCTTGGCGACGATCACGCTTGGACCGCGGGTCTCGCCCGCGGAGGGCGACCAGGACAGGACCTCCCGCGCGGCGCTGAGAAGATTCGGCTTGCCCGTCAGCTGGCGCAGCTCGGCGTCGTTGAGGATCACGCAGTCGACGTTCTCGATCGCGGCCACGAGCGAGTCGCGCGCGATGTCGATCCACAGGTTCATCGAGTCCAGCGCAACGAACTGCGCGTGTGGCAGTTGGCCCCTTACGTCACGCTGCAGGTCCGGCTGGATGTTCGCCAGGAACAGCACGTCGCTGGCCCGCGAGCGCTCTGACAACTTGGGCTGAAAGCCCTCGAACACGCCCAGCTGCGTGTCGAGCGTCTCGCGCGAGTTCAGATCCCAGCCGTACTCACCGCGCCAGAAGAACGTCCTGCCGCCCGGGATGCGCTCCACGTCGGAGACGTCGATGCTCCGCCGGCGCATCACCGCCAGCTCGTCCTCGCCGAAATCCTCGCCGACGGGGCCCACGACGTGCACGTCGTCGAAGAAGGAGGCCGCCAGGGCAAAATGCACCGCGGCGCCTCCGAGCATGCGCTCGCGCTCGCCGAAGGGCGTCCTCACGCTGTCAAAGGCGATCGATCCTACGACGGTGATCGGCATGGGCGCGCACCTTAGAGCACGACGTAGGAGCGGTGTCCCGTAGTCACCGCCGGCGGCGTGGCGAGCCCGCGAGGATGGCCGCAACGGCACTCCGATAGCCTCGATGCAATGCGCGCCATCCAGATGACCGAGTTCGGTGGCCCGGAGGTGCTCACGCTCTCCGAGCTGCCGATTCCGGTTCCCGGTCCCGAAGAGGTCCTCATCAAGGTGACGCGTGCGGGCCTGAACTTCGCCGACACGCACACCCGCACGAACTCCTACGTGCAGAAGGCGACGCTGCCGCTCGTACCTGGCGGCGAGGTCGCCGGGATCCGCGAGGACACGGGCGAGCGCGTGGTCGCGCTCGTCGGCAGCGGCGGCTACGCCGAGTATGCGACCGCTCCCTCCGAGCACGTCTTCCCGATTCCCGGCGCGCTCGACGACGGCACGGCGCTTGCGCTCATCGTTCAGGGGACGACGGCGTGGCATCTGTACCGGACCTCGGGGCGCGTGGCGGAGGGCGAGAGCGTCGTCGTGCATGGGGCGGCGGGCGGCGTGGGCTCGATCGCGGTGCAGCTGGGCCATCCGCTCGGCGCCGGCCGCGTGATCGCGACGGCCTCCAGCGAGGAGAAGCGCGCCGTCGCACTCGAGCTGGGCGCGGACGTGGCCGTCGATCCGGCGCCGGAGGGGCTGACAGAGCGGTTGATAGAGGCCAACGGCGGCAGGCTCGTAGACGTCGTCTTCGAGATGTCCGGCGGCGAGGTCTTCGACGCCTCCTACCGGGCGCTCGCCGCGTTCGGGAGAATCGTCGCGTACGGGATCGCGACCAACCAAGCCAACCAGGTCTCCACCGGGTCCCTGCTGCGTCACTCGCGCTCGGTCGTCGGCTTCTACCTCTTCCATTGCCTGCAGCGGCCCGGAATGTTCGGCGACGCGCTGGCCGAGCTGTTCGCCCGCGCGGCGCGCGGGGAGCTGAAGGCGATCGTCGGCGGCACCTACCCGCTCGATCAGGCCGCCCAGGCGCAGATCGACCTGCGCGAGCGGCGCACCACGGGCAAGCTCCTGCTCGATCCGGCCAGGTGAGCAAGTCCTTCGAAGATCTCGGGCTCTCCGAGCCCACCCTGCAGGCCCTGCGGGACGTCGGCTACGAGGCTCCCAGCCCGATCCAGGAGCAGGCGATCCCGGCGTTGCTCGAGGGTCGAGACGTGATCGGGCAGGCGCAGACGGGCACCGGCAAGACCGCCGCCTTCGGGCTGCCGATCATGGAGTACGTCGACCCATCCGAGTCTGAGGTGCAGGCGCTGGTGCTGACGCCGACGCGAGAGCTGTGCATCCAGGTCACGCAGGCGCTGCGCACCTACGGCGCACACGCCGGCGTCGACGTGGTGGCCGTGTTCGGTGGAGCGCCGATCCGCACGCAGCAGGCGCAGCTGCGCGCCGGCGGGCACGTCGTCGTCGGGACGGTCGGACGGGTGCTCGACCTGATCTCCCGCCACTCGCTGGTGCTGCACGACTGCCGCTTCGTGGTGCTCGACGAGGCCGACGAGATGCTCGATCTCGGCTTCCTGGAGGACGTCGAGAAAATTCTCTCGCTGACGCCCTCCAGCCGCCAGACGGCGCTCTTCTCGGCGACGATGCCGCCGCCGATCCGCAAGCTCGCCGACCACTACATGTACGACCCCACGATCATCCAGGTCGAGGCGGCGACGCTCACGATCGATACGGTCGCGCAGTTCCAGCTCCCGGTCAGCGCCAAGGACAAGCCCGACAAGCTCGTCGAGGTGCTCCGCGCCGAGGCGCCGGAGCAGGCGATCGTGTTCGTACGCACCAAGGTCCGCTGCGACCAGCTGTTCCGCATCCTTCGCGACCGGGGCCTGAACGTGCGCGCGCTGCATGGGGACATGTCCCAGGGCTCGCGCGACGGGGTGATGCTGGCCTTCAAGGGGGGACATGTCCCGATTCTCGTGGCAACCGACGTCGCGGCCCGCGGGCTTGACATCTCCACCGTGACCCATGTCATCAACTACGACGTGCCCACGAGCCCGGACACCTACGTGCACCGCATCGGGCGCACCGGCCGCGTGGGCCGCTCGGGTCGTGCGATCACGTTCGTCGAGGACCGCCAGAAGCGCGAGCTCGAGGCGATCGAACGCCACATCGGCACGACCATCACGACGTGGAAGGAGGGAGCCGTCGCGCCGCCCACGCCGGTTCGCGAGCGGCCTCGCAGACACTCCAAGCCCCGCATATCGCGCGATGGCGCCGAGCCCTACACGAAGCTCATGCTCGGCGGCGGGCGCAGCGCGGGCCTGCGTGTGGCCGACATCGTGAGCGCGATCACCTCATCCGCGGGCCTGGATGGCGAGGCCGTGAGAGACGTGCAGGTGCTCGACCGCTTCTCCTTCCTCTCCGTTCCGGCGACCGAGGCCGACCGCGTGATCGAGGCGCTCGACGGCGGCACCCTGCGCGGGCGCGAGGTGAGCCTCGAGCGCGCGCGGGTAAGGTAGGAGCATGTCAACCGCCACCATGCAGACCACGGAGGGCCCGATCGTCTTCGAGTTGTTCGACGAGGACGCCCCCAAGACCGTCGAGAACTTCCGCAAGCTCGCCACCGACGGCTTCTACGACGGGCTCACCTTTCACCGCGTCATCAAGGACTTCATGATCCAGGGTGGCTGTCCCCAGGGGACGGGCACGGGCGGACCGGGCTACACGTTCGAGGATGAGATCAACCCGCACAAGGTCGTTCGCGGCGCGCTGGCGATGGCGAACGCGGGGCCCGACACCAACGGCTCGCAGTTCTTCATCGTGACCGCCGACGCATGTCCCTGGCTCGACGGCAAGCACACCGTCTTCGGCCAGGTGAGCGAGGGCATGGACGTCGTCGACCGTCTCGAGGGCGTGACCACGGGCGGCGGCGATCGGCCGAGCGAGCCGATCGGCGTCGCCTCGATCGAGCTCTCCGACTAGCAGCCCGTCGACCCTTCGGCGACGGCCGCCATGCCACCGTCGGAGTAGTCTTGTTCCTCACAAAGCTGAACTAGCAGGGGAGAGTCACACATGGCCACTGTCGAGCAGCGCCCAGCCGAGACCCAAGGCGGCGTCGCAGCCGCCAGCGAGGATGCCGGCAAGGGCATCCCGGTCGAGAATCCCGCCACCGGCGAGATCATCGCCACGGTCCCCGATCTCGGCCCGGAGGCCGTCGCGGAGATGGCAGCGCGCGGCCGTGCTGCCCAGCCTGCCTGGGACGCCTTCGGCTTCGACGGACGCGCCCGGGTGCTGCTGCGCGCGCAGAAGTGGCTGATGGACAACGCCGAGCAGGTCGTCGCGACGATCGTCTCCGAGACCGGGAAGACCTTCGAGGACGCCTCGCTCGCGGAGATCGGCTATGCGGGGAACGCTTTCGGCTTCTGGGCTCGCGAGGCGCCCCACTACCTGGGCGACGAGCGCGTCAAGAGCAGCCAGGTGCTGGTCAAGGGCAAGAAGCTCCTGATGCGCTACCGGCCGCTCGGTCTGATCGGCGTGATCGGTCCCTGGAACTACCCGCTGACCAACTCCTTCGGTGACTGCATCCCGGCGCTCGCCGCCGGCAACTCGGTGATCCTGAAGCCCTCGGAGATCACCCCGCTCACCTCGCTGCTGATGGCCGAAGGCCTGCGAGAGTGCGGGCTGCCGGAGAACGTGCTGCAGATCGCGACCGGGCGCGGAGAGACGGGGGCGGCCCTTGTCGAGCATGTCGACATGATCATGTTCACCGGGTCCACGCGGACCGGCACGAAGGTCGCAGAGGGCGCCGCGCGCCGGCTGATCCCCGCCTCGCTCGAGCTCGGCGGCAAGGACCCGATGCTGGTTCTCTCCGACGCCGACGTCGAGCGGGCTGCCAACTTCGCCACCTACTACTCGATGCAGAACGCGGGGCAGACGTGCATCTCGATCGAGCGTGTGTACGTGGAGGAGCCCGTTTACGACGACTTCGTGGCGAAAGTCTCCGAGAAAGTGCGTGCGCTGCGGGTCGGCAAGCCCGAAGGGCCCGGCTCGGTCGAGGTGGGTGCGATCACATTCCCGCCTCAGCTGGACACGATCAAGGATCACGTCGCCGACGCGGTGCAGAAGGGCGCACGAGTGCTGGCGGGCGGCAACGAGGTGCAGGGACCCGGGCGGTTCTTCGAACCGACGGTCCTCGTGGACGTCGACCACTCGATGAAGATCATGACCGAGGAGACCTTCGGCCCGACGCTGCCGATCATGAAGGTCAGCGACACGGAGGAGGCGGTGCGGCTCGCCAACGACTCCCCTTACGGGCTTGGCGCCTCGGTCTTCACCCGCGACACCACGCGCGGCGAGGAGGTCGCGAAGCAGATCGAAGCCGGCGCCGCGAACGTCAACGACGCGATGATCAACTACACGGTGCTCGAGCTGCCGATGGGCGGCGCGAAGGCCTCGGGGCTCGGCTCGCGGCACGGCGCAGGAGGCATCCGCAAGTACTGCTCGCAGCAGGCGATCGTGATCACGCCGAAACTCGCGCTCAAGAAGGAACTGTTCATGTACCCGTACAAGAGCCGCACGTCGCGACTGCTGGCGGGCCTGTTCAAGCTGATGTACGGGCGCGGCAAGCGCGCCTGAGGCGCGGCGGGCTCAAAGCACCTTCTCTCCTGCTCGCAGCGACATGCCGAGCAGCCGCTCGAGCGCCGGGATGGTCGTCTCCGCGCTCGTGTGGTGGACGGTCGCCATCCCGAGCTCCTCGGCGGGCGGGAGGTTGAAGGGCAGGTCGTCGACGTAGACGCAGCGCTCGGCAGCCACCTGCGCGCGCTCGGCGCCGAGCTCGTACATGCGCCGGGCGGGCTTGCGGATTCCCTCCTCGCCCGAGATCGCCACGCCGTGGAAGATCTGCGAGAAGAGATCGACGGGGTAGCGGTGAACCCCCCATGAGTTCGACACGAGACCGGTGCGCACGCCAGCGTCGTGGGCGATGCGCACGGCATCGAGCATCTCCGTGTCCGGTAAGACGCCGGCGAAGAGGCCGTCGATCAGCCCGTCGGGCTCGACGTCGATCAGCGCGGCGAACCGACTCTCGAAGGCGTGCTCCTCGAGCTCACCGGTCTCCAGCGCGATCAGCAGCTCGCGCGCGGCGGGGTCGGTCCTGAAGCGGCCAAGAACCGCCTTGGGGTCGATCTTCGAGTCGACGCAGAACGCGTGGAAGGAGGCGAACAGGTTGGTCGTCAGCACCCCGCCCCAATCGACCAGCAGGCCGCTGCGCAGCTGACCGTTGTCTCCGTGGACCATCTCGTTCTCGGGAGCGCTCGCGTCCCCGGCGGGCTGCGGCTCACGCACGTCCCGGGCCTCAGCCACCGCGCGCCACCGTTTCGGCTTGGCGGGCCAGCTCGAGCACGCCGTCGCCGAACTGCTTCAGGTAGGGATCGTCGGTGGTGCCCGAGATCGCCCGCTTGTAGTTGCCCTCCATGAAGACGATCGACTTCCACAGCGCGAGCGCCGTGTACCAGCGGATGTTCACCATCGAGCGCCCCGAACGCTCCTCGTAGCGGGCAACGAGCTCGGCGCGGGTCGGAAAGCCGTCAGCGCGCGTGACGCTGCCGAGCGCATCACGCAGGCCAACCTGCGGATCGCCGGCCTCGGTCCACATCATGCAGAGGTAGCCGAGGTCGGCGAGCGGGTCGCCGATCGTGGCCATCTCCCAATCGAGCACGGCGGCCAGCCTCGCGGGGCGCCCGAGGGCGAAGATGGTGTTGCCGAGACGGTAGTCGCCGTGGACGATCGTGGCCGCAGGAGAGCTCGGCAGGTGCTCGGAGAGCCAGCTGCCGACGGTTTCGACGGCCGCGATCTCGCGCGTCTTGTTCAGCTCCCACAGCCCGGAGAATCGGCGCAGCTGGCGTTCGAGGTAGCCGGTCGGCTTGCCGAAGTCCTCGAGCCCGGCCGCCCGCCAGTCGACCCCATGGATCTCGACAAGCGAGTCGATCAGCTCCTCGGCAATGGTGCGGCGCTCGTCCGGCGTGTCGAGCGCCGGCGGGATGCTGGTGACGATCACGTCGCCCTCGATCCGCTCCATCACGTAGAACGGCGCGCCGATCACGGCCGGGTCATCGCACACCGCGAGCACGTCCGGCACGCGCGCCGGCGTGTTCCACAGCGCGGTCAGCAGGCGGGCCTCCCGCAGCACGTCGTGCGCGCTCGGTGGCAGCGGCGGGCGGGGCGGGCGGCGCAGCACCATCTCTCTGCCACCGCGCTCGATCAGGTACGTCACGTTGGAGTGGCCGTCACCGATCGGGCTCGCCTCGATCTCTCCCTCGCCGAGGCCGTGCTCGTCGAGGAAGCTCATCAGCGGCTCGAGCACGAGCAGCGGCGGACGGCTGTTCTCGCCGGCCTGCTCGGGGATCCGGACGATGTCGTCGGGCGCGATCGGAATGCTCATCGGCGCGAACGGTATCGACTGGGGAGGCCTCGAGCTCCCCCTACGATGAGTGTCATGCCCGAGCTGCCAGAGGTCGAGATCACGTCGCGGCTGCTGGATCGCGCCCTGACGGGCGCCGAGATCTCCTCGGCGCTCGCGCCTGGGATCAACGCCCTGAAGACCTTCGACCCGCCACTGTCGGCGCTCGAGGGACGGCGGATCACGGGCGTGCGTCGCCGCGGCAAGCACCTGATCGTCGATGTCTCCGGAGAGCTCGCCCTGCTGATCCACCTGATGTCCGCCGGCCGGCTGCAGCTGTACGAGAAGCGCGCCGGACCCCGCGACCGCACCTCGAGGCTGCTGCTCAGGGTGCGCACGAAGCCTGCGGGCGGCGACGACGAACCCGTGGGCGGCCTGCCTGTCGGCGAGGAGGACGGACGAGAGCTCGAGCTGCGGCTGCGCGAGTTCGGCTCGAAGCAGGCCGCGTGGGTGAAGCTGCTGCGTGCGGGCGAGCTCGAGCAGGAGGACTCACTCGCGACGCTTGGGCCGGAGGCCTGGCCGGAGCCGCCCTCGCTCGAGGAGCTGCTGGACGCCCCGCGCCCGTTGCACACGCTGCTGCGCGACCAGCGCGTGATCGCGGGAATCGGACGCTCGTGGGTCGACGAGATCCTCTGGGAGGCGATGCTCTCGCCGTACAAGCGCGGCGGCGACCTCGATGGGGAGGAGGCCGCGCGCCTGCGCGACGCGGTGGTTCAGACGCTCGCCGGCGCGATCGCCCACTACGAGCAGGTGATCGCTCTGCCGATCCCCGACAAGCTGCCGATGCCTCTGCGGGTCCACCGCCACCAGGGCGAGCCCTGTCCGCGCTGTGCCACCAAGCTTGAGGCCGTCCACTTCGAGGACTACGTGATCGCCTACTGCCCCACCTGCCAGACCGAGGGGCGCGTGCTGAAGGACCGCAGGCTGTCGAGACTGCTGCGCTGAGCAACAGCTTGACAGGCGTTCCGCGGCAGGCGTGCGCGGCGGCGTTACTTGACCAGCCCGATCACATGACCCTCGGGGTCCGCGAACAGCGCGATGCTCGGGCCGTTCGGAACGTCCATCGGCGGCTGGATCGTGCGGCCCCCCGCGGACTCGATCTGCTGGAGCGCGGCCGCCAGATCGTCAACTTCCACATAGAAGGTCACGTGACCAGCGCTGCTGTCGGGCGGAGACCCGATGCCGCCGGCGATGCCGCCCTCGGCCCCTGTCGAGACCATCGCGTAGGTGGGCATCACCGGGTTCAGCTCCCAGTCGAACACCTTCCCGTAGAAGGCCTGCAGCGCCTCGGCGTCTTTGCCGAGAACCTCGAAGTGAACCACTGGATTTGGCATTGCTCCTCCTGACTGTCGTGTCGGCGCTGGTGTCGTGCGAGCAGCCTAGCGCCGGGTGCGATCGCACATGTGAAGCAGCTGGGCAGCTGCTTCACGAGCCGTGGATCAGCCCTCTGCGCGTCCGGACCCGATCAGGACCTCCCATCCCGGTGCGACGGTGTTCCACATCTCTGACATCTGGCCGCATGTTCCGACGTCCGGACCTGTCGGAGCGAGCTATACGATCCAAGCATGATCGACCCCGGGCAGCGGGCACCGGACTTCGAGCTGCCCGACCAGGACGGGCGGCTCGTGACGCTCTCCCACTACCGCGGAACGCCCGTCGTCGTCTACTTCTACCCCAAGGCCGAGACCCGTCGATAGCCGACGGCGGGTACCTGTGGCTTCCGACAAAGAGCCCGAGCTGAGTTCGGCGCAACCGGAGGGTGCTGGCGCGTTCGCGCTTCCGCGTGACTTCCTCACGCTTCCGCCGAAGGAGCGCCGGGAGATCGTCTGGAGCATGGCGCGGACCCGCTCGCGTCGCCGCGAGTCGCTCGCCGAGACGATCCAGCACGCGAACGAGGATGGAGAGCCTGCCGTCATACCCGCTCTGACCGTGGCTCTCGAAGTCGATCCCGACACCCTCGTCAAACGACACGCCGCATACGGTCTGGCGTGCATTCCAGACCAAGCTGTCGTTCCCGCGCTTCGCGGCGCGTTGCCCTCGGCCGACCGCGCCACCAAAGGTCATGCGATCCTCGCGCTCGGACGCCTGCGCGCACGTGAGGCGGTGCCGGATCTCGTGCTCTTGCTCGATGATCGGTACGCACGAATGCTCGTTGCGGACGCCCTCGTCGAAATCAGTGATGAGTGTGCGCTAGCGCCGTTGAGGCGCGCTGCCGCGCGCGGCTCGCCCTTCCGTCGACACCGGCTGCGGAAGCGCGTGTCGACGTTGGAGACAGCACTCGGCGACAGCCCATCGAGATAGACGTGGCTAGGATTGGCCCCCGATGATCGGAGCCGGCGACAAGGCCCCCGACTTTCGGCTGCCCGACCAGGACGGGCGGCCGGTGAAGCTCTCCGACTACCGTGGAAAGCCGGTCGTGGTCTACTTCTACCCCAAGGCCGACACGCCGGGCTGCACCACTCAGGCCTGCGGCGTGCGCGACCACGAGGCCGACTATGGAGCCGTCGGCGCGACGGTCCTCGGCATCTCGCCCGACCCGGTGGCGAAGGTCAAGAGATTCCACGACAAGCAGGCGCTCAACTTCACCCTGCTGGCGGACGAGGACCACGCCGTCGCCGAGGCATACGGGGTGTGGGCGTCGAAGTCGATGTACGGCCGCACATACATGGGCAACGAGCGCACGACCTTCGTCATCGACGCCGGCGGCCGGGTGTCGGCGGTGCTGCGCAAGGTGAAGCCCGGCGAGCACGACGAGCAGGCGTTGAAGGCACTCGCCGAGTTGCACTAACCCACATCCAGGAGGCGGCATGGCAAGGCTCAGATTCCAGATCTCGATGTCACTCGACGGCTTCGTCGCCGGGCCGAATCAGAGCGAGGAGAACCCGCTGGGCGAGGGAGGTATGCAGCTTCACGAGTGGGCCTTCGAGCTGGCCGCCTGGCGTGAGCCCCACGGCCAGCCGGGCGGCGAGGTCAACGCGTCGACGCGCGTCGTCGAGGAGTCGCTCGAGAACGTCGGAGCCACGGTGATGGGTAGGAAAATGTTCGGCGGCAGCGGGCCGTGGGGCGAGGATCCCTGGGAAGGCTGGTGGGGCGAGGACCCGCCCTTTCACACACCCGTCTTCGTCGTCACCCATCACGCGCGCCCACCCGTCGCCAAGCGCGGAGGCACCACGTTCACGTTCGTCACCGACGGCATCGAGTCCGCCCTCGAGCAGGCGCGCTCTGCGGCCGAGGGCAAGGACGTCGCCCTGGGCGGTGGCGCCAGCGTCGCCCAGCAGTATCTGAAGGCGGGGCTCCTCGACGAGATGCAGATCCACCTCGTCCCCGTCCTGCTCGGCGACGGCGCGCGTCTCTTCGAGAACCTCGCCGGCGCGGAGCCGGGGCTCGAGCTGGTCGACTCGGTCGCGGCCCCCGGCGTCACGCACCTCACCTACCGCGTGGGCGAGTGAGCCGGCCGCCCGCCTCACGGCGGCTCGGAGATCACCAGCCGAAGCGCGCCGTCAAAGCTGTCCTGCTCGCGCAGCCGGCCTTGCTCGGCGTCCCATGCCCCTGAGCTCAGCGCAGCTGCGAGTCGGTCGACGATCCGATCCTCGACTCCGGGATCGAGCAGCCTCCACATCGACTGCGCGCCACGGATGCTGGGGTCCAGCAGCGCCTCGGGCCGCCGCCAGAAGGCCTCGAAGAAGCCGTCGACGCAGTCGCCCGGCGTCGGGATCCGCTCGACCCGCGTGCGCCCCCCGAGTGCAGCAGCGACGTCCTCGATGAGGGGGAACCGCGGGCGCTCTATCACGAGCCCCTCGCGGAGGAACTCCTGCTGCCAGGGCGGCAGGTCGTCGAGCTCGAAGGTGAAGATCACCACGGGGCCGCGGGACACCCTGCGAAGCTCGGCGAGGCCGGCCCACGGAGGCTCCCAGTGGTGGATCGTCACGCACGCCATCGCCGCGTCCACCGCGTCGTCGTCCAACGGCAGCGCCTCCGCGCGGGCGTCGATCGCCGGCGCGGCGTCCTGCGGTCGCTGGGCGCGCATCGTGGCGCTTGGCTCGACTGCGAGCACCCAACGATCGTGGGGCTCGTAGGAGCCCGTTCCAGCGCCGACGTTGAGCACTGTGCGCGCATGGCCGAGCGCCGCGTGGATCCGCGCGGCGATACGAGGGTCGGCGCGGCGATGCAGCGCGTAGGTCCGGCCGTGGCGCTCGTAGTCGACGCGCGAGCTCACACGCTTCTCCTATCTCGTGCTCACGGACGTCGAAAGCGTGGGACAGGCGGCGAGCGTCTGGTAGACGACGCAGTAGCGCTCGGTGAGCTCGAGCAGCTTCGCGAGCTGCTCTGCGGTGGCGTCGCTGTCGAGGTCGAACGAGAGCCGGATCGCGCTGAAGCCAACCGGGGCGTCACGCTCGACCCCGAGCGTTCCTCGGAAGTCAAGATCCCCCTCCGCCCGGACGCCCCCCGACCTCACCGGGATGCCGAGTGAGGTGGCCACGGCCCGCATCGTGACGCCCGCACAAGCGACCAGCGCCTCGAGCAGCATGTCGCCCGAGCACAGCAGCGAGCCGTCGCCGCCGCTGGCCGGATGCAGCCCGGCCTGCGCGATCGCCCGTCCGGACTGGACCGAGCAGGAGATGCCCTCATCGAGGATCCCGCTCGCCTCGAGCGTCAGCAGCGCGGTAGCCGGCTCTTCGCGGTAGCGCTGCTTCAGCGGAGCTTGCACAGCCTGTAGCTGGTCGCGGTCCACCCGCAGATCCTACGATGCGCGCCATCCGTGCTACAGTGAACCAGATGGTTCAGTATCAAGCCCAGCTCGACGGGGCCTTCGCGGCGCTGGCAGACCCGACGCGGCGGGCGATCCTCGAGCGGCTGGGAAACGGCAGCGCCACGATCAGCGAGCTCGCAGAGCCGTTCGGGATGTCGCTGACCGGGATGAAGAAGCACGTGCGGGTTCTGGAGGACGCAGAGCTCGTGAGCACCGAGAAGGTGGGCCGAGCTCGCACGTGCAGCCTCGGCCCGCGACGGCTGGAGGACGCCCAGCGGTGGATCGAGACCTACCGGCAGGTGCTGGACGGTCGCCTCGATCGCTTCGGCGAGCTCCTCGAAAAGACAAAGGAGAGTTCCGATGACCAATGACCAGCTGGGGAGCGCAAGCACCGCCGCCACGGTGTTGAGCACCCCCTCCGATCGCGAGATCGTCAGCGAGCGGATCTTCGACGCGCCCCGGGCGCGCGTGTTCGCGGCCTACACCGACCCTGAGCTGATCCCCGAGTGGTGGGGACCGCGGAGCATGACCACGACGGTCGACCAGATGGACGTCCGAGCCGGCGGCGCGTGGCGCTTCCTCACGCGCGACCCTGACGGCGAGGAGATCGGCTTCAGGGGCGTCTACCGCGAGGTCACGCCGCCTGAGCGGATCGTGCAGACGTTCGAATGGGAGGGCATGCCCGGGCACGTGATCGTGGATACGGCGACGTTCGAGGATCTCGGCGGGCGTACGAAGGTGACGACGGTCTCGCTTTTCCACACGACCGAGGAGCGCGACGGGATGCTGGCCTCGGGCATGGAGCAGGGTTTGACCGAAACGCACGACCGCATGGCCGAGCTGCTCGCGCGGTAAGAGCCCGACCACGGCAAGTGCGAGCGTCGGGTTCCTCGCCAAGGAGAGGCGGGAGGGCTCGGCGCTCGGAGCCGGCTGCGCTAAGGGTGGATCGTCTCGCGCGCCTCGAGCATCGCGACGAACTTGGCGAGGCGCCGCGTGCGCGTCTCGGGCCGCTTCGCATCCTGGAGTCGGTAGAGGATCGCGTAGCGATTCTGGCTCGAGAGCTGCTCGAAGAACGCCTTCGCCTGCGGGCGGGCATCGAGCTCACGCTGGAGGTCGAGGGGAACGGTGATGCTCCGCTGTCCCTCGTAGGCGGCGTCCCAGCGGCCGTCTGCCCTGGCCCGCTCGACCTCGGCGAGGCCCGCCGGACGCATGCTGCCCTCGGCGATCAGCCGCTCGGCCGTCTCGCGGTTGATCCGTGACCACCTGCTGCGCCGGCGCCGGGGAGTGAAGCGCTGCAGGAAGTGCCGCTCGTCGAGTGCCTCGCGTCTTCCGTCGATCCAGCCGAAGCAGAGGGCGATCTCGAGCACCTCGGGGTAGCGGACGCTGGCGATGCCGGCGTCCTTCTTCGCCATCTTGATCCACACGCCCTCGCAGGCCGCGTGGCTGTCCTCGAGCCACTGCTCCCAGGCTACGGCGGAGCGGAAAGGAAGCGTCGGAAGGTCATCGTCGGCGCCCATGCGCTGCAGGCTAGCTCCCCGGGAACCGGGTCTTGGCGGATCAGCGGATCCAGCCGCGCCGAGGTGATCGTTTCGCGCAGGGTCTGCAGCGCATCGTGCCTTGGGCGCCAGCGCAGCTCGCGTCGCGCCTTCGTCGTGTCCATGATCGTCGGCACCCGGAAGGCGGCGATCCACTGGGCCCGCGCGGGAAGGAAGCCCAGTCGCGAAACCATCTCCGCCACGGCGTCGACGGCGAGCTCCGGCACGGGTAGCGAGTACCAGCCGAGCTCGTCGGCGAGTTGCTTGACCGTCAGCTCGCCCGGGCCCGCGAGGTTGTATACGCCGGGCGCTCCGCGTCCGAGGACCGCGGCGCGCATCGCGCTCGCGACGTCGTCGTGATGGACCAGCTGGAAGGGGACGCCGGGATCGGGCAGCACGGGCTTGAGGATCGGCACGCCGTCGAGGAGTCGCAGGACGGCGGCCGGCAGCCGCTCGGAGATCTGGCTGTAGGGCAGGCTGTCGATCAGCAGCGGAGCGTCCTGCCCGCCCACGATGCACGGGCGGAAGACGTACGCCTCCGTCTTGGCGCCGGCGAGCGTGTCCTGCAGGAGCGCCTCGACCTCGGCCTTGTGGGCCGAGTAGTAGTGGCTCGCCGTTCCCCGCGCGGGCACGTCCTCGGTCAGCGGCTGGGGGTTGTCGCGATGGAAGCCGTAGGCCGCCACCGAGGAGGCGTAGATCAGCCGCTTCGCCCCGGCGGCGACCGTCGCCTCGAAGACGTTGCGCGACCCGTCGAGGTTGACGGTACGGCTCTCCTGCTCGCCGCCCATGATGATGAACGCGAGGTGGACGACAACGTCGGCCTCTGCGACGAGCTCCGCCACCGCCGCGCTGTCGAGCACGTCGCCGCGGCGGTAGGAGACCTTCTTCCAGCCGCTCTCGGCCGGGTCGAAGGGCCTGCGCGCCATGCCCAGCACCCGGCCCACCTCGCGCGAGCGCTCGAGCGCCGAGACCACGGCCTGGCCCATCTCACCCGTCGGCCCGGTCACCGCGACTGTGAGGCCGGCGGGCTTCGCCGATCGGGATGCCATCGCAGGGTTGTAGCGCATCTTCTGCAGCGCCGAGCGGGCAGCTGGCCGGGCGGCTCGCTTGTTGCGGACTGTCGGAGTCCCAGGCGAGGGCCGCGTCCCTACGCTTGAGGCTGTGCCAGCCCCTCCGGCGTCCAGCTCGATCGCTCACAGCCTCAGCGTCTTCTTCGAAGCGGTCGGCAAGTTCTTCGCCGACCTGGCGGCGGTCGAATGGCTCGCGCTGCTGCTCGCGCTCCTGTTCTTCGGGCTGAACCTCACGGTGCGCTCACGCGCGGACTTCAACAGCCTTCGTGCCGCCTACCCGGCTACTCCCTTCCAGTGGCGGCGCATCTGGGGCGCGTATTTCGCGGCCGTCGGCTTCAACAACCTCGTGCCCGCGCGCGGAGGGGACCTCATCAAGCTGTTCCTCACGCGCTCGTCGATTCCGGGCTCCACGTTTG
>Ga0210409_10001883_pt1 | contig 26301 bp, 20 predicted proteins | sample IncBWH17MmetaG_FD_161649 | JGI IMG/M metagenome (GOLD analysis project Ga0210409, IMG submission 161649) | Forest soil microbial communities from Barre Woods Harvard Forest LTER site, Petersham, Massachusetts, United States - Inc-BW-H-17-M | ecosystem: Environmental > Terrestrial > Soil >...
ATCGACGACGATGGGCGCGGTAGCAGAGCTAACGTAGCTGAGCGGAATCATTCTTGAGAAGGCGGCGGACTCCACGCCGGGAAGCGAGCGAACGCGCTCGAGCAGCTCATCCTGGAAGGACTGCGCGCGAGAGGGCGTGTAGCCGGCAGCGACGAGGTCAATGCCGGTGTACTGCACGCCGCGTGCATTGAAGCCGGGGCTGGTGCTGCGAATCGCCAGCAGACTTTGCATCAGCAGGCCTGTGCCGACGAGCAAAATGAAGCTGAGCGAGACCTGCACCAAGACCAGGCCGGAGCGAACCCAGGCGCGGCCGCGCCCACCAACGACTCCGGCGGACTCCATCTTCATGGAGCTGGCGAGATCGATCTTGTCCGTTTGCAGGGCGGGGACCACGCCCAAGAGCACGGTGGTCAGCAGACACACACCGGCGCTGAGAGCCAAGACGCGCCAATCGAGTTCACCGGGGAGATGCATTTGCACGCCGGCGCGGGTCGGGAAGAGCAGCACCAGCAAATGGCGGCACCAATAGGCCATCAGCAGCCCGCCGGTGGCACCGAAGAAGGAGAGCAACAAGCCTTCGGTGAGCAGCTGCTTCCACAGGCGAGCGCGGCCTGCGCCGATGGCGAGGCGCACGCTCATTTCGTGGCGGCGGGCGAAGGAGCGTACCAGGAGCAGGTTGCCGACGTTGGCGCAAGCGATGAGCAGAACGAAAACGACGACGGCCACCATGATCTCGAGCGTGGGGAGCAAAGTGGCGGCGTTGTTGAACGGCGTTTGCCACAAGGGCCAGAGGCGAATGCCGCGGCCGCGATTGGTGGCAGGATAGTCGGCTTCGAGGCGGCTGGAAATTGCGGCGAATTCCTGCTGGGCTTGCGCATGGTTTACTCCGGGCTTGAGCCGTGCGTAGGATTCGATCCAGCGCGCACCGCGATCTTCGAGCTTGTATGCGCCGCCCTCGAAGGTGTCTTCCATGGAAAGAGGCACCCAGAAGTTCATGCGCCAGCCGACGAAGGTGCCGTAAAAGCCCTCGGGCGCAACGCCGACTATGGTGTGCATGACTCCGTCAAGGCGCTGGGTCTTGCCGATGATCTGCGGATCGCCACGGAAGCGCCCTTGCCAAAGCTGATAGCTGATCACCGTGACGGGATGCGCGCTTTGCCCCTGATCTTCGCCAGCCAAGAAGCCCCGGCCGAGCATGGGGGGAACGCCGATGGCGTCAAAATAATTGGCGGAGACGATGCTGCCGGTGGTGCGCTCGGCGCGATCGCCGATGCTGAGCGTCGTGCCGGTAATTTTGCTGACGAAGATCGTTTCGCAGAGCGTGCAGCTTCGCTGAAGGTCCTGGAAGTCGGGCCAAGAAAGCGGGGTGCCCCGGGGTTCGTCACGGGAGATCCCGCCGATGGCGACGAGGCGCTCTTGATGCGCGACGGCGGGGTAGGGACGCAAAAGGATTCCTTCGATCCAACCGAAGACAGCGGCGTTGGCGCCGATTCCTAGCGTGAGGCAAAGGATGGCCAGCGCGGAAAAGCCGGGGCTGCGGCGGAGCATGCGGAAGCCGACGCGGAGGTCTTGCCAGAGATTGTCGAGGCGCAGCGGGAACCAAACGGCGCGGGCGTCTTCGCGTGCGAGGGTGGACGCACCCATACGACGGTTGGCGGCGTGGATGTCACCGGATTCTTGCTCGAGCATCTGGCGGTGAAAGTCCATTTCTTCGGCGAGCTCGCCGGCTTGGCGGTGCTGGCGAAGGAAATAAAGGGTACGGCGAATCAGGCGCATGACAAGACCTTTTGGATGGCGATGATCATGCGGCCGAACTCTCTGTTTTCCGCGGCGAGTTGTTTGCGGCCGGCGGCGGTCAGCTTGTAATAACGGGCGCGGCGATTGTTTTCCGATGCGCCCCACTCGGCGGAGACCCAGCCGTTGAGGAGGAGGCGCTGCAGGGCGGGGTAGAGAGAGCTCTCGCCGACGTCGAGGACGTCCGCGGAAATTTTCTTGAGATGTTGGGCGATGCCGTATCCGTGGCGAGCGCCGTGGGTGAGCGAGCCGAGGATGAGCATGTCGAGAGTGCCGGGGAGGAGGTCGTTTCCCATCGTTTATCGATGGAAGCATATCGTAAGGTGAGTGTCAAGAGTTTTCCCGTCGGCTGGCGATGGGAGGGCGAGTCAGTCGACCGAGGAGGCGCGGGCGGAATTGTAGATGGATTCGACGAGGGCGAGGCTGCGGCGGCCTTCGCGGCCGTTGCAGATGGGCTGCGTGTTGTTGGCGATGGCGTGGAGGAAATCTTCGAGGATGGCTTTGTGGCCGCTGATGTCGGTTACGGCTGCGGACGTGGCGCTTTGGTTGGAGTCGCCGGCGGTGATGGCAGCGATGTCTGGGGGAGGATTGCGGAGGTCGGCGGCGACGATGCGGTCGTGCTCGAGGATTACGGTGCCTTCCGTGCCGGTGATTTCGAGGCGGCGCGGGTAGCCGGGATGAGCGGCGGTGGTGGCGATGAGCGTGCCGACGGCGCCGCTGGCGAATTCGAGGGTGGCCACGGCGGTGTCTTCAGCTTCGATCTTGTGCAGGACGGTTGCGGTGCGAGCCTGGACGCGAATTACATCGCCGAGCAGCCAGAGAAGGAGATCGACGGTGTGGATGGCTTGGTTGATGAGCGCGCCGCCGCCGTCGAGGGCGAAAGTGCCGCGCCACCTGGAGTTGGAGTAGTAGTCGGGTGGGCGATACCACTTGACGCTGGCGTCGACGAGGAGCGGCTTGCCGAGCAGGCCGGCGCCGAGCCAGTGCTTGAGGCGCTGGATGTTGGGCTTGAGGCGGTCCTGGAAGATTACGGCGAGCTTTACGTTGGCTTTGTCGGTGGCGGCGATTAGGGCGTCGGCGTTTTTTGTGGTGACGTCGATGGGTTTTTCGGTGAGGACGTGGAGGCCGTGCTGAGCGGCGGCGATGCCTTGCTCGGCGTGAAGGCCGGAGGGCGTGCCGAGGATGACGAGGTCGAGCGGCTTGTGCGCGAGGAAGGCTGAGAAGTCGGTGAAGGGCTTGGCGTGGTGTTCGGCGGCGAGGCGGGTGACGGTTTGCGGATTTGTGCCGTAGATGGCGGAGACCTGCACGCCGGGGATGGCGCGGGCGGCGCGGGCGTGGGTTTGCGTGATGTTGCCGGAGCCGATTAGGCCGATGTGAGTGGTCATAGATTCAGGAGTGCAAAGTAGCGATAGGATGATACGAAATTTTTACGGGCGGACTGGAATTTTCTGGAGGAGTTGCCCTTTGTAAGAGGCGAAGAGAAAGGCTTTAACACAGAGCTCACAGAGCGGGGAGCACAGAGGGCACGGAGAAATCGCAAAATGGGTTAGAGTAGGGGCGAGTTTGCGGAATTTAGGAAGGCGACGCTGCGGAATATGAAGGCTTTGTTGTTGTCGAAATACAGGTCGCTGGAGATTGCGGATGTGCCGATGCCGGCGGCGGGGGCTGGTGAGGTGCTGATTCGGGTGGGGGCTTGCGGGATTTGCGGGAGCGATGTGCACGGATATGACGGCTCGTCGGGGCGGCGGATTCCGCCGATTGTGATGGGGCACGAGGCAGCGGGGCGGATTGCGGCGGTGGGTGCGGGAGTTACGGGATTGGCGGAGGGCGATCGCGTCACGTTTGATTCAACGATTTATTGCGGGGCTTGCGGTTTTTGCAAACGCGGAGAGGTGAATCTTTGCGATCACCGGCAGGTGCTGGGAGTCTCTTGCGGAGATTACAGCCGCGCGGGAGCCTTTGCGGAATTTGTGACGGTGCCGGCGCGCGTGGTTTACAAATTGCCGGAGAGCATTTCGTTTGCGGAAGCGGCGATGCTGGAAGCGGTGGCGGTGGCGATTCACGCGGTGTCGCTGGCGAAGATTTCGGCGGATAGCACGGCCTTGGTGGTGGGGGCGGGAACGATTGGCGTGCTGACTTTGCAGACGCTGCGCGCGGCGGGATGTAAGCGCGTGTTTGTGTCGGACGTGGACGCCACGAGATTGAAGTTGGCTAAGGAATTGGGCGCGGCGGATGTTTTGCTTGCCGACAAGGACGTGGTGGCGCAGATTTTGCAGCGGACCGGCGGGGTGGGCGTGGACGTGGCGATGGAGGCAGTCGGGCGGAACGAGACCGTGAACGCGGCGATTGCGAGCGTGCGCAAGGGCGGGACGGTGGTACTGGTGGGGAATATTTCGCCGGAGGTGACGCTGCCGCTGCAAAAAGTGGTGACGCGGCAGATTCGGCTGCAGGGGTCGTGCGCGTCGGCGGGGGAATATCCGCAAGCGATTAAGCTGATGGCGAGCGGGGCGATTCGCGTGAAGCCGCTGATTACGGCGATTGCGCCGCTGGCGGAAGGGCCGCAGTGGTTTGAGCGGCTGTATGCGCGGGAGCCGAACTTGCTGAAGGTGGTGCTTACGCCGGGGCCGGTTTCGTGAGCAGCGGCGATCCGAGTGGATTGTTCGATCTTTCCGGGCGGGTGGCGATTGTTACCGGCACCAGCCGCGGACTGGGGCAATACATGGCGCGGGCGCTGGCGAAGGCCGGCGCGGATTTGGTGCTGACCAGCCGGACGCGCGAGAGCTTGCAGGCGTTCGAAGCGGAGGTGAAAGCGCTGGGGCGGCGGGTGGTTGCGCTGGAACTCGACGTCCGGAAGCAGGAAAGCATCGAGCGGATGGCGGCGGAGGCGGAGAAGGCGTTCGGGCATTTGGACATATTGGTGAACAACGCGGGGTGCAATGTTCGCAAGCCGGCGCTGGATGTGACCTGGGACGATTGGAATTTAATTTTGGATACGAACCTGCGCGGAAGTTTTTTTGTGGCGCAAGCGGTGGCGCGGCGGATGATTGCGCGCGGATACGGGCGGATCATTAATATAGGGTCGGTGACCAGCGTGGCGGGGTATGCGGGATTAGGGCCGTATGGTGCGAGCCGCGGCGGGATTCGGCAATTGACGATGAGTTTGGCGGATGATTGGGGCAAGCACGGCGTGACGGTGAATTGCCTGGCGCCGGGTTGGTTTCGCACGGAACAGAACAAGGTGCTCTACGAAAATAAAGAGTGGGTGGAGTATCTTTGCGACCGGATTCCGGTGAAGCGGCCGGGGCGGCCGGAGGATTTGGACGCGGCGGTGGTTTTTCTGGCCGCGGAAGCGAGCCGGTACGTGACGGGGCAAACGCTGCTGGTTGATGGTGGGATTTCCACGGGAGCGACGCGCGCGCTGGTGGAACGGCCGCAGACGAGTGCGCGTGCAAAGCAGGAGGAAAAGACGAGTTCGCGCGGCAAGATGCGGCGCGGGAGGTGAGTTTTGCGAGGATTGCTGGCAAAGGGAATGTTTGCGGCGGCGGTGAACTTGGCAGGTGGAATATTTTTGGGGGCGGCACCAGCTCCGGTGGCGCAAAAACCGCTGCAGATTTATTTTGTCGACGTGGAGGGCGGGCAAGCGACGCTGTTTGTTACGCCGAAAGGGGAGTCGCTGCTGATCGATACGGGATGGCCGGGAAATGGCGGGCGTGACGCGAATCGCATCGCCGCGGCCGCGAAGAATGCCGGCATCCAGAAGATTGATTTTGTGCTGATTACGCACTATCACGATGACCATGTCGGCGGAGCGCCGCAACTGGCGGCGAAGATTCCGGTGGGGACGTTTATCGATCATGGGGAAAATCGGGAGACAAGTGACGCGGGGGCCAGCCGAGTGTTCGCCGCGTATCAGCAATTGCTGTCGAGCGGGAAGTACAAGCACATGATCGCGAAACCCGGAGAAGTGCTGCCGACTACGGGAATGCAGGTGCGCGTGGTAACTGCGGACGGTGCGTTGATCGAGAGACCGTTGCCGGGAGGAGGCGGCAAAGAGAATGCGAACTGCGCGAAGGCCGAGAAGCCGTCAGTGGACACGACGGAGAATCCGCGTTCGCTGGGGACGCTGATCACCTTTGGGAAGCTGCGGATTTTGGATTTGGGCGATTTAACCGCGGACAAAGAGATGGACTTGATGTGCCCGATGAACAAGATCGGAGCGGTGGACATTTATGTCGTATCGCATCACGGATTCTCGCAGAGCGGCAGTGCGGTGCTGGTGCATGGGATCGCGCCACGCGTGGCGATCATGGACAACGGAGCGAAGAAGGGCGGATCGCCTTCGGCGTGGGATGTGATTGAGAAATCGCCGGGGCTGGAGGATCTTTGGCAGCTGCACTATTCGGAGGAAGGCGGGGATGCGCACAACGTGGCGGCGGCTTTCGTGGCGAACTTGCAGGGGCCGGACGCGGGGAACTATTTGAAGGTTACGGCGTCGGCGGACGGGAGTTTTGAGGTGTTTAATTCTCGGACGCGAGAGACGAAGAAATACGCTGCGAAGAAGAATTAACCACAGAGGGCACAGAGCGCACAGAGAAGAAGAAGCGTTACGCGTCCGCTTTTGATGCGCCTGCACTTGAGGTTTGTTGAAGACGGCGTTCGCGGAGCTTGAAGCGCTGGAGTTTTCCCGTGGCAGTCTTGGGAAGTTCCTGCAGGAACTCAATCCAGCGCGGGCGCTTGTAGCCGCCGATGCGTTCGGCGACAAAATCTTGCAGTTCGCGGGCCAGGTTTTCGTTGGGCGCGAATTCCTTTTTCAAGACGACGTAGGCGGCGGGCTTGGCGAGGCCGGCTTCGTCGTCGCGCGCGATGATGGCGGCTTCGAGCACGGCGGGGTGCGCGAGCAAAGCGCTTTCCACTTCAGCGGGACTTAGCCACAGGCCTTGGACTTTGAAGAGATCGTCGGAGCGGCCGGCGTACGAGAAAAATCCATCTTCATCCTGACGATATTTATCGCCGGTGCGGAACCACTCGCCGACGAACGTGTGCTTTGTTTTTTCGGGTTGATTCCAGTAGCCGGCGCAGAGGGAATCGCACTTGACCCAGAGGTCGCCGATTTCGTTAGGGGCGGCGGGGCGGCCGGATTCGTCGGTGATTTTCGCTTCGAAGCCGGGAAGGATTTTGCCACTGGAGCCGGGTTTTACTTCGCCCGGGCGATTGGAGATGACCATGTGGAGGCTTTCGGTGGAACCGAGAGCGTCGAGGATCTCGACGCGGAAACGCTGGCGAAAGCGCTCGAAGAGAGGCGCGGGGAGGGCCTCGCCGGCGGAAATTGCATGCCGGATGCTCGAAAGATCGAAATCGGGGCCACCGGGGCGGTGGTGATCGAGCAGCGCGGCGTAATTGGTGGGCACAGAGAAAAAGAGAGTGGGGCGATAGCGCTCGATGTCGGCGTAAATGGCGGCGGGCGTCGGGCGGGCGGGAGAGAGGATCGTGGTAGCACCAACGGAGAGAGGGAAGTAGCCGGCATTGCCAAGGCCGTAGGCGAAGAAGAGGCGGGCAACGCTGAAGCAGCGGTCGCTTTCGTTGATTTTGAGGATGGCGTGAGCGTAGTGGTGGGTGCTGACAACCATGTCGTGATGGAGATGTACACAGCCCTTGGAAACGCCGGTGGAACCGGAAGAGTAGAGCCAGAACGCAGGGTCGTCTTTGGTGGTGGGCTGGGCGGAGAGGTCGGGGGAGGCTTGGTCCATTAATTGGCTGAGGCGAGGGTGCCGGCTTGCGAGTTTGGCGCCGCCGACGAGGATGATTTCGCTCAGATAGCGGAGATTCTCGCGCGGAATGGCTTCGAGTTGCGGAAGAAGGGATTGACTGACGATGGCTACGCGGGCGCGGGAGTCGTTGAGGATATATTCGTAATCGTGCGGCTTGGCTTGGGTGTTCACGGGAACGGCGACGGCGCCGATTTTGATGGCGCCAAAGAAAGAGTAGAGAAATTCGGGAGAGTCGAGAAGCAAGAGGAACACGCGCTCTTCCGGATGGACGCCGAGAGTGTGAAGAGCGTTGCCAGCGCGGTTGGTGCGCTCGAAGAGTTGCTGGTAGGTGACGCGCTCGTCGCCGCATTCGATGGCGACGTTTTGCGCGCGGCCTTCGAGAACGTTGCGGTCTACGAAGTAGGTGGCGACGTTGAAGAGTTGCGGCAAAGGGATCAAGTAGCGACCTGGTTCGCCGCGCGATGGCGGCAAAAATTGGAATCGAAACGTCCTTGCAAGGGCGAAGCGTTGATAGTATACGCAGTACGCGATTCGGTGCGGCAATTTCAAATCCTGCTCCAGCTTTGTGCGAGTGCGCGAAGCTGTGGACGCAATCTTTGCTGGGAGGTAGTCGATGGCCGGACGCTCGAGACGTCGTTTCCTGCGTGAGGTGGCCGCGGCGGGTGTGGCGGCGTCTGCCAAGCAACTTTTTGGAGGCTTCGCGACGGCGCAAACGGCGACTGCGCAAGCGAGCGGGCCGGCCCGGCTGTACATCGACACGCGACGAACCCGTGCGACGCTGGATCGCAACGTGTTTGGGTCGTTTCTGGAGCATCTGGGACGAGCGATTTATGAGGGCGTCTACGATCCCGGGTCGGCGCTGTCCGATTCCAGTGGCTTTCGCAAAGATGTGCTGGAGGAAATTCGCAAGTTGAATGTGCCGATTGTGCGGTATCCGGGCGGCAATTTTGTTTCCGGCTATAACTGGCTGGATGGCGTGGGCCCGAAGCAGGATCGACCGCGGGTGCTGGACAAAGCGTGGAATTCGCTCAACAGCAATCAGTTTGGCACGAACGAATTTCTGGCGTGGTGCAACGCGGCGGGCACGCAGCCACTGCTGGCGGTCAACCTGGGCACGGGGACGCCAGAGGAGGCTGCGGCGCTGGTGGAATATTGCAACGTCGAGAAAGGGACGCGCTGGAGCGATTTGCGGAGGAAGCACGCGGTTGCGGAGCCGCATCGCGTGCAGCATTGGTGCTTGGGGAATGAGATGGACGGGCCCTGGCAGATCGGGCATATGCCGGCGGTGGAGTACGGGCTAAAGGCCGCGGATGCCGGACGCCAGATGCGCTACGTGGACCGTGGGCTGACGTTGGTGGCTTGCGGCTCGAGCGGTCCGGGGATGAGCACGTACCTGGAATGGGACCGCATTGTGCTGGAGCAGTGCTACTCCTATGTGGACGCCATCTCGCTGCATCGCTACTTCACCAATGAGGGAGCGGAAACGGGTGGCGACAGCACGAAGTTTCTGGCGCTGAACCTGAGCATGGAGAAGCAAATCGCGGAAGTGGCGTCGGTTTGCGATTTTGTTCGCGGGCGATTGAAGTCGCCGAAAAAGCTCTGGCTTTCTTTTGACGAATGGAATGTGTGGTATCGCCAGCGCGGCGGAGCGGCGGTAGATGGAAACCGGCAAGAGGCGCCGCATCTGCTCGAGGAAGTTTATAACCTGGAGGATGCGCTGCTGGTGGGCGGTTGCATCAATACGCTGTTGCGTTCGGCGGACCGCGTGCGCATCGGCTGCCTGGCGCAGCTGGTGAATGTGATTGCGCCATTGATGACGAATGCGAACGGATTGGTGCGGCAGACCATTTTGTATCCGTACAGCTGGGCTTTGCGATATGCGGGTGGCGAGGTGCTGGACCTGGGGGCGGAGAACGCGGCGGTGTATGAGATTTCAGCGACGGAGAAGGCGCCTTATCTGGATGTGGCGGGGACAGTCCGGAGCGCTGATGGAATGGTGTCGCTGTTTGTGCTGAACCGTGATCTGGCGAAGCCGCGGCAGTTGGAAGTGAACTGGGAGGGCAAAGCGGCGATGAAGCTGAGCACGTCGCTGGTGTTGACCGGTGCGGATCTGAAGGCGGTCAATGATTTTGGCGCGCCAAACCGAGTGACGCCGAAAGAGGCGGACAAGCCGGTTATCAACGGGGGACGCGCGCTGCTTGAGGTGCCGCCGAGGTCTTATTCGGTCTTTCAGTGGCTGGGTTAGGCAGAGGAGAGAATCATGACCGCGAAACAGCATGCGCGCGCTTTACTGTGTGCGTTACTATTTGTCGGCGAATTGTTGCTTGCCGGCTCGCTGAGCTCGCAAGGAATGCGAGGAACCATTCGAAAGGAATCGTTTGGCAAGACCGCCGGTGGAGAGCAGATCGATCTTTTTACGCTTTCGAACAAGAAAGGGACGGAAGTGGCGATCACCAATTTTGGCGCCACCGTGGTGACGCTGAAAGTTCCTGACCGGGCGGGGAAGGCAGCGGACGTTGTGCTCGGGTTCGACACGCTGGAAGGCTACGAGAACGGGACCGCTTACTTTGGCGCGACGATTGGCAGATACGGGAATCGCATCGGTGGCGGACAATTCTCGATTGACGGGAAGACGTACACGCTTCCGAAGAATAACGGCAACAATACGCTGCACGGCGGGATCGTCGGGTTCAACAAGAAGGTCTGGAAGGCGCGGGAGGTTGCATCGAAGGACGGCGAATCGCTCGAGATGTCGTACTTGAGCGCGGATGGCGAGGAAGGATTTCCCGGCAATCTTTCGGTGAAAGTGGTGTTCGCGTTGCCCGCGGATCGCAATGAGCTGAAGATCGAATATACGGCGACTACGGACAAGGACACGGTGCTGAACCTGACCAACCATTCGTACTTCAATCTTGCAGGCGAAGGCAACGGCGACATTCTGGATCACGTGCTGACGCTGCATGCGAAGCTGTTCACGCCGGTGGATAAAACATTGATTCCCACCGGCGAGCTCCGCGACGTCGCGGGCACGCCGCTGGATTTCACTCGCGCGACGGCGATCGGGAAGCGCATCAACGAGAACTATGAGCAGCTTGTGTTCGGGAAAGGTTACGACCATAACTGGGTGATCGCGCCTGCAGTCGGGACGAGTTTGAGGATTGCAGCCGAGGCCTACGACCCGAAGAGCGGTCGGACGCTTGAGGTGTTAACGAGCGAGCCCGGGGTGCAGTTCTATAGCGGGAATTTTCTCGACGGCTCTAAAGGCAAAGGGAACAAGGCTTACGGGCAGCGAGCGGCTTTTTGTCTGGAGACGCAGCATTTTCCGGATTCTCCAAATCATCTGAATTTTCCAAGCACACTGCTGACGCCGAATTCGGTTTTTCACTCGCAGACGGTGTTTCGTTTTTCCGCGAAGTAGCGGAAGCAGCGCAAGACCGCGCCGCTATCGACGAGAATCATCGGGCGCGGTCGTCGCGCGCGCCGGCTGGTGTGTCACAGGCAGAGCGGCATTGCTGCTGTAAGTGCCGTGCACGTTGGGCACACGGCACCCCAGCTCCCACTGCATTCAATCGTCGCGGCCCTACGCCGTCGCTTGCGCCGGACGCTCCACGAGCGGGCGCACTTCGACGGTGCCCGCGGTCACGGAGGGAATCCGTGCGGCGATGGCGATGGCTTCGTCGAGATTCTTGGCCTCGATCAGGTAATAGCCCCCGAGCTGCTCGCGCGTCTCGGCGAATGGACCGTCGGTCACGAGCCGCTTGCCTTCGCGTACGCGGACGCTGGTGGCTGAAGACGTGGGTTGCAACTGGGAACTGGACAGCCACTGTCCGGCCGACTGGATCTGTTGGGTGAATTTCATGAACTCGCCCATAAAACCCTGCCGTTCGGCCTCAGTGAACTTTGGCCAGGCCTTCTCTTCGTTGTAAATGAGCAACATGTATTTCATGTGGTCCTCCATAGGTGAATCGAACGGGGACGGCCGAAATCGACAGCCCGACCCGAAAATACTTATCATGGGGCATGCCTCAGGATGTTACCTCTGCCCTGGATGCGGTGTATCGCTCCGACTGGGGCAGGATCGTCGCGACCCTGATTCGGCTCTTCGGCGACTTCGAGGCGGCCGAAGAGGCGGCTCAGGAAGCCTTTGCGGCTGCGGTGGACCAGTGGCCGGCGTCCGGCGTGCCCGAATTCCCCCGAGCATGGATCATCCAGACGGCCCGCCACAAGGCTATCGACCGCATGCGGCGGCAAGGGCGGTTTCAGGAAAAACTGGAGTCGTATGTTGTTTCAGGTTTTGTTCGAACCTCTGAGGAACCAAACTACGACACCGACGAGATTCCCGACGACCGCCTTCGCCTGATTTTCACCTGCTGCCACCCGGCACTGGCGCTCGAGGCGCAGGTTGCGCTGACCCTGCGCACGCTGTGCGGCCTGGATACCGATGAAATCGCGCGGGCGTTTCTCGTGCCCGGCGCGACGATGGCACAGCGAATCGTGCGAGCGAAGCGCAAGATCCGGGACGCGGGGATTCCTTACGCTGTGCCCGAGACGAGCGAGCTGCCTGCGCGGTTGGATGCCGTGCTGACGGTAATCTATCTTGTCTTCAACGAAGGGTACGCTGCCACGCGCGGCGAACCGCTGGTGCGCGCCGATCTGTGCGCCGAGGCGATTCGCCTTGGCCGACTGGTACAAACGCTGATGGGACCGCAGCTGCCCTCGGAGGTGGATGGGCTCGTCGCGCTCATGCTGCTCCACGATTCGCGGCGCGATGCCCGCTCCGATGATGTCGGCAACCTCATCGTCCTCGAAGAACAGGATCGCAGTCGATGGAACAAGCGGCAAATTGCCGAAGCGCTTCCGCTTGTCGAGCGCGCGCTGCGCGGCGGGCCAGGACCGTTCGCGGTGGAGGCTGCGATCGCCGCGCTCCATTGCGAGGCGGCGCGGGCTGAGGACACGGACTGGACGCAGATCGTGCGGCTGTACGATGTCCTCGAACGCCTGCAGCCGTCGCCGGTCGTATCGCTCAATAGGGCTGTGGCTGTCGCGATGGTCGAAGGCCCGCGGGCGGCGCTGGCGTTGATCGACGAGCTGGCAGCGACCGGGGAACTCGACAGTTACCACTTGCTGCATGCCACTCGCGCGGATCTCTTGCGGCGACTGGGGATGTCCGCGGACGCCGCTGCCAGCTACGAGCGCGCCCTTGCGCTGGTGAGCAACGAGAGCGAGCGACGCTTCCTGGAGCGACGCCTGCGCGAGATGCAAGCTCTCGAGGCTTGACGATCTGCCTGAGTCGTTCCCCCGATTAACACATACATCGTGATACGATATTTGTGAGCCGTAGAGGTGAGATTTGGAGGAAATCAAGAAGGACATCAGCTCACAATGGTGGGCAAGACCTCTGACACATTGGTTTCCCGGCATCCGCGACCGCGAGGACCAAGTCTTCCTCCTGTTGACGCTCGTTATTGGTGTGCTCACCGGCCTGGCAGTCGTAGCGTTCATCCTGCTGACCGAGCGCCTGGGGATGCGGCTCTATCCGGTTGGCAGTGCGGCTTGGCGGCGCCTGCTGATTCCAGTCCTAGGCTCTCTCGGCATGGGCTATCTGCTGTATCGGTATTTCCCCGACGCTCGCGGCAGCGGTATTCCGCAAACCAAGGCGGCGCTGTTTGCGCGGGAAGGCCGTATCACGCTCAGTACAGCGCTGGGTAAATTCTTTTGCACCGCAGCGACTCTGGCCAGCGGCATCCCGCTGGGGCGCGAGGGCCCTTCGGTGCAGGTCGGAGCCGGGATCGCTTCCGTGCTCGGCCGGTACCTGGGATTGAGCTCCGAGCGGGTGAAGGCGCTGCTGCCCGTAGGGGCTTCCGCCGCGATTGCAGCCGCGTTCAATACTCCTCTGGCGGCGGTTGTCTTCTCACTCGAAGAGATCACCGGTGATCTTCACGCGCCAATATTGGGTTCCGTGGTGCTGGCATCAGCAACTTCGTGGGTCGTGCTGCGGCTGATGCTTGGCAACCATCCTCTTTTTCATGTACCCCAGTATGAGTTGGCACATCCCCTGGAATTTGGCATTTATGCCGTATTAGGCGTCGCGGGTGGGTTGGTTTCCGTGGTTTTCACGAAGGTTCTCTTGAGAACGCGGGAATGGTTCATGAGCCTGCCGAAGGGAACGGTTTGGTTACAGCCGGCGGCCGGCGGCGTACTCGTTGGCGTGATGGCTCTCTTCGTCCCCCAAGTTCTGGGAGTCGGTTATGGCTACGTGGGAGACGCGCTGAACGGGAGAATGGCTCTCGGAATTATGGCCCTCCTGGTGATCTTGAAGCTCTTCGCGGTTACGACCTGCTATGGATCCGGTAATGCGGGTGGCATCTTCGGGCCCAGCCTTTTCATTGGAGCCATGCTGGGCGGCACGGTCGGGGGAATTGCGCATCACTTGTTGCCGCAATACACGGCCTCGGCAGGAGCCTACGCTTTGGTTGGCATGGGGACTCTTTTTGCCGGCATCGTCCGGGCCCCGATGACTTCGGTTCTGATGATCTTTGAAACGACGCAAGACTACGCGGTCATTGTTCCCCTCATGATCTCGAATCTCGTTAGTTTCTTCATCTCCGCGCGTTTGCAGCGTGAGCCGATCTACGACGTGCTGGCCTTGCAGGATGGGATTCACCTTCCAAGCGCCGCCACGCGGCAGCAGCGAGGGGGACGACAAGTGGGTCAAGTGATGCGGCTTCCCTCCGAAACACTGCCGGCTGCGATGAATATCGGCGACGCTTTGCAATTGGCACGGACCAGTGCGTACCGCTGCTGGCCGGTTTGCGATAACCGTGGAGTGATCGGAGTGCTGAGCAAGCGAAGGCTCGAACGGGCCGCCGAGGAGCGCGGCGGGGCCACGACGCTCTCTGATCTTGTGAATCCGGAGCTGTTTCCGCATCTTCACGCTGACCAATCGCTTCATCTGGCCTTGGAGCGACTCGGGGATTCCCGATGCGAAGTCTTGCCAGTAGTAAGCAGGGCCGACGTGCACAAGCTCGAAGGAGTCGTAGTTCTGCGTGATGTGCTGGATTCGTACGGCATTGGCGCTGAAGACCAGAAGTGACCTCAGCCGGGAACTTCTGTTCGAAGACGCTTCGAGAAAACCACAAAAGGCAGGCTCGGATGTGAAGCGATCTTGAAGTGACTCGCGGGAGGATTGGAAAGCCGACGACAGAGAAGTTGGAAAAAGAGATGCGGCGCAAGTTCTTGAGCACAACGACTCGGATTCCGGGATTGTATACCGGGTTGGATAGCGCGCTGAGATGGAAATGAAGTCGCTTGGCGACGAAGTTCCTTGGGGTATAGGATGGCGGCGGCTGTTGAGGGAGGGAATGATGGCTCGGAAAAACAGGTTGACGCGTGTGGCAGTGGGAATCGGGGAGGCGATTGGTAGAGCGGATCGCAAAGCGCATCAGGTGGCCAAGGCGGGCGTGGTGGCCAAGAAGGAGCTCGAGGCCATCGGCAAGCAGGTGGATGCGTTGAAGAAGCAGTTGCAGAAGACGACGAGGCGCATGAAGAAGGCGCTGCGGTAAGGGATTGCCAGGACCTTGGCACGGGGTTGTGTCGGCGGATGCTTTGTCTGCTGACTTTACTATTGGCCTCGGGAGAGTTTTTGGGCACGCGGGAAGCGAATTGCGTCAGGCAACTGCCTCCTGAGAGGCGCGCTCCGCCTTCGAGTGAGAGCTTTCCTTCTGCTCAATCCGTAAAGGCAAAACTCGGTCCGGTAGAACAAGATTGGATCTGCTCTCGCAGATCGGCAAGAATGTTGAGGCGGCACCCTCCTAGACCTCGAGGTGTGGACCATTTTGGAGCTGTTCCAAACCGAGACTCTCGACCTGTCCTGGTACACAGTTAATTCTCACCATCGCTTGTTATGACATTGCCGGAAGGCGAAGAGGCTGAAACCCTGCGCCTTACGCCATTTCCTGGGCAAAAAGCAGCAAGGTGTTTGGTGGACTTCGTGCACTAACGACTGGGAAGGACCAGCGGCCCACGCAGATAATCAGGCTCCGTCTCTACTAATAAGGTATCTCGAAACGTGGACGTCCATGGTGATCAGTGCTCGGACATAAAACTAGAAATTTTGGAGAGCCGGGTATCGCCGAGACCAAGGCTATTCGTAAGAATTTCCAAAGGATTGAACGACGGGAGTGGTGGCTGTGGGCAGCAGCGATTGTCATTACCCTTCTCCTGACGATTGCCCTGGCTTCCTTTCTGCTCCCCAACGCTGCAGTTCATGAAGATTTCTATTCGCTGAGTCTGGTGCCACAAGCAGTTAGAGGGCTGTTGGGATTAGTTTTTCTCTTCGACCTCTACACGATCTATCAGCACCTTTTGATCCACCGGATCCGTCGTGAGTTAGTCGAGAGGGAAGAGCTGTTTCATCTTATCAGCCAAAACGCTGCAGACATGATCGCGGTCGTCGATATGGAGGGGAGACGAATTTTCAACAGTCTCTCTTATGAAAAGGTAATTGGATATTCGCCTGAAGAATTACAAAGCTCGTCGGCTTTCGAGCAGATTCACCCCGATGATCGCGAGTATGTCAAGAAGGCGGCTGAGGACGCAAAGCATTCGGGGATTGGAACCACACTGGAGTACCGCTTCCGGCACAAAGACGGGACATGGCTGGTGCTGGAATCCACTTCGAGCGTCATTCGGAATGCGAAGGGCGAGCCGGAAAAACTTGTGATCGTGAATCGCAACATCACAGAACGCAAGAGAGCAGAGTCAGATTTTCGCTCGGTCGTCGAAGATGCACCGTATGGAATTTATCGCGCGAGTGTCACCGGCCGATTCCTGCAGGTCAACCCAGCGCTCCAGAAAATGCTGGGTTATGAACATGAGCGGGAGCTCTTGAGCAGAGATGTGGCAAAGGACATCTTCCGGCACAACGGCGAATACCAACGGCTGACCGAACTGCTTAACGGAACCAAGGAGATCAAAGACATCGAGATGGAGTGGAATAGGTACGATGGCACGTCGATCACAGTGCGGTGTTCGGGACACAGTATCCACGATGAAAACGGTTTCCCTACGCATTTTGAAGTGTTCGCGGAGGACGTTACGGAAAAACGAGTGCTGGAGCGGCAGCTGAGGATGGCGCAAAAGATGGAAGCGATTGGACGGCTCTCGGGAGGGATCGCTCACGACTTCAACAATCTTCTCGCCGTAATCATAGGGTATAGCAGAGTACTGAAGAAGGCGTTGGGCGCGGGCAATGCCCTGTGCGAGCATGCCCTGGAAATCGAAAAGGCGGGAGAGCGCGCCGCCTCCTTGACCAAGCAGTTGCTAGCCTTCAGCCGGCAGCAAGTGTTGACGCCAACCATTCTCGATCTCAATGCGCTTACCTCCGACATGGAAGGAATGCTTCCGAGGTTGCTGGGTGAAGACGTTAAGGTGTCGCTGGAGCTGGATCCTGAGCTTGGCAGCGTAAAGGCGGATCAGAGTCAGATCGAACAGATCATCATGAATCTGGCTGTCAACGCGCGGGACGCAATGCCGAACGGCGGGCAGCTGAAGATTCGGACCGCCAACTTCGAGATTGACCAGACGTACACGCGGAACCATGCCGGCTCCAAAACTGGCAAGTACGTGCTTCTGGCCGTTGCCGACACAGGAACGGGAATGAACGCGGAAACACTGACGCATATGTTTGAGCCATTCTTCACAACCAAAGAACGAGGCAAGGGCACCGGACTTGGACTTGCGACTGTTTACGGCATCGTGAAACAGAGCAATGGATACATTTGGGTGGACAGCGCGCCAGGAAAGGGCACGTCCTTTGAAATTTATCTTCCGCGACATGCAGGGCAGCCGGCAGGGGAACAGAAGTTGGATTCGGAAGAGCGGTTGCGAGGCTCGGAATGCATTCTTTTGGTTGAAGATGCTGAACCGCTGAGAAGGCTTGCAAAGACCTTTCTTGAAACAGGGGGATTCAGGGTCTTTTCGGCGGGGAGCGGCGAAGAAGCTCTGGAAGTGGCAGCAGGCTTCGGGGGAGTTTTTGATCTTCTCTTGACCGATGTCGTGATGCCCGGCATAAACGGCCGCGTTCTGGCAGAACAATTGTTGCCGCGCCAGCCGGGAATGAAGGTGCTCTACATGTCGGGCTACACCGACAGCTTTATTGCAGGACACGGGGTACTCGAGCCTGGAACTCACCTGCTGCACAAGCCGTTCACGGACGAGGTTCTTATTCGAAAGGTCCGCCAGGTGCTCGATGGTGGAAAAGAGCCACCGCCCACTAGGGATTTCGTCGCCGAATCTTCGGGTAGCAATATTCGGGCCGGTCAATAGGAGGATACAAAATTATGGGAAAGGTGTTGGTCGTGGACGACGATGAGGCGCTACGCCGCCTGATGCACCTTGAGTTGGGCGACGTCTACGAAATCATTGATTCGGGAGAGCCGGAGCACGGTTTGGCCCTCGCCCTCGAACATAAACCCGACGCCATCGTGCTCGATCTGCGGATGCCCAAATATTCTGGCTATGAGCTGCTTCAGACATTTACATCGTTCAGCCACACACAAAAAATTCCCGTGATTATCGTGAGCGGTGAAGCCGGGGCACAAACGAAAGAACATTGCAAGCAGCTTGGCGCCGCCGGCTATTTCGAAAAGCCGATTGATTTCGATGGGCTGCGGCAATGCCTTAAGGAAGTTGGCAACAAACACCAGCGTATCCCGCGAAGCGAAGTGCGCGTACGGTTATGCGTCGCCCTGAAGCTGAAAGGTACGGACTGTCGAGGCGAGAAGGTCGAAGCGGTTGGAACAACTGAGAACGTAAGCCTCAGCGGCTTTCTATGTCGCTGCACTGCGGAACTTCCTATGAATTCCACCCTGGATGTGTACCTCTCGAGCTATGCGGACGAGTACGTCGGTAAGGCCAGGATTGTTCATTCAGGCTCGAATGCCAAATCGACTTGGCACTATGGGTGCCACTTCATTGAGAAGGTCGGGCCGTGGGTGCTGCAAGAGTGAGGGAAGCGTTTTGTGGGCAAAACTGACCAATTTCCTCTCCTGGAAAACAAAAGCAAGATGGTGGAGGTTCCTACCGATCATCAATCTGCGGCACGCGTTCTTGCCGTCGACGACGAGGCTGCTGCCAGCAGACTTCTCTCCCTCATCCTGGCCGCGCCTGCTTTCCATTGCACCACTGCCAGTAATGGCGAAGAAGCCCTGGTAGCTCTGCAACGCGAACACTTCGATGCGGTCATTTCCGACCTCCACATGCCGGGCATGAGTGGTATGGAGCTCCTCACCGAGGTACGCCGCTGCCATCCGCACGTAGCGTTTTTGGTCACCACTGGTGTGGATGACGTGGACGTGGGCGTGCAGGCGATGCGCTGCGGTGCGGACGACTATCTCGTTAAACCTCTGCGAGACAGCTCCGTGTTGGCGAGCCTGGAGAGTGCACTGCATAAGCGGCAGCTCGAACAACAGATCGAACACTATCGTCAACACCTCGAAGAAATGGTGGCGGAGCGCACCGGACAATTGCAAAGCGCCCTGCAGCGAATCGAGCGTAGTTACGAAGACACACTGCAAGCGCTTGGTGCCGCAATCGATCTCCGCGACGATGAAACAGCCGGCCATTCGAAGCGTGTTTGCCGCTATTCGCTCGAAATTGCCAGAGCGATGGGCTGGCCGGACAAACAACTGGAGAGTCTTGCCAGAGGAGCGTACCTACACGATATCGGAAAGCTAGGAGTCCCCGATGGCATTCTGCTCAAACCGGGACCGCTCACCGAGGACGAGCGGAAATTGATGCAAAGGCATGTGCAGATCGGATTCGATGTCGTGAAGGACATCCCCTTTCTCGCCGACACCGCTGAAATCATTCTCATGCACCACGAGCGCTACGACGGGGGAGGCTATCCACGCGGCCTCAAGGGCGAAGAGATTCTTCCGGGCGCGCGAATCTTTGCGGTAGGGGACACTCTCGATGCCATCACCTCGGACAGACCCTATCGGCGTGCTTGTTCGTTCCAGTTCGCGCGAGAAACGATCCGCAGCCTATCCGGTAGTCAATTCGATCCGCAAGTCGTGGACGCCTTCCTGAAGATCCCCGAAAACATTTGGCCGACGATCGCAAGGAATCAGAGACAAATTGCTGCGCTTTCACCAATTTACGCGCGAGCGGTACCATTCGTCGTTTTAGCCTTGGTGTAATCCCCTGACCGCGGGTGAAGTCCGTGCTGACACGATCAAAAGAGAGACGACAATCGGCGGTCTCACTCTGAATTAGCGCCACCACGCCCGCTTCACAATGCTATCGGGCGCGTGCGATCACCAGCGTCAGGTCGTCTTCTTGCTCGCCTAACCTGAATTGCTCCACCGCGTCCTCTACGTTTCGCACCATGTGCGTGGCCTCAAAGTCCCGATACTTGCGCAACGTTTTCAAGAGACGCGCTTCGCCGAATTCTTCTCTATTATCACCCGTTGTCTCCGTGACCCCGTCGGTATACATACTCAAAACATCTCCAACTTCCAACTGAACGGTGACTACGGAGCACTCCCAATCCGAGAACAGCCCAAGCACCGTGGCCGTCGCGTTAAGTCTTTCAACCGCACCTCCCTTGCGGAGCAGTACCGGAGGGTTATGCCCACAATTGACGTAATGCAATGTTCGCGTGGCATCGCTGTAGCGCCCGAAAAACAGCGTGGCATATCGTTGATCCGCAGTGTGCTTGTAGAGATGGAGGTTCAGCGAGGCGAGTAATTGGGGAAGATCATTCGAGGCAGTGCCGCACTGGCTGTGGAGGCTTCCATGCAAACTTGCCATAAGCAGGGCGGCCGGGATGCCCTTTCCTGAAACATCCGCCAGCACGAACCCTACCTCTCCCGGACCTAGATCGAGAAAATCGTAGTAATCTCCTCCTACCATGCGTGCCTGGATGCAGTGTCCGGCGTAATCGAGAGTTCTTAACGGCGGTTTCTCCTGAGGCAGCAGCCCGCACTGTACCACGCGAGCGTGGTTCAACAATTCATCGTTCTCCAGTTGTCCCAGGCTCAATTTCCAGATGTCCACATCTGGTGCCAAACACTCAAGGCCCGCCTGTCCGGCGGTAGCAGTGCCCTGTTTGCCGGCCCAAACCACGCGGAAGCGTGCTCTTCGATTGCCGCATTCGACCTTGAGAACTTCGCCGAGTTCGAGCGGTTCTTCCAGGCCGGCAAGTCGCGCTCCCGAGCTGGAAATATCCGCAGTATGTGCCGACTGAAGCTTCTGACTTGCGGCGGACCGGTATAAATATACGGGTAGCTCTATTCGCACTCGCTCGTCTTTTCGCTGGTGATAACAAGCCAGCGCCGCGTTGATCGCCTCGGTCAGGACCGATTCGTCGCAAGGCTTCATAAGCAAGCGGAAAATGCCGCCTTCGTTGACCGCGTTTACTGCGCCATTAAGATCCACACGCCCCGTTAATAACAACGTAATTGTGTTTGGGGCGAGTTGGCGCACGCGCTTCAGGAATCGCACTCCATCCATGCCAGGCATTTTCATATCGGAAATGACGATCGCAAAGGGACCAAGATTGCGGAGCATCGCTAAGCCGTCTTCACCGCCAACGGCGGTCGAGATGTCGAATTCGCCTTTCAGCATTTGCCTGTAGAGTCCTAAGGCAGCCGGTTCATCGTCCACGAACAGAATCTTCTGATTCACAAGACGGGGCAAGCAATCGAGACGCCAAAGGGGAGGTTGGTAAGCTACTGAAAAGACAACGAATCCGGAATAGGCTAGCGATTTTGGGCGTTCTACATTGAAACATTGGCTAGGTCGGATACTTGTTCCTAACCATCGCTACGGAAGAGGAGCGAACCCCCACCGCAGGTAGGAGCGTACTCTCCGCACTAGAACTTCGAGCCCACAAACCCCTTTCTGGATAGCCTTCGAGTAGCAAAATCGTCCACAACCTCGCCTTTCGCCTGTGTTATTGCCCTCAAGGATTGAGATAAGGTCTCGGTCTGATGGGATTGCTTCTTTTTCCGGTCGGACTTGACGCGTGGGCTTCAAACAACGTGCTCTGTATCAGATTGGAACATGGCGGTAGGCTCGGAGCACATGCCCGGTCGCATTCTATCCCCACCTCCTTACGATGCGTGTAAGGTACAGCTCCTAATGGTGGTACTCCTAGGCACTTCCCCATCATCGGACATGGCCGAGCCCCTAACTGGCAAGCAAATTGAAGGATGATCTTGGGTTTCGAAAAGAAGCAGCGATACAAGTGGGGCTCGGTTTCGAGCTTCTGTTCAAAAAGATCGAAGTTGGACCGAATCGACCGAGAATTGAAACGGAGCGGGTTTCTGAAATGGTTGCATGTGTTTGATTCAAGAGAGATAAGTGGCGCGCCCGGGGAGACTCGAACTCCCGACCCTCTGCTTAGAAGGCAGACGCTCTATCCAACTGAGCTACGGGCGCATCCTCAACTTTGATTCTAAAACATGTTATGTTTCGGCGGAACACTGTTTTGAGAAGTGGCGGGTTCTTCAAAAACACCTGAGCGCGTTTGTCGTCCGCGTTCACCGTTGGTAAGAAGGCTTGATTCACGCGGGAAGCGTCGGTGCGGGCCGGCCAACCGTGGCCGGTCGCTCGGCGAGCGCAGAATTTTCTGGATGGAACGCAGCAAAAGCTTCACACTAAGCCGCGCAAAATGGATCGTGCGACACTCGCCGCGGCGCCCTCTGCATGACGCGAACGCTTCTGATTGATACCGACACAGCTTCCGATGACGCCGTCGCGCTGATCATGGCGTTGCGCTCGCGCGAGGTTCAAGTTGCGGCGATAACGGTGGTCGCAGGCAACGTTCCTGTCGCACAGGCTACCAGCAATGCTTTGTTCACGGCGGAATTATGCGGTTCGGACGTACCGGTTTATTCCGGCGCGGAGGCTCCGCTGCGGCGAAAGCTACTGACCGCCGACTGGTTCCACGGTTTCGACGGCCTTGGCGATCACGGGTACAAGCCTGCCAAGCGACGTGCCGAACCTGGCGATGCCGTGGACGCACTGATTCACACGGTGCTCGAAAATCCCGGCATTGAGATCGTCACGCTCGGCCCGCTGACGAATTTGGCTCTGGCCCTGCTGCGCGAACCGAAACTCGCGACTTTGGTGAAGCGCTGTGTGGTGATGGGCGGCGCGCCCTGCTGCGAGGGCAACGTAACCCCGGCGGCAGAATTCAACATTTGGGTGGATCCGGAAGCCGCGGGCATGGTGTTCTGCTCTGGGCTGCCCCTGGAGATGGTGGGCTGGCAGTTGTGCCGCGGGGAAGCGGTCGTCAATCCACACGATATCGAACGCGTCCTTGCATTGAAGAACCCGCTCGCGGAGTTCGCAATACGCTGTAACAGCACGGCCGTGGAAGCTTTTTTCAAGCAAACCGGGCAAAGGGGCATGTCGCTGCCGGATCCTGTGGCGATGGGCATTGCGCTGAATCCCGCGCTTTGCACCTCTTCCAGCGAGCACTACGTCGAGATCGAAACCTCCAGCGAGCTTACGCGCGGCATGACCGTTGTCGATCGCCTGGACGTCGCTACCGACTCTCGGAATAGAGACGTCTGGGCGCATACTGTCGAACGCGAGCGCAAAGTCCACGTATGCTGGGGCCTCGATATCCCGAAATGGAAGAATCTCTTGTTTTCCGCGCTCGCATGATGCCTTCTTCCCGCAACGCGATCGGCGCTGACCGCACATGAGCGAGCAAACCGGCATCTTTGACCCGAGCTGCTCCTTCTGCAAGATTGCGCGCCAAGACGACGCCTTTCGCGTTTTCGAGGACGAGCAAACCATTGCCTTTCTCGACCATCGGCCATTGTTTCCTGGCCATTGCCTGCTTATTCCACGCCGCCACTTCGCAACCATCCAGGACTTGCCGGATTCTCTTATCGCGTCGCTATTCGGCAACGTGCGAATGCTTTCCGCCGCAGTCGAGTTGGGCATGCACGCGGAGGGGACGTTCATCGCCGCCAACAATCGCGTCAGCCAGAGCGTGCCGCATTTTCACGTGCACATCGTTCCTCGCAGCAAAGGTGACGGACTAAAGGGCTTCTTCTGGCCGCGCCGCAAGTACAAAAGCTCCGAAGAGATCGATGGAGTATTGCGCGCGCTGCGTTCGGCGATTTCGCAGGTTCGGCCGATGCGAGGCGGCTAGCGAAACAGGCGACCTCACCTCGGATCGTTGCTGGCGCTCGCGCTCGATTCTTGATGTAATCTTTTGGCTTTCACACAAGCGCAAAACCCTGAATCTGCAAAGGAACCAAGCCACATGGCCGATCGCGTTCTTGTTACTGGAGGAGCCGGGTACATCGGCAGCGTCGTCACCGCGCAGCTCCTTGCCAAGGGCTGCGATGTCATCGTCTGCGACAATCTCTCGCACGGCAGCAAGAAAGCCGTTCCCGCAGGGGCGAAGCTGATCGTTGCGGACACCGCGGACCGCACTGCACTGGATCTCATTTTTCAGGAGCACCGCATTGATGCCGTGATGCACTTCGCCGCATTCATCGAGGCCGGCGAATCCATGCAGTTTCCCGAGAAATACTTTCGCAACAACACCGTTAACTCCCTCACGCTGCTGGAAGCGATGCTGGCCCACAAAGTGCCGCGATTGGTGTTTTCCTCCACCGCAGCGCTCTACGGCACGCCCGATCGCACGCCCATTGAAGAAACCGACCCCCTGCGCCCCACCAACGCCTACGGGGAATCGAAATTGCTGGTCGAGCAAATGCTCGCTTGGTTTAACCGCATTCACGGCTTACGCTACGCCTGTCTCCGCTATTTCAACGCCGCGGGAGCCGCGGGCGATTTGGGAGAGGACCATGTGCCGGAGTCGCACTTGATTCCTCTCACGTTGCAAGTCGCTCTCGGAATGCGTGAATACATCTCCATCTTCGGCACCGACTATCCCACCCCGGATGGCACCTGCGTCCGCGATTACATTCACGTGAGCGATCTGGCCAGCGCGCATATCCTGGTGTTCGAGGCTTTGCACAAACGCGACAAGCTCATCTACAATCTCGGCACCGGCCGGGGCTATAGCGTTCGCGAAGTGCTCGAAGCTGTGCGCCGCGTAACCGGGCATCCGATCCCCGCGCGCGAAGTGGCGCGGCGTCCCGGCGACCCAGCCGTGTTGGTGGCGAGCTCGGGCAGCATCCAGCGCGATTTGCAGTGGCAACCGCGATTTCCGACGCTTGAGTCGATCGTCCGCAGTGCATGGGAATGGAGGCGCGTGCACCCCGATGGCTACGCTTCCTAGTTGTTCCGTGTAATCATCGGAGGCATCTCCAGTCGGAACGAATCGAAGGAGGACTCATGACGCACCGCATGCCACGACGCGAATTTCTCGGCGCAGTGAGCGCCGTAGCGGCAGCATCGGCATTTCCCTGCGGCACGCTTTTCGCAGGCGAACGCCTTTACCCTCCCATGGATCTATCGCCCTTTGACACGCCCATCACGCCTGCGCCTTCCGAAATCCATTTCGGTTATGCAGCGATCACCTGGGGCGGCAACGATCGCCAAGCCGTCGACGACATTGCCGCTGTCGGTTTTCGCGGCATACAGTTGCGCGCCAACAGCATCGCGGAGTTTGGCGGTCCCGCTGCGGTGCGCGATTTGCTTGGCCAGCACGAGTTAAAGTTCGTGGCGCTTTCCAGCGGCGATTTGCTCAGCGAGCCCGCGGCCGCAAAAAAGAGCATTGCCGAGCACGCGGCGCATGCTAAATTCTTGCACGACGCGGGCGGGCTCTATCTCCAGATTCTCGACAATCGCCCCAAGGGCCGCCCTGCGACCCCGGTGGACTTCAAACAGTTGGCCAAAGCTCTCACCGAGCTTGGCAAGCGCACCGCTGACCTCGGAATTCCGCTGGGATATCACAATCATATGGGTTCGCTTGGTGAACGCCCCGAAGAACTCGATCAGATCATGAGTCTGTCGGATCCGCGGTACGTTAAATTAGAATTGGATATCGCGCACTATTTCCAAGGCGGCGGCGACCCCGTGAAAGCCATCGACAAGTTCAGCGATCGCCTGCTCTTCCTGCATATCAAGGACGTCGAGCGCCTTCCTGAAGGTAAAGATCCCCAGCATTCCTATCGTTGGGTCGAGCTCGGGCATGGACTCGTGGACGTCCCCGCCGTCTTCGAAGCTCTGCGCAAGGTAAATTTCCGCGGCTGGGCGATCGTCGAACTCGACGGAGTACCCGATAACGCCCATAGTCCTAAAGAAGCCGCCGCGGCGAACAAACAGTATCTCCAGGAAAAACTGGGGCTGACCGTATGAGCTCTCCATTTCGCATTGCCGTCATCAACGATGAGCTCGGCCAGGATTTCGGCCGCGCCTGCGAAGTCGCTTCCCGCGAATTTGGCATGCAGTGGATGGAGCTCCGTGGGATGTGGAACAAGAATATTCTCAAACTCGACGCCGCCGAAGTCGCCGAAGCTCGCCGCATCCTGGAAAAATACAAGCTGCGCGTGACCGACATCGCCAGCCCACTCTTCAAGGTGGACTGGCCCGGTGCGCCCAAATCGAGGTTCAGCCCCAAGGGAGCGCAATTCAACGCCGACTTCACCTACGACCAACAAGGCGAAGTCCTCGAACGCAGTATCGCCCTGGCAAAAGCCTTTCAGACGGAGCGAGTGCGTTGCTTCGATTTCTGGCGCCTGGAAGATCCCGCGCCATACCGCGCGGCAATCAATTCGAAATTGCTCGAGGCGGCCAACGT
>Ga0210409_10001885_pt1 | contig 26251 bp, 25 predicted proteins | sample IncBWH17MmetaG_FD_161649 | JGI IMG/M metagenome (GOLD analysis project Ga0210409, IMG submission 161649) | Forest soil microbial communities from Barre Woods Harvard Forest LTER site, Petersham, Massachusetts, United States - Inc-BW-H-17-M | ecosystem: Environmental > Terrestrial > Soil >...
GACACGCGCTCTGCCTGCACATTCTCCGGCTGGCCCACGCCCGTGATGCTGCCATCTGTCGAGCGGTATGCGGCCATTGCCTCAAAGGAACGATTGTCGCGCTGCCAATCGAGAAAGTTGGGATAGGAGATCGACCCTTTGAAAAAATTCGGGTTGTCCTGAAACATGGAGACGATGCGGCTGGCATTGTGGAACGGCAAGGGGTTCAGCAATACTCCGTTCACCACACTAAAGATGGCGGTATTAGCTCCGATACCGAGGGCTAAGGTGAGAACCGTGACCGTAGTGAAGCCAGGGCTCTTGCGCAACTGCCGCAGCGCGCAGCGAACGTCGTGTGCGAGGCCCGTCATCTCAGGTTCGTCCTCCTCAGGCAAGCTGATTCCGCGGGCCAATACAAGGCAAAACGGATCAAGTCCGCCGCAAACCTGCGTGCAATGCTCTTACCAATATAGTGCAGGGCCTAAACCACTGATAGTACAGAGACAAGAGAACACCGCTCTCGTTCAAAGGTGTCCACAGTCGGACCGTGATGTCCGGAGGCGAACAGGCAGCCATGGGTCAGTCTGGGTTTATCAGAGCTCAAATGTCGAGAACAGGTCAGCATGACCGGACTCCGGTCATGCTGACCTGTCAGTGTAGGGCCTTAAGTGCCCGCGAAAATCTCATGAACAGCGCGTAAGTCATTAAGCTGAGTGGTTGATGAACTTACGACACTACAAAAATAAAAAATAATCATGCACAGGCAAGGGAACGTATAATAGTGCCGCCACTAGTTGTCCAAAAACACGTCTCCGTATTATCACTTTCCCCGGGTTGCGAAGCGAGGTTAACATGCAACGCTCACCACGGTCCGCTCGAATTGTTCATCGGTTTCCTAAACCAATTGAGCAGCAATTACAAATGTATGCGCTGGCTGCCAGCGCGGCCGGCGTAGGATTTCTCGCGCTTACTCCACGGGCCGAAGCCAAAATCGTCTTCACGGCCACAAACCAGCCGATCGTTGGACGGGTTGCGGTTGACCTGAATAACGACGGGATTACCGATTTCTATCTGGCTACGTATCGCTTTTCTAGTTGCACTTCGAACAGGTGCACCAATATCCAAAGACTGTATGCCAGCGGCGGGGGTATTTGGGGAACCAACTTTGCTAGCGGCCGATTTGTGTCCGCGCTCCCTACGCGGTTTCTTATCGGAAATAACAAGGGGAAATTCGGCGTGGCCGGCACCAGCACCATGGCCCTATTCGAGAATACCTGCACCGTTTCAGGTCGATGCGGGGGAACGCAGTTATTCGGTCAATGGCCCAACGTAAAAAACCGCTACATGGGCGTAAGTTTCTTAATCAACGGGCAAACGCATTACGGTTGGGCACGCCTTACGGTCAAAACCAATAGTCGGGGGATCTCTGCAACTTTAACCGGCTATGCCTATCAGACTGTCGTCAACGAGCCAATTTTGATTGGGAATGGCGATCTCACCCCCGACGATGCCGATGAAAGCGCCATCACCGACCTGCCCGACGCGCAGCCTCGAAGCCTGGGTTCACTGGCATTGGGCGCGTATGCAAGAGCGCGGGCAAAAGCGCGGGCAAAAGTGGCGGCTGCCGGAAATGACGCCCGGAAAGAACACAATGATCCGAAAGAACAATGATCCGAATGTGAAGGGAGAATCTCCATGCGGACCACAATGAACCAGACTCCAGTATCGCGAGCATTCCGCATGTCGCTATTTGCTGCCTTGCTTTCACTTGCAGCTTCGCCATCACTGCGCGCCCAAACCTACACCGTGCTCTACCGGTTCACGGGCCCGGATGGAGCTTCTCCATACGGAACCCTGATCCTCGACGCCAACGAAAATGTTTACGGCATGACGCGCGATGGTGGCGCTCATAACAGCGGAACCATATTTGAGCTGACCGGGAAAACCGAAAGAGTTTTGTACAGCTTCCGTGACTCTCCCGATGGTGCGCACCCCATGAGGGGGCTGATGCTGGATTCGCAGGGCAATCTCTACGGCACCACCGCATTAGGCGGCTCCGCCGGCAGCGGGACAGCGTTCAAGCTGGGCGCTACAGGGACGGATACTATTCTTTACAGGTTTACCGGCACCGCCGATGGTGACCAACCCCAGAGCGGATTGGTATCGGATGAATTACGAAACCTCTACGGAACCACAGTGATGGGTGGAGTTTCCAATTGCGGAACCGTGTTCAGGATCAACCGGTCGGGTGCTGAGAGCGTGCTGCACAGCTTCGGGTGCGCAGCCGACGGTCAGTTTCCCTATGCTGGTTTGACCCGTGTCTCAAACCTTCTTTATGGGACAACCGGTGGGGATGGCTTCCAAAGCTACGGCACAGTCTTCAAGATGACTCTAACTGGAAGGGAGACGGTGTTTTATAGATTCAAGGGCGGTACCGACGGGGCCCAGCCCATGTCCCCGCTCATTGTCGACGCTGAGGACAACCTTTACGGTACGACCTACCTGGGTGGCTTGGGGAAGGGCACGGTGTTCAAGGTGGATAAGTTCGGCAGTGAAACCGTGCTGTACCGCTTTACCGGCGCTAACGGCGGTGCTGATGGAGAAAATCCCCTCGGAGGCGTAGTCCGCGACGCATCCGGGAATCTCTACGGTACGACGGAAAACGGAGGTATTTACAATGGGGGAACAGTTTTCAAGCTGGAGCCCAATGGCCATGAAACGGTGTTGCACTCGTTTGGCTCGGGTCCCAAGGAGGGACATTACCCCGAGAACGGCCTGGTGAGAGACAGCCGTGGCAACCTTTACGGTACAACGTATCTAGGCGGGGCAGGCTTTGGCATCGTCTTTGAAATCACCCCTTAGCAACAAAAGGACATTACGCTCGAAGCTACGAATCAGCGGTTTCGCGATCACATCTTCGACGACGCATGCTCGACGATCATCGACCGTTTTGCAGAATAACGCACTCGAAACCCTGCAATTTCTCAATGAGCGAAATTGATTTCGTAAACTGACAGAAATCTTTGGGTCAAAGGCAATCCTTCACGCGGAACTCCATGACCAAAAAAATAAACGAAACATGCGTTTACAAGCAGCTCACGAACGAAAACCATCCGATGCGCCTAAGTCCCAAAGGAAGAATTATCGATCTCCGACGCAGGCAAGACATATCATCACTGAGTCGCAGGGCGAGCGTGCTCACCCGCTCGACCTCACCACGAACCGAGTAGGGACAGACGAGTTCGCGAATGAAAGCCAGTGCTCAAAGTACTGGCAATCGCCAGCCGTTGAGCACCTCGACGTATTTGTATCCTCCAGATTGAGCCCAAGGCTAGTTCATCCCCAACTCCGATACGAACATGTCCAATCCCCCACCGCTCAATGTGATCTTTCCGAAGCGGGCAGTGTCTTGATATGTCCCAACCACAAAAACGTCACCCGCCGAGTTTAGAGACAGTCCGGTCCCAATCCACGAGGGCAACACGGTCGCGTTCACCGCCGTTCCAACCCGACGCAAGGTCTCGCCTGAATATTGCAAAACAAAGAGATTTTGCTGATTGTTGCCGCCCAGATGCCGGTGCCCTATGTCGAACGGGCTCTGAAAGACTCCGCTCAAGTAAAGAAGACCGTGGGCGTCGTAGTCTATTCCAGTAGCGGCTTCATTGGCTGGCCCTCCGATCCGAGTAGCCCTTGTCAATACCCCGGCGCTGTTCCAGGTGGCGATGATCGCGTCTTCGTTGAAGGGGTTGGTGAAATGGGCGCCGCCCAAGATCCTGTTCCTCTCGGGAAGTTGGGACGTAACGATTGCCGTCTTTTCGACGGGCAGGTCGTAGTTAATGTTGCCGATGTAGCCCACGAGGGTGACTTCACCGAACGGGCTTACCCTAACAGCCTCCGCTTGGTCAACGTAGCCGCCGATGTGGTTTACCCACTTCGCATCGCCTTGACTGTCGTACTTCACCAAGTAGGCGTCACGAGGATAATTGGAATCCCGATGTGCCGGGCTGAAGCCGGTGATGGTAATGTTCTTGCCATTCTCGCTATAAAACGTAGTCCGGTCCTCAAGCCAGCCAGCGACGTAGGCATTGGTTCTTTTATCCACCAACCGCAATTCCCATGCTGTTAGTGTCGGCCGCATTCGTTTCGCCCCAATGGAAGTTCCCATCAGTATCGTATTGGACTAGAAACATATGCCAGTACGTGTTACCCGGAACCGTGTGATACGTCCCATCGGCCGACGAAAACAACGTGTCTCCCCGGCTTCTTCCAGTCAGGTAGACCGCGCCCGAAGTGGGTTCGACAGCTACCCCCCAACCGTCGCAAATCCCTCCGTTCGTTATGGTACCGGTCTGCACCCAAGCCACCACCCCGGACAGGTTGTACTTGGCCAGGAAGGTGGTGTCGCCCGGGCCTCTCACTGCTATGGTTGAACCATCGGTAGAACCGAAGGTCGCACTGTTGTTAAACATTCCGGTCAGATAGATATTGTCGGCCCCATCCCGGGCCATAGCCAGCCCCCAATCGTCGTTGGGTCCGCCGGCTTGGATTGCCCAGAGCACCGACCCAGAGGGATCGAGCTTGGTGAGGAAGATGTCCTGACCGCCGTTCGAAGTCAGAAGCGTGTTCCCAAACTGTATCGAGGAGCCAAACTGGCCGGTGAAGTATTGGGAGCCGTCAGATCCTATCCTAATCGCGGCGGCGCTGTCATTCCCGCCGCCTCCAAAGCTGTTGGCCTGCAACCAAGACGACTGTGTATTGGCGCACACCGTGGTCGTAACCAGAAAGCAAACCACCATCGCCGATTTCAAGTTGCGACGAATAATTCGCGTGAGTTTCATAAAGCATTTCCTCGACAGAAGATTTACAGGACTTGGATCATTCGCCTCGGAGGGGGATGCGTCCCAGAGTGGAATGCTCTTCGGGGAGGCTGGACGTGATAACTGTACACCTACGAGCGTGTTCTGTCAGTGAAGAAATCGCACCTTAATTTGCGGTCGTGGCGAAGACCGCAGCGCAATGCCAGAGATCGCTGTTGTAACATCGCCATTACGCTCATTGAGGGGGTTTGAGTGCTATCGCCTGCTTTCGTCAGTTGACACTATTTCCGGCATGCCCGTGATCCTATATCGCGGTGGCCGTGAAGGGAGCGAACGCAGACAAAAAGGCCGCTCAGTGTGAGCGGCCCCTCATTCCAACAGGTTCACGACCCGCAACGGACTACTTACAGGGTGGCCCTGCGTCGGTCGTGAACGTCGCATTGTCCGAGAACCATCCATGGATGGCCACAGACGGGGCTCCGTAGAACCATGAGTAGAACGCGAGTTCCTGCAAGTGGTAGGTGAAACCATTCTTCCCAACGACGGGGGACGTGTTCGTGCCGGTGAGTGGGTCTCCGACCTCCAGGTTGTTCTGACAACCGGTCACCTGGCCGACGTGTCCCCACGCCGGGGTCGGGTTCACATCGTACGGATCGTTCGTCCACTCGGCGGCTTCATGGGACAGAATCACAGTGTCGTCCGCCGCCGCGAATATGCCGTTTGTCTGGAAATCAAATGGAGAATAGGTCTGGAATGTGACCGGGTTGACGGGATTAATACCGTGGTACCCGCCGGCACAGCAGTTGTTGATGTTATCTGGATTTCCGATTGACATGCCGCTGTTGTAAAGCATGAACATCGGGAACGTCTTCGGGGTGATGCCACGCGTGGTCAGGGTCGCCTTGACTACGGCCGCGTCAATCAGATTGATGTCCACAATCCCAAGGGAGCTGCAAGCTCCAAAGATTTTGCCAGAAAGCGCCAAGCCGCTCTTCGCCGGCACATCAATCACAAGCGGAGGCAAGACCCTGACCGGCGAGAGGCGTACGTGATAGTTCGCCCTGTCGATCATGCTCCAAAAGTTGCCCCGCTGGAACGCATCTGTATACTGCGTGGTACCCACATCCGTCCCACCAAAATTAAACTTGGCGTCCGACAGAATTGGACCCTGCCGCAAAAGGTTCACGGGAATGTTATTCGGAGCAGTCAAGCACACGTTGTCAGCGACCGTCGGGTCGAAAGTGGTATTCCCTGGTTTAGTTTTTATCTTCCCGGTCTTCTTGTTGTAGCTGACGCCGATGGTGTGCAGCTTAAGAATGATCGGCATAACCTGGCCGGTCACGCTGACATGCGCGTCAGATCCGCGCACAGCGGGGTTTGAGCCTACCATCGATCCAGCGTAGATGTTGCCGTCGCGAGTGGAGAGCGCTTGGAAGTTCCACACCGGCAACACACTGGCAGCCCTGCCGGACCGGATGATCTGCGCGCGGGTAGCTCGGTCCGAGCCATGGGTGATAGGTTCAGCATATCTGAGTTGTAAGGTGAGTTGGCTCGTGCGAGCCTGATCCTGCCCGAACATGGACGCGCACAGAGCCAAGAGAGTCAGAACGCTGTAAGCGAAGGGAGTGGAGAACTTTTGTTTCATACGAGAACCTCCGAAGGTCAGCTGAGGGTTTCTGTCTGCCAATGGCGGATTGCCATCAGTACGGAGTCGCGGGCCGATGCCCGCTATGTGGTTGGTCGTCCATTATGGCGCACCCCGGTGCGTATCGTCAAACCGCAGTGGTCAGATGTCGAGGACGATGTTTTCGCTCCGATGAATTCCTCAGACATTGTGGCTGCTGGTAAGAACAACCCACGCCGATAGCTTTGCTGCAAGCTGTGCAACAGAAGCCGCCAGCGTTTTGAAACCTTAGCAAAGTCGGCGGGTCTTAGCCAGTAGTTGGCGTTACATCTCGATTACACTCATCTGCCTTCCCTAAGGGAATCTGAGTGAAATGGCCTGTTCGCGACAGTTACCGGTCGAAATGACCCGTCTCAAGTCAGCAACTGCCTCCGGTTGATAACGGGTTGGAGGAAGGAAAGGTGTTGCAAACGGGCTGGAATCTGGGGCCACTTCGGGCTGTGGCGATGCGGATGGTAGGCCGTTGAGTGCTCGACAAGAATCGTTTCGCAGTATCGAGAGCAGGCGAGACGGGTGTACCATGGTGCGGTTTCCTAGATAAAAAGGGAGATTCCGGTGCAGAGCTAAGCCAGATGCACACGCCATAGGCCCGTTGCTTCAGAAAGGAAAATACAATGGCACACAGCAAGGATTTCAAGTTCACAATTCGCAAGTTCGGATACAGCAGTCTTTTACTCGCTACTGTGCTCCTGACAGCGGTCACCCTAGCCAATTCCCAGGAGGAGAGGAAAATAGAGACGATTGACGCAACGGCAAGGGGAACAAGCACGCAGTTGGGCAAGATGGTCAGCGTCAAGGTGATCATCTCCCAGTTCTCCACTGAGGAAGACCGCGCGGTCCTGGTCGATGCCTTTAAGAAGGGCCAGAATCAGGGTTTGGTCGACGCACTAGAAAAGATGAAGCCCGTTGGCCGCATTGCCATCACCGGCACGGTTGGTTCTGACCTCGCTTACATTCGCTTGATTCGCACCGACAGCGGCCGCAAAATTCGCTTCGCCACGAACCGGCTGATTCGATTCGGTGAAGCTTATAGTAACTCCAGAACCATCGCCTACAACTTGACCGCTGGCGAATTCGACTTGAACGATTCGGACAAGAACAAGAGCACGGGCGTTCTCTACCCAGCTTCGCAGCTGATCATCAACAAGGATGGCCAGCTTGAGTTTCAGCTCAACCAAAATCCCTGGCAGCTCACCAACATTATCGACTGGAACCAGGCTGGCTCCAAAGAGTAGCACTCTCGTCATTGAACGGTCGTGGCTTGTCGATCAGCATTGTTGCATACCCGCGGCAGCCTTCGGGAAACCCGGCGGAACATGAAGAAAAGTCTCTCACAACAGTCTGGCTAAAACTGGCGCAGTTGAGCTACCCTACGACAAATGGAGTCTCTCTGCGATGAAGCTTTGTGCCGCCGCATTTCTACTAACCGCACTCGGTACTTTGCTTAGCGCCGGTTTGTTCGCGCAAGACGAGCAGTCGAAGGCTCAGGCGTTGCTGGAGCGAGCCCGGAATCTGTCTGACATACGTTCTCCGAGCGCGCCTGCTTTCCGGCTAAAAGCTACTTTCACTGCGATAACGCGGGATCTCGCGGTCCTGGAAGGCACATACACAGAGACCTGGGAATCGAACACGCAATGGCGGCGCGAGACTGTAGTGGGCGCTTCGCGTCGCGTTGAAGTCGGCGGTAAGAGCCATCACTGGTTGCTGAATAGTGGCCCCCCACTTCCAGTCGAAGTTCAACGGTTCTCCAGTCTCCTGGAGCTTAGCCCTTCGTGGTGGCAGGAATTCACCTTCCAGGCGACGACGGATCACGTCGTAAGTGGCGTCGCGATTCGATGCGTAGTCACGCTGACGGGGGAAGATGGCGAAAGATACGCACTTTGCTTCTACAAGGAAAGCGGACTCCTGATGCAAACAACCATGCCAAAGACGATTGGCAGCCACCTTGGGGACTACGCTTGCCTGTACGGCAACTATCAGAAGTTTTGGGATTACTTTTTCCCTCATGAGCTACGGTGTTTGCAGGAAGGGCACCGAAAGCTGGAAGGAAAGATTGTTGAGCTTTCCCTGGACCCAGTCCCTGATCCGGCGTTGTTCGTACAGCCTGCGGGCGCCACCGAAATAGGCAACGGCGAGGAGCATCCGACCCCTCCCCGCCGTGTGCCTGCACCCGACCAGAGGTTTCCTTTCTGAGTTTGAGCCGAGAGTCTTCGAGGGTTTTGCATGACGACTGACAATTTTCAGGTTCTTTCACCCGTGGTAGAACTCGTGAAGACACTCCAATGACCCACAGTTGACGCCCTCGGTTCGGGTTCACGATTTGCGTGATCGATGGGTGGCGTTACATCGCGATTACACTCATCTGACTTCCCTGAGGGGATTTGAGTGAAATGGCCTGATTTCGCCACTTAGCGCTGCTTCGTGAAGGATCGGAGTGTAGTATGTTGGCGCTCGACAAGCATTCCCGACCTTGTGAATAGGCTTTGTGGCAGTGGTGGCTTGCAGGAGGAGTTTATGTCACACAATAAGACCCTGACAAACCTGAGCGCAGCTTTGATCGCCATCGTGGTAGTTCTAGTGGCAGCGCCGGGTGCGTGGCCACAAAGCAAGTACAAGACGCTGTATCAGTTCAGCGGCACTGATGGGAGCCAACCCTATGCCAGCCTGGTTCTTGATCAATCTGGAAATCTTTATGGCACGACCCGAGACGGCGGTACTTATGGAACCGGCACGATCTTTAAACTGACCCGGAATGACGGCGGGAGTTGGAGCGAGCGTGTGCTCTACAGTTTCACGGGCGGCCCTGACGGATCCAATCCCGTTGGAGGCGTGATCCTCGACGCGGCCGAAAACCTTTATGGGACGGCGACCGCCGGAGGAACTAGCGGTTCGGGGGTCGTGTACGAGCTCATGCCTACAAAGGGTGGCTGGACGGAGCGTGTGCTGTATAGCTTTTCCGGAGGCCGCGACGGTAGTGGTTCGTTTGCTGGGCTGATCTTTGACTCATCTGGCAATCTTTATGGGACAACAGTCTCGGGCGGAGCCTACCAAGAGGGCACGGTTTTCGAGCTTACTCCCGGCTCAGGCGGAATCTGGACGGAACACGTCCTTTATGACTTCACCGGCGGCGACAACGGCGGCTCGCCTTACACTCCTGTGATTCTGGATCCGAAGGGCAATCTCTATGGTACCACCGCGAACGGAGGACGGGACGATGTGGGAGTCGTTTTTAAACTGACGCCCGCGAAGGGAACTTGGACGATTCTTGTACTTCATACCTTCACAGGCGGCCATGACGGCGGCGCTCCCGACCTCGGCTCTTTAGCGATGGATACAGCAGGCAATCTTTGGGGAACGACGCCTGACGGGGGCGTTTTTGGGTATGGCACGGTCTTCAGGCTAAGCCAGTCAACCGGCAAGTGGAAGGAGACGGTGATTCACAGTTTTACGAACGCAGACGGGGCCGGGCCATTAGGCGGCGTGATCTTCGACGCGGCTGGAAACCTTTTCGGCACGACTGCGCAAGGTGGAGATCTCAAACTTTGTTCTGGTAACGGCTGTGGCGTTGTCTTCGAGCTGGCGCCAAACTCGAAGGGAGGATGGAGACAAACCGCGCTGCACCGCTTCGTCGACAATCCGGGAACAAATCCTCTTGCTGGCATGATCTTCGACTCAGCGGGCAACCTCTATGGAACGACTTCCGGTGACGGCACGACGACCTTCGGCTCGGTATTTGAGATCACCCCGTAGCTGGCCTAGAAGCGGTACATTATTCTTATTCTTATGCGCTTCATTCTTATGCGCTTCGAGCCGACGGAGGTCTCGGTGAAGACGAAGGAGAGGCGGGTTCCAGAACTTACATGAACCTTGGCGGTGGTCTCAATCGCCCACGCTCAAGCGAGACGGATCCTCCGGCGTTCCTGCACTGGGATCCCAGGAGTTCAATTGGTTGTTTCTGGTTGGTCGGCAAACCGGAAGCTATCCAGAAACGGGCTTGGGGGACATCAATGGCGATCTCTCAGAAGCCGACTTCTGGCCCGGCTGTGCTCTTGGTGGTTCAACTTTCGGCTTGCCCGTAACCGTTGCTTTTACCATTTCATTATTATTCATCCCTTGGCTGGTTAAAACGCTGGGTGTCTCCCAAGCACTTCCACCTCGTTAACTAAGGGCGCCGCTCTTCTGGCACCGCGGGTCAACTCGCAGCGCCCCAAGCAAAAAACAAAACTCAAGGCGTCAGCTTGAAGACCACTCCACAACCATACCCTTTGAAGCAAGATAAATCGCCCCCTCCAGGAGCAGTGCCATACAGGTTTCCGGATTTGTCAAGGACGAGCCCACCGAACGGTATTTGCCCGTCGCTGCCTCCAGTGAAACTATGCAGTACCGTCTCCTTTCCTTTCGCACCTACCTTGTACACGGTGCCGCATCCCAGGCCGTAGCAATTTGAGGAGTCACCGCCACCATAAGTAGTACCGTAGAGGTTGCCCGATCGATCCCGGGCTATTCCCAGTTCAGGATAGGCCCCGTCGGGATTACCCGTGAAGGTGTGCAAGACCGTTTCATGCCCGCTCTTGTCGAGCTTGAACACTACTCCACAGTAACAGGAACCTCCACCATTCTGGGTTGCGCCGTAAAGGTTGCCTTGGCTGTCTAACGCCAGACGCCCCAGCGGATACGCGCCGCTGCTGCCTCCCGGGAAGCTATAGAGAATGGTGTACTTGCCGGAGGGGCTTAGGACGAAAACGGCGCCGTAATCAGAAGCGCCACCCAGTGCGCTCCCATAGAAATTCCCGGCCTGATCCCGGACTAGGTCTCCCTCAGGGTACCAGCCACCTTGACCCCCGCTGAAAGTATGGAGGATAGTTTCCTTGCCATTCGGGGCGATCTTAAACACTACTCCCGATCCGGTCCCTCCTGTAGTAGTAGTGCCAAACAGGTTCCCGGCGTTGTCCCGCAGGAGGCCGGCGCGAGGTTGTCCTCCGTCCGCCCCTTGCGTGAAGGCGTGAAGGACGGTAAGCTTGCCCGTCGTGTCCAGTTTGAAAACCGTCCCACAGCCATGGTCGCATTGTCCTTGCTCAAGAGTACCGCCGTCCAACGCGGTGCCGTACAAGTTGCCGGCTTCATCTCGAACTACGTCGCCCCATGGCTGCAATCCATCTCCACCCCAGAAACTGTGCAGGACGATCTCCTTCCCGCTGGAGGTAATTTCAAAGACTGTCCCGTAGGCAAACGAGCCACCGCCTGCAGTAGTCCCGTATAGGTTGCCCGAAGCGTCGAGGAGCAGAGCATCGTATGGAAATGCTCCGTCTCCACCGTTGTGGAACTTGTGGAGCACGGTGAATGTCTGCGCCTGCCCCCCCGTGCCCACCAACAACAAGCCTGCAAGCGCGAGTGCTAGCAGCTTGGTGCGGCAGCATATTGCGCCTGCCGAAGTCTCGGTGCGCAGTCTGACCAGAGTCATGGTCTCCTCCCGAGCGTGACGGATTGAGCGCCGCGTGCCAACCGACCCAGAGATCCGGATGTGGGGGCAAGGCGCAGACCCGCCGATTCAGTAACGTTCGCTCCGCCGTTGGTCGGTTGGTGATCGGCGTTGTGCCTTTGTCCGGCGCGCAGTCCCTGGTTGGGGATGGTTTCGTAGGCGTAACCCGTCAGCGTCGCGGTAATCCTGTGTCCTTGGGGCATGTAAGTGACATTGAGTCGCGCCCATCCGTAGTGGGTCTTGCCGTGGATCTTGAACTTCAACCCGAGATACTCGTTGTTGACGTTGGCCCATTTGCCTTTTGTCGAGCATCCCTGATCGACGGTGCAGACTACGTTGAACATTAGCGCACCAATTGTCCCGCTGCTGTTGATGAACTTTCGCCGCGGGCCAATCGGTGCGCCTTGGTTCAGCACGGAGGCGAGTATGCTGTTGCCTTGGACGCCATTGCCAACCGCCCCTTTGGCACCCAGCCCATTATTTCCGCTGCTGGAAAAAGGGTATCCCTGTTGCTGAATCAGGAAGTCGATGGTTCCGTCACCGTTGAGGTCGAGAGGATAAAGGCCGTTGGTTCCGATAACTTTGTGCGTGGGCGTGTAAACGATCTTCGCTTCTGAGGGTTGCGCGAAAGCCAGCAGACTGACCCCCGTCGCACCCGCCGCGAGCGCATACAAGTTAAGGTGTTGATCGAGTCTTGCGGGCAGACTTGCAGGAGTGTGAAGACGTCCGGGATTTCGCATAGATCCTCCTTCCCGAGCGGAGACATGTTATCAGGAATTTCCTTTTTTGAACTCGAAAACCGCGCAATCTTACGCCTGGCTTCCCGCCGCGGCAAGTATCCAAGCTGTTTCATACGCAGGCTCCGTCTGCGCCGAGGGTGAATTTGTACAATACCGTCTCCCGGCCAACTACAATGTCACCGTCGCCCATTTGGACTAAAAACTCTCATGGATGCCCCGAAAAGATGCGCCCGAAAACCCGTAATGCCGCTTCATCGATGATTCCGGGCTTGGCCTCGAGTAAGCGACCGCGTTGCCAAATATCGTATGCCTTGAGTTCGTAGGCGATGGCGGGGCGCGGCCCAACCAGAGACATCTCGCCTTTCAGCACGTTGAAAAACTGCGGCAGTTCGTCAAGACTGGTCCGTCGCAGGAACGAGCCCACGCGGGTTACCTTCGCGCCGAGAATTACGCGCACTGCAATGACGAACACATGCGTGATTGTCGATGCTGTAGCTGAAAACCTGCTCTACTAAGTCATGGTTCGGGTCCAATAGCTTCGGTCACAGAGTTGAGTCTCCCGACCTCCCTCACGTGTATGAGTACGAGGCCAACGCCAAACTTTGTTCATCCGGCATGACGGGCAACCCTTCCCTAATCCGGTAAGGTTTGCCGCCCATCGGCCGACTCTTCATTGACTACCGAGAGATGAAAGATGAGGAGGCAGACAATCAGTAGACGCATGAGCCAGAGAGGAGCAAAGAATGAGCCGTCCAATAAGAGAACTCGATGATGCCGTAAAGTTGTATCGCGAACTGGCCAAAGACGCCACGCAGGCGAACAAGTATAAGATTGCGAAAGCCCTGAAGGAAATCGGCCTCGCGAAACTCAACCACAAGCGCACCATCATTATTCATAAGCACGATGACGCACCGTACGACCCCGCCACTGGCCCGGAGCCAGATGGCAACCCCAATTACGCGTACAGCCGCCCGACTCGCGAGGAGAGGCGCAAGTGGGAAGCGTGGAATGCGCGTCAGGATGCGTATTACGCTGCGCACCCAGAAGTGCCGCGTCCATAGAGTTGACACCTACAATTGTTCAACGTGCCAATAGTGCACTGCACCTGGTCGTTACTACTGCGGTCTGACCAACCCGGAAAGCGGGACTGATTGAATGCACCACTCACATGGATTGAACAAACAACACCTTGTCGAATTTTCTTTGTTTCGGGACCAGGGGATCAGGGTCTCATAGTCCTCTTCCCCTGGCAGGTCGAAATCCTCCCCTGATCTTTGGGAAACGACCCAACCCAGCGCAAGACAATATCGGGCCTCAACCGACTGAAACGATGCTCCTAGAAAGTGCAAAGAGCGAGCGGCCACTGTCGCGACAAGGCAGAGGCCTCTTCACTACTTAGAGGTTCTTGAACCGGAGACTCCAGCCAGTGTCTTGCCCCCTTTCGTTCCGAGAAGGCCGGCCCACGCTTGGCCTAAAGCAGTTGCGAACGCTGCAAAACGGGGCTTTCCCCGGTTGTCCGACAGTCACCCGAAGGGCCGGAATTGTCTTGCGTTAGTGTCTCAAGCATGGCGAATTATCGGTTCCGGCGATGCTGGGCTTCAAGGCCGCGACGGCGGGGTTGACGTTTCCAGTCCAAGACCTAGGCGGACATCGACAGTTTCACCTGCTTTGGAGGCAGGCTCTGGGATGAATATCGGCGGAGGAACATACGGACATATTCCTCTATGAGCCGGGGGGTGTTGTCGGCTCTGAGGATCGCATGTGTTGAAGCACAACGACGCATCGGAAAGCGGCTTTACGACCACACCGTCAGCATGAAAGCTTGGTGCTATAGGTTGCGTGAGGAGTCTCCAGTCGTTCGCCGCGTGTTAGACCGCCACGCTGTGTACCTGAAAGTGTAGATTTCGGTACAACGCCTGCCTACGGTTTTGCGTGGTGAAGTCGCATGCGTCCAGTACCCACTGGAATGCAGGGAAATGGGGATTTTGGGACAGGGTGCCAGTCGACATCTGGCCCACAACCAGCGCACTGAATCGCTGAAGACCTCAGGAAAACTAGGGATGGAACGCCAGCTTAATGCTGCCTAGCGGATCAACTGTATTGTGGTATCAGGGGCAAACCGCAATATGGTAAAAGAGAGCTCTGCTACCCCAAAACAACCCTAGACTGCGGGATTCGTATCCCTCCAAATATGCAAAGCACGAGTGGGGTCCCTTCCGCGAGGTGAAAATGAGCGAGCCAACCACATCACGGAATGATGTTGCACTTGAGGCTTCAATTCCAGAGGGCGGAGCTTCGTTGGAGTCGATCCTCTGCACGGAAGAGTTGCAGCGCCGACCGTCGCGTCCGCCCGATTACGAAAAGAAAACAGTTCGCTAGTGAAGCTGGTGAGCGCGCTAGCCGATTCGCCCAATACGGTACTCCAGACATTAGCCGAAACGATCCTGGATATTACCCAGTGCAGTTCTTCTCCGAGGGATTTGTTGGGGACATGCTTCGAGCATGCCAGAGAAAAGACTGGAAAAGTCTGGACCAGTTGTCCAAGAACGTGGGCCACGCGTCTAAAACCAACGCAAAGGATTATTGCGCGAAAGAGATGCACGCCAAGCAGCAAGCAACCAGCAGGACACGTCTGGAATACGATGGCCACGGTGACGAGGAGACCATGAGAGCAGATACGTTACCTTCGACGGCGGCCATTTGGTTAAGATAAAGATGGTCTATGTTGCCCCGAGCGCGAACATTGAAGCATATCGTCCGAAGTTTTTTAGCGAGCTGTTCGCCGGACTGCGGCAAGCCTACGGACCGCCGTCGAAAAGCTACAGTGAACCCGTGCTAAACGCTTATGGAGTAAAGTACGACGCGCACCGCGCCGTGGGGATGGGCAATCAGGACGTAATCAGCATCATCGAACAGGCGGGCGAAGGCGGCCGGACGGAAGCAATCGCGGGAATGCTTGCAGAATACAATCGCGCAGCACAAGCGCCAAAGACCGCGAATCCTCTGCAATAGCTATGATCTCCCCTTCTCCCATGTTACGGGCAAACGTGAAGTAATCCCAAGGGAAGGGTTGCCGACCACGCGTCCTTTATCACCGGCCCCCGATAATGACCGGACAGATTAAGTCCGGAAACCTTGTGCCGCAAGACTGCTGGGCGTAAAGTAGGTGGATTCAAAACTGGAGCGAAAGGTCCGGATTGATGCTGTCGATCAGAACTGATGCTGCGGCGAAACGCCTTTTCCTCCATGTGTTGCTATTTTCGATAGCCTTCCCCGTATCGGCTCAGCAGAACAATCCGACCAAGCCCGGGGCGTGGTCCGGCGTCCTTGTGTCCAGCGCCTGCAACGCCGACGAAGCCTTTAATGAATCTCCTGAGTGCACGAGGAATGTGCCCGGTGCGAAGCTGGCGCTCTATGATGACACGAGCCGGGTTATGTACGGCCTTGACCCGCAGGAAAAGGTCGCCGCACACTTGGGCGATACTGTGACCGTCCGGGGAACACTCGGTGGCGATACCATACAGTTGGCCTCCATCGAGTTGATGTCCCTTGGACTCGCCGTCGGGCAAAAGGCTCCCGCTTTCTCCATTCGCGACCAGTTTGGCCGGACACAAACTCTTGATACGTTAAAGGGCGCGAACGGCACCGTACTCCTCTTTTTCCGCTCCGCCGACTGGTGACCCTTCTGCAAAGGGCAGCTGGTCCAGCTGCAAAGTGCAATGCCACGATTCGAAAAGCAAGGGGTCAAGCTGGCGGCAATCAGCTATGACTCGCAAGAAATCCTAAAGTTCTTTGCCGACCGGGAAAAGATCGAGTACCCGTTGCTGGGAGACCCCGAGTCCACGATCATCAAAGCGTATGGCGTCTTCAATGAGGAGGCGACCGAGATGCAGAAGGGCTTTGCGCGCCCCGGCTATTTCTTTGTCGACTCGAAAGGCATCATTCGAGAAAAGTTCTTCGAAGCGAAGTACCGCGAGCGGCTTACTGGAAATAGCATAGTCGCCAAACTTTTTCCCGAACTAGGCCAGGAGATAACCGAAACCGTCGAAGCCCCGAATCTTCAGTTGGCCATCGAGCAATCCGACCGCACCGGTGTTCCCGGAACTCGCATCACCCTAGCTGCCGAAGTGCGGCTGCCTCCGGATGTGCATGTGTATGCGCCGGGCGCTCAGGGGTATAAGCCGATAGCACTAGTGATCAACCCCATACCGGAAGTGCAGTTGGAACCAGCGCTGTACCCACAATCGAAGACACTCTTTCTGCCTGTGATCAACGAGCGCGTGCCTGTCTTCGAGGGGACGTTCCGAATCAGCCAGGATGCAAAGGTGAACTCCGGGATGGAGTTTGCTGCGTCGCTCGGAAAGGATGGCAGAATGTTCACGATCACGGGAAAGCTGGATTATCAGGCTTGCGACAAAACCAAGTGCTATATGCCCACGTCGGTTCCGCTAAAATGGCAGCTGCAAGTGTTTCCTCTCGATCGAACCCGAGCCCCCCTAGAAATTCGACACAAGTAAGCAGACGACGTAGAAATCCCGAAGTTATAAATGGGCGGGGCAGTCTAGATCCTATTGGGTCAGCTTAATGTAATGCGAGAACCTTCCGCTGAATCAGGCGGTCGATGCATTGGGAGGATTTTCGATCGACGAAGGTGGAATCTTTCTCATCGGTTGACGATCTCCGGCGGTCAATAGACCAACTCTTTCAGAGGCGTCGGTTTTGCTGTCGGAACTGCGCTGAGGTTTGCCATGACCTACGCAGACGCCGAAAGATGTGCAGAGCCTGAAGGGGGGAGCCCGCAACAAACAACGATCCGGTAGCGAATTTCCTACCAGTACCAAGTGATCAGTCAGGTCCGCCCGTCCACTTGAAGTTAGTGACTATTTTGTTATAGTTACCCTCCTATTTTGGGATAATTGCAGTAGGAGACGTACCGCTGATCGATGCAGGAGGAAAGAGGCCATGTCAAGCGTGCTTGTCGTACGGAGTGTGACCGGAGAGACTGGGGGGGAGCAGCCCCAAGTCGGACTTCGGGAACGGAAGAAAGCCCGCTTGCGGCGGCAGATCATCGACACCTCGATCAAGCTGTTCCGCAAGCGCGGGTACGAGGCCACGCGGATCGACGACATCGTGCAAGCGCTTGAGATCAGCCAGCCTACATTTTTTCGATATTTTCCAACCAAGGACGCGGTTCTACGGGAAGTGGGAGAACGCGGGTATGCCTGTATTTGCGAGAGGCTTCGTTCGGAGGTTTCGAGCAAGGCGCACACGAGCGAGCGCCTACGTCGTTTCTATCTAACCATGGCGCGAGAGGTGGAAGCCGACCGGCAACTCTGGCAAGCGGTGGTATTGTCGGGCGCCATGGATCCAGTGCGGTCGGCAGAACTGCGGGGGCAGGAGGAGGCTGCTGTCCGCCTGTTGCGGGAAATCCTGATGCAGGGGCAGAAGCAAGGCGAAGTGACGCGTACGTTTCCAGTCGTGCATCTGGCCGAGTTCATGGAGGGGCTTTACAACACGGTCGTACGGCAATGGGCGGTAGATCTCACCGGTCCGCACAAACTTACGGAACGGGTGCGGAGCGCGGTGGAGTTCTTCTTGCGCGGCATCCAGCCCTAGGCTTTCCAACATTGCTTCGGTATTCCTTGCCCGTTGAGTGGGTCGTCAGACAGGAAAACACGATGAAGGCCGCCGTTCTCCACGAATTCAAGACGCCGTTAGCGTTCGAGGAAGTCGCCCGGCCGGAGGCTGGCGAGGACGAAGTCTTGATCGAAGTAGACGTGTGCGGCGTGTGCCATTCCGATCTGCACGTGGCCGACGGTGACTGGACGCAACTGGCCGGCATCGTGAAGAAGACGCTGATCTTGGGACATGAGATCGTAGGCCGGGTAGTTGAGCGTGGCACGGCAGTTCAGAGTGTCCAGGTGGGAGAGCGGGTTGGCATACCGTGGATTCAGTGGACTTGCGGGCAATGTGAATTCTGCCGTGAAGGCAACGAGAATCTGTGCGTGCGTCAGCGCATCACGGGCGTTATGGTGGATGGCGGATATGCGGAATATGCCAAGGCTCCCGCCAGCCATGTGGTCAGGATTCCTGAGACCCTTTCGTCGCAGCAAGCAGCACCGCTGCTTTGTGCGGGAGTCACGGTTCATCGCGCCCTGAAGCAGGCGAACCTTCGCGCCGGGCAGCGCCTGGCGGTCTTCGGTGTGGGTGGACTTGGCCACATCGCGGTCCAGATCGGCCGTGCAACGGGAGCGGAAGTGACGGCGGTCGATGTCGCAGAAGAAAAACTCGCACTAGCGAAGTCGTTAGGGGCCGTACGAACATTAAACGCTGCGACGAATAACGTAGTGAAGGAAGTACGCGGCTTCGGCGGCGTGCACGTCGCGCTCGTCACTTCGGCGGCAAAGTCCGCATATGACATGGCATTTTACTGCGTGCGGCCAACAGGGACGCTACTGGCCGTGGGCTTGCCCGCCTACGACATTTCGTTCCCCCCAATTCTAATGGCCGCCGGCGAAATTCAGATCAAAGCTTCCGCCGTGGGCACACGCGAAGATCTGCGCGAGATTCTGGCCATGGGAGCAGCCGGCACCGTCCATTGTCGGGTGACGACACACCCGTTCGCCGAAGTTCGGGAAGTCCTGGGGCAGTTGAGCCGCGGCGAGGTGTCGGGACGGGCCGTGCTCCGCTTACGTGGCTAGTTCTGAAGGTGATGCTGACGTCGAGACTCGCCTTTGTCCCGCATTTGAAAATAGCGCAACCAATGTTTGACGTTAGTGACTTTAATATGATATTAACTATCACTTTCGTAGATGTCTGCTGGTCGGAGAGGCCGTTCTAAGCGTGAATGTCAAGCAGCTTTTCGATCTGACCGGCCGCGTTGCCATTGTTTCGGGTGGCTCCATGGGGCTGGGGCGCCAGATGGCAGAGGGTCTGGCCGAGATGGGGGCGAATCTGGTGCTCTGCGCCCGTAAAAAGGAGCGCTGCGAAGGGGCGGCGAAGGCCTTGCGTAGCCTGGATGTTCAGACGCTTGCGTTGGAATGCGATGTCAAGGACAAGACTGCGATTCAGCAAGTCGTGGATGACGCACTCGCCAAGTTCGGCCGCATCGACATTCTGGTTAACAACGCCGGCGTGTCGTGGGGAGCCCCGGTGGAAGAAATGACACTCGAGCAATGGGACAAAGTGCTCTCCACCAACTTGACCGGCACCTTCCTGTTTTGTCAGGCGGTGGGCAAGGCCATGATCGCGCAGGGTTCGGGCAAGATCATCAACATTGCATCGGTGGCGGGTTTGGGTGGAGCATCGTCGGAATTGCAGGCAATCGGCTACCACGCGAGCAAAGGCGGAGTGATCGCGTTCACCAAGGATTTGGCATGCAAGTGGGCCCCGCATAACATCCAGGTCAATGCGATCGCCCCAGGATGGTTTCCGACGCACATGTCAGGATGGATCATCGAGCACCGTAAGGATTCCCTGCTGGCCAAGATTCCGATTGGCCGCTTTGGCGGCGATCACGACTTGAAAGGCGCGGCGGTGTTCCTGGCGTCGGAGGCTTCGGCGTACGTGACCGGGCATGTGCTGGTCGTCGATGGAGGCCAGACCGCCTGGTAAGACTTTCATGAATCTCCCCCTGACGCCAGTGCGATTTCTTCGCTACTCAGAAGAGCAGTTTCCCCGCAAGACCGCGGTGGTGTGTCAGGACCGGCGATTTACTTATGCTGAGTTCGGCGATCGTGTGCGGCGTCTAGCGGGAGCGTTGCGTGACGCGGGACTGAAAGCCGGCGATCGCGTAGCATTTCTCAGCCTGAACTGCCATCGGCTGCTCGAAGCCTACTTCGGAGTCCTGGAAGCGAGCTGTGTTTTGCTTCCACTCAATTTTCGCCTGGCAGCGCCGGAGCTTACCTACATCCTGAATGATTCGGGAGCGGCGGTGCTGTTTCTGGAACAGGAGTTTGTTGGTCTCGTGGATTCGTTTCGGCGAGACCTGTCCACAGTGCGTTCATTCCATCAACTCGATGGGCTTCCGCAAGCGGGGTGGCTCTCCGTTCAGACCTACGAGCAGATGCTGCTCTCCGCCACACCCTACCGCGGAGAACTGATGGCATTTGATGAAAACTCCGTGGCGGAACTTTTTTACACCAGCGGAACCAGCGCCAACCCTAAGGGTGTGATGCTCACGCACCGCAACGTTTACATGTATGCGATGAACATCGCCCTGCACCATCACACCCGCTTTGAAGACGTGCTGTTGCATACGATCCCTTTGTTTCACGCCAACGGTTGGGGAGCTGCTCATACCATCACATTCATGGGAGGAACCCATGTCATGCTTCCGCGCTTCGTGCCGGAGGAAGTTTTTCGGCTGGTGCAGCGGGAGCGGGTCAGTGAGCTGAGTCTGGTTCCAATTATGGCTATGGCGCTGGTGAACTCGCCTGCACGTTCGAAGTACGATCTGAGCAGCGTGCAGTGGTCGGTGATTGGCGGTGCGGCGTCTTCTCCGGCTCTCATCCGCGATGTCGAGACGATGCTGGGATTTAAATGCTATTCGGGATACGGGCTGACAGAATGCTCACCCTCATTGTCCACCGCTGACCTCAAGCCGGACATGCAGTGCACGCCTGAAGAGCGGTACGTAGTGCAGTCCATGACCGGCTATGCCTTTCCCGGGTGTGAACTTCGAGTTGTGGACGCCGAAGACAATGATGTGCCTCGCGATGGAGTGACGATGGGAGAAATCATTGCCCGCAGTGACGGAGTGATGGCGGGTTACTGGCAAAAGCCGGAAGCCACGGCCGAAGCTCTGCGAGGGGGATGGTTTCACACCGGCGATATGGCTGTGATCGAAGGGAACGGGTACATCCGGATCGTGGATCGCATGAAGGACATTATCGTGAGTGGCGGTGAGAATGTTTCGTCACTCGACGTCGAAAAAGTGCTGTTGGCCCACCCTGATGTTTACGAAGCCGCAGTGATCCCAGCAACTGATGCGAAATGGGGCGAGGTGCCGAAGGCGGTGGTAGTGGCGAAACCTGGGTGCAAACTCAGCGAAGCAGAGCTGATCGAGTTTTGCCGCTCGCGCCTTGCGCACTACAAGTGTCCACACTCGATTGAATTTTGCGAGAGCTTGCCCAAAACAGCGACAGGAAAAGTTCTGAAGAGAGAGTTGCGCAAGAAGTATCAAAGCGTACCGGCAGCGATGCGGTCAGACGGTTGAGCGAACTGAGATAGGGTTCGCCCCATACGGCGTAGGGGTTTGGCGGCAATATGAACGACCTGGTGAGAATTACCAAAGATAACGATGTCGCGGTTATTACTATCGACAACCCACCAGTGAACGCTCTCAGTCCGGGAGTGCCGGAGGGGATCTGGGCGGCGATCGATGAGATGAATCGCGATGCTGCCATCAAGGCGGCGGTTGTAATTGGCGGCGGCCGCACTTTTGTCGCCGGCGCCGACATCAAGGAATTTGGCAAGATGACTTCGGGAGCCTCGCCTCGTAGAAGCCTGCTACCACTTCTTCTTCACATTGAAGACAGCCCCAAGCCGGTAGTGATGGCGATTCACGGGAATGCGTTTGGTGGCGGACTGGAACTGGCTATGGCCGGCCATTATCGGGTTGCGTCACCCGGGGCGCAAGTGGGTCAGCCGGAGGTGAAGCTAGGCATTATCCCCGGAGCCGGTGGGACGCAACGTTTGCCGCGGCTGGTGGGTGTTGCGAAGGCAGTCGAGATGTGCGCGGAGGGTAAGCCGGTGTCCGCGCGCCAGGCGGCCACGCTTGGATTGAACGACCGGTTGATCGAGGGAGATCTTCTGGCCGGGGCGGTGGCTTTTGCACGCGAGGTCGCTGATAGGCCTGCACCGAAGACGCGGAAGCGATCGGAGAAGCTAGGAACTGCGACGGAGAACGCACCGATTTTTGCGGCGGCACGCGACGCGGCTAGCAAGAAACAACGCGGGATGAAAGCTCCTCTGGCAGCGATCGATGCGGTGGAGGCGGCGACCAGATTATCGTTCGAAGAAGGCTGCCAAACCGAGGCGAAGCTTTTTACCGAATGCCTTTTCTCCGATCAGTCCAAGGCACTCATCCATGTTTTCTTCGGTGAGCGCGAGGTGGCGAAGATTCCAGACGTCCCCAGGGAGACTCCGGCATTCCCGGTGAACCGCGTGGCGGTCGTCGGCTCTGGAACGATGGGCGGCGGGATCGCGATGGTCTTCGCCAACGCGGGCATTCCGGTATTGCTGAAAGATGTCGATGAGGCCGCGCTCGAACTCGGCATGACCAAAATCCGAAAAAACTACGCGAGTTCAGTCCAGCGTGGGCGTTTTACCCAAGCGTTCGTGGACGAACGCCTGCGGCTGATTACGCCGGTGCTTACCTACGATGCCTTTTCCGAAGTAGACATGGTGGTGGAGGCGGTTTTCGAAGGAATGGCGCTGAAGAAGAGCGTCTTTGCAGAGTTGGACGGCGCTTGCCGGCGAGGAGCGATTCTGGCGAGCAACACTTCGACGCTCGATATTGATGAAATCGCTGGGGCCACGTCGCGCCCTGAAGCGGTGATTGGAACCCACTTCTTTAGCCCGGCCAACGTAATGCGGTTGCTCGAGATTGTGCGGGGAAAGAAGTCGAGCAAAGAAGTGATCGCGACGTGCATGGCACTGTCCAAGAAGCTGGGCAAGATCGGTGTGCTGGTAGGAAATTGCCGTGGCTTCGTAGGCAACCGCATGTTTGGACCCTATCGGCGGGAAGCGCAGTTCCTGGTCGAAGAAGGGGCGGATGTGGAAAAGGTGGACCACGCGCTCGTCGAATTCGGCTGCGCCATGGGTCCATTGGCGACCGGTGACCTGGCGGGTCTCGACGTGGGCTGGCGTATTCGCAAGGAGTACCGTCATCTGGAAAAACCGGGAATCCGCCAGCCGTTCGCTGAAGACCGTCTTTGTGAATTGGGGCGCTATGGGCAAAAAACGCTGAAGGGATGGTACCGATACGACGAGAACCGCCGTGCCAGCACGGATCCGGAGGTGACCGCTCTGGTGCGGAAGTGGAGCGCAGAAGCTGGAATACCGCAGCGGCAGATCCCGGCTGCTGAGATCGTCGACCGCTGCGTCTACGCGCTGGTGAATGAGGGGGCGCGGATTCTCGAAGAGGGATTCGCGCTGCGAGCGGTTGACATCGACATCATCTATCTCAACGGCTACGGATTCCCCGCGAACCGCGGCGGACCGATGTGGCACGCCGACACAGTGGGATTGCCAAGGGTTTACCAGCGCATTTGCGACTTCAATCAGCAGCACGGAGAACTCTGGACGCCGGCTCCTCTGCTAGGGCGTCTCGCGAAAGAGGGTAAAACATTCGCCGAGTTCGACAAGGAGCAAGTTGCGGCCGCATAGCATCTGAACCAGCGGCACAACGCGGGCGAGAGTCAGCCTCGCGGTTTGCAAGACAAAGACAGTGGGGATCTCATGAGAGAAGCGGTCATCGTGGCCAGTTCGCGCACGGTACTGGCAAAGTCATTCCGCGGATCGTTCAACCTGACCCGTCCAGAGGAACTGGCAGCACACTGCATCCGGGATGTGTTGCGCAAGTTGCCCCAACTCGATTCGCGGGAAGTGGAAGACGTGATTCTCGGTTGCGGGCAACCCCATGGCCCGCAAGGACACAACATCGCGAGGGTTTCTGCCCTGCTGGCAGGTCTGCCTACGTCAGTCGGTGGTGTAACCCTTAACCGGTTTTGCTCTTCCGGTCTGCAGTCCATTGCGCTAGCCGCATATCAGATTGTGAGCGGAGGCAGCGAGGTGGTGATCGGCGGCGGCGTGGAGAGCATCACGCTGACGCCACGCAACCATGATCCAAATCCTAAGCTCGTTGAACAGATGCCGGGCGTGTACATGGTCATGGGAGAAACTGCCGAGGTCGTGGCCAAGCGCTACAAAATCAGCCGGCAAGTGCAGGACGAATACGCGCTCCTGAGCCAGCAGCGCACGGCACGCGCGCAGCGAGAGGGCTTTTTTCAGGACGAAATCGCTCCCATCCGCGCAGTGCGCGCAACACTGGATAAGAAGACCAACGAAGTAGTCGCGAAGGAAGAAGTGTGTGCGGACAAGGATGAATGCAATCGTCCCGACACAACGCTCGAAGGCCTGCTATCGCTGAAGCCGCATTTTGACCCAAGCAGCGGTCAGGGCACGGTCACTGCGGGAAACTCCTCGCAGCTTTCCGACGGCGCTTCGGCCACGTTATTGATGTCGCGGCAGCGTGCGGACCAGCTTGGAATTCCCTACAAATTGGTTTTTCGCGGTTTCCAGGTGGCCGGTTGTGATCCCGATGAAATGGGCATTGGACCGGTTTTTGCAGTACCGAGGTTGTTGCAACGTGCCGGGCTGAAAATCAGCGACATCGACCTCTGGGAGCTCAATGAAGCGTTTGCAGTCCAGGTCGTCTATTGCCGCGATCGTCTGGAAATCGATTCTGAGAAATTGAACGTGAACGGTGGTTCGATCTCGCTTGGACATCCGTTCGGTATGACCGGGTCGCGCCTTGTAGGAACGCTGGCGATTGAAATGGCGCGGCGCAAGGCTCGCTACGGAGTCGTCACCATGTGCGTAGGCGGCGGGCAGGGCGCAGCCGGCCTATTCGAGCGCGCCAACTGAGCATGCGCCGCATCATCGGTAGCGGCTACAGGAATTGCAACCATGCGGGCAGTTTGCGATCAAGCGGGAACGGTAAGGCCGGGCGAAGAGCTTGATCTCGCCCAGTTCCAGCCGTTTCTGCTGGAGCACTTCGGCCACAGCGGGCCAGTTTCCGTCCAACAATTTCCGATGGGCCATTCCAATCTAACGTACCTAGTGCGCTTGGGGGACCAAGAGTTCGTGCTGCGACGCCCGCCCTTCGGCAGCAAGGTTCGATCCGCACATGACATGGCACGTGAATATCGCGTGCTGTCGAAACTGCATACCGCGTATCCCGTCGCGCCGAAGGCGCTCCTATATTGCGACGATCTGTCGATTCTGAATGCGCCCTTCTATCTCATGGAGCCAATCCGCGGAATGATCCTGCGTCGCGACCCGCCTCTCGGCGTGCCGTTTCCTCCTCAGACCGCGCGGCGATTGAGTGAAGCGTTCCTCGATAACCTGGCGCGTCTGCACGGCCTGGAGTACACGGCGATCGGCTTGGCTGATTTGGGCAAGCCGCAAGGCTATCTCAAGCGCCAGGTCGAAGGTTGGATCGAGCGCTACCACAATTCGAAAACCCACGACCTTCCGGAAATTGAACGTATTTCTTCGTGGCTCACCGAACGAATGCCGGTCAGCTACGATACGGCGCTCATTCACAATGACTACAAGTACGACAATGTCGTCCTCGATGTTGACGACGCGACGAACATGGTGGGCGTTCTGGATTGGGAGATGTGCACGCTGGGAGATCCGCTGACGGACTTGGGGACGACGCTCGCATATTGGACTGATCCGCAGGATCCAGAAGAACTCCAGGAAATTCGCAGCACGCCGACCACGCTGCCGGGCACACTGACGCGGGCACAACTAGTCGAGC
>Ga0210409_10001886_pt1 | contig 26239 bp, 16 predicted proteins | sample IncBWH17MmetaG_FD_161649 | JGI IMG/M metagenome (GOLD analysis project Ga0210409, IMG submission 161649) | Forest soil microbial communities from Barre Woods Harvard Forest LTER site, Petersham, Massachusetts, United States - Inc-BW-H-17-M | ecosystem: Environmental > Terrestrial > Soil >...
CTTCCCGGAACCTGGCTTCTCGTCTTCATCATCTTGGTCGCCCTCGCCTTCGACTTCCTCAACGGCTTCCACGACGCTGCCAACTCCATCGCTACCGTGGTCTCGACCCGGGTCCTCTCCCCCCAGCGGGCTGTGCTGTGGGCAGCCTTCTTCAACTTCGTCGCCGCTTTCGTGCTCGGAACGGGGGTGGCCAAGACCATGGGCAAGGGCATGATCGACTTGAGCGTCGTCACCGAGGAGGTGATCCTGGCCGGCCTTCTGGGGGCCATCGTCTGGAACCTCATCACCTGGTACTACGGCATTCCCGTCTCGTCGTCTCACGCACTCATCGGCGGCTACGCGGGCGCGGCGGTGGCCAAGGCCGGATTCCTCGCCATCTTGCCGGGGGGCTGGACGAAGACGCTGATGTTCATCATCCTCGCGCCGTTCATCGGCATGTTCCTGGCCTTTGTCTTGATGGTCTCGATGACCTGGAGCTTCCGGCGCTGGCGTCCCTTCCAGTTGGACCAGCTCTTTCGCCGGTTGCAGCTCGTTTCCGCGGGCCTCTACAGCCTCGGCCACGGGGGCAACGACGCCCAGAAGACCATGGGGATCGTCACGGGCCTGCTCGTGACCGCGGGGCGGCTGAAGACCTTCGAGGTCCCCTTGTGGGTCGTGCTCATCTCTCACGCCGCGATTGCCTTGGGGACGATGTTCGGGGGTTGGCGGATCGTGAAGACGATGGGGACCAGGATCACGAAACTCCAGCCGTTCGGAGGATTCTGCGCCGAGGCCTCGGGGGCCCTTACCCTCATGGGGGCCACGCTCAGCGGCATCCCGGTCTCCACGACCCACACCATCACCGGCGCCATCATCGGCGTTGGCGCCACCCGCCGGCTCTCGGCCGTGAAGTGGGGCGTCGCCCAGCGCATTGTTTGGGCCTGGGTCCTCACAATTCCCCTTTCCGCGGCCATATCCGCGCTCTCCTACCGCGCTCTTCTTCTGTTCTGGTAGCCCCGCCGGCCAAGTGGGTTTATTCTGGGGCAAATGGACTTCATGCAGTTCTACCTGGGCTGCCTGGCCCACGCCTCCTACTTGATCGGGTCGGAGGGCGAGGCGGCGGTGGTGGACCCGCGGCGGGACGTGGACGAGTACCTCGCGGAGGCGCGGGCGCGGCGGCTCGCCATCCGCTACGTGATCGAGACCCACCTGCACGCGGACTTCGTGAGCGGGCACCGCGAGCTGGCCGAGCGGACGGGGGCCGAGATCGTCTTCGGCGCCCGCGCGGGCGCCGCCCTTCCCCACCGTGGGGTCCGGGAGGGCGACGAGCTCCGGATCGGCACCCTGGTCCTGCGCTTCCTGGAGACGCCCGGACACACCCCGGAGAGCATCTGCATCCTGGTGACGGACACCGAAGTCGCTCCCGAGCCGCGGATGGTCCTCACCGGGGACACTCTTTTCATCGGCGACGTGGGCCGCCCCGACCTGGTGGGGGCCAAGGGCTTCGCTCCCGAGACCATGGCGGGGATGCTGTACGACTCGCTGCACGAGAAGCTCCTGAAGCTGCCCGACGCGGTCGAGGTCTATCCCGCCCACGGCGCGGGCTCGCTTTGCGGCCGCAACATGTCGAGCGAGACCTCGTCCACCATCGGCCATGAGCGGCGCACGAACTACGCCCTCAAACCGATGTCGAGGGGCGACTTCGTCAAGATGATGACCGCGGACCTCCCGGAGGCCCCGCCCTATTTCCCCCTGGACGTGGCTCTGAACCGGCAGGGCGCGGCGCCCCTCCGCGACCATCCCCTGCCCCCGGCCCTGGCTCCGGAGATGGCGGTCCGGCTCGGCGAGCGGGGGGCTACCTTCCTTGACGTCCGGCCCGCCCCCGCCTTTGGTGCCGGGCACCTCCCCGCCTCCGTCAACATCGGCCTCTCCGGCCAGTTTGCCTCCTGGGCGGGGACGCTCCTGCCCGCCGGGCAATCCCTCGTGATCGTGGGCGAGGACGAGGCAGGGGTTCAGGAGGCCGTCACGCGCCTGGCCCGGGTGGGGCTCGAGAACGTGGCGGGCTACCTCCAAGGCGGGGTGGCCGCCTGGGCCCGCGCGGGATGGCCGACGGGGAGGTTGCCCCAGATTACGGTCGACGAGCTGCGGGCACGGATCCGCGAGGGGCACGCGGGCCTGCAGGTGGTGGACGTGCGGCGGCCCGGGGAGTATGCGGCGGGCCATGTCCCCGGCGCTCTCAACCGGCCGCTCGACCGGCTCGAGCGAGAAATGGGCACGCTAGATCGGGTCCGGCCCACGGCCGTGATCTGCGCCGGCGGCTACCGCTCGAGCGCCGCCACCAGCCTCCTGCGCCGGGGGGCCTTCCCCGACCTCAGCAATGTTGCGGGCGGGACCAGCGCATGGATCGCCGCCGGCTACGAGGTCGAAACACAAGCGGCGGGGCCCAAGACCGCAACCTGAAGACGGGACAGAGTGCGCACACCCGAGGTCTTCAATCCCAGCGACGAATTCGGGGTTCAGATCCCGGGAACTGAGGTCGCAGCCTCCAGAGAGCGTACCCACCAACACCGGTAGGCCCTCGCGCCCCAGGGGTCCTTTGCGCCAGGGCCGCGAGCAATAGCCGCCCTCCCTCGCCGAGCTGGGCGCGCGTTATCGCGACACACGCTTAGGAGGGGGCGGAGCAAGTTCAGGCCCGAGAACTTCGGTACTTGGGGAGGCCTTCCCGTCCCTCCGGGAAGCCCTGGCCGGCCTCAATCCGCCCCAGCCAAGATCGGATTTCGTCGCGCAGCTCCTTGAGCTCGAGGCCGCAATACTGGTCTCCGTACTTCTCCAGACGCTTTAGGCCACGTCGGAGCAGGGTCAGGGCGCCGCCCCGGTTCCCGTTGCCCAGGTGGTAGAAACCTACCGCCACTTGGATGAGGCCCTGGAAGAAATCGCGGGAGGGACCGCGGATCCCCATCCACAGGTCCTCCAGGGTGTCGTGGCACTCGAAGAAATAGCCGTCGTTGAACTCCGCGATCCCCTTCTCCAGACTGAGACGCTCCTCCTCGCTGAGCCGCGGTTCCGGAGGGCCGTCCTCCACGCTAGGGCTTGCCACCGGGCGTGACCAAGGGCTCCAGGGTCACGCCCGAGACCACCCGGGCTCGCTCCAGGGTCCGTTGGGCCTCGCGATAGAGCTGGATCTGGGCCCGGAAGGGCTCCTCCCCCTTGGCCGGCCGGCGCCGCTTGTAGTTGCCTTCCGACTGCAGCCGGCGGGCCTTCACGTTGTCCTGGAACATCGCCTCCAGGGCGGAGAGCACCTTCTGCCGCGCCTCCGGGGACTCCACCGGGAAGAGAAGCTCGACGCGCCGGTCCAGATTCCGGGGCATCCAGTCCGCGCTCGAGAGGTAGACCTCCTCGTCGCCGCCATTCCGGAAGTAGAAGATGCGGGCGTGCTCCAGGAAGCGGTCCACGATGGAGACCACCTCGATCGTCTCGCTCACGCCCTTGACGCCCGGCCGCAGGCAGCAGATGCCGCGGACGTTCAGGCGGATCCGCACCCCCGTCCGCGCCGCCTCGTAGAGGGCCCGGATGATGTCCTCATCCACGAGGGCGTTCATCTTGGCCGCGATCTCCCCCGCCTGGCCGGCCTCCGCCCGTTGCCGCTCCCTCTCGATCAGCTTCAGGATCCGCTCTCGGAGCTGGGTGGGGGCCATGGTCAGCTTCTTCATGTGGGGGGGGTCGGAGTAGCCGGTGATGGCGTTGAAAAAGGCGGACGCGTCCTCGCCGATCTCGCCGTCGGAGGTCATGAGCCCGAAGTCCGTGTAGAGGCGGGCCGTGCGGTCGTTGTAGTTCCCGGTGCCCAGGTGCACGTAGCGGCTGATCCCTCTCTGGCCGCGGCGCACGACCAGGCAGATCTTGGCGTGGGTCTTGTAGCCGCGAATCCCGTAGATCACGTGCGCCCCTGCCTCCTCCAGGCTCTTGGCCCAGCGGATGTTGGATTGCTCGTCGAAGCGTGCGGTCAGCTCCACCAAGACCGTGACCTGCTTGCCGTTCTCCGCCGCCCGGGCCAGGGCCCGCACCACCGGCGAGTCGCCGCTCGTGCGGTAGAGGGTCTGCTTGATGGCGAGCACGTCGGGATCCTCCGCCGCCCGCGTGACGAAGGAGATCACGGGGTCGAAGGACTCGTAGGGGTGGTGGAGAAGGAGGTCGCGCTCGTCGAGAAAGGCAAAGAGGTCCGGGGGGGCGGGCTCGAGGGCGGCCAGCGGCCTGAGCGGAGGGTCGCGCAGGTCCTCGAGGGCGGGCAGGTCCACGAGGGGGAAGAGGGCCCGAATGTCCAGGGGCCCCTTGACCCGATAGACATCCTGCGCGTCCAGGCCCAGGCGTTCGCCCAAGACGCCGAGGAGGGCCTCCCCCACCGCCGCTTCCACCTCCAGCCGCACGATCCCGCTCTGCCGCCGGTGGCGGAGCTCCTCCTCCACCACCAGGAGGAAGTCGCGCCCGCCCTCGTCGTCCAGGTCGAGCTCGGAGTCCCGCGCGATGCGGAAGACCGCGGACTCCTTGACCTGCTGGCCAGGAAAGAGGGCAGGGAGCTCGCCGCGGAGGATCTCTTCCAGGAGGAGGTAGGTAGTGCCGTCCCCTCCCGGCAGCCGCACCAGCCGCGGGAGGCGGGCCGGCACCTGGACCACGGCCAGCCGTGTGTGCTCCTCCCCCTCTGCGGGGGCGAGGAGCAGGGCCAGGTTCAGGCTCAGGCTGGCCAGCATGGGAAACGGGCGGGAGGAGTCGATGGCCAGGGGCGTGAGGGCGGGCAGCACCTCGTCGTGGAAGTAGCGAGCGATGGCGGCCCGGGACGCGGGCTCCAGGCCCTCGAGGGGCAGGATGCGGATCCCCCGCCCCCCCAGCCCGGGCAGGATCTCGCCCGTCAAGGCTTCGTAGAGCCGGTCCACCATGGCATGGGCGCGCTCCGAGATCTGTTGGAGCTGCTGGGAGGGGGTGAGCCCGGCCAGGTCCGCCCCCGTGTCCCCCTCCCTGACCGCGTTCTTGAGGGCGCCCACCCGCACCATGAAGAACTCGTCGAGGTTTCCGGCCACGATGGTCGCGAACTTCAGCCGTTCCAGGAGGGGGTTGCTGGGGTCGGTGGCCTCCTCCAGGACGCGGCCGTTGAACTCGAGCCAGGAGAGCTCCCGGTTCAGGAACAGCTCCGGCTCCCGCTTGCGCTCCTTGGGCGGGCCCTTCACGAGCGCACCGCCGCCTCGCGGAAGGTCAGCCGGCGGCCGAAGACCTCGGTCAGCTGGTCGGCCCGGGAGAGGGCGGCCAGGCGCTCCATGGTCAGGTCCCCCGCCCCCTCCACCTCCAGGACCCAGCCCCCGTTCTCGGGCAGCACGTGCACGTCCTTCACCTTCTGAAGGTGGTCGGCGTCCAAGGCGTTGGCCACGCGCAGGAGGGCGGCCAGCTTGTTCACGACCACGCGCGCGTCGCTGTCCAGGGCCATGTAGGGCAGGTGGGACCTCTGGGGCGCCGCCCGTCGGTGGTAGCGGGCCACGTTCGAGACCACTGCCATGTCGTCGCGGGAGAGCCCGAAGATCTCGGAGACGGACAGGAGGTACTGGGAGTGCTTGTGGTGGCCGCGCAGGTTTACGTAGATCCCGATGTCGTGCAGAAGCGCCGCCACCTTCAAGAGCAGCCGGTCCCGGCTGCCCAGGCCGTGCTCGGCCTTGAGCTCGTCAAAAAGGCGGGCGGCCAGGTGGGCCACGTTGTGGGCGTGGGGCGCGTCGTACCGATAGCGCTCTCCCAGGGCCGCCGCGCTGGCCAGGACCTGGCGGCTGAAGTCCTCGATGCCATGTCCCTCCTCCCCGCGCACCATGTCCAGGAGCAAGCCCGCCCGCAGGGAGGCGTCGGGGGCCAGGATCTGGTCGGCCTGCGTCTCCAGCAGCAGCTCGCGGCAGGCGAGGAGGGCGGGGACGAGCGTCTCCGCCTCCGCGAGAGGGAGCCGGTAGCGCTCCACGAGCTGGTCCACGTCGTCGGCCGCCACTTGGTCGCAGAAGGCCAGAAACGGCTCCTTGGGCAGAGCGGGCACCCCCGCCGCTGCGACCTCCTCCCCCAGGATCTGGGCGGCCGCGAAGCGCACGTCGCCTCCGGGGGCGATGAAATGGCGCGCCTCGCGCAGCGGCATCTCCCGCCGGATGTCCTCCACCACGTTGTGGATGTGCCGCCGGAGCAGCCTCATGCGCTGCTCGTGGCTCCCGTGCCAGGAGGCCAGGTTCTGGCGCATGCGAATCGAGCCCAGGGCGTAGGTGCCGGAATGGGTGGGTTCGCCCTTGGACAGGAAGGAGAGGTCCGCGCTGCCTCCTCCCACCGCCACCAGGAGGGCGTCTCCGCCCGTGAGGGCCTCATGGTCGCGAAGCCTCTCGCGCACGGCCAGGTACGAAAGGCGGTTCTCCTCCGAGCCGTCGATGACTTCCACGTCGATCCCCGTCCGTAGCCGCACCCGGTCCAGGAACGTCTCGCGGTTTTGGGCCTCGCGCACCGCGCTCGTGGCGACCGCGCGGTAGCGCACGACACCGTACGTGTCCATGATCCGTCGGAACCCCTCCAGGGCCTTGAGGGTCGCCTCCACCGTGGCCGCCCCCAGGCGGCCGTGGGTGAAGGTGTCCTTGCCGAGGAGGACGCCGCGCGAGGCCTCCTCCAGGACGCGCACGGGCTGGCCGGGGAGGGCTTCCGCCACCAGCAAGCGGATCGCGCTGGCTCCCATGTCCACCACCGCCAGCGGCCGCACGGGCTCCGGGGGGGCCGGGGCGGTGCTCTTGCGGCTTAGGGTCCTCTTCCGGGGCCCCGCCAATTCAGGCCTCCTCGTTCATAGGCATCGGGTTCACAGGATAGCGGCCGTGTCCAGCGCCGGAAGGGCGAAAGGCGCCCCCCATTGTACCCGCGACCCCCCCTCGCCTCCCCCGGGCCGGGATTGTGGCCCGGGGGTGGCCATGCTATCGTCGCCGTTCAACTCCGCGAGGACACATGCCCCCGGCGAGCCCCCCTTCCCAGTCCGACCGCGCCTCCCCCCTCCTGAGGCAGCGGATCCGGGGGGTTTTTCGCCACCTGCCCAAAGGCCTGGCCGGCAACGAGGAGTCGCTCCATCAGATGCGGGTGGCAGGCCGGCGCCTCCGGGTGGCGCTGCCCCTCCTGGCCAAAAAGCCCGCGGGGAAGCGCGTCCAGCGCGCGCTGCGGATCCTGCGCCAGCTCACCCGCGCCGCGGGCACCAGCCGGGACCTAGACGTGAGCGTGGACCTCCTGCAGGCTCGCCTGCGCGCCCAGAGCCCGACCCCGGAGCACTCCCTCCTCCAGCGGCGGTTGCGCGCGGCCCGTCGGAGGAGCCGGACCCGGATGGCGGAAGCCCTCATGGACCTGGAGATCGCCCGCCTGCGCCAGGATCTCAGGACCATCGTCAGCCGACGGGCGGAGGACGTGTTCACCGTCCTCTCTCGGCTGCGCGAGGCTCGTGATTTCCAGGGCCAGATCCTGCTCGCGGGCTTTGAGGAGCTCGGGGACCGTTTCGACCCTGTGGGCCTGCACCGGCTCCGGCGGAGGGCCCGCCGGCTCCGCTACGTGGCCGAGCTGGGCGATCTGCTCCGGGGCGAGGAGTCGGAGGCCCCCGCGCTCTGGAAGAGCCTGCAGGATGAGATCGGGCTGATCCACGATCATCAGGTGCTGGCCGCCTGGCTTGGAGGGCAGGCGAAGGCGGCCGCAGCCCGGGGCCAGGAGGCGCTCGCGGCTCTGGCCCGGGGGGAGCAGGCCGCGGTCTTGGACATCGGGAGCGCCCTCCACCGGACCCTCTTGGGGCGGCGGCCCGCAGAGGTGGTCACGCGCGCCCTGGAGGCCATGGGACGGCCGCGGGTAGCCGCATCACCCATGCTGGCAGGCTAGGCGCGCGCGGGGACGCTGACGTGACTTTCGGGCGACCGCCATGCACCTGCTGATCATCCGCCACGCCATCGCCGTGCCCCGGGGGACTCCCGGCATCCCCGACGCGGACCGCCCCCTGACCCCGGAAGGGGAGAAGAAGTTCCGGCAGGCCGCGCGCGGCCTGGCCCGCATCCGGAAGCGGCCCGATGCCCTGCTCACGAGCCCCTGGCGGCGGGCCCTGCAGACGGCGGAGATCGCGGCCGAGGCCTGGGGTCGCATCATGCCCACCAAGACGCCCGCCCTGGCCGGCGGCGCCTTCGAGGACCTGGCCGCCGCCCTCGCCGATCACTCCCCCTCGTCCACGGTCGCGCTGGTCGGCCACGAACCGCACCTCTCGGCCCTCCTGGCCCGGCTCCTGGGCACGACCCACGAGGACCGGCTGACCTTCCGCAAGGGCGGGGCCGCGCTTCTCGAACTGCCGGGAGGGCTGGAGGAGGGCGGGCACCTCGTCTGGTACCTCCCCCCCAAGACCCTGCGGGAGCTGGGGGCCTAGACCGGCCGCTTCTCCCCCAGTGCCCGGCTGGCCGCCGCCGCCATCAAGTAGCAGGCGCACCCGAGGGCCATCGCGACCCGGAAGCCCAAGGTGACCGCGACCACCATGGTGGCCAGCGACCCCACTACGGAGAAGATTCCGTTCAGGCCCCAGTAGAAGGCGGGGGCGGGCAAAGGCCCCCGGCCGGTGCTCTTTAGACCCCGCGGGAAGGGAATCCCCATCGAGAAGCCGAGCGGCGCCACCAAGAGGATCGCGACCGCGATGCGAGCGGGCAGGGGTAGGGACAGGAGGCGGGGGACGACTTCCGGGAGGGCGAACGCGTAGACGAGCCCGAGGGCGGCGACGGTCAGACAGGCGGGCGCGGCCGCAAAGGCGCCGCTCGCCCGAGCCCCCAGGCCCCCTGTAGCCAGGAGGGTGAAAAGGAGGATAGACAGGGTGAAGATGGGATGGCCCAGCAGCAGCGTCAGGTTCTGCAAGAGGGCCAGCTCCACCGCGATGAAGCCAAGGCCCAGACCGGAAAAATAGACGAGGGAGGCGGCGTAGGCGCCGGTGCTCTCGCCCCTCGGTTTGCCAAAGACCACCAGCGCGAGGCAGAGCCCACCGACCAGGCGCAGGATCCACAAGAAGTCTCCGCTCATGCTGGCGGGCAGGCCCCAGGGCTTCTGGCGGGCGAAGAAGAAGGGCCGGTCGTCGAACACGGGGTCCACGCGTTCGGGGGCTTCCGCCGCATACTCGGCCAGGGTCTTACGGCCGGAGAAGAGGTCCGCGTAGGGCTGCGCCACCTCTCGGCCGGGGAGGATGACCGGCCGGGCACCCTTCCAGCCCTGGATCTCCGCGGTCTCGCCCTCGGCGAAGGGCCTCCGGCGCAGCATGAAGATCATCTGCGGCGGGTCGGGCGTGGGCCCCGGCTTCTCCAGCAGGGCCATGATGCGCGGGCCCGCCTCTTCCCTCCCCAGCAGGGCCACCGAGTTCGAGACCAGGCGCGGAATGTCCACGTCCCACCGCAGGATCACGAGCATCCCGTCCGGGGTCAGGTGGTCGTAGTAGGCCCGGAACGCCTCCGTCGTGTAGAGGTGGTTCTCGGAGAGGCTGAGCCCGCCCGAGGCCACCGCCGCCCAGGAGTCCACGAAGCCGAGGAGGATCACGTCGAACTTCTCCTCGCTGCGGCTGATGAAGGTGCGCCCCTCGCTGAGCACGGCCTTCACCCGCGGCTGGTCGTAGAGGTTGCCCGCCTCGGCCCCGAAGTGCCGCACGAAGCGCAGCATGAGGGGGTTCATCTCCACCGCCGTCACCATCTCGCTGCCCGCGGCTAGCGCCACCAGCACATCCGACCCTCCCCCCGGCCCGATGACCAGGGTCCGGGCGCGGGGAGGAGCGAGCTTGAACGGCAACGCACGGTACCAGTCGCGCAGGCCGTCCACACTCTCCGCTCGTCCGTCCCAGGAGAGGACGTTGGTCCAGGCGTCGGAGTCGATGTAGAGGCGGGCCAGGTACGGAGGGGGAAAGCCGGTCACGGCGTCGATGCGGGAGTAGGCGTTCCAGCCCGTGAGGGCGACCCGGGCCCCGGGGGTGGCGGCCAGGTGCTGGTACATCCCCTTGGTGGGGGCGCTCCGGATCTTGAAGAGGCCGGTCCGGTCATTCAGGCCCACGACGGTGGCGAGCAGGATTGCGCCCAGGACGGCGGCGGGCAGCACGCGGCGCGAGAAGCAGGCCGCGGCCAGGAGGGGAGCCAGGGCCACGGCCAGGACGGCCGTCTCCCCCCCCAGGGCGGAGAGGAGGAAGGTGATGGTGAGCGCCCCCACCGAGGCCCCCAGGAGGTCCGCAAAATAGAGGTTGCCCGCGATGTCACGCCGGAGATCGAAGACCATGGCGAGGGCCATGCCGGCCAGGAAGAACGGGCCCAGGGAGACGAGGAAGTAGAAGAGCAAGCGATCGGGGTGGAAGGGGAGGCGCACGATCAACCAGAGCCCCAAGGGGATGGCGGCCGCATAAAGGAGGGTGAGGAACGCGGCCTTCTCCAGGGAGAAGGCGATCCGTCTCCGGAGGAGGTGGACCGCGAAACCGCCCAGACCCCAGCCCAGGAGGGCCACCGAGATGGCCACGAACGTGAAGTGGTACCAGATGGTGGCGGAGAAGATGCGGGTGAGCCCGATCTCGAACATGAGACCGGAGAGGCTGACGAGGAACATGCCGAGGTAGAGGATCATGACTTTGGGGGCGCGCCTCCTTGGCGAAGCCGCGGCAACGTACGGCGGACGGGCCGCCCGGTCAAGGGGAGCGTCCGCGCGGTCAGTGGGGGAGGGGTCCGAGCGGGGCCCGGCGTTCGAGCAGCTGATAAATGTGGTGGGCCTCGTGGTGAGCCAGGTATTCGACGAGGAAGTGAACGTCGTAGTGCGGGTACGCGGGGTGGCGGCCGCGGCGGTGCCACTCCGCAGGGGACAGCTCCTTGAGGCGAGCGTTGAAGTGATCGCGATCGGCAAGGAAGGCGGTCCGGACCTCGGAGGCGGGACGGGCCGCCATCCTTTCGAACTCCGCGTCCTTGTCGGGGCTGTAGGCGGGCAAGGCGGGCTCCTCCTCGGCGAGCATGGCCTGCAGCCGGCCCGCGAAGACCTGTTGCACCCGCCACATGTGGCAGACCAGCTCCAGGAGCGACCACTTCTCGGGGATGGTGCGCGTGGCCAGCTGCGTGTCGTCCAGACCGGAGGTCAACCGGCGCACGTCCTCCGCCTGCCGCGCCAGGCGCTCCACGAGGGCGAGGTGGGTGGCGTGCTTGTCCGAGGGGTGGGTGTCCCGCATGGGCCCGGACGTTACGCCGAGAAGGCGGGGCCCGTCAAACCCGTCGGCGCGAGTTAGACTAGCCGCGCATGACCCGGCGCCTCTGCCTCCTGGTCGCGGTGGTCTTCGTGCTGGGCCTGCTCGTAGCCCCCCGCGTCTACCATCAGTACGATGTCGTGGATTGCTTTCTGGCCTGGGCCCGGGCCTCGGGAGGCACGCGGCCCTGGGGCGTCTACACCCCGGGGGCGGGAGCCGACAACTGCGACTACCCCGCCCTCGTTCCCTACCTCCTCACCCTGGCCGAGGCGGGACGCCGGGGTCTGGGCGCGGCGGCGGTGAGCGCGACCTCGGTGCTGCTCCTGAAGCTGCCCGGCCTCCTGGCCCACCTCGCGGCGGCTCCGCTCGCCGGCTTCGGCCTGCGTGGTCCGCTGGGGAAGGCGACCTCGGGTCGGGCCGCCGCCCTCCTGGCCCTCTGTCCGGCGCTCTTCGTGAACAGCGCGGCCTGGGGCCAGTTCGACGTGCTGCTGGCGCTGTTCCTTCTCGCCGCCCTGGTCGCGCTCCTGCGCGGAGGGGCCTGGGCGGGGGGCGCGGCCCTGGGCCTGGCTCTCGCCACCAAACTCCTGGCCGTCGTGGTCGTGCCTCTGGTGGGGCTCTACGTGGGGCTTCGCTTCGGCCTCAAGCGGCTGGCCGCGTGGGCGGGCGCGGGCCTCGTCGTCGTTCTCCTCTTGACCCTCCCCCACGTGCTGGGGGGCGCCGGCCGTGCCGTCGTCGCCGCCTACACGGGGGCCGTGAACTACTACCCTTACCGCACGGCCGAGGCCTACAACACCTGGTACGTGCTGGACCGCTATGACGTGCTCGTGCGGGGGATGAGCCCGCCGCTCGCCCGCCGGGACGATCGCGCCGCGCTCGGCCCCTTTACCTACCACCACTTGGGGCTCCTCGCGTTTGGCGCCTACACCGCGTTCCTGATGGCGGTCCTGGGCCGGCGCCCCACGCCCCCCGTCCTTCTCTGGACCCTGGGCCTGCAGCTCTTCGCCTTCTTCATGCTGCCCACCCAGGTCCACCAGCGCTACATCGTCCCCGCGGTCGCGTTCCTGGCCGTCCTCGCCCCCCTTTCCCCGCGCGCCCTCATCGTCTTCCTGGGCGTCACCGCCACCGCGACCCTCAATCAGGGCCTCGACCTCCTGCGGGCGCTGCCCGCCCAGGCCGCCGTCGCGGGCGCGCTCACGACCGCGGACCTTCCCCTGGCCACCCGCACCGCGCGGGACCTGGGGGCGGGGATCGCGCTCGTGAACGTCGCCCTCTTCGCCTTCGCCACTTGGGCCTTCTGGCGGGAGGTCGTCCGGCCCGGCCCCGCCGCCCCCGCCCTTGCCGACGCGGGTCCGTGAAGCTGCTTCGGCTCCTCCTCCTTCTCGCCCTCCTGCCCCTGGCCACGGGCGCGGTGATGGTCACGTATCAGGACGCGAGCTTGACCCACCTGCCGGCAAAGGCGGTGATGGCCGAGCAGCTCCGGGCGGGCACGTTCCCCTTCCTGCACCCGGGCGCCTCCGGCGGGGAGCCCCTGGCGGGAAACCCCAACTTTGGCCTCTTCTTCCCCGACACCCTGCTCCTGCTCGTGCTGCCCCTGCCCGTGGCCTTCGGCCTCCGCTTCGCGCTCCCCCTCGTCCTCGCCTTCCTGGGCGCGCGCCGCTTCGCGCGCGCGGAGGGGATCTCCCGCCCGGCCGCGGAGACGGCCGCCCTGGCTTTCGTGCTCTCGGGCGTGTTCCTGTCCACCTGGCGCTTCTACAACAGCGGGCTCGCCCTCTCCGTGGCCCCCTGGGTGATGGCCGCGGTGGTCAAGCTCGGGCGGCGGGCACAAAAGGGAGAGCGGGCGGGGGTGCGGCGCGCGGCCGCCGAGCTCGGCCTCTGGGGTGGGCTCGAGGTCTTGGCCGGGGAACCGGTGGTGGCGCTGCTCACCGCCGTCCTGGCCGGCGGCCGGGCCCTGGCCGGCCTCGCGGGGTCCTTCCCTCCCGAGGGTGGGCGGTGCCCCGCCCTCGCCGGCCTTGCGGCGGGGGGAGTCGTGGCCGTGCTCGTGGCCGCGCCCCAGCTGGCCGCGACCGCGCAGATCTTCCCCGACTCCAGCCGGGAGCGAAAGCCTTTCCCGTTCGTGATCGCCACCGGCACCTCCGTTCATCCCATCCGCTTGCTCGAGCAGGTGGTCCCCTTCCCCTACGGGCGCCCCGATCTCAGGGGGCCCCTCGGTTTCGCCGGCCACGAATTCTTCGACAACCATCCCCCCTATCTCTGGACCCTCCACATCGGCCTTCCGACCCTCGCCCTCCTTCTGCTCTTCGGCCGGCCACGGGCCCCCGGGGAGCGGGTCTTCTGGATGGCGGCGGGGGGCGCGGCTCTTCTCGCCTTCGGGAAGTACTTGCCGGGGGCCAAGAGCCTCTATCCGTTCCTCTCCCTTGGGGGCCGGATCCGCTTCCCGGTGAAGTGGTGGTACGTGGTGGCCCTGGCGGTGGTGCCGCTCTTGGGATGGGCGGCCGCGCGCTTTGGGGAGGGCGAGCGGGCGTCGCGGGGGCGGCAGGGAGCGGCTCTCCTCCTCCTGGGGGGGGGCGTCCTGATCCTCGTCCGCAGCGCGGCCTTGACTCCCCTGGCCCTCCTCGGACCCTGGGTGTCGATCGCGGCAGCCGCGGTCCTCATCGTCGAGGCCCGACGGTCGGGGCCCCGGGCGCCTTCACCGCTGGCCCTCGCCATCGCCCTGCCCCTGCTCCTCTCCGCCCTTCCCCTGCTCTTCGCCCTCCTCGATCGCCCGCCCCCCGCCCCGCCCCGGGTCACCACCGGCCGGATCTACGCCCGCCTCACCCTGGAGGCGCACGCCCTCGGGGTGGCGGAGGGGCGGATCCGCGATTTCTTCCGTCGCGCGAACCCCGAGCTCTGGCCGCTGACCGCGGCCGAGAGCGGCGCCGGCTACGCCTTCGACGCCGACCCTGACGGGGCCTACGCCGACGACGACCGGGCGGTGCGGAAGGCCCTGGAGGCCCTCCCCTGGCCGGACCGCGCGGCCGAGCTGCGGCTGGCCGGCGTGGATCGGGTTCTCTCCGACGAGCCCTTAGGGCCGCCCTACCGTGCGCTCTCGGTCCTGAACGAGGCGGAGGGCGTCCGCCTCTATGCCCTCGAGGGGCCCGCGAACGCCGTGCGCTTCGCCACCCGCATCGTCCAGAGGCCCTCGCTCCTGGAGGCCATGGACCACCACCGCAGCGCGGGTTTCGATCCCGACACGGACGTGGTGCTCCCGGGCCCGGCCTCCGTCATGGGCGAGGCCCGGCCGGCGCGGGTCGAGGTGTTCCGGCAGACCGAAGACTCCCTCTTGGCGGGCGTAGATGCCCCCGCGGCGGGGGTGCTCGTCTGGTCGCGGACATTCTTCTCGGCCTGGTGGGCCACCCTCGACGGCCGGCCCGCGCCCACCGTCCTCGCGGACGGCCATCTCCTGGGCGTCAGAGTCCCCGCGGGCGCCCACCGGGTGGAGATCGGCTGGTCCTGCCGGCCCGTGGCCGCGGGGGGCGCGCTCCTGGCCCTCGGCCTCAGCGGGGCGGCCCTCCTCCGGCGAGGACCTCGCGCAGTCGTTCCGGCGTGACCCGAAAGAGCAGATAGCTGTACCCGATGTGGCCCACGGGCGTGAAGTTCTCCCGCAGCCAGCGGTAGCGCTCGGGCTCATAGACGCCCACCAGCTTGTTGGCTCCCACCAAGAGGAGGCCGGGCTGGGGCTGCGGGGGCTCGATCACGAGGGGGACCTCGGGGTGCCGCTCCTGGTAGCGGGCGATGTCCCAGGACCTGTCTTCCCAGTCCAGGTTGGAGTCGGCCAGGAAGCGGTAGGCGTTGACCCGGCTCCCGATGAGCTCGTTGAAGTAGGACATGTAGTGGGGATGGTAGGAGAGCGTCGAGCCGGCGTGCCAGGCGGTGAGGACGAGCATGAGGCTTGCCGCGCGGGGGCTTCCGGCCCCTGCCGCGCGTCCCGCATACACGATGAGGCAGACCAGCGCGGGCAGGAGATAGCGGATGCCGAGCTGGGGCGCCACGAGCAGGCTGAAGAAGGCAGTGATGAGGGTGAAGGGGAGGAGCAGGAAGGCCGCGTCGGGGGGGGATTCCCCGGAGCCTGGCGACCGCGCCGCGAGCAGGAGGAGGGGGAAGAAGGCGAGCGGGGTCTTCAGGAGGATCATGAGGGGGAAGGCGTAGGCGGTCCCCTCCGTGCTCAGCCGTCCCAAGACGTAGTTGTTGCCGCGGCCCACGTCCGGGTGCTCCTGGACGTAGTACGAGAAGTCGAGGCCGAGGACGAAGACCCGCGGCAGCGGCAGGGGCAGGGCCAGCCGCCCCAGGGTCTGAAGCCGCTCGCTCTTCCAGGCGTAGTGGTCGCTCCGCGCAAACGTTCCCCGGAAGAGATAGGCCGCGTTCAGGAAGAACAGCAGGAAAACGGTGAAGAGGGCGGCCGCGACGAGGGGCGGGGCGAGGCGCTCCCGACGCCGGCGGCGGGCCACGAGGGTCCAGGCCAGAAGCACGCCCAGCACGGGCAGGATGAGCAGGCTCGTGTACTTCGAGAGAAGGGCGCCCGTCAGGGCCAAGGCGCAGGCAAGGAGGTTGGGCCCGGCCGGACCCCGGCCCCGGGCGAGCCGCCAGGCCGTCCACAGGCAGGGCACAAGGAAGAAGGCGGCCGCCACGTCGCTCGTGACCTGCTTGCCGTGGGCGAGGAACGAGGGGTTGAACACGTAGAGGGCGAGGGCCAGCAGGCCGGCCGCGCCGCCGAACATCTCGGACGCCCAGCCGAACACCGCCGCTCCCAAAAGGAGCGCGAAGAGCATGGTGGGGAGGCGGACGAGGAGGCGGCCCGCCTCCGTCGCATCCACCTCCCTCTCCCGGCAGCCCTCCGCCCGGCAGGCGAGCGCGTTCAGGGCCAGGATGGGCATGCGCTGGCCGTTCGGCGGCGGTGTGGGTCCCCGCGAGAGCACCTGGTGTCCGTAGGCGAGGTTGTCGTATTCGTCATAGGAGAGCTTCTTGTGGAGGCTGGAGAGGACGAGGAGCGCCGCCATCCCAAAGAGCAGGGCCCCCGCCAGGAGGCCGCGGACGAGCGGGCGGTCCTTCCTCCCGGGCGAGGGCGGGGAGGAGCTCACGGTCGGGGGCGGGCCCCGGAGGGTCCCGTCGCGCGCTCGCGATAGACAGCGCCCGCTTCCGCCAGCATGTTGAGCACGGCCTCCTTTTCCCCGGCCGTGTTCCAGCCGGGGTGGCTGGCGGCCCAGGTCTTCAGGCGGTCCACCCAGGCCCCGAAGTAGAGGGCGTCGGCCCGCGAGCGCACCGGTGCCCCCGCCACCGTCACGTAGATCGGGCTCGTGGTGCCGAAGGGGTAGTGATCGAGCACGGGGTAACGGGCGCGCTCGCTCCAGGCCCGCAGGAGATACCAGGCGGACCCGGGGGCCGCGGGCAACCTCACCGTCGCCTCCGCGGTCATTCCGTCGGGGGCGAGCGGAACCGTGGCCACCACCTCCCCGTTGCCCACGACCTCGAGCCGGTCCACGGCCACGAAGGACTTGAGGCGCACCCGGGCCTCCAGCTGCCGGCCACCCGTGCGCAGGGTGATCTCGTCCCCCGCCTCCGCCCACGGCCGTTCCGAGTGGGCCGGCCGCAGGGCTAGCTCCACAAGGGGGCCGTTGGTGGCGATGGTGCGACCGGCCTTGATCGCCTCCAAGAAGCGGCGGTGGTCCAGGCCATAGGACCGTGCGAACACCCGGTTCATGCCCACCGGCCCGCGCAGGGAGGCGTAGTTGGTCATGGCATCGGTGCCCGCCCCCGCCGGTATGCGAAAGCCGCAGTTCAGGAGCCGATACCAGAACCGGTTCGTGGCCAGGTGGTCGCTGAACCCGACGACTTCGCAGTAGTCCACCCGGCCGAGGGCGGCGTCGACGGGCAAGCCGGCGATGAGCGAGGCCTCCGCCCTCTCCGCCCGGGGGTCCTCGTCCAGGGGGTGAACGTAGCCGCTGATCGCACCCTGGGCACGGGCCAGATCGGTGATCAAGGCGTTGGGGGGAAAGAGGCTGGCGGCGGCGGTGTTCGCGTAGTCCGCGTATCCGGGGAGGAGCACATGCTCCGTGAGGCCCAAGAGCCCCAAGTGGCCCCAGGAGGAGGTGTGGTACTCCTGGTCGTGGACGAGGAGCAGGCTCTCGCTCGAAACCGGGTCCGGCCGGCCCGTGAAATAGGCGACGTCCGGGAAGCGCTCCTCCTTGTTGACGATCAGATTCTCGACCAGGTGCACGTCCTCCGCCCCCGCCTGGAAGGCCAGGCGGCGGGGATCGGCGCGGTAGGCCCCGCCATAGTTCATGTGCACGTGCAGGTCGCCGCTGTACCAGCCGCGGGCGGGCATGTCCGCCAGGCGCTCGAGCGTCAGGCGCAGGGTGCGCTTGGCTCCCGCCTCCACCACGAGCTTCTGCCTCTGCACCCGGTACTCGGGGCCGTGCGTGACCTCGACCGTGACCTCCCCCGCGGGCACGGTCAGCTCCGACGAGCCCGGGCTGTGAAAGTAGCCGTACTCCATCTTCCGCTCCGAGCGGTCGAAAGCGTCGTCGGCGTGCCTCCAGGCGTCATCGGGGGCGAAGCTGCGGCCGTCGGGGCCGGCCACGCTCATGCGGACGGGCATGGGCGGCCCTCCCGCCGTGGCCACGACCTCGATGCCGAGCCGGCCCACCGCTCCGAGGCGCCGCCGCTCGGAGATCTCCACCCTCTGCCGCCCGCCGCCCGGGACCTCCTGGATCCAGAGCGAGAGGTCCCCCCCCTGGTTGGAGATGTAGGCGATGCGCCGGCCGTCCCGCGACCAGCGCGGCGCGGTGGCGTCGAACTCGCCGTAGCCGATGGGGAAGGAATCCCCTCCCTCCGCGGGCAGAAGAAAGAGCTGGTGCCAGGGCCGGCCCCGGTACGAGGCGTAGACGACCCGCCTGCCGTCGGGGGCCCAGTCGGGGCGCGCCTTCCAGGAGGTTTCCTCGTAGTGGATCTCCCGGCCGGGGGCGCCGGGGCTCGCCTTCATGCGCCAGAGGCCGCCGCTGCCATAGACGTGGCCGCGGTTGGAGACGTAAAGGATCTCCCTCCCGTCGGGCGACCACGTCGGGGACAGGTAGTGGTCGTACCGGTCGTAGTAGTAACGGGGCAGGCTGCTGTCATGGTCCTCGGTGAGGCGGGTGAGGGCGCCGGCCTCCCCGTTCTCCATGTCCAGGGTGTGGATATGGAAGCGCCGGTTGTAGACGGTGGAGACGAAGGCCAGGCGGGTGCCGTCGGGGGAGAAGCGCGGCTCCAGGTTCACGGCCCGGTTGCGAAGGAGGGGGAGGGTCCGGCCGGTGGCCGTCTCCAGCTCCCAAAGATCGACCGCGTCGTCCCGGTAGGAGGCGTAGGCGATGAAGCGGCCGTCGGGAGACCAGTCGGGTTGGTAGTCGTAGCCGGGGCCGTCCGTGACCTGCCGGGCCGACCCCGAGCCGGGGACGAGGCGCCAAAGCGAGCCCTGCATGGAGATCACGAGCTCTCCTCCGTCGGGGGACCAGGCCAGAGCACTCGGTCCGCTCGTGGCCTGGGGCAGGTACATCTCGCGGAAGTAGTAGCGGTGCGGGAGGTCGATCTGCTTCAGGACTGGCGCGCGCTGGGCGCTGGCGGAGAGCGCGGCCAGCAGGCCCAGGAGAGAGAGGCCGGGAGTCTTATGGAGGTTCACGGGCGAGGCCTCCGTCCGTCGCTGGACGTCGCGGCGGCCCATCGGGCCGCCGCCCAGCCGGCGCGGGGGGCCCCCCCGCCGCCTGTTCCTGTATAGATAAGGTAGCCGGCGGCCATGATCACATCGAGATCGAGCCCTTGCGGAAGTCGGTCTTGCCGATGATGGCGTTGACGAAGACGGGGTGGCCGGCCCGGGCCGCTGCCTTGGCCGCGGCCAGAACCGCGGGGACCTCCTCCGCCACCCGCACCGCGAAGCCCACCGCCCCGAAGCCTTCCGCCACCCGGTGGTAGTCCGTGGGGGCGAGGACGGTGCCCACGTCGTCCTTGAGCACCTCCACTTGCTCGCGGGCGATCTGGGTCCAAGCCGCGTCGTTGCCCACCACCGCGATGACGGGGATGTGGTGGCGTACGAAGGTGTCGGCCTCGGCCAGGCTGTAGCCGGCGGAGCCGTCCCCGTACAGGATCCAGACCTCCGCGCTCGGACGGACGAGCTTGGCCCCCAGCGCGAAGCCCGCTCCCACGCCCAGGGTACCGAAGGCGCCGGGGTCGAGCCAGGAGAGGGGGCCGCGCGGGCGCGTGATGTAGGCGGCGGAAGAGACGAAATCGCCACCGTCGGCCACGATCACGCTGTCCGGGTCGAGGGCACGATCGATCTCGCGGCACAGCCGGAGCGGGTTCACGCCCCCCGGGGAGGGGGCCTCCGCGAGGGTCCTGATCTCCGCCTCGCGCTGGGCATCCCGGGCGCGGAGGGTCTCCACCCAGGCCGCCCGGGCCGGCTGTCCCTTGGCTTCCCGGGCCAGGGCGCGGAGGAAGAGGTCGGGTGCGCCCAGCACGCCCAGAGTGGGGCGGCGGTTCTTGTGCAGATCCACGCGGCTGAGGTTGGCGGAGATGAGCACGGCCCCGCGGTTGATGTGATCACCGTAGTCGAGGCGGAAATCGCAGGGGGTCCCGGCCAAGATCACGAGGTCGGCCTCGCGCAGGGCTTGCTTCCGATGGTGCCGGAGCTGCCGGGGGTGGTCGGGGCCGAGAAGGCCGCGGGCCATGCCGGAGAGATAGACGGGAAGGCCGAGGGCACCCACCGCCTCCGCCAGCGCGGTCACCTCCAAAGGCGAGAGCAGAGCCTGGCTGCCGATCAGGAGGACCGGCCGCTGGGAGGCGGACAGGTAGTCGGCCGCCCGCCGGACCCCGCCCGGACTCGGCGCCGGGGGAGCCGGGCGGCGGGGCGCCCCGGGCGCTTCCCCTCCCTCCCCGAACACCTTGCGCAGGTGTCGACGGATATACCACTGGAGGGCCAGGTCGCGGAGGCTCCTCGCCTTGTCGCCCGTCTTGGCCACGTACCACTGCCGGACGAGGGAGGGATCGTAGAGCAGGTCCACCGGGCACTCCACGAACACCGGCCCCGGCACGCCGGAGCGTGCGGTCAAAAAAGCCTTCTCCAGGGTCGGGCCCAGCTCGGAGACCCGGTCCACGGTGGTGGCCCACTTCACGTGCGGGCGCATGAGGGCCATCTGGTCGATGTCCTGGAGCGAGCCCCGGCCCTTGAGGAGAGTGGCGGTGGCTCCCCCCAGCACCACCACCGGCGACTGGGCGAGCTGCGCGTTCTTGACCGCGGTCACGGTGTTGGTGGCGCCGGGACCGGCGGTGACGGCCGCTACACCGGGAACGCCGGTCAAGCGGGCCACGGCGTCGGCCGCGAAGACGGCGTTGGCCTCGTGCCGGACGTCCACCACGCGAATGCCCCGCGCCTTGGCGGAGACCAGGATGGGCGAGATGTGCCCACCGCACAGCGTGAAGAGCCAGCTCACGCCCTGCTGCTTCAGGACATCGGCGATGAGATCTCCCCCCGTCATGACCGCGGGGATGCTACCACTTCGGCCCCGGAGACGGGCGGCGACGACGGGTTGCGGAGGCCGGCGGTCCGCGCCGCAGCAAGGGGCGCGTTTGCCACCCAACGCGGGTGACGGTGGCCGGCGGGTACAGTATCCTCTCTCCCCGCCCCTCCGCGGCGGACGAGACCTCAGGCATGGAACCCCTCCCGCCCGGGAGCCCGGCGGCCGGCGACGATCACGATCCGGTGCCCGTCTTCGGCACCTGGCCCCGGATCTACACCGCGGTCATCCTCTGTGCCTTGTCCGTCATGGGTCTCCTCGCCCTCTTCTCGTCCTGGAAGTACTGAGGGTGACCCCCCTCGACTGGGTCGTCCTCGTCGGTTACGTCCTCGGCATCGTGAGCTTCGGCGTGTTCATGGGAAGGGGGACCCGGAAGATCGACGACTTCTTCCTGGCCGGCCGGCGGATGCGGTGGTGGGCGGTGGGCCTGTCCGTGATGGCCACCCAGATCAGCGCCATCACGTTTGTGGGGACCACCGGTCAGGCCTACACCGACGGCATGCGCTTCCTGGTCGTCTACTTCGGGCTCCCCTTCGCGATGGTGATCCTCTGCCTCACCTTGGTGCCCTTCTTCTATCGAGCCCGGGTCTTCACCGCCTACGAGTACCTAGAGCGGCGCTTCGACCTCCGGACCCGCACCCTGACCAGCCTGCTCTTCCTTTTGTCGCGGGGCCTCTCCGTAGGGGTGACCCTCTACGCACCTTCGCTCGTTCTCTCCGTCATCTTGGGCTGGAGCGAGGGGGCCACCATCCTCTTCATGGGGGGCTCTACCGTGGCCTACGTCCTTTACGGGGGGAACAAGTCGGTCATCTGGACGGACGTGGTGCAGATGGGCGTCATTTGGTTCGGGATCTTCCTTTGCGTGGGGGTGGCGATCGCAAATCTCCCCGGCGACGTGGGCCTGCGCGACGCGCTCGCCCTGGCCCAGACCGCAGGCCGGCTGAAGATCATGGACCCGAGCCCCAGCCTCACCACACCCTACACTCTCTGGGGCGGCCTCATCGGGGGCCTCTTCCTGATGCTCTCCTATTTCGGGTGCGACCAGAGCCAGGTCCAGCGCTACCTCTCCGGAAGCAGCCTCACCCAGAGCCGGCTCTCCTTGCTCTTCAATGCCTTCCTCAAGGTCCCCATGCAGTTCCTGATCCTGCTCACGGGGGTGCTGGTCTTCGTCTTCTACCACTTCCACGCCTCGCCCCTGCTCTGGAACCGCGTGGCCCTGGAGCGGCTGGAGCGGGAGGCGCCCCGGGAGGCGGCGGTGGTCAAGGAGCGGTTCGAGCGGGCGCAGGCGGCCCGGCGGGCGGCGGCGGAGGCCCTCGCGGAGGCCCGCCACCGGGGGCAGACGCCGGCCCCCGAGGCCTACCTCGCCGCCAACCGCGAGCTGGAAGCGGCGCGGGGCGAGGCCCGGGGGCTCATGGAGAACCTCAACGGGGGCGCCCGCTTCAACGACACCAACTACATCTTCCCGTCCTACGTCCTCGCCAACCTGCCCCGCGGCCTGGCCGGCCTCGTGATCGCGGTCATCTTCGCCGCCGCCATGTCCGCCCTCTCCGGCGAGCTCAACTCGCTGGCCACCGCGAGCATGGTGGACTTCTACAAGAGGTTCTTGGGACCGGCGGGGACCGACGCCCAGGATCTCCTGGCCTCGCGCCTCATGACCGCCTTCTGGGGCGGCTTCGCGTGCCTGATCGCGTCCCAGGCGGGCCGGCTCGGCTCCGCAATCGAGGTCGTGAACCGGTTTGGGTCCTACTTCTACGGCTCGATCCTGGGCGTCTTCGCCCTCGCCGTGCTCGCCCCCGGGGCGTCCGCGCGGGGCGCGTTCTTCGGCCTTCTCATCGGCATGGGCACGGTGGCCCTGGTCGCGGGGCTGACACCCATCCACTTTCTCTGGTACAACGTGGTGGGGGCGACCAGCGTCTTCGCCGCCGGCCTTCTGATCACGGCCCTCTTTCCCGCCCCCGAGGCCCGCGCCTGATGCCCTCCACCGCGTTTGGCTCCTTCTACTTCAAGGACCGGTACGGCTCCCCCGCCATGCGCGCCATCTGGGACGATCGGGCCATGATCCAGCGCTGGCTGGACGTGGAGGCGGCCCTGGCCACGGTGGAGGCGGAGCTGGGCCTTGTGCCCAAGGCCGCGGCCCGGGCCATCGCCCGGGCGGCGCGGGTCGAGCGGCTCGACCTTCGCGCCATGAAGCGGGAGTTCGACACCACCTGGAACCCGGTCATGCCGCTGGTGAACGCGCTCCGCCGAGGGCTTTCCCCCCAGAGCGCGCGCTGGGTCCACTGGGGCGCCACCAGCAAGAACATAATGGACACGGGGACCGCTCTCCAGATCAAGGACTCCTACGCGGTGGTTCTGGCCGGCCTCGACGTGGTGGCCGACCTCCTGGCCGGCCTGGCTCGCCGCCACCGAGACACCCTTATGGCGGGCCGAACCCACGGCCAGCATGCGCTGCCCGTGACCTTCGGGTTCAAGGCCGCCGTCTGGCTGGACGAGATCATCCGCCAGCGGGAGCGGCTCTTAGCCAGCCGGCCCCGCGTGCTGGTGGGCGAGTTCGGGGGAGCGGTGGGTACCCTGGCCTCCCTCGGGCACAAGGGCCTCTCCGTGCAGAGGCGCCTGCTGAAGCGCTTGGGCCTGGGCGTCCCCCGCATCCCCGCCAAGACCGCGGGCGACCGCTTCGCGGAGTTCTTCCTTCTGCTCGCCATGCTCTCCGCGACCCTGGGCAAGATCGCCCAGAACATCTACAACCTCCAGCAGACCGAAATCGACGAGGCGACGGAGTTCGTGGAGGGCAAGCTGGGCAGCTCCGCCATGCCCCACAAGCTGAACCCCGTGGCCTCGGGCTCGGTGGTGCTCCTGGGACGCCTGCTGCGCGCGCGGGCAGGCGTTGTGCTGGACTACATCCACTCCGAGGGGGAGGACGACCATCGTCAGGGAGAGACGGCTTGGTCTTTCGCCCCCGAGATCTGCCTGCTCATGGGGGCCCAGCTCGAGCTCAGCCAGCGGCTCTTGGCTACCCTGGTAGTGAAGCCCGAGAACATGCGCCGCAATCTGGAGCGCAGCGGAGGGGTCGTGCTCTCGGAGGCCGTGATGATGGCCTTGGCGCCAAGGATCGGCCGCGACCGCGCCCACGCCCTCGTCCTCCAGATCTCGCGTCAGGCGGGCGCCAGGAAAATGCCTTTCCGGGAGGCGGTGGCCGCCCACCCGGAGGTGCGCCGTCTCCTTTCCCCGCGCCGCCTGGCCGCCGCCCTCGACTACCGGAACTCGCTCGGTCTCGCTGTCCACTTCGTGGACGAGGTCTTGGCTGCGCACGCCCGGAAGCGCTAACGCGCGCGGCGGCTCTAGGGACGCGGGATGGCCGCGATGCCGACCGGTTCGTCTGCGTGCGCGAGTTTCGCGGGGCCCGGGTCGAGCGCGTCCCGCTCGACGGAGATCAAGACAGAAGAGTCGATCAGCGTTCCCGCGGCGAGCGGGGTAGTCGCCCTTGACGCCGCGCGGCACGTCGAACGGCGGACGCGAAGCCCGCGTCAGGCTTAGGGAGTTCTCGCAGCAGAGAGGCCAGGTCCCCGAGGGTCAGACGCTTGGGTGGCCCCGTCGGCGTCATACGGCAGACGGGCTCGCCTCTCCGCTCGACCACGAACTCTTCGCCCCGATAACGAACCCGGTTGAGTAAGTCGGAAAACGTCCTGACGGCATCGGTGGCTGAGACATGAGTGGCCATAAAATCAGATTGTCATATTTTGAGGTCCCGACGCCTAGACCTCCCCATCCCTGACCCCTTTACCGACGGCGTGGGCGGAACTTGCGGGGCCCCCGGATCTTCTGAACGGCACCCCCTTGAGTCAATCCCGCCGACTTCGGCCGACCCGGTCAGAAGCTCACCTTCGCTCCGATCTGGAACTGTCGCTGCTGGTACCCCCCGGTGCCGGGGAAGGGCGAGGGCAAAGGCGATAACAGGTTGCCCGCCGCGTCCACCGCCACCACCCGGTTCACAGTGGCCACGTTCAGGGTGTTGAACAGGTTCTTGGCCTCGGCGAACAGCTCTCCCCGCACCCGACCGAAGGGCACGAAGCGCGAGTAGCGACCGTCCACGTTGAAGACCCGGCCCAAATTCCCGGAGTTGCGGGAGATGCCCAGGGGGCGGTCGTTCGAGAGCCCGTCCCCGTTGAGGTCCCGGTTGGCGCGGATGTTGAAGGGCAGGCCGCTGTTGGCCTGGACGATGAGGGCGAGCTGGTTGTTGTTCAGGATCGCGTTGCCCAGCCCCGGGCCCTCCCGCCGGGGGGCGATGACCGTGCTCAGGATGAAGGTGTGGGTCTGGTTGAAGGGCGACGGTCCCAAGTCGCGATCCAGGTTCGAGGGGTCGGAGAGCCGGTCGTCGTTGCTCCCCACGATATAGGTGCCGGTCAAGGGCGAGTTGTCCTCCCCCTTGGCCAGCGTGTAGGAGGCCTGGATCTGGAAGCCGTGGCTCATGCGCTTGTTCAGCATGAGGGTGAGGGCGTTGTAGGTGGCGCGGGCGATGGAGCGGAAGGTGTCGGTCTGGTTGAAGGCGGGGTTCACGCGGGTCTGGGCGTTGACCGCGGGGGAGTAAATCGGCCGGCCGTCACCCAGGATGGCCCCGGTAGGAATCAGGTTGGTGTTGATGAGCACAGGCAGGTTGCGGCCGAGGGAGTTGACATATCCGACGCTGACCGCGAGGTCGCTCGTGAGCGCCCGCTCGATCTGGAGGTTGGTGAGGATGGTGTACTGGGTCGAGAAATCCGCGTCCATGGCGACGATGCTCTGCCTGGGAAGCACGAAGCCCGGGGGCTGGCTCGCAAGATTGCCGGGGAAGGCAGGCGCGCCCGAGGTGGTCGGGCTCAGGGTGGTGGTGAAGGACTTGGGATCGCCGTTCCGGAGGATGGCGTCCTCGTAGAAGTTCAGCAGAGGCGGCTCGTACATGATGCCGGAGGAAGCGCGCAGCACGGTCCTCGCCTCCTTGTCGAGCGTCCAGGCGAAGCCCGCCCGCGGGGCCAGGTTGTTCTTGCTCTTCTTGAAGCTGAGCGAGAGCGGATTGGGGGCGTAGGGCCGCGAGTCGGGGACGTTGAAGAAGTCGTAGCGCAGGCCGTAGAGCAGCTTGAAGGAGGGGCTGATCCGGAAGTCGTCCTGGACGAAGAAGCCATAGAAGCCGGACTTGTAGGAGACCGAAGGATCACCCAGATCCTGCTGGAAGCTCAGGTAGCTGAACGGGTTGCTTCCGCTCTTCGCGGCCAGGTAGCTGGAGATGGTCGCGAAAGTGTAGATCTGCCGCAGCGTGTTGACCCGGTCGTCGTTGATGAACTGGAGGTTGAGGCCGGCCTTGAAGCCGTGGCGGCCCTTTAGCCAGGTGAAGTTGTCGACGAGCTGCCAGATCCTCTGGCTGAAGTCGAAGCCTGCGCTCTGCGTCCCGTCCAGGGGGGACCCGAAGTTGGCC
>Ga0210409_10001888_pt1 | contig 26227 bp, 27 predicted proteins | sample IncBWH17MmetaG_FD_161649 | JGI IMG/M metagenome (GOLD analysis project Ga0210409, IMG submission 161649) | Forest soil microbial communities from Barre Woods Harvard Forest LTER site, Petersham, Massachusetts, United States - Inc-BW-H-17-M | ecosystem: Environmental > Terrestrial > Soil >...
TTTGTGCGGAAGCGCGATGTGTCCCACGGTGATGATGAGGACATGACCCGTGAGCCTGAAATGGTGCAGGCGTACCGGGATACTTGGGAATTCGGCGTACATTCTTACCTGACGTATCTTCGTGACCGTCTTCTGGTCGCCCGAGACCTGCTTCACCCAACTGGCAGCATTTTTGTCCAGATAGGTGAAGAAAACCTGCATCTCGTCCGGGCGTTGCTGGACGAGGTTTTTGGTGTTGACCACTCGATTGCCACGATTTGCTATAAGAAGCCCGGTCAGAGAGCCTCAGAGTTCCTACCCATTCTGACGGACTTCATCCTCTGGTACGGCAAAGACACCACGCGAACAAAGTATCGCCAGCTTTATGTTCCGAAATCACTATCGGGTGAAGGCGGGGACCATTACACACAAGTCGAACTTGCGGACAAACAGGTCCGACCCCTAACTCTCGAAGAGAGAATTAACCCCGGTGCGCTACCCTCCGGGGCAAAGGTGTTTGAGACGACTTCCCTGACTTCGGCTGGTGCTCAGTCGGGCGACGGAAAGTTTTCATTCAGTGGGAAGTCTTTTTTCCCGCCTCTGCATAAACACTGGAGCGCCAGTTGGCCTGACGGCATGAATGCGCTGGCTAAGGCCGGTCGGATTATCGAAAGTGGTCGGACTTTGCGTTTCAAGCGGTATTTCGATGACTTCCCCTTAGTGTCGGTGGATAGTCGTTGGAATGATGTTGGGGTCTATGGCGAAAACCTCTACGTCGTGCAAACCTCAACGTCTGTTCTTTCACGCTGTATCCTCATGACAACCGACCCCGGCGACCTTGTTCTCGACCCCACGTGTGGGAGCGGCACGACTGCCTACTGTGCAGAGCAGTGGGGCCGAAGATGGATAACAATTGATACGAGTCGAGTTCCGCTGGCTTTGGCTCGTCAGCGTCTTTTGACTGCGACCTTTCCATGGTACGAACTACAAGACGAATCGCGGGGGCCGGTAGCCGGGTTCCTCTATAGAAGGAAACAAAACAGGAAGGGTGAGGACATTGGCGGAATTGTTCCTCATATTTCGCTCGAATCTTTGTCTAAGAACGAGACGCCCAAGGAAAGGGTGTTGGTTGATAGACCGGAAGAATCCACCTCCATTACGCGAGTTACAGGGCCGTTCTGTTTCGAAGCAACGATTCCGACGCCGTTGGACTTCGGGGAAGGCAAGCCCGAGTCAGCGACCGCTGAGGCGCACTCTGAGGCTTCTTTTGTTAGCCGAATGCTGGAAGTCCTGCGGAGGTCGCCCGTACTGAGACTCGAAGGCAATAGGACAGTAAGCCTGAAAAATGTTCGACTACCGGCGAAGACGCTCTCGCTTTCTGCTGAGGCTATGGTGGACGCTACGGCATTTGGCAACGGAGCGTCTCTGGCTGATGCTTTTCAAGAAGCTAAGGAGAAGAATGGAAAGGCACTGCCGCTGTCGCAAAAATCAGTGGCATTTGTTTTCGGCCCTGAGAATGGCGCGGTAAGCGAAAAGCTGGTGTACGAAGCTGCACGCGAGGCGCACGCTAAAATCTACTCGCATCTCTACGTCATCGGATTCGCCATTCAGCCGAACGCACGGATGCTGATTGACAAATCTGCCGAGGTCGTCGGTATTCCCGCGACCTACGTGCAGGCGACGCCCGACCTGATGATGGGTGACCTGCTCAAGAATATGCGCTCCAGCCAAATCTTTAGCGTCTGCGGACTGCCAGAGATTGAAGTGCGAAAGGTAAAGTCAAAGAACGGTGCGCCGAAACAATATGAGGTCGAATTGCTCGGACTCGACGTGTTCGACCCCGTGGAGATGGTGAACCACAAAAGCAGGGGTGACGACGTGCCTGCGTGGTTTCTGGACACGGACTACAACGACCTCTGCTTCCACGTCAGCCAAGCCTTCTTTCCTCGGACGGGCGCATGGGAAAGCCTAAAGAAGGCGCTGCGCGGAGAGTACGAAGAAAGTGTTTGGGACCATCTTGCAGGTGCGGTCAGCGCACCGTTCGAGGCAGGCGACCAAGGTCAAATCGCAGTCAAGGTGATTGACGACCGTGGCAATGAATTGCTGCTAGTGAAGAACCTGAAAGAGGCGAAATAAGCGATGTCAGGTTATCCAGAAGTTGGAGAGCCAATTCAGAATTCGCCCTTCGAGGAGCCGACTCGCTATTGGTACATCCGCGAAGGCGAGCAGCCTCAGCTTATCGAGGGCCAGCGCCGACCTTCGATTGTCTTCGCGCCCCGCGAACAAAAGAAACCGTGGTTAGTGGACGAGCGGCTCCTGCAACCTTCGAAACAGTATCCCACTGGATTTGAACTCGCACTCGTAAACCTCATTCGAGAACGTGTGGCTGATTGGCAAAAACAAGGCTATCCCGGCACCACCCGAACGACTCTTGAACTCATGCAATGGTGGACACGCGAGGGGCGTGAGAAGCGGCTCTTCTTCGCGCAGATTGAGGCTGCAACGTCAGTTATTTTTCTAAAGGAAGCACGGGCCGATTTCTTGCAAGGCATCTCCATACCGCGAGACGAACCGAGTGACGACCGTAAAGAGAAAGACGGATATTCCGGTTTTGAGCGGTACGCCTGTAAGATGGCGACTGGCTCCGGCAAGACGACCGTGATGGGGATGCTTGCCGCATGGAGCATTCTGAACAAGCTAAATAATCGCAGCGATGCGCGGTTCTCCGACGCCGTGTTGGTGGTGTGTCCCAACGTGACCATCCGACAGCGGCTGGCGGAACTCGACCCGCTGCTTGAAGAAGCAAGCATCTACCGCACGCGAGACCTCGTCCCGCCGCACCTGATGCCGCTGTTGAGTCAGGGAAGGGTCATCGTCACGAACTGGCACGTGTTCCAGCCGCAAGGGATGGACACGGGCGGCGTTAGCGCGAAGGTGGTCAAGGCCGGAAAAGAAGTGCGAGTCAAAGAGAGCATCAATATCGGGGCGAAGACGACCACGGCCCACGGGAAACGCTATCTCAGCCTGAAAGACTATGAGCTACAGGTCGCCAATGGAATGCTGACAGTTCTCGAAGAAGAACGCGAAAAGGATGGCAGCCTAAAACGGGTAAAGGTCGAGTCTGCACGATACGTTGAAAGCGACACGGCGCTCATCAATCGAGTGATTGGCCGCGAGGTTGGCGGGAAGCAAAACATCCTTGTACTGAACGACGAAGCCCACCACGCGTACCGCATCAGGCGTGACGAGCCTGACCCGGAAGAAGAAGACGAATTCGGCGACGAGGAAGAGGCGGACGAATTCTTCCAAGAAGCCACGGTCTGGATTGATGGGCTAGACAAGCTGCAAAAACAACGAGGCATCAATTTCTGTATTGACCTTTCGGCGACGCCATATTTTCTCGGCAGAGTCGGACAGGAGACGAACAAACCGTTCCCGTGGGTCGTGAGCGACTTCGGTTTGATTGATGCAATCGAATCGGGTCTGGTGAAGATTCCGCAGTTAGCCGTGCGCGACACGACCGGCGAGGAAATCCCCGGTTACCTAAACATCTGGCAGTGGATTCTGGAAAAGAAGCTGACACCTGCCGAGCGAGGCGGCAAGAGAGGCAGTCCGAAGCCGGAAGCCATCTTGAAGTATGCCCACCACCCTATTGCGATGCTCGGCGGTCTTTGGGAGAAGGAAACTGTTGATTGGGCAAAAAATGAAGCTGACCCACGCCCACCAGTGTTCATCCTTGTTTGCAAGAACACGAGGATTGCGAAGGCGATTTACGAATGGCTCGCCGAGGACAAAGCACCGACTGGAATTCCTCCGGCGCGTGTGGAAGGCTTCCTCAACAAATATGGGCGGGTGAATACCATTCGAGTAGACACCAAGGTGATACACGAGACTGATGTGGAGGGCGCTAAGGGAGACGAGGTCCGGTGGATGCGATTCACGCTGGACACCGTGGGCAAGACGAATTGGCCTGCCGACCGTCAGGGGCGACCGCTCTATCCCGAAGTCTTCGAGGAATTGGCAAAGAAACTGGAGCGACCGTTGCATCCGCCGGGGCGAGACGTGCGATGCATCGTGAGCGTGGGAATGCTCACCGAAGGATGGGATTGCAATACGGTGACTCACATCATCGGACTCCGTCCTTTCATGTCGCAACTTCTATGCGAACAGGTAGTGGGTCGTGGACTCCGGCGTGTGAGCTACGAACTCGGGGAGAACGGGCGTTTCACCGAAGAGGTCGCAAAGGTCTTCGGCGTGCCGTTCGAGGTCATCCCGTTCAAGGCAAATCCACAGGGGCCTGCCCCACCGCGAGTGAAGAAATATCACGTCCATGCCATCCCTGAAAAAGCACAGTACGAAATCCAATTCCCGAGAGTTGAAGGCTACACACAGGGGATTAGAAACCGCATAACTGTGGATTGGGAGAATGTCCCGCGCATGGTGTTGCAGCCCGACCTAATTCCTCCAAAGGTGGATATGAAAGGGCTGAGCATCTCGGACACGGGGCGATTGAGTTTGGCAGGACCGAACCATTTGGACGAAGTGACACTGCACGAGTATCGGAAACGGATGAGGTTGCAAGAACTCGTCTTCGACTTGGCGAAGGGCTTGACCAAGGAATATGTTTCGCAGCCGCAGTGTCACGTGCCTGCACACGTCTTGTTTCCACAACTGGTCAAAATCATCCAGAGGTACATGGCAGAAAAGGTGGAAGTGCGCCCTCCCGCCGACCTCAAGGATTTGGGTCTTGCGCCGTACTACCCTTGGCTCGTTGAAATCTTGACCGAAAACATCCGTCCCGACACTTCGGAAGGCGAGGCACCGGAAATTCCGCGCTATGAATCCAGCCGTGGTCCCGGTTCAACCGCAGAAGTGGATTTCTGGACGAGCCGCGACCCGCGTGAAGTCGTGAAGTGCCACCTGAATTACGTCGTGCCGGACACGCAAAAATGGGAACAGGCGGCGGCTTACTACATTGATTCGCACGCCGCCGTGGACGCCTTCGTCAAGAACTCGGGACTCGGTTTTGCAATTCCCTACCTGCACAATGGACAGATGCACGATTACATTCCCGACTTCATAGTCCGATTGAAGACGGAATCGCCCGTCCACCTGATTCTGGAAACCAAAGGCTATGACCCACTCGAAGAGGTGAAAAAAGCTGCGGCTGAGCGTTGGGTGGACGCGGTAAATGCGGATGGCAGCTACGGAAGGTGGCGTTACGCGTTGGTGAAGAAAACCACGGACACGGCTATTGAGATTTCTAAAGTTGCTGAAATAACCGAGTAAGGCGAATCGGCTATTTCATAACTGTTTAGACCCACTACTGCACCACCGATTGCGGGGGGACTATGGCGTCTAGCCCGATGGTAATTCCGGTTGCTGAACGTTACACCAAGTTAAAGGCAATTCTGCTTGAGTACGCTGAATCCATTGCTGCAATTAGAACTGCGAACTCGAATCTCGCTGAACAGCAACAGTCGATTTTCTTTTTCCTAGTCTTCCCATGGCTGGCCGATTATGCACAACTGTCGGCTGAACAGAGCGCCTTCCTCGAACGCCGGAAACTTCAAGCTGCTGAATTCAAGTTCGATGGGGAGCGTGCAAAGAGCGTATTGGAGGAGATTCGCGCAAATGATAAACACCTTGCCGAGTGCTGTCCCAATACCATGTTCTTGGCCAACTATTTGGACTCATATTTCATAAAACCCGTCACGGATGTAAGAGGAACGGGCACAACAACGGAGCAGATAGAATTCGCCTTCTCGGAGTTTGAGCGACAAACCTACCATCAGGGTCGTTTTAAGAGGATTGCTCTTTCCCATCTGTTCAACTTCAACATGGACGGCAACAGTATCACGTTCGACGGCGATGCCAAGACAGTCGGCAGCATTCGAATTGAGCGCATCGACCCCAACACGATACCAAAAATACTTGGCGAATCGGGATTCCAAGCGTTCCTTCACCCGCTTGATGCTGGAAATTGCTTTGTGGTCGAAGAAGAGGGTGCGTCTGACGTGGATGATTTTCAGTGGCTACATGCGAAGCGTTCACGGGCGTATTTCTTTGCCGAAGTGCTTCAATATTTCAAGGACGGGGTTGTCCATCTCGGATATTCGGTTCCATTTTTCTCTCCAGACTGGGCGCATCAGATTAGGCGTCAGGGTTTATTTTTCTTAGGAAATCCGCGACGCACAGCGTACCAATCTGGCAAGAAACTTTACTTTTTGTCCGAGCCAGAACACGAACGTCTGAGACAGTGGTGGAAGGTAATCACAACCCCAACCCTCATTCAGGCCCTAGAGAGCAAAAAGGGCAAGCTAAGGCAGGCCACCTACAGGGCAGCTCAATACTACGAAGCTAGCAACGAACACAGCGAAGCTGTGGAACGACTAATTGCATTGGCCATCGGAATGGAGTCACTCTTCTCTCCGAGTGACCAAGGGGAATTGAACTACAGAATTTCTCAATCAGCGGCTCAATTTATCGGAAAAGACGCCAAAGAACGGAAGACGATATTTTCAAGCGTAAAAGAAATGTATAACCGCAGGAGCAAACTAGTTCACGGTGCTTACGATGTCCACAAATATGACCGGGGAGAGTTTGTCACCGCTGACGAAATAGAAGGTTGGGCGACATATCTTCGTCGGGCCTACCTCGGATTTATGGCGTTGTACTTGCGAGCGTATCTCGATGGAAAGAAAGAGGAGCCGCGAGAGCCGATTCTTGAGGGAATCGCGGATGCAAACTTTGATGATGCGGCAGGCGAAAAGCTGCGCGAGAAGGCTGACATTGAAAAACTCCTCGCCGAGATTGCTAGGTAGGGCGTCTTGCCAGATGCTCGACTAACGCCACTTCGAGCTAACCATTGTCGAAAGAAAACGGCTGACTGAGTTTCTCGCCGCCAATCTTCCATGCGTCTCTCAAGGTTTTCGTCTCTGTTGGCCCCACGGCGGAGAGGTCTCCGGCTTCATGTTCTCGAAACGGGCTTGGCGTTCGGCATCCAAGTCCTTGCAACCTTCGCATGTGGGATGCTTTTCAACTATGGTCACGCCCGACCCCTCCATGCCGCATAGGGTCTTACCTGCGTCGCCTGCTAAATGGGTATCCATGTCAAATTGCCTCCTCTTCTGCTTGCTTTGACGATTCAAGAACTGGCGCGGCTTCTAATCAGGTTCACGAATCGGATGCCCTTGGGTAAAAGTACGTAACGATTCTGAATGTCAGCCATGATGTTTTGATTGTTGGGCGGCGCTATCCGCGTGACCAAACCGTAGCTTTCAAGTTTCTGGAAAACGCTGTCCACTTCGGGCATGACACGGTCGCCCCAAAAACCGTTAATCCAAACAGTGTGAGCGTCATAGCGCGAGATGTGGTCTCGCGTTGCTAGCTGATTCCCTTCTATCTTGACTAGCTCTCTCAGAAAGACGATGTCGCGGTCGCTGACTTCCATAGCGACGCGCATCATTTCTTCCGCTTCATCGGCGTCCACCACTTTTGGTTCAACTATAGTGTTGAAAAGAATTAAAGCAATACGCTGAACTCTGTCTCTTGCGCGGGTATTCTGCGCTTTCCGAGTGGCGTCCATCAAGAGTTCAGCCATGACTTCCGGTTTTGTCCGCTCTGAGTGTTCATCCACGGACTTCTTCAAGCGTTCGAGTTCGATTCCGTACTTCACGGTCTCGTCGGCGACAGTTTGGAGCAGAAGACCGCGTCTCTCCTCGGATTGTTTATTGAGATGACCAGCAAGGAAGTCAGCGCCCTTCTTCAATAGTTCGGGCAGCGGCAACTTTTCGGCTATCTTGATGACTGCTTCGCTCACAGGAGACGTTGCAAGGTCTTCCATTTCGAATTGATGTTGAAGTCTCTTGATGGGGCTGTCGTCGATTTTCGACATAAGCAGAGTTTAACATCGGGGCGGAGCTATCTTTCACCGCGAAATTCCTCTCTACTCACCGCAGTGCCGCTACAAAACTCCGAGAATCCAACCCTCAACCTCGGCCGTCTTGCGGTCCTGTGGTTCAAGCTCAGGGCAGAAAAACTTTTCGAGGCTGCCATCACTATCCGCCCGTTGAAACCACTTGGCGATGGCGAATGCGTCTTGCTGGTCCGGTGTTCGCCCTGCGCTTGGGAAAGTCCTGCTCCAAAGCGCAGGGTAGACCTCAGCGACAACCGAGCGACCGGGGGGAACGCTCCAACTGTCGAACGGCCAGAAATGGACGCGGTCTTTGATGTGTTGCCGAATGTATCGCAGCCAAGGAATCCCTGCGTGCGTGGACATCGCCACTTGCCCTTGAACTTTGAATTGGAACACCGATTTAGCGGAACGCGCCCGTAGTTCTGTCACTCGCCGCCAACGGGAATTGCCTGAACGGGCTGAACCGTTTCCGGTGACCCCTTCACAGACGAAATCGACATAGATGTCCTCGTCGGTCGGCCAGTGCTTCTGGAAATCATCGAGGAACGAGGGCCAGTCGAGAGGCAGACCGTGTTTCTCGAAGTATGCAAGTGGAAACGAAAATCCGTGGTCGATGCCGACAAGCGTCGGGAGTTCTTCGGAGAGCCTCTCAACCAGCCATTCAGCGATTCCCCGGCGCGTCCAGTATTTGCGCGGACTAGCTGGCGGCTGAACTTCCTGCGGAGGGACGGTGCAGTCGGCAACATAGACGCGCAAGCCCTTGAGGCTCGACGAAGGCGTCTGAGCGCCGGAGTAGTCGATGCCGATGTACCGTTCGAATGAGGGGGTCATGCAAGACGTTCATCACGGGAACGAAACGGACGCGCAGAACATCAAGAGTCAGTCCAACAGGGTGGCCCGTTCAGTCTCACTTTTGAACACGCCAAGACTATCACAGCCTTCATTCAGCAATTCGAAACGCGAGTAAACTATTCTCTATGCCGCTGCCGATACCTCAAAAATCTACCGCGCCCCATTTCTACAAGTATTCCGGCCCTGCGAATCTTGGCTGGCTAAAAGACATCCTCCATAAGCACGAAATTTACCTGCCGAACCTAACTCAATTGAATGATGACAACGATGGCCTCCCACGCTTGGCGATACAGTCCGAACAAGAGATGGCGGATTTTCTGTGGAGCAAATTTAGCGAGCGGAATCCAAAGATGTCACCGCAAGAGCTTGAGCACGAAGAAAAGGTAATACGTTTCAACGTCCATTTGCACGGCCCGGCAGCACTGCATCCGAGCATTGTTCAACTTTTGGATAGCGAACTGAAAGATTTTAGAATCTATTCAATGGCCAAGCGATACGACATGGGCAACCTTTGGGCTTTGTATGCAGACGGTCACCGTGGATTCTGCCTAGAATTTGAAAACGTAGGACCAATGTTTGAGCATGCAAAAGATGTCAACTACCTAGATTTGAAGGACATGGAGATTTCAGTAACTGACCCTTCTCTTTTGGGCGGGCATTTTTTGTTTTGCAAGTCGCGTGAGTGGAGTTGCGAAGACGAAGTGAGACTTGTGCTGCCCCGCAAAGACGGAAGAATTAAAGTGAAATTTGACCCGGCTTGGCTCACCCGGATAATTTTGGGCAAGGCTATGTCGGAAGAGAACAAGAACACGATTCGCCTGTGGGCGAAGGAACGCAAGCCTGAGTTGGCTGTGGCCACTACCTACTACGATGCAACCCAGCGTGCGATAAGACTTCGTGACGATTGAATCAAAGACAAACCACCCGGCTATCGGAAGAGAAGTCGGAGCACTCTAAACGATTTTGAACCGCTCTGCACGGCTACCCCTCCGCCAGATTGCACGGCAGGGGGTCAGCAATCAACAGTAGTCAAACCTTCGCCCGAATCGCTACATTTGTCGCGGCAGGGCATGTCTGGCACGACGGTCTCTCGATATGCCGAAGGCGTCTCCCACAAGTTCTGTATGAATCGCCGAAGTTCTTCTCGCAATTCTGACCCGAAGTTGACGCGGTGCCCTCGACCCAACCCTTCGATTAGTGATTTGAGGTGACGGTACTCTCGCTTGTAGTCAACGGGACACTTCGCGCCAAAGTATCTGAAGTTTTCCGTTCGTTCGCTGAGAAGGACATTGGCTCGTTTGTAGCCGGGCGCTCTGCCGAGGTCATGCGCTAAGTCGGACGGTGAATGGAATCTTGCATCGCTCTTCCATTCAAAACAGTGACCATCCCAACGGTAAATGCAATCTGGCCTGGCTGCGTATCGTGATTTCGAGAAATACTTCCTGCCATCTAGCTTTCTAGTGACCCGCGCCACATAAACCACGCAGTTCTTCCTGTAGAGGGAATTTGCTGCGAAGCCAAGAATGATGCTTCCACGCTTAGCAGTAGACCGAATCGCAGGCTTACAGATTGCGAGGGAAAGGATGCCTTTGCTGACGCAGGGTGCTCCACCAGCATCCACAATCATCTTATAGATGTAGACCTTGCTCATGAGATGACGCCCGGTTTATTGGGGTACGCTCACCCTTGTCTTCAAATCGCCTACTAGACGGTCAGCGGAGTTAACCGTTTCTTTCTCTCGGTTCTTTTCCCGTTTCGCCAGTCTTCGATGGTCGGTTTCTGACCAAAGGGAGTTCTTTGTCTTAGCGTCGTAAATTGTGAGTATCAGTTGAGGGTCAACGATTTGGGCGCTGTGCACCTGAGTTGTGTTGTTGTATGTATTTGTTGAACTCCAGACGCGGGTGCCCTTGTCTTCAACACGATAAGATAGTTCAACGATTAGGTCTGCTTCGTCCGGTGAACCAACGATTTCATACTTGCCCCATTCCTTCATCTTTGAATAGAAGGCATCATATGCAAGATTGCTGCCACCGCCGTTTGAAAGGAAAATCTTCTTCGCATTCACAATCACCGCAGGCAGAGGCGCGACAGGCACATCTTTCTTTTTGTCGTGTGCGCCTGCTAGACCCGGCGACAACAGAACTGCACCCAAAACTAGAGACATGGCTAGGTTTTGCATCGTTGCTCCATTCAAGCTGATTAACCTCCAGCGTATGTGGAAAGCACCCTCCCGCCTGACTACATCTCTGTGGCCGTATTCAAGGTGTAACTAGAGCTTGGTAGATTCAACCCGTAACGTCGGTCTCGCGCCATATCGGATAGGGGTCGTGCTCCACGACCGGATTCCTTCTAGTTCGCCCGATGCCACGGCAGGTAGGTTTATAAAGGTCTAGCAGCCCCCGAACCAAAGTACTGCGCTCGCAGGTCATCCCCTGCCGTTCGAGCGTGCTGGTGTCCCTTGGACGAATTACGAAGCATGGAGGAGCGACCCGGGATTCGTTAAAGGTCTTCGACATTTGATGTCGAGTCCTTTTTTTCGTCGGATGGCGCTGAACCCGGGTGTTGGCGAAGCTCCTTCAAATACTCCTGAACAAGAATGGGAACGATGGCCCGGTCAATGAACTCTCTCAACTCGGTGGAAATCTGTTTTTCTTTTTCCTTCAGTTCGTTTTCGTCTGCCATGATGGGCGGTGACGGTAGCACACCGGCGACGGAACTTGAAAGCTAGATGTCGAAGCGAGGAGGCATTCGATGCCGACAGAAATTGAAGGAATGAAGTTCACGGGATTCGCACGCCTTGACATGGAGAATTTGGTGAAATTGGACTATTCCGGTCGGGTGAAATGGCTCAAGTATCGGTTCGGGCTGGTCTTCTTGACGCCATTCAGAAAATTCGTACAACTCGATAGCGCGGACTGCTATGTTTGGCTGTGCGTCGTGAGTCTCCTCTGCACTGCGGTCGAAGCACTAGCGGACTTCGAGTTTGATGGCAGCGGGGTAGAACGCTTTGCAAGGTTCGTTGAGACTTATTTCAGCCCCGATTTCAGTGCTGGTGCACTGTCGCTTGACGACCCTAAGCCAAACAGAGGAGCACTTGCCACCACACCTGCTCAACATTTATACAAATACTTTCGCTGCGGGTTAGCGCATAGCTTCTGCATTGAGTGGGGCGGGGTGCTTCACCGGGAAGATGGTGCGCCCAATTACTTGTTTGAGCGCAACCCGGTCGGAGCGCAGAAGTCACTCGGCATCGTTCCGCGAGAATTGGTTGCAGATTTCTTGGCGGCGGTCGAGAAATTCTTCGCCGCTGCTGAGTCGTGGAAGCCCGGTACCCAGCAAGCCCTACATTTCGACGAGCATTTCCATGAAGTATTCTTGGTCTCTTGCGCGACACCTGCACCGTAGGAAAAGCGCACCCAAGTGTTAAGGAAGTGCGAAAACGACATCTGTGGGCACGTTCTGGAAGGAGCCGTACACGGAGCACCGGAAAGAATTGAACCGGACCATTGGAGTAGACTCACATTATTCAGCGAAGTTCCTCAATCAGCTTCGATGGGCGCACCTTCAATGCGCGACCAATCTTCAGAATGTTCAGTAGCGAAACATTCCTTCGCCCGCATTCGATTTGAGAGATGTAGTTCCTATGCAACTGGGCTAATTCCGCCAAGTCTTCCTGCGTCAGCTTCCGCCTCGTCCTGAGTTTCTGCACACGTCGTCCAAATTGAAGCAAAGGGTCCATGATGCTGACAATGGTGTCGGACGAGCACACTTTAAGTCCATACACTATAGTGTGCACGCCATCGCGTGGTATAATGACAAGCAGCGGGACGCGCTGGAGCGGCTAACTCCAACGCATCCCTTACCACCGAGTCCCAGTAGAGGAGGCCCGATGGCTAGAACGCATTGTGCGGTAGCCCACCCATCTGAGCAAGTTGCCGCGTCCCGCCCATTTCAACGGGAGGACGCGACCTAATGCTCCACTTCCCAGCGGACATTCCGCCCGGCACCGAAGTCCCGCCGTTGTCTCCGTTTGAAAGTCTGGTCACCTGCATTCTGTTCGTTTGGATGGCAGTGATGCTCGTGGCGATGATGTTGCCTCGCCCTTGGTTCGTCGCTTTGTTCAGGGCCGCCTTCCCATTCATGCCGGAAAAGTTGGAGGACTTGGATGACAACTGAGTCCAACGACCCATCAGTTCTCCGCGAGGAAATCGGTGCCATTCTCGACAAGGTGACAAACCGAGGCTCGCTGCTTTTCTTCCACTGGCTGATTGCCAACATTCACAAGGACGAAAAACTTCCTCCGCCTGACGAACTCAAGAAGCTGCACGCTGCCTTCATCCGCGTCGCCGATGCCTTCCAACACAAGAAGAGAGTCAGCGCCGACGATTGGAGGCTGATGTTCAAGTACGTGGGTGAAATCGGGAAGTTGGACATTTCCCGGCATCTCGCAACGGCAGTGAAATTTTACAGAGAGAAAGCGGGTATGACTCGACTTCAACTGGCGAAGAAGTGCGGCTTGAAACTCAGAACTGTTCTTTCTCTCGAACGTGGCGGAGTCAAGGATATGTCTCTGCCGAGGCTCTGGCAGTTGGCAGACGGACTAGCTGTGGATGCGGGTGAGTTCGCGGACAAAATCATGGCGCTTGAGAAGGCGAGCAAAACTGATGGGTGAATGGAAAGCGCCGCTGAGCCTCCGCGTGCGTAACGAGCTACGGCGTGAGTTGGAGGATGTCGCCGCACGGGAACGGCGAACGCTCGGAAACGTGGGCGAGACGTTGATTGAATGGGCGACCGCTCAATTGCGAGTCGCGGGTTCGACGGAGCGGCTTCTGAAAGTTCAATTGACCAACAAAAAGGAGAAAAGATGAAACGACTGCTGACGCTGGCTCTCATCATGACAGGGTGCTCGAAGACCGCACTAACTCCCGCCGTGGCCCCTGACCCCGCTCCGATAGCGCAAGCGGTGGCACCGGCAAAACCCGCCCCCTTCCGCGTGCCCCCGCCCCAAGTCGCTATCGCGGGCAGGTGGGTGCGAGAACTGTGTTCGGGGAATGAGAGCGACCCTCAAATGGGTATCAGTGCTTGGCAGCGGGTACAGTTCGTCGGTACTCCCGACTCTTATGCCATGCTCGTCTTCGAGATTTACACCCGCAAGCAAGGCAACAGAAAACTGAAATCTCCTCTCGTGTGGAAGAGCAACGCCGAGATGTCCTCACAGCAGGATGCGTGGACCCTCGAAGACCCCACGAAGGCATCTACAGATGACAATCTACTCGTGATTCAACGCGGGTCCACACTTGGCTCTAAGCTGCTTGTCGCCGGTAAACCGACTCCATTCTTGATGGGAGTCGAGGCCTTGAGGTACTCCGTGTTCTTACCCGACGACGGCGTCGAACTGGAAGACTATCAAGACGGATGTTGGGCACTCAGTCAAAAAGAGTTCCGTTGAGTTGTGTTCCTGTGCTACACGGCGAACCAATTATGGTCACATCAAACGTCACGAGTAGATTTTCTGTTGGGGTCATCTTAGCCCACCTTCTCCGGGTCTCGGACTCAGTTTGCTAGACGATTCGTTTCGCATCTGCCACCGCATCCACAATCGCTGCGACGTAGGCGGGGGAATTTCTCGGGACGGTTGCCAACTTTCTCGCGGCAAGGATTGAAGCACAGACGGCGATGATTGCCGATTTCCTCGGTTCGTCCACGGAGTTACGATATAATCTTCGCTTTTTCTTTGCCATCGTGTCATTTCGTGATAAGCTCACGCGAGAAAGGAATTCTATGCGGCCCAAGCTCAATCTCAAGCCAATCGCCCGCTCTCGAACAGGCGTCGAGTATGGAACAGGCCCGGTCATGCTGTATGAAGTCGAAGGTCTCGCGGACGGTCAGAAGATTTCAATTCGAAACGTCCGTCCCACCACTCAAGAACCCGTCTGGCAAATTGGCGCTCACATAAAGGGACGTGAGACCAGATGGACGGGCACCTTTGAGTCGGCTGACGAAGCACTCGCCCAACTGCAAGAGCAACTCGACTCGGCGGATGAAGAGATTGCCGGAGTGGCTCAATGACGACTGTCGAAGTTTTGAAGATTGAGGAAGCTGGACCAGATTATGTCCGATTGCGAGACGGCGCTAGGGACGTTCGAATCAACTTTGCGGACGACGAGACGTTCTCGAAGGAAGACAGCGCCGGGTTTTTCCGTGGGTTGCAGGGCAAGCCTGCGGCTATTCCCGTGGATGGCCCGTTTTTCATTGCTGTGGATTTTTGGCAGGACATTTTTGACGGTAGCCTCAAGGTCGTACCGTTTAACTTTGCGGTTGCGTCCGTCGAGCGGTCTTGATTTTCTCTCAGTCAGCACGACAAATTCGGATGAGCTACCCGCCTACTGCCGTACTGCTCAAGAACTTCTCGATGTCCCGCTCCCGGAACATTCATCGCTTGCCTTGTTGTCCAAGTGGGGCTGTTTCGTCCGACAACTGGGGACCGGGCAATATGCATTCGGCTTCTTGTTTTTGCTCATCACGTCAACGCTTCGCCGGCCGCACCGGATTCGCCATCACTTCACGACCACGGTGCTGCGTGTCCAAAGGTCTTCATATATTGTCCGCACTGTCGGGAGAAGTGCAGCGCCAATCTCGACCATATATGTCGGCTTTTTCTTAGCGCCATCCTTTATTGACTGCCCCACCATCCAGCCACGTCCGTCAACGAAGATATGCCGGTCGTGAACGTCCTTGCTGCTTCTCAGTTCAAACTGTCCCCGGTGGGCGTATTTTGTGGCAACAATCTTCAAATTGCCCCTGACTTCATCTGTGAGAATCCTGACGGAAACGGGCGTACCGATAGTCTCCACATAAAGTTCAAAGAAATCAGTGTTGAGATAGTTGTCCACAATGAAGACATTGCTCGATGCCGACGAAAGTATTCCTTTCAGGTCTTTGTAGAATGCAAACTCGTCACCAGCTTCGTACGCGCCCTTCAGTTCCGCTTCAGGCAGCCCCATCTCTAGCTCTTTAATCGAACCGAGGATTGCCGTCTCTTGTCTCTCAGTCACACGCTGATACTCTTCCTGCTCATTTTTTAACGTCGCCCCATAGTGTGCGAAGTTAAAATCGGTGAGGTTGTGGCTCTGCTGGCCAAACCCATGAATGAAGACTGCCCAAGTGACCTGGCTCCAAACGTCATATTGCTTTAAGACTTCCTGTTTCTTGTGTTGTCTCAACTCTTTCAGTTCAGCGAGTTGTTGCCTCAGCATTTGCAGCGTTCGTTCAGGTGTCCAATCCGGACCTTTTGGTTCTGAGGCACGTGCCATCCGGCAATTATCCCACTGGAAAGTCGTATTAGCGAGAATGAAGGACTTTCAACGCTGTTCAAGATACGGATGTATTTCCGCACAGCGAATTGCCAAAATCGTCCGCCTCCATGCGCCGCTTGCCACGGAGTACACACCGTTTGTAAGTCACGCTTCCCTCCTAAATGTCGTCCACTCCAGCGTATTCAGTCTCGTTGGTGGCTACGGCGGCAATCACTTTGCGCTTGGGACCGTGCTGACGGTACGCTTCCAAGATTCCCTTCGGGTCGTAAAATGTGCAATCCCCCGTTTCAATGAAAGGCACGTTGAAAGGCTTGCGTTCGGGAATCTCAAGGTTACCCCACCACCAGTGAGCACGGTTCTGTTCACGTTGCTCATCGGTAAGTGCGGCGTTCATTCTCTTGATTGCGATTTGGTCCTCAAGGCTGGAAGCCTCGCTGTACTTCAAGTCGCCAGAGGCGGAAATGATGGGTGTCCAGATTCGGGAGGCGTTCCAGTTCGGATGGTTGCGAGCGATGGTCGCCCACGATTGGAGTGGGTAGGGACAGCCTGCGGCACGCTCCCCGTTGAGGGTATCTATCGTTTGGGTCAAGGGTGCCATGGCTTCAAACCAAAGGTCAGGCGCACCCGCAGCACGGAACTGTGACTCTACTTCTGGTTTGAAGGCAGCGACACGAGGGGGTCGGACGACGGAACCCTTAGCCGCCTTTTTCTTGTCGGCAGGGATGGGGTTGCCCTGCCGCTCCCGGGGTTGACTTTGGTTTTCCTTTCCTTCCTTGGAGCGAAGCGAAGCAGGGTTTTCTCTTGGGGTTGACGTTTCTTCTGCTTTAAGAGGTTCTGCTTTTATAGGCTGAGGAAGGAAAGGTTCTGACTTCAAAGGCTCCAGTGCATCCCGCTGCACTTTGAAACCATCTCGTTTGCGTTTTGAATAAACCCGTTTTGCACTTTGAATCGGAGATGATTGCACTTTGAACAGTCCAGCCTTGCCTCCACGACCGAAGAAATTCTCATCGTTGGCACCTGCTTTTTGCAGTTCCTCAATTGTGCAGTACACGGTCGTGATGGACGACTGGCGTCCGCCACGCTGCCCACCGATACCACGAGGCTTCTTCGTGATGCGACCCAAACCTTTTAGGACCGTATCGGCGTAGCAGACCGCGCGGTGGGAATATCCCGTCTCGCGCATCACGGTTGGCAAACTGATGGTCACACTCCCACCCATGAAGTCAGTGTGGCTGCAATAACATTTGAAGACCGCAATCGTCTTCTTGTCGGGCAGGCTCTCGGCTGCGTAGCCGCCAGCAAGGTGGAATGGGTTGTACGGCTTGCGCTCTTTCTCATTTCTTTGCATTGAAATCTCCGAATGCTTCGATTTTGACCACTCCGAACCGCTGGCACCGCTTCCAGAGAAGTGGTCGGCGGCAGGTGATTCGGAAAGAGACCTACCGCCTAAAGTCGTGGGAGCTACCCCGACCCTCGTCACCAATGATTCTGGTATTCCATTTTCAGAACTTGGGAAGCGTGATGAGGGCTACGCCATCAGTCAGGAAGAACAAATTCTCTCAGTGTAAAATTAACGCTCCAGCCGGGTCCGCGAAGGTTATACATATAGAAGACCTTGCCCATGAGATGCTTTCGGCGTTCGGCAATAGCCCTTCTGCGTTGCTTCTCTTCCGGCGTCTTTCCTTCCCACGACGGCTTGTAACCGGAGGAGTCAAATCTTGGGTCGCCACATTCCGCGAAGTAGGAATAGTCATCGGACTTCTTAACGTAGACCAGCTTGGGTTCGACCTTTTCCCGTACCGGGGCGTTCGTCAGACCCTTGCGGTTTTTGCTCGCACCGACAGTGCGACCGACATATTCCCAGTTGTCGCCCTTGTAAATACTTCCCTTTCGCGTTTCAGTCTCGCCGACGAATGTTTCGAATCCGCAAGGAATCGCTGCGTAAAGGTAAAACCACACGAAAGGCACGACCCTTCGCCACAGCGCAAGAACTTGGGTCGCTATGCTTTCCTCGGGAACATCTTTCCCGTTCTTCGTAATCATCCGTTTGTCGCTGCGATACTCCATCCGAAAGACGGAGTTGTTGATGATGCCAGTCATGAACTTTTTTCGGTTCTCCTCTGTGATTTTGAAAGAGTTGTCGCGGGACGCTACCCTATACACGGCACTGCCGCCGCTGATGATTCCCGCGATTTTCTCTTTGTACCAGACGACGAAATGAGCCTGCTGCCCGATAGCGCCTTTATTGGGGACGTAATGTTGGTCACGGATGGACTTATAACGAGGGTCCGCGCGTGAACAGAACTCCAGAACCAAATCGGGGAATATGGGATTCTCTGGATTTAACGGGAAGTTCGTTTTCTGAGGCTCGAAGGGAATTACGCTCTCCACGCAGTGCGTGTGGTCTTCGTCGTGTACGCTGCCACTCGGCTGTGACAATGCGAAGATGCCGTCGCGTGGCAGAGCGTCCATGGGGCTGGACGGCTCGCCGTACGTAGGCAGGTTCGCTCGCGTCTTCTTTCGCCTCGGCGGTTCCGACACTGGCGGCTCAGGGTCGGTGTCTGGCTTTGACCCCGACTTAACCATTAAGTTGGCTTCCACCTCGGGTTTCTTTGTGTGCTCATCGAATGCGAGTTCGTCACGCAGCTTGGCGATAACGTCCTCCACAATCAGGCGCTTCTGCATCAGGGAAAACCCCTTGAGGCACGATAGGGTCCAAGAAAGAATGCGGCGGGAGGTATCTTCCTGGGACCATGTGTCGGACCCATCAATGGGTGACGAGGCGATTGCGAAAGAAGGCTTGGACATCGGTTGCTTCGGTTTGGGCAGCGTCGCCCGAGTTCTTGCCTTGCGCTGCTTGCTACCGTCGTGGATGCTCGCCGGATTCTCGCCCTTCGGGAGAAGGGAACGGATATAAGACGCCGAGAAGTGCAACACGCCCTCGATATAATCCTCGAAGCCGTGAACACCGCAGATGAGTTTGCTCTTGTCCTTTCTTATGTCCCAAAAATCCTGACGGATTTGAACGAGTTCCTCAATGTGGTCGGTGATGAACGTGCGGACTGCGCCGACCGCTTTGTTGGCGAACGCCTGCGCTCGTGTTTCACGGTCGGCGTGGGAACCGCCTATTTTCAGCGGTTCGGGTTTCATGATTGCGGTGCTCATGCCGTCTCCCCCTTCGCAATGAACTTCTCAATGCGCTCGGGGTCGAACCGCAGGGTGTAGCCAAGTTTGATAGCTGGAAGTCTGCCGGACTCTGCCCACTTGTAGGCTGTGTGGACGCTGATACTGAGCATTTCCGAAACTTGCTTGACGGTGAGTAGGTTTTTCCGTGCCATCCCGTGCCTCTCGCTTGGTCGGTGCTTCCGCAAATGGGGCGGTTAGCTTCCGACTGGATTACGCGAAAGGCAGGTTCTTGTGGGTCTGCCGCCTCAGAGTCTCTTTTACTAGCGGGATTCGGGTTTGCGTTCCGTCCCCTGCTCTGACTGAGGCACATCGGGCACCCGTGCTGCTTCGATGTTGAAACAAGTATAGGATACTTCCCGAAAATTGTCTAAAGCGCTGGAACCGCTCAGAATGAGCGGTTCCCCGAGTAGGACTGACTCTATGTTCGACCTCTAGAACGACGCTGCGTTGACTTGCTCCCGCAACTTGGGGTCGTTCCGCTTAACGGCTCGCAGATAACCCTGCGTCGTTTCAATGTCCGCATGTCCGAGAAACTGTTGCACCGTGTAAATGTCTACGCCTTTCCGTACAAGGCGGGTCGCATAAAGCGCACGAAATGCGTGCATGGGCTTCGAGGGAACTTTGACCTTAGCTCGCTTGGCAATCCGCTTGATGATGCGGTCCAAGTGGGTGTTCGGCTTCCCTTTCTGTGTTGGGAAAAGCAACGTACCATCCAGCGTTTTAGTATGCTTCTTAATTGCTTCGATGAGCGAATCGCTCACAGGCACGATGCGCTGTTCGTGGTCTTTTGTTGTGAACTTCCATTTAGCTTTCGAGTGGGTCTGAGTTGTGCGTTCTGCGAGGTCAACGTCGTCAATCTCGGCGTGCGAGATTTCGCCGTGACGGAAGCCATTTCCCGATGCGAATAGAATCAGCGTGCGCTCTTCGTGAGACTCGCAAGCGTCAAGCATCTTGCGAACATCGTCTTCGGAGTAAATCTCAGCTTCGGTTTCTTCGTATTTTGGCCAATCATTTTTCCCTACCATCCCCGCCTTGCCGTAGCGCTTGAGGAACGTATAGACGTAGGAGAAACGGTTGAAAACTGTACGTTCTCCGTTCCCGTTTTTTTTGAGGTCGGCAGCAAACGCCATGATGCAGGTTCGTCCCACTTCATCCACGTAGGTTTTGGGGCATCCCTTGGTAAACAGGTCAAGGGCGTGAGCGTAGTTGAGGTACGTGCGGTATGACTTGTGTTCTTTCGTCTCCGCCTTGTACTCGGAGATGGCGTCAGCCAGCTTGATGCGCAGGGGTGGCGTCTCGATAAGTGATGACTTGACGGCCACGCCGAGCGCCTTCGCTTGCAGCGTCGCTTCGATTCTGCGTGCCACCGTCATCGCTTCCGCTGCATCGTCACCTACGGACTTCCAGCGGCGATAGCCGCCCTCGGTAAAGCGCAGGTGGTAGCTTCCTTGGACTTTTCGCTCGACGCCGCCGACCAGTGCCACACCCGGCTTGATGCGTCCATTGCCATTAACTACCGCTGGCAGGTAGGGGTATCTGCCACCCACCTTTGCCCGAATCATTACTCTGACTCTGTTCATGCTCGTTTCTCCTGAGATAAAATACTCAGCGGTCAGGAAAAAAAAGCGGCCTATTTTCCGCAAACGGTAGCAGGCGTGGTAGCAAAACCCGCTTCCGCTATGGATTCCTCAGTTTTATTGGGAAAATTGCAGGTTTTCTAAATCTGGCGGAGAGGGGGGGACTTAAACCCCAGCTTTCGCGAAAGGCCCGTTTTACAAGAGAAATTGCCGTCATCTCCTTTAGTACCGCGAACTTTCAAATCGCGCGGGTGAAGTGCTGCGAAGTCCCGTGAAGTGCCAAGAAGCCTAAAAAGTGCTGAAAAACAGTAGCCCGCAGTAGCCCGAACGGCGCCAAAGTACGCCGGGTGGCTCCGACCGGTTCCCGCCTATTACCGAGACATAAATTCATGAGAGCCACCCGAGTCGACGGCGGTTTGGAAAACCGCCGCCATTGGGCTCAACCGGCCAGCGGGCAGTTTGCTGGCAATCGCCGTCGGTTCAAGGGCGAGAAGCGAGCGCATCCAGCACGGCTTGCGGCCGGATTGGCAGATGACGCACGCGCGCACCCGTCCCGGCAAAGATTGCGTTTGCAATCGCGGGCGCGACCGGCGTCGTCGCCGGCTCGCCAAGCCCGACCGGTGTCTCCGTGCTCGGAAGAAATTCAACTTCGATTTCCGGTACGTCTCCCATGCGCAGCACCCTGTAGCTGTTGAGATTCGTATCTTTCGGCTGCCCTTTGACGAATTCCGTTCCTTCATGGAGGGCCAAACTCAATCCCCACAACGCGGCACCTTCCACTTGGGCTTCGGCACTGTCAGGATGAATGACCGTTCCACAGTCGATGACAAGGGTCAGCTTCTCCACCGTGACGTAACCGTTCGTCCGGTTGACGCGCACGCGCGCGGCACAGGCGACCCATGTCGGCATCCCGCGTTCCTGCCCGAAGGTCGAGGCTATTCCGAGACCGGCGTCCATCGGCATGGTGCTACCCCACCCTGCCTTTTGCGCGCAGCGGGAGAGCACTGCCGCTTGCCGGTGCGCGCCGCCCACTGAATTAGGCGCCGAGCCGGCGTTACGGCCGGTGCCATCGAGTAAGCCCAGCCGAAACTTAACCGGATCGACACCTACGTCGTGAGCCGCCTCATCCATAAAGCTCTCGACAGCCCAGTTGGTCCAACCCGCGCTGACGGATCGCAGAAAACCGGGCCGAAAGGTGCGATCAGCCAAATCATTTTGCAGCGCGCGAACACGCTGCGCGCCCACCGTGTACCAATGGTCGGCGCCCTGAATTGAGAATGGGTCGTACAAATTGCCCTTGGCGTTCTTGGATAGTAAAGCAGGAGCGATGGTTGCCGTGGGCCAACCGGCTGCCGCATGGTGATCCATAGCCGCAATGCGGTTGTCGTCTCCCCACGCCAAACGCACGACCTGGGTGGTGGCGGATCGCGGGCAGTCGAAGCGCATGTCGTCGGCTCGCGTGCAGACCATCTTGACCGGCCTTCCGACCGCCTTGGCGGCAAGGGCGGCCGCGACGGCATAATCACAGTCAAGGCGGCGACCGAATGCTCCACCAAGTAAATAGCTGCGCATCACGATTTTGTCCTGGCTGCGGCCTAGCGCTTTGGCCAGCAGTGGCAGAGCCGCCGATTGCCATTGATTCCCCGTGTGGATTTCAAAGACGCCGTTCTGTTCGAAAGCAAGCGCGTTAATTGGCTCCAGAGCAAAATGCATGGCGGTGGCGGTCGTGTACGTCCGCTCGATGTTCCGCTTTGCCGATGCAAACGCCGCGTCGACGCCCGGATCGTCGACCAGCAAAGCGCCTCCCTTCGGATCCGCGATGAGTTCGGTGGCGCGTTGCTGGAGATCTCGCTCAGAGACATTTGCCGACGAGCCTGACTGCCATTTCACCTTCACGAGGTCGGCTGCTCGATTGGCAGTGGTGAAGGTGTCAGCGTAGACCATCACCCAACCAGGAGCTGTACCCGATGGATCATCAAGAGCTAGGCTTTTGATATAACCGGGCATGCGTCTGGCTGCCGAATCGTCAATCGAGATCACCTTGGAGTCGTAACGGGTCGGTGGAACCTTCGGACGGGTGTAGATCATTCCGTCGACTGCTGCATCGATTCCGTAACGGCCGCTGCCGTTCACCTTAGATGGAACATCGAGGGCTTGCCCAGCTTTGCCGATGAAACGCCGTTCCGCGGGCGTTTTGATCGGAATCTTCTCTAGCTCCTCGTTCGTGTACCGACGCCGAAGGTCCCCGCGTGCAACGATGTCGCCATAAGAGATTGATCTGTTTCCGGTATGAACCGCGCCGTTGCGCGCCGCGCAAATTTTGGGACTGGCGCCGAGTAGTTTTGCTCCTTCCTCAATGAGCGCGATCCGTCCCGCAGCACCCGACCGGCTTAGCACCGGGAAACTCTGCCATACCGACCAACTCCCGCCCGTCATCATCAATCCCCACTTGGGATCGCTATCAACAATATCGATTTTCACCTTGCTCCAGTCGGCTTCCAACTCATCCGCTACAATGCGGGCGAGGGCTGTGCCGACGTGCTGGCCCATTTCCGCGCGGATAATGTTGACAGTGACCAGGCCGTTTGTATCGATGCCATACCAAATCGTCGGTTCAAACAATTCGTTTGGGCTGAGCGGTGCTTTGGCCTCTTTCGCCAAAAACTCTGCGGTGGCGCAGCCGGACCGCGCATACCCCAGCATGACGCCTGCGCCGATCATCGTGATCAGGAAGCCACGGCGCGATGGGTCGTAAGGTGCCCTGAATCCATGAGGAGACAAGCCGCTATTCATGGGCTCCTCCTCGCATCTGCGCCGCTGCCAGTTTAATTGCCTTGCGGATTCGAACGTAGGTCATGCAGCGGCAAACACTGCCCGCCATCACCGCGTCAATGTCGCGGTCACTGGGATTGGGAAAATCTTTCAGCAGCGTGGCTGCCTGCATGATCTGTCCCGGCTGGCAATAGCCGCACTGGGGAACCTGCAGCTGGAGCCACGCAGTTTGCAGCGGATGCTTGCCCTGCGGATCAAGGCCTTCGATCGTGGTGACCTTTGCCCCGGCGACCGCCACAATCGGGGTAATGCAGGATCGCGTTGCGCGTCCTTCCACATGCACCGTGCAAGCACCACAAAAACCGATCCCACAACCGAATTTCGTTCCTGTGAGACCAAGCTCGTCGCGGATTACCCAGAGCAACGGCGTGTCGTCCGGACTATGCGCCGAAACGGTGCGGCCGTTGAGATCGAATGTAGTCATGAGCGTCTGACTCCTCTCGCTTGCTGTCAGTGGTATGCCGGCCCCGCCCGTCGGACGGCAGCCACCTTTTTCTCCAGATCGTTCCAAGGCGGCAATTTCGTGCGTGTGCGACGCAGATAGGCCGCAAGGCGGGCGATCTCGGCGTCGGTCAGTGACGAGCCGTACGCGGGCATCACCAGTCCCGCCACACCCTCCGTGTTGTTGTCGGTCTCCGTGGTGCTGACACCGTCCAGCACCACCTGAATGAAATTAGTGGGTTCATCTAGTGCGAGCGAGCTGTTAAGCGCCAGTTCCGGACGAGCAGCAAGCGGAGTTGGCGCACGATTGTAGTGACACGATATACAGGCGGAGGCGTATATGTCAGCGTCGGGATCGTTCGCTTGACCACTGCCAAGATAGGAACTCGCGAGCGCCTCTTGCGTTTTCGCATCGAGATCGTCTGCACGAGCGCTGGCGTGGTCCATCTCACTGAAGTAGAGAGCGATGGCGCGAATATCGGAGTCCGGCACGACCGGAAGCGCGAGAGCACCGCGAATCACCAGAGCCATGGTGCTACCCGTAGCCCCGTGCAGCGGTGTGACACCCTTGCGCAGGTACGTGAACAACTCTTCTTGCGTCCATGGAATGGGCGACGGGTTGGTGTCGGTGAGCGCGGGCGCGATCCAGCCCTCGACTAACGAGCCTGCATAGGCGTGTCTGCTCTCCTCGGCGCCGAGGACGTTGCGCGGAGTATGACAGCCTGCACAATCGCTGAGCGCGTTAGCCAGATAGGCTCCGCGATTCCATTCGGCGCTCTTGGAGGAAACGGGTTGGAACCTCCCGGTCCTGAAAAACAAAATCTTCCACCCCTCATAAAGGGGGCGTATTTTGAGCGGCCACGGAATCGTGTTGGCTGGCGTGGTGCTGCTCACCGGCGGCCGCGTCATCAGATACGCATACAGCGCGTTGATGTCATCATCCGATAATTTTGTAAACGCGTAGTAGGGGAACGCGGGCGAAAGATGGGAACCATCGCGTGCAACGCCCTCTCGCATGGCACGGGTGAAAGCTTCGAGTGACCAAGCCCCTGTGCCGGTTTGCGGGTCGGGACTAATATTGTCGCCATAAATGATTCCAAACGGGGTGTGTAGCGCGTATCCACCACCAAACGGCTGTCCGCCTGGCTGCGTGTGACACGCCGCGCAATGTCCAGCCGCAGAGAGAGCCTCTCCCTTCGCGACCAAATCGGCAGGAAAGCTTCCTGGGTCCGGGCGAGTAATGGGAGCTATTGAGGGGCGCCATGCCAAGGCGAAGAAACCCAGTCCCGCGAAGAACACGGCAAGGAGAACCCCGATCAAGACGCGGCGAGTCTTCGGACTCTTCTTGGTGCCGGAAGTTCTTTCGGAACTCGATTTCATTTCATTTCACCGTTTCGGTTATCTTCTTGGAATCGGCGTGAAGTGACCTCGTCTTGGTTTTCCTTCGTCTCAGCATTTCAAGCGATTAGCCCGCCCGGCGCGTACGTTCTAGTGTGGGCTCTCCTGCACTCGTAACGTCTTCCTTTTCCAGACTTCCGGGACCGTTTGTGACGCCATGCTCGCGCGACAGGTCGTGGGTTAGGTCATGAACGCTGGTCATTGAATTCGCTCCTGTTTTTCGGGGGTTATGACGGATTCAGATCGACTTCACCTCGACGCACACTGATTTCACGACTTTGGAACCGGGATTTGTGCTCCAGCAGCGGATTGGGGGCCCCGCGGTCCGTAATCGAGATTCGCAGATGCGTGCCCACCTCGGATTAAGCCAAGTGGTGCATCGTCCGGTTTCGTCAACAACTCTACGAAGATGAAGGAATCATCAACTGCCCTGAGAACTTCGGACAACTCCTTAGATGTGGCAACGACATGTGACGCCACTTCGCGGCGGCTAAACACTCGTGGAAGGTCCGCGTAGTGCCAGTTTGCGACATCATTGTACTTGGCATGCAAACCCAGGATGGTGCGTTCGATCGTGTAGCCGCCATTGTTAATCAGGAAGATTAGCGGCTTCAGGTCGTGACGCAAAATCGTAGAAAGTTCTTGTGCTGTCAGTTGAAACGAGCCATCACCTATCAGCAGAATATGCCGTCGCTCCGGTGCGGCCTTCAATGTACCGAGAAGAGCTC
>Ga0210409_10001889_pt1 | contig 26221 bp, 21 predicted proteins | sample IncBWH17MmetaG_FD_161649 | JGI IMG/M metagenome (GOLD analysis project Ga0210409, IMG submission 161649) | Forest soil microbial communities from Barre Woods Harvard Forest LTER site, Petersham, Massachusetts, United States - Inc-BW-H-17-M | ecosystem: Environmental > Terrestrial > Soil >...
ATCTCCATTGGTTCCGCGTAGAAGCCTGTGGCGAGCGTAGCCCTGGCGTTAGAAACGAAGATGTCCAGGCCGCCGAATTGGGACTTGATGGTCTCGAACATGCGCTGGATGTCCGCAACCTTGCCGACATCCGCCTTGATCACCAGAGGCGCCGCACCGCGCTCTTTGAGCAGGCGAGCGGCGTCTTCGGCGGCCGCGTCGTTCTCCTTGTAGTTGATTCCAATTCTTTTGACCCCCTGCTCAGCGAGCTTCAGCGCGATTCCGCGGCCGATACCACGTGATGCCCCTGTGATCAGAGCGGTCTGCTGCGTGAGCGTGATTGGCATGACACCCTCCCGTTCGCGTGTAAGGAATCGATAGGATCCATCTCGCGTACTACACTCTGCACATGTCCATGCGAACACTTGAACGCGAGCGGCAGCCGGAGATGTGGTGATAACGACGGACCTCCCGACCTCTGCTAGCCAACAGTTCACGTTCACGATAGACCTGCACTTCAACGCCAGTTTCACCATCATCACGGAGCTTCGCAGGCGAGCTGCCGGCCGAGCTTCCGGATGGCCCAGAGGGGTTCACCGGCCCGCGGCTGACGCGGCGCGATCTTGCGGTTGGGCGCGTAGAAGGGCTGCTCGCTCATCATCGGTCGAGCTCAAGGCTACTGCTTGAGTGCGGTGAAGTGTCCGGCCTTGCCGGCGAGCAGAAGAATTACGAACATGTGTTTCATAATCTGATCTCTCCTTTCTAAAGATTGATGGTTTGCCCGACGTGCCCGCCAACTCTATATTTGCGCAGGACCATAACGCCAGCCGGCCTGTCGTGTCAATCTCACACCCTAGCCTCTTTCCTGTGATAAGCGCGGCCGCCTTGAGCGCTCGCCCGCCGCTCGACCATTGGAACGCGGGTCAAATCACGATCCTTCCAGCGCAACAGATCGAAGACGTAGTACTGAATTCGGGATGCTTCGGCCCGGAAATTCTGTAAGAGATTGAAGTTGGGGCGGCCGCTGTCGTCGATGGCGACCACCTCGCCATCCACAACCGTTCCCTCGGGCAGATCGGCGAGTGCCTCCACGATATAGGGAAACTGTCTGTTAAGAGATTTTCTGTTCCGCGAGAACAGCGTCACACCAGTTGGCGACTTCACAGCAAGCGCTCGATATTAGTCAAGTTTGATTTCCCAAATCCACGGCGCGCCCTCCGGCAGCCTTGACACCGATAGACACTCGATCGGCTCGATAAATGACGCCTGTGTTCTGGGTAACGAAGCCAAGCGTGCCTGCATTTTTCGTTGCATCGCGTTCCTTAGGAAAACAAAGGCCGGGCAAATAAGCAAACGCTCGCACTCGCCTGGACCGCGGAATAAGATGGTTTGCAAGATGACCGTTCGCAAGATCATTCATATCGATATGGACGCATTCTATGCGTCCGTAGAACAGCGGGATGATCCGCAACTCCGAGGCAAGCCCGTAGTCGTCGCATGGCGCGGGAATCGCTCCGTAGTGTGCGCAGCTTCGTATGAAGCGCGAAAGTTCGGCGTGCGTTCCGCCATGCCCGCTGTTCGAGCCGAACGTCTGTGCCCTAACGCAATCTTCCTGCCCCCGGACTTCCCGCGCTATCGAGCGGTCTCCCGCCAGGTGCGTGAAATCTTCAAACGCCACACCGACTTGATTGAGCCGTTGTCCCTCGACGAAGCCTATCTCGACGTTTCGGAGAACAAGACTGGCTTGCCTACCGCCACACAAGTGGCACGCAGGATTCGCGAACAGATCCGTTCAGAGGTGAGCTTGACGGCATCGGCAGGCGTGGCGCCGAACAAATTCCTCGCGAAGATTGCTTCGGACTGGAAAAAACCGGATGGGCTCTTTGTCATACAACCGGAAGAAGTAGATTCATTTTTGTTGCCGCTGCCCGTGGGTCGTCTACCTGGAGTAGGCAAAGTCACGGAAGAAAGGCTGAAGCACCTTGAGGTACAAACGGTCGCCGATTTGCGGCGAATGGATGCGCCGACGCTTGAAGGCCGCTTCGGTCGCTATGGTGTTCGTCTCTACGAGTTAGCTCGGGGAATCGACAACAGTGAGGTAGTCCCTGACAGGCCAACACAATCCATATCGGCCGAGGACACCTTTGAGCAAGATGTGCCGTTGACCGAGACGGAGCCAATGATTCGCAGACTAGCGCAGCTAACATGGGCCGCATCGCGCAAGGAATCACGTATCGCGCGCACCGTCGTACTGAAACTCAAGACCAGAGAATTCAAGATTCTCACTCGCAGCTACACGCCAAGTTCTCCACCTTCTTCTTGCGAGGAGCTGACGAATATTGCTCTGTCGCTGCGGGACCGCGTGGGTGTGACCGCAGAGCAACGCTTTCGCCTAGTTGGTGTTGGGCTGAGCAACTTTCGCGATCCGGTTGATGCATCTGTTCAGCCGGCTCTTTTCGAGTAGCCGAACTTACCCCGCATGTTGTCCCGTTCGGCCCGGCTATCTGACAGACCTCGAATTTGACAAACACAAGGAAGGACGCCAAAATGTCTACGGCGAACAAAAAGCGAATTCCATCTGGTCCCCTCTACCTCGCCAAACCGTCATGCATTCGAAATCCGCCGCCCTGCGCCTCCATGTCGAGTCCGTTCTTGCCGGACGCATTACCTCTCCATTCCGTCTCCTGCAGATCGAACCTCCTTGCACTGTACCGACGGGAATACCTGCTCTGGATGAAGCTACGGGCGGACTTCCACGCGGCTGCCTGACGGAGATCTACGGGCCTCCATCTTCAGGTAAAACTTCGCTTCTGCAATCCGCCTTGGCCACGCGAACAGCGAATTCCGAAGTTTGCGCCCTGGTCGATGCGCAAGATTCTTTTGATCCTTGGTGCGCGCAATCCGCAGGCGTTTCGCTGCGTCAACTGCTCTGGATTCGTTGCAAAAATCTGGACCATGCTCTGCGTTCTGTGGACCTGCTTCTCCACGGCGGCGGATTCGGCATGGTGGCCATGGACTTGAGCGACACTCCAGCGTGTCTCGTTCGTCAGGTCCCTCTGAACGCATGGTTTAGGCTTCGGCGTACGGTCGAGAATACCTCGACGATTCTTCTGGTGCTGTCGAGGGAATCCAACGCGAAAACCTGCGCATCTCTCGTGCTGCGCTTGGAAAGGGAAACCGCTGCCTGGTCCCTGCGTGAGCGCTCAAATCCGTCGCACCCGCGTCACACGCCGGCCTGTTTGTTCGACGGATGGACAACCACCGCTGAAGTGATTCGTTCTAGTGCACGCCGCAAGAATCTCCACTTCTTCCACCAGTCTACAATTCAGGGAAAAGCCCGTACGGACCTCGTTCGTTTCGAGCTGCGTTCGAATCCTTTACGCGATGACTCGTTAAACGACACCCTATTGTTGCTTCCGCCAAGAAAAGAAAGGACGAAGGACCCTGCCTGAACTTTTCAGTTCCCCGCGGGCCATCGCGATCACTCATGCCGTTTGCGGCGATTTTCGTTCCCAATTTTACGCTGCAGGCCATCGTGCGATGCGAGCCGGAGCTTCAAGTTCAACCCATCGCTGTCATCGAAGGACCGCCGCCGACCTACCGCGTCATCGCTATAAATCGACTCGGAGAGAAGCTGGGTGTGACCAGAGGGATGACCAAGGCGAACGCAGAACAATTCCAGGAAATCAGAATCCGCCACCGGAGCGAGCCACAAGAAGAGACAGCACATAGGGCCCTCCTTGATGCGGCTTGGTCCATATCGGCGCTCGTGGAAGACGCAGCGCCCGACACCCTGCTACTGGATCTTTCCGGTCTTACGCGGCTCTTCGGCACTCAGAAAGAGATAGCGCGCCGGACTCTCGCTCGAATCTCCGAATTGGGAATGGACGTTCATGTTGCCGTATCCGCGAATGTGGAAACGGCTCGGATTCTGGCGCGCGCTTTATCCGAGCCAACCGTCGTGCCCGAAGGACAAGAAAGCCGCTTTTTCGAAACTCTGCCTGTCGGAATGCTTTCTCTCAGTCAGGAACTTGCAGACATTCTCGAACGATGGGGTGTGACCACCTGCAAGTCTCTTGCTTCACTGCCGGTCCTTTCCCTTTCGGAACGGGTGGGACAAGAGGGCGTTCGGTTGCATGCCATTGCGAGTGGAAAAGGAAACCGGCCTCTCATCCTCAGTGAACCTGCGCATCATTTTGAAGAATGGTTTGAGTTGGAAGACCCGGTTGATAATCTGGAACCTCTTTCGTTTCTTCTAGGCAGGCTTCTCCAGCAGTTGTGCACGCGCATCGCGGCACGAGTTCTTGCCATTCGCGCTGTCCACGTAAATTTTCAATTGCAACGTGCATTTGAGAGCACTGCCCAACCCGCACGCGAATTCTTCAACGCGAAGTCATCGCTCCCATTATATTCGTGCAGCCTGAAGCTGCCGATCCCCACTGTGGACCCTGCGCTTCTGCTAAAACTTCTGCGCCTCCGCCTGCAATCAAAGCCGCCAGGTGCTCCGGTGCACAAAATCCACATGGTAGCGGAGCCGGATCGCGCGCGGACGACTCAGGGCGGCCTTTTTCTTCCCGCTTCCCCTGATCCTCAAAAGCTCGAACTGACCATCGCGCGGGTCGCCGCGGTCGTTGGTGAAAGCAACGTCGGATCGCCGCAATTGCTTGATACCCACCGTCCTGACTCCTACCAAATGCAGAAATTTTCGATTGCCTCCGTTACCGCCTCCGTTCAAGAACAACAGGCAGAAACCCGGTCAGGATTTCGCTTTTTCCGGCCTCCGCTTCCCGCACTGGTCCAGTTGCAGGGAAAGTGCCCGACTCGTGTCTCATTTCAAGGCATGCAGGGCAAAGTCGTCTGCGCCTCGGGGCCTTGGAGAACTTCTGGCGACTGGTGGGAAGACAATTCTTGGCAGGAGGACGCATGGGATTTGGAGATTCACTTCCCTTCCGAATCTCCACCCCTCCAAGGCTTTTATCGCGTTTCCTACGATGTTCGCGGGGAAAAATGGTACGTGCGCGGAGCATACGACTGATGTACGTCGAACTCCACGCCCGCTCGGCTTTCAGCTTTCTAGAGGGAGCTTCGAACCCTGAGGCACTGGTTCAGGCATGTGCTGCACACCGCATGCCATCAATGGCCGTGCTCGACCGTGATGGACTCTACAGTGCACCGCAATTTTATCTGGCCGCAAAAAAAGCAGGGCTCCAGGCGCACATTGGCGCCGAAGTCAGTTGCTTGAGCGGATGGCGCTACCCAATGCTCGTCGCCTCGCAGAACGGCTATCAAAATCTTTGCCGTTTGATCACCCGAATGAAACTCCGTTCGAAAAAAGGGGAAGGTGCGATAGAGCCAAACGAGCTCACGGACTTTAGCGACGGTTTGATCTGCCTGACTGGCGGAACCGAGGGCCCATTGGCTTATGCACTTCGAACTGGCGGAACGGAGAGAGCAGGAAGGTGCCTCCAAGAACTGTGCGCCATTTTCGGCAAACAGAATGTGTATGTCGAACTGCAACGGCATTTCTCGATTGAGGAAGAACGTCGCAACCAGGCGGCGGTCGAACTCGCACGCGCCATGCAACTTCCCCTGCTTGCGACGAACGGCGTGTGCCACGTGTCTCCGCAAGACAGCGAACTCTTGGACGTATTCACGTGCATTCGCCACCACCGACAGCTTTCAAACGCCGGGCGCCTGCTCTCCTTCAATAGCGAGCGCCACTTCAAGTCGCCCGCGCAGATGACTGCTTTGTTTGCCGACCTACCCGAAGCTATTCAGAACGCCGAAGAGCTTGCGTCGCGCCTGACATTCACTCTCAGGGACCTCGGCTACCACTTCCCGATCTATCCGACACCCAACAACGAATCGCAGGCCGCGTTTCTCCGCAAGCGCACACTCGAAGGAATGGTGCACCGCTACGGCACAGACAACCAACGTGCGGCTAGGCAGATCGAACGGGAACTGACCGTCATCGAAAAACTCGACCTTGCCGGCTATTTCCTTATCGTCTGGGACATCGTTCGTTTCTGCTGCGAAAAGAACATTCTGGTACAAGGAAGGGGCTCGGCCGCCAACAGCGCGGTCTGCTACTCGCTCGGGATTACTGCAGTTGACCCCGTGGGAATGGAACTCCTCTTTGAACGGTTTCTTTCCGAAGAGCGCGGTGAATGGCCGGACATTGATCTGGACCTTCCGAGCGGCGACCAACGCGAACACGCGATCCAATACGTATACGACCGCTATGGAAAGCTCGGAGCCGCGATGACGGCAAACGTCATCACTTATCGCGGCAAATCCGCGGCTCGTGAAATTGGAAAAGTCCTTTCGTTCGACTCCGAAACGCTGGACCGCCTCGCCAGCCTCGTGAGCGCTTGGGAATACACCGATTCCAAGGACACGCTCACCCGACAGTTCCAGGATGCAGGCCTCGATCTCGGGCAGCATCGCATTCGGAGGTTTTTTGAGCTTTGCCAGAAGGTGCAGGATTTGCCACGCCATCTCGGCCAGCATTCGGGAGGAATGGTCGTTTGCCAAGGACACCTCGATTCCGTAGTTCCCCTGGAACCAGCCACCATGCCCGGGCGAGTTGTCGTGCAATGGGATAAGGAAGACTGTGCCGACATGGGCATCATCAAGGTGGATTTACTCGGACTTGGAATGATGGCCGTGCTCGAAGATTCCCTCAAACTCATTCGCCGCCACTACAAAGAAGAGATCGACCTCGGCCATCTGCCACAGGATGACCCAGCCATTTATTCTGCGCTGCAGCGCGCTGATACGATCGGTATGTTTCAAGTGGAGAGCCGTGCGCAAATGTCATGTCTCCCGAGGCTCAAACCAAAATGTTTCTACGACATCGTCGTGCAAGTGGCCATAATCCGGCCCGGTCCTATTGTGGGGAAAATGGTTCATCCCTACCTGAATCGCCGCCTGGGCCGGGAGCCTGTGGAGAGTCTCCACCCTCTCCTGGAGTCCACGCTTTCGCGGACACTTGGAGTTCCGCTCTTTCAGGAACAACTTCTTCGCATCGCCATGATCGCGGCGGGGTTTACTGGCGGAGAAGCCGAGGGACTTCGCCGCGCCTTCGGATTCAAACGGTCAGAGGCGCGGATGAAAGAGGTCGAGGTCAAACTGCGCCGGGGAATGGAGACGAAAGGAATAACTGGAACGACCCAGGACCGGATCATCCAAGCGATCACGTCCTTTGCGCTGTACGGATTTCCCGAGTCGCACGCCGCCAGTTTTGCGCTCATCGCCTACGCCAGCGCCTTTCTGAAATGTCACTACCTCGCGGTGTTCACCGCCGCCATGCTGAACAACCAACCGATGGGTTTCTACCAGCCCGCAACTTTAATAAAGGATGCACAGCGACACGGCCTCCGATTCAAACCCATCGATGTGACTTGTTCCGACTGGGACTGCACGCTCGACAATGGCCCCAAAGGATTTGGAGTGCGCATTGGATTGCGCTATGTGAAGACTTTGCGAAAGGAAATTGCGCTCGAGATCGTCGGCCAGCGCAAGGCGCTCCCTTTTGCCTCAATCGAGGACCTGAAACAACGCGTCCCCACAATCCAAAAGAACGAATTACGGGCCCTCGCGAGTGTGGGTGCCTTGAATTTCATTTCGGGCCAGGCGCGGGTTCATCGCAGAACCGCTTTGTGGCAGGTCGAAAGCGCAAACCGGCCTTCTGGGCCGCTGTTCAAAGCTCAGAAGAAATCTGGAGAGATGGAAGAGCCCTGTTTTTCGTCACCGCTCGATCCCATGAACCCCGATGAGCGCCTCACGGCCGATTTTCGCGGAACCGGGTTGACTCTGGACCATCACCCGCTGGCGCACCATCGTTCGCGTCTGAATCACCAGGGAGTTGCGCCCGCGTCAGCGTTGTCTTCCTTGCGTGACGGCACATTTGTGTCCGTGGCTGGGGCAGTCGTCGCTCGCCAGCGACCCGGAACCGCCAAGGGATTCGTCTTTCTTAGTCTCGAAGATGAAACCGGCATCGCCAACATCATTATCGCTCCGCCGCTTTTCGAAAAGGAACACACCACCATCGTGCATCGGTCTTTCCTCGTCATCTCAGGCACATTGCAGAACCAGGATGGAGTTATTTCTGTGAAAGCCGGCAGTATTGAGCCGTTCGCTATTTCGCAAGCGGAATTGCCCTCTCATAACTTTTACTGAATTGCGTTGCGCTGCCGTGGAACTGCGGTTGCAACCTGGACTTTTCTCCGCAATCATCGGGTAGTCATTGCGAGCCAAGATCCTCTATCTGTCCCGCGGTCTGTTATCGACCGCCGCGGCGCCGGGATCAACTGGCTCGGAGCCCCCTATCTCTTCATAGATATATACCCTGGGGAAAATAACCTCATACTAGCAAACTACGGGGTCATTCTTTTTTGGCTCCCTGGTGGCGTGCCCATCAAAAAATGAGGGGGACCTCGCAGAAACAACCGACGAGAATGAAGCTCGTCCTGAGGGTGAACCAAGCGTGCATTTCGGCAACACATACGGCGAGATCCTATCTACGGCAGTTCAAATGATCGCGTTACTGGCCATACCTTCTCTGACGGTTCTGGCCTACCGAAGTTGGACAAGCCGTTGGAGGAGCGAACTCCCGCACTGGCGCGGCGTCCTGGGGCTTATCTCAATTCTAATGACATCACTTGGCTTGCTAGCGTTTGTCAGCCTCTTCCTCCTAGCTGTCCTATTGCGCATCAACCTTAATGCGGACTACTACTTAGTCTTCGAAATTCTTACGCTTACCCTGGGAATCCCGTCGGCCCTTGCCCTGAAGGGCCCCTCTCGCCCCCAGGTCCTTTCTGCCGACCTCATCATGATCTTGCTCCTATGGGCTACCGTTAACGTCTGATTGGCGGGGCCCGGGCGGGTGGTAACTGTCTAACTCCAGTAATGAACGGGTGATTCGGTGCTTGACGGCGTCGGCTCCTTACCCCGAGTAGTTGGTTGCTGATGAAACGATCAGGCTGCGTGACGCATTCTTAAGCGCCGAGACAATCCAAGGCTGCAAGGGGCGGACATCTCGCGGGCCATCCCATTTCTTGTGAGCGCGTTCGCAACCTACCCAATTTTGTGCCGTAGTTTGTGACATAACCCGGATCTGCTCACCGATGCAATTGAATGCCATGCAGTGCCAATCCATCCAAAGAAGTTTGGGCTCTAATTAAATTCTGATTATGTTGGACTTTCTTCTTATTGCTACCCCTTCTCATCCGGCTTCGCTCCATCCAAGTTAACTTTCTGTTTTCGCAATGAGGAGGTCGTGGGTTCGAATCCCATCTCGTCCACCATCTTTCAAAAGGGACCTCGAGCGTGCATCGTGGGAGCAACCGCTTCGTTCCGGGAAGGAGAAGATTCGGTTTGTCTGGTTGCTACAGCGAATCGCTGTGCGCGAAACCTTAGTCGACGCTGGTTAGAACGCTGCCCCATCGCTGGTTAGAATCCCACACTGTCACGGCCAATTCCCTCCCCTATTCGACAGAACGCGCGGGAAATCGGCATGTATACATATACATAGGGATGCTTTTTGCGAGTGCTGTTAATGCGAGCGCGGCCGATTGAACCGAAGCTTGGGAAGCTTAGTTCTACCACAGAACTACGCCCGTCGCGCCTTCTTTGGGCCCTTGTGGACAAGCAAAGTTCTCGACGAACTGGCTTTTTTGTGCGAAGAACACTGAATCTCTCGGCCCCGAAGAGCGTGTCGGAGTTTGGATGCGCCGGATGCACCGGGGCCGAGAGATTAGAGTGCAGCTACCTGTGAAGCTCTTTTGTCTTACCGCCCGCGGCGGGCGTCGTCTGCGTCTTCGGCAAGGTCGTTCATGAGAGCGAAAAATGCAGGCGATTGGCCGATGAACAGTCCCATGTCCGTCAAGAACTTGACGACGCCCTTGGCGATGTCCTTTGTTTCGGTCGGACGAATGACAGAACAAGGCGGCAGCTTTCGGCTGATGAACGGGCACGGCTCCGGCATGATCAGGTTGGTCTGAAAATTCTCACCGCCGAGCGGAGCCGAATTCAGGTCCGGAAAGGTGACCGACAAACCGGTGACTGGATCGACGGCAGTCCCCTGAGGCGCGTTGCCCGCCTTATCCGCCCACGTTTGGAAGTGCATGGTCTCGGTGGGACCAATGCTGATCAGGATTCGCAAGACTTCAGGATGCGTTGCGCGTTGCGCCATCGCGGGATAGAGACTGGTGCCTCCTTGTTCGATGGTTGGAAAGTGGAAAGCTGCGGTATTCGCGATGACCTGGAGGAAGTTCGGATCGCTGGTGTCGGCGTCGGTCCTGGGAATGGCTGTGTGCTGCCCTGAGTTTAGGTCTGGGATTGCTTGCGGGAACGTGAAACTGGGATCGAGGTCGGGGTTGTGGGTGCTGCTGCGGTAGCGCGTCCACCAACTCGTATCCACGGTGAGCTGCATGAGGTTAGTGAGCCGCAGCTTTCCGCTGGACCCGGTTGCCGTACTCCCTGGGAGAGTGCGAAAAGCCTCCAGACTTACGGGATCGGCTCCCTTCGAGATGAGGTATGCGTTCAGGAAGTTCTGATGCGTGAACTCATCATCGGTGTTGTCGTGGATGTACTGCGCCATGTCCCCATCCAGCTTCAGAAGCGCCGCTGTGTAGGCTGAATTGCCACTTCCGCCTGGGACCTCGCTGGTATTCGGGACGCCCCCGAGTTCGTTATACTGCACCCAGAAGTCGGTCTCGAGGATTTCCGCCGCAGCCGCAAACCTGAGCAACGCCGCATCTCCCGGGGTTAGACGCCCGCTATGCTCCTCTGGACCCCCGTTGGCGAAGGCTGGAAGGCCTCTGCCAAGCAAGCCAGCGCCGATAGAGGCTGCACCCGCAGCGACAGCGCCGCTCTTCAAAAACGTACGTCGATTGGTATTCTTGCGATTGGTAACGGTTCCAACTGGTTGTTTCATTGATGCACCCCTCAAAGACAATTTTTGAACTGACTGCCGGTCGACGCCTCGATGCACGGTGAGTTAGTTCCTCGCGTACCGTAGACCAAAACAGGGGACCAATTGTCAGTCGGTTGTCATTCTGTCGTCACAATTTCGTCGTTGCCGAGGAGATTGCAACGTCCGAACTATCGCGAGGTGCAGTTGTCCACGAATCGAGCGCGAGATCTCTTGAGTTTATGACACAACATTTGCCAACTAGCTCCGCCGGACATCGTCCCGGGCAATCATTTGAGTGCCCGCGCCTCGGGCTATCCGCCTAAGCCATTGGTCCAAGGGTTAGCAGAGCCAAGTGCTTAAACGCGAAGCAGGGTTAGGGATGGACGGGCACTTACTTCTTTATGACCCCGCAGGCGATTCGGTTGCCGGCATTTCCGGCCGGGTCAGTTTTATAGTCGTCAGACTTTTCATGAATCACCAGAGCGGTGCCGCCTTCGTGAAATAAGAAATTTCCGCCCTCGTCGAGCGAAACCGTGGCATTCACGATCGAAAACTTCGCGGTCCCGTCACTTCCCACTTCAAAATTCAACATGTCACCGGCGTGGGGACCGTTTGGATTGTCCTTCCCGTGCTGCTTTCCCGCGGGATTGAAATGTCCACCGGCTGATTTGAAGTCAGGAACCTCGCATTTGCCAACTGCGTGGATGTGAAATGCATGCTGTCCCGGAGGGAGCTGCGCGACATTTACCTCAATCTTCACTCCGGTGGTGGTTTGTGTGAGTAGTGCTGTGCCGATCTTCTGGCCCTCCCCGTTGATAAGATCCGCATGAGCAGAAGCCGCTGAACCCTGCCCGAAGGCGAAGGTTGCGACAAACAGCGCTGGGAGCAGGGCAAAGTGACGAATTTGCATGACGAATCCTCCTCAGAGATGTAGCTGACGATAGTGTCGAATTGAATGCATGCTGCGCCGGGAAAGTTATCAGAAAAAACGTTCCGATTGTTTCCTTCCTTCGTGACCCCAGCTCGCGTGCGTCGGACCGCTGTTAAAGTAGGCCACATTCTAACGGACCAGCGCACTGCAGCTGATGACCGGGATGTCATCGCTTTGTCTGTGAAATGTAATAAGTTTGTCGATCACGTCCCTACAGACGGCGCAGCCCGTTTCGTTGTGCCGTGGTTCCTTGTTTTTGATATATATGTTTCACGTGTCCTTCCTCAATTTCACGGTTAGGAGTCGGCGGGACATCATTTTGCGAGTTCGACAGTAATGGAAAAGATTCTGATCGTCGAGGATGATCGAGCCGTTCAGAGGGCACTAAACCGACTCTTTGAGTCTGAAGGATATGGCGTTGACATTAAGGCTGACGGCAAGTCTGCGCTGGAGGCCTTTCGTGCGGAGGCTCCAGCCGCTATTGTCCTCGACCTTCGATTGCCTGTCATGTCGGGGAAAGACGTTTGTCGTGAAATCAAGCGCGAGAACCCTACGCTTCCCATCATCGTTCTCAGCGCCTTGACGGACGTTACGGATAAGGTCCTGCTATTGGAACTTGGCGCGGATGACTACGTAACGAAGCCGTTTAGTCCGAAAGAGCTGCTTGCCCGAGTGCGTGCGGCCATCCGGCGCACGCGAAAACCGACCATCTCAGAGTTGGTCTCTTTTGACGCGGTCTCCGTGGACTTCGCAAGAATGAAGGTTACCCGAGAAGACAGGCTTGTCGTACTTACTGCACAGGAATTCAAAATACTCAAGTTTTTCGTGCAAAATGCGGAACGAGTCATTTCTCGCGATGAGCTCCTCCAGGTGCTGGGATACCAGAATTATCCGTCCACCCGAACCATCGATAACCATGTCCTGAAGCTGAGGCAAAAACTGGAAAAGGATTCTGCCAATCCAGTGCATTTCCGAACGGTGCATGGCGCAGGTTATAGGTTCGTGCCCTGACAAGGAGGCTTTCCACTGCCGCCGAAAAACGGAGAGATGGAGCGTGGCCAGAATGCAACTGAGGACTAAGTTTCTCATTTCGATGCTAGTCATTTCTGCCGGTCTAGCCTGCACCACCTTGCTCTTGGTCCACCACAGCGTGCGGGCCCAGGTACGCAAGGAAATCTTCGCCGATCTGCACGGCTCCATCACCACATTCCAGAATTTTCAGCGAGATCGAGACTTGACCTTGTCCCATTCAGCCGAACTGCTGGCGGACCTCCCCATTTTGCGGGCACTGATGACTACCAAGCACGAGCCCACAATCCAGGATGCCTCGCGCAGCTTGTGGCATCTGGCAGGGAGTGACCTGTTTGTTTTGGCGGACCGATCCGGAAAGGTGGTGGCGCTGCACAGCAAGACTCCGGGCTTCGGCCGCGACAGTGCCGAAGAATTTCTCCGCAACGGAGTGGATCACTTGGAGGAATCCGGACACTGGTGGTTTGGTGCGAACCAGCTCTACGAGGTCTCCGTCGTACCAATTTATTTCGGCGAGGCGTCGGACAACCGTTTGCTCGGATTCCTGGCAGTGGGGCACGAAATTGACGATCGCGTGCTCCAAGAAGTGAGCGGCATTGCGGCCGGCCACGTAGCGTTTCGTTATGCGGACGCGATTGTAAGAAGCACGCTGCCTCCGGAACAGGAGACAGAACTATTGCGGGGGATTCATCGCTTGGTGCCCCGAAGCGCTGCGATGCCGGCTGAAATCGAATTGGGGAGGGAGCGCTTCCTGGCCACCTCGGTTGAACTTGCACCCGGCCGCGCGCCCGTGAGCCTAGTCGTGTTGAAGTCCTACGACCAAGCCACGCAGTTTCTCAATGATCTCAACCGTCTTCTGCTAGGCCTCGGGCTTGTAGCCGTGGTGGGCGGAAGCGCCCTTGTCTTTCTGATTTCGCATGCCTTCACAAGACCCTTAGGAGAGCTTGTGTCTGGCGTGCGCGCTCTGGCCGAAGGCAATTTTTCCTATCCCCTCACGGTGCGAGGACACGATGAGGTGGCTGAAGTCACCGTTGCCTTTGACGAAATGCGCCGCACCTTGCAAAAGAATCGGCAGGATTTGATCGATGCTGAGCGGCTCGCGACCATTGGGCGGATGGCGAGTTCCATCTCTCACGATCTCCGACACTCACTGGCCGCCATCTTTGCGAACGCAGAGTTTTTGAGTGAGAGCAATTTGACAGTTCGGCAACGAGAGGAACTCTACCAAGAGATTCGAATCGCCGTGGACCGGATGACGGATCTTCTCGATTCCTTGATGGAGCTCTCGTGGACCCGGGAAGCTCTGCGACCAAGTTTTTGGGATCTGCGTGATTCAATTGACAGGGCCGTGCAAGCGGTACGGGCCCATCCTGAGTTTCATCGGGTCCACATTGGCGTTTCCTGCAAAGGAAATACTGTCGGTTGGTTCGACCCCAAGAAGCTGGAACGCCTATTCTACAACCTGCTGCGGAATGCCTGTGAAGCGGTGCCGGGGGAGTCCGGACGAGTCGAAGTAGAACTGCTGAACAATTCTGAGGGTGTGGGAATCCGCGTCAGCGATAACGGTCCGGGGATTCCTGATCCCATTCGGCACCGCCTCTTCGAACCCTTTGTCAGTTACGGCAAGGAGAACGGCTCTGGGATGGGACTGGCTGTAGCTCAAAAAATTATCCAGGATCACCGCGGCGAGATGTCCGTGGAGCGGACTTCTGAGGCAGGGACCGTCTTTAGGCTGACTATCCCTCTCGCTTTACCTTCGGAAGAAGCCTCTCCCAACGCAACACAGAAGATGGTCGCACGCTAAGCGGGAGACGCGAAGCCTGCATCATTCACTTGAACCAGATTCTCTTTGAGGATATGACTACCAGCATGCTCGCTTGCTGATCCACTTCAACACATTCTTCCAGACCAGAGTTTCTCTAAGGAGGTAACTGTGGCACATGCAAATAGTCTGCTCTCCAGGTCTTGTGCATTCAGTTTTGGGGTATCGCTCCTGTTGCTCAGTGGCAATGTGGTTCGGGCACAACAGACCCCTCCAGTCGTGACACCACCGCAGACGGAGGCGCTCACAGTTTCCATACGTGAGCTGCAGGAGCAAGTGCGCGAGTTGCGTGCAGCGATCGGCGAGATACGCTCAGAAGCCGTCCGATATCATGCTGAGACCCTTGAGCTGCGTCGGGAATTGCAGACAGCGAGAGCTCAGCTCGGTGCTTCTTCCGATCCAACTCAACCGACGACACCCAGGCAATATGCCACCTCTTCCCCTGCGCCGTCTCCGGAAGACAAGGGCCTTCCGCAAGAGCATACGGGGTCTTCGTCTATCGAGGGTCGCGTGGCACGGCTCGAAGAGGAGACTCAACTCCAGACTGGCAAGATCGACGAGCAGTATCAAACCAAAGTCGAAAGTGCATCTAAGTATCGCGTCCGGCTCTCCGGCATCGTACTGTTGAATCTGTTCAGCAATCGCGGCACAGTTGACAATCAGGACGTCCCCAACATCGCTTTGGCTTCGCGCCCATTTGATGCACGAGGAAATTTTGGCGGCACGTTGCGCCAGTCGGAGATCGGTTTCGAAGTTTTCGGCCCGCGTCTAGCCGGTGCGCGCACGACGGGGGACATTCAGTTCGATCTTGGTGGCGGGTTTCCCGATACCGATAACGGAGTTACGTTTGGCCTCTTCCGCCTGCGCACGGCAACTATCCGCCTTGATTGGTCACATACGTCGGTTGTCGCCGGACAGGACAATATCTTTTTTTCGCCGCTCTCTCCGACTTCATTCGCTTCGCTCATCGTTCCGGCATTCGGGTATGCGGGCAACCTCTGGGGCTGGGTTCCTCAGGTGCGAGTGGAGCATCGCTTCGACGTTTCCAGCACTTCCAGCTTAACCTTGCAAGGCGGCATTCTGGACAATCTAACGGGAGAGCGGCCCCCCTTTCAGTCTCAGCGAGTACCCCAGGCGGGTGAGAGATCAAGCCAACCGGGATACGGAGCACGCGTGGCGTGGACCCGCTCCGCTGACGGGCAACCAATGACCATCGGAATCGGTGGCTATTACAGTCGCCAAGATTGGGGTTTCAACCGCCATGTCGACGGTTGGGCTGGGTCGGCGGATTGGGACCTTCCGCTAGGACGCTGGTTCGGTCTGAGCGGCGAGTTCTACACCGGCCAAGCGGTGGGAGGACTTGGCGGTGCCATTGGTCGCAGCGTGGTGTTCGGCGGCTTACCGACCGATCCGGCGTCACGTGTCCGCGGCCTTGATTCCGTGGGAGGATGGTCCCAATTGAAATTCAAGCCCACATCGCGATGGGAGTTCAATGGCGCATTTGGGCTCGATAACACCCGGGCCGAAGACCTCCGTGCTTTTGCATTCAGCCAGAGTAATTCTGATTCGACCCTGGCGAGAAATCGTGGCTCTTTCATAAACTTCATTTACCGTCCCTACTCTAACCTGTTGTTTTCCACGGAATACCGTCGCCTGCGGACCTCTCCAACGAACGGCAACAGTCAGACGGCAAACCAAGTCAACCTGATGATGGGGGTTTTGTTCTGATCTCGAGTCCATTAAGACAGCACGTAATGAGGGCGACTTCCAAGAAGTCCGCGCTGACTGCCTTCTTGCTATGTGCTTTGCTCATTTGTGGAGCTCAGACAGCAGCGCAGGATGTCGACGTTACGGTACTAGTGGAGTTGCGGGATGCCGGAACGAATGCCAGAGTGTCGAACGCTTCGGAAGCAGTTGTTTGGCTTTCGCACGTGCCAGGCAATCACGCTACTGCAACGAAAAACTTTGTGCACCCTACTGATCGACTCCGACTCACGCAGCACAACAAGAGCTTTGAGCCTCACCTCTTGGTGCTGCCAGTGGGATCCGAGGTAGAATTCCCCAACCGGGATCCCTTCTTTCACAACGTTTTCTCTCTTTTCGAGGGAAAGCGTTTTGACCTCGGTCTTTACGAAGCTGGTACGACGCGCAATGTAGTGTTCGACCGTCCTGGAATTTCCTATATCTTCTGCAACATCCACTCAGAAATGAGCGCGGTCGTCATTGCGTTAGAAACTCCCTATTACGGAGTGTCGAATCCCCAAGGTGAGATTCTGATTCCAAGTGTTCCTTCGGGGCGCTATGTGATGCATGTGTGGCATCAATCTTCCTTACCAGAAGTGTTAGATGGACTTACGCGGGAGATCACAGTTTCGCGAACGGAATCCTCGCTTGGGGTTATCCGATTAACCCAGACCACATTGGCAAGCACTCACAAGAACAAATACGGCCACGATTACGAACCACCGGCTCCTACCAGTCCGGCGTACAAGCGTCCCTGAATCGTTCCTTCGCGGCACCCTCAGACTGCAGTAATGTCGTCTCTAGTCTTCGCAGTGAAAAAATGACCTTTCCATGACCAATATCTGACAATTCTTGTTGTTTATATGTCTTAGAGTAAATGCGAATGCTTGGACCATAGGCATGGATTAAAATCGACCTGCAGCGCACAGTCGCCGAGAACGCGAAGCGTGCCTTTCACTCTGAAACAGAATCCGAATGATTCAAACTGACGTACTTGTAGTCGGCGGTGGACCTTGTGCCTCGCCAAAATTAAGAGCTCGTTTGAATGACCAACTTACAGCGAGGCTGTGTAACATGTTACAAGGAGCAGGTTCAGCTGTGGTGGAGTTTTGGCGAAGGACAGGCATTCGCGACGGATACAGGGATAGGTCTGAAGCGAGGACACCTCTGGCAGCGTATAGGTGCAGATCGCCTTCAATTGGGCAACGCTGGAACGGTTGATTTCCTTGAGAGGCGAGAACCGATCTCTAGGCAGGGTGCGGTTGTAGGTTAGCCAGTCGGCGATCCAAATCTACCTGAACGAAGCGAGGCCGCTCTACTAGATGTCTAGGACCTTTGCCCGCTCATTCAGAAACCCGTGCACGTTGCCATTTTTCAAGATGAACCAGACTCCATCAACTCCCTCAAGAGACTTCCTAGCTGGGTCAGGGCTGAGGATGCTCATGAAGTCGATCTTATCGCGGGTTCGAAGCGCCGCACTTTAGGTCCCCCAAGGGGGTCGGCGGGACTCCTTTTTCAGGTCATTGAGTAACCAGCCGCCTTCCACGCTTCGACACCGCCCTTTAGCACCTTGACGTTGGTAAAGCCCTGCTCTCGATATTTCGCTGCCTGACCGACAGCACTCGCTTCGCCCGGTCACGCTCAATAGAAGATGATTTCCTGTGTCTTCGGTAGCGACGCCGCCCGGGATTGCAAGCTGGCAAAGGATATGGACCCGTCCAGATTTAGCATTCGGCATTTTGCCTCGTCCTCGTAGGCGCAAACTAGCAGGGCTTGGTTTGCTTTTGTCTTTGCGTGCGCTTGTTGCGCGCTGATTCGCTGGATGTCTGCCATGTGACCTCCTTGTGTAAGAGCATACCACGCGCGGTTCAGCGAGTGGCGGTGTGCCCAATTTTGCGCACCAGCATCCTAGATGATTTTTGTATACGTCCTTGCGTTTCCCGCGCCTCTGCGCAAAGATTCCGCCGAACTGACTCGAACGCCATGAGTAATGGAAAATCTCCAACCTTGTGGATTTACGACCACGCGCCGACTCGTTGGGTAATCGTCGGTGTCTTTGTGGTGCTTGGTTTGTCGCCATCGTATTTCTGTTCTCCGACATCGTGAAGGTGCTCGCCGCGCGCCCGTGGTTGGAAGACTTGATTGTCGCGATGGCGGCAGTTGCTGTTCCAGTTCTGGCTTTCTTTGAACTGCGCCATTCTGGTGAGGCGAACAGGCTGCGTGACGAGGCCAACGAAGAACGGCGTAAGGCGAATCGGCTCACCGAACAAAATACTCAACTCTCTGCCGAACTGGACGCCGAACGGAACAGGCATCTCGCGCAGATTGCCAGCGGTATTGATCGCGTATCTCAAGAGGCAGCCGCTAGTTTGAAGATTTATCCTTGTCATTCGCCAAAACTCCGGCCGACTAGCTTCGCTGCTGTAATATTGTTACGGCGATGATTTTGGCGAGGGACGGGTAATTTCAGTCCTTCAGGGTCCAAGTCCCGTCGGATTCGAACCCAATGGAAATGCTGGGTCTCCCTTCTCAAGAAGGTGGAGGTATTGGAGATGAGCTGACGGCTAGTGAAGAAGCTCTACGATTTGGTTGGGCGAGTTGGGCGATTCACGGCCTTTTCAAAAAGCTAACTGATTGTGGCGACGCGTCTTAGCTTTAGTGGTTCCCCGTTCGCAACGAGGAGGTCGCCGGTTCGATCCCGGTCTCGTCCACCAAAACCCTTATAAACACGGGCGATTTCGCTATGAGAAAAGAAGGCCCCTTGCGGGGCCTTCGTAGTTTTCGGCTAGTTTTCGCTGGGAAGGCGTTATGAGTTTTTTTTCCCAGTACTCCATAAACCAATCCATCCATTGTTTAGGGCCATAGCCCGCCCACTCCGAGTCTTGATCATCGAACTTCATTGTAAGAACCTGAGTTCCTGGCAATAGTCGTCCGACTTCATCCCTGAGCTCCGCAGCAGACTTTTCTTGCGTGAACCGAAACAGCCAAACGTCGGCGGACCAGTGCCACCAAGCAGCGTTTTGCGAAAAGTGCTTGGTAACGAAGTCTTGCGTCAACGGAAGACAACTCGGTATCACGAGTAGTAGTTTACTCATCAGTTTTTCTCGTCATGGGGACCTGGACCCAACGGGCGGGACGGCGGCAGTTATGTTATTGATTTCACGGCCGGCCAGAGTTTTGGCGAATGACAGGGCAGCCTAGAAGAACTCCAACGCATCGTGAAACAGATTCGTGGGGTGTGGCCGGAGGTGCGCATCCTGGTGCGGGGTGACTCGGGGTTCTGCCGCGAGGAGCTAATGGCTTGGTGTGAGGTCGAAGGCGTGGACTATGTGCTGGGACTAGCGAAAAACGAGCGTCTGAAGGCGGAGATCAAAAAAGAGTTGAGGAAGGCCAAACGGCAATATCACGAGAGCGGCCGTGCCGCTCGCTTCTTTAGGGAGTTTTACTATCAGACACGGAAGAGTTGGTCGCGGCGACGACGAGTGGTGGCCAAGGCCGAGCATCTGGAAAAAGGAGAGAACCCGCGCTTCGTGGTGACCTCTTTGACTGCCGAAGAATGGGCGGCGCCAGCGTTGTATGAAGAGCTGTACTGTGCCCGCGGGGACATGGAGAATCGCATCAAGGAACAACTGATGTTGTTTGCGGATCGCACCAGCACGGCCTATCTGCGGAGTAATCAGCTGCGACTGTACTTCTCTTCGGTGGCCTACGTGCTGCTGCAGATGTTGCGGCGGCTGGGGCTGGCCGGGACCGAATTAGCTAAAGCGCAGTGCGCCACGATCCGGCTGAAGCTGCTAAAGATCGGTGCACTGATTCGCATCAGCGTGCGGAAGGTGTGGGTTTCGCTGGCGGGTGGGTATCCCTATGTCGCGCTGTTTCGACAAGTCCGCGAAAAGCTGTGTGCCGTGCCGCTAAAGTGCTGAAAAAGAACGATCCTCAGTAACTCTTTTCTCGTTGTTGTCGCGTGCGGTGAAGTGTCGCCGAAATAAAACACGGAGAGAGGATCGCGCCCACGAAGGAAGCAAAAAAGCACGTCCCTGACCATGGATTTGCGAAAACACATCACGACTCGCAGGAGTTGCGAAACTCACGCGATCTCTGTCACTTTCTGCCTAGCAGTGAGAAAAGCGGGCTAGAAGAGTATAGACAACCAATCGCTCTTGCGACTGCTGACGACTCTAGCAGGCACCGAAAGCGGTACGGGACTCGGGTGTTTGCTAGACTCGCGCGAACGTGTCGCGATGGCATCGCGGAAGCTGATCGCCGCTGTCAAGTATGGATGTTGATATTCCGATTCCCACCAGGTTACATTCTCAAATGCCTTGACGCGGCGGCTTCGTTCAAGTCGCGTTACCGGATAAGTACCCAAAAACAAACTCTTTGTGGGCATCCAAAACAGGGAATTCAGGGCGAGCAGAATCAGTCAGTTGCGACCTGAGAGGAAGTGGGGTTTCTGGGCAACCTCCACCTCCTGGTGGACTCTCGCTAGCCTTGCCCGACATCATCGAACGGGACTTCTAGCCCGTGTCGTCGGGACCCGTCCTACCCATTACTTCAGGGTTGCCCGTGATCCGGGCGCAATCCCGAAACAGACTCCTAACCGGCCGCCAACGCCGTCACTTCTATGCACCGGCTGTGTAGGCAGATGTTTCTGGTCCTTCGTGACGACGCCTCGCCTAGTTTCATGAATGCGCGTTTTTCGAGCTGGATTCTGATTGCCTATTTGCCGAAACGAACTCATTGCCGAAGGCCGACTCGTCGAACCAAATTTTCAAAGCGCGCGTCCGAGCGCAGATCATCCATTGGTCGCGGACTGCGTATCCGCGTTCCAAAGACTTGGGGAAGCGCGCGCGGCGCTCCAAGAATCATGGAAGTACCTGGTACATGGCCATCATTCCCATTTCCATGTGCTCGTCAATGTGGCAATGGAACATCCAGGTGCCGACGCGGTCGGGAACCATATCGGCGGTCACGAATTGCGCCGGCAGAATCGAGAAGATGTCCGTGTGGTGCTTGTCGATGGTGACCACGTTCCCGTGCCAGTGTGGTGTGTGATAGTTAAGCTGGCCACCCATGGTCATGACATACCAGCGCACGCGCTCGCCCTTTTTCATGGTGGGCATTGGCAAGTTGCCAAAAATGTAGCCATTAATCGAGGCTTTGAAATTGGCGGCGGCGAAGCCAACGCTTGCAAGGTTGAAATTTCCCTCGAGGTCCATCGGCACCATGTCCAGCTTATTCACGGATTTTGGGTCTTGGATGTTTGCGTCGATGTTGCTCTGGAAATAGTGCGACGTATTCTCATCGATCAGCATAAACAGCAGTGCAAATTCGCGGTCGACGTCTTTGGGGCTGCCGTCGGGCCGCGCCATCCCCCGGCGGGTAATGACCATCGGTCCGATAAGTCCGGCTTCCACGTCCCGTGGCTCCCAGTTGTGCGAGTGGTACAGCCAGACGACAGAGCTGCCGTCATCGTCGCCAGGACCGGCGCGCTCAGGAACATTCCAGACAAATGTGTGCGATCCGCCTGGTGGAACCACGCCTGACGCATCCATGCTGGTGTCCGGATAAGGTGTGCCTTCGGAGTCGCGTTCATAGGAAACGCCATGCGGATGGATGCTGTAAGGCTGGGTGGCATTGTTCCGAAAGTGCACGACGATGGTGTCGCCCACTTCCGCGCGAATGAGCGGGCCCAATAGACCAAGGTGTTCCCATTCCTTCGGGCGCTTTTTGTCGGCTGAATACGTTTCATCGGTGTATTCGCGAAACATGGCCTTGCGGTAGACCTTGCCGATACGGTCTTTCGTTTTCTCAGTCCAGATTGTCGTCTGGCCGTGAAACTGCGTGCCCGTCATCATGTCCATGCCCATGGGGGCGTAGTCCCAATTCGCTTCGACAGCCGCGAGGTAATAGGTCCGGACTTTGCCGCCCGGAAGCGTTGGCTTGATTTCCTCGGCAGTCTTCTTGGGGCGAGACTCCGGAGGAACCATTCCCGCCACGCGGTAGTAAACGCTCAGTTGGCCATAGACCTCTCCCGAATGCTCGATTACGTTGCCCGCCAAATCGAAAAGACGAATCTGGTTTCGGCCGGCGTGCTGGGGATCGTCAAAACCAAAGGGATCGACGACTAGATCCGAGATGCCTTTGTCGCCTTTTGCTTTGATGGCCGCCGCTCCATCTGCGAACGATTTTCTGACATAGGCAATGAGCGCGGGTTTGTTCTTGAATTGCGTGCTCGGGGGCTCGGCATCTTCCGCGGGCGGTTTTTGGCCGAGGGCGAGGTTGGTGAAGTAGTAGTTGGACGCGGCGACATGGATCAAGCGCTCGGCGAAGGTCTTGGTGCTGGAAGCGGCCTTGAAGTCGTACTTGTTCTCGGGAAAATCCTCCGACATGTCTATGAGCTTGCGGCCGATCTCGTTCCACTGCTTGAGGAGAGCGGCGGAGGGGCTGGCCGCCGGGTTGGGGGAAGGAGCCTTTCTCGCCGCGTCCTGAGCGAGTGTTGAAGCTGCGAACAGGACGGGAGCCAGAAATGCCAGAGCGATCCGTTTCATTGCGATGTCCTTTCGTCTATTTAGGTGAGAAAATACGACGCGCCTGTTTTCGGGGACCCCGTGAACCGAAAACGATGGCTTACGCTAGCGTGTCAAGTCCCATCAGGCAAGGACAAAATCTTCCTATTAGGGAGTCGGCTTGCTGTTGGGCCAGCCGATTATGACGCGAATCTCCGTGGGATTCTGGTACTGGGAGCGAACCATCAAGAACGTCTTGCCGTCTGGTGAGACGTCGTAGCTGGCCACGCCAGCTCCGCGGTCAAATCTGCGGTCGAAGAGTTCCACAGGCTTGGCAGCACGAAAAACCGGCTGAAGCTGGACGAGTGCGCTCATCATCTTTGAGCCGTTGCGGTAGAAGATTTCCCCACTGCCCCGGGCCCAGCGAGGTTGCTCGCCTCCCTCCATGGAAATTTGCCAGCGGCCTCCCGGTCCAGGTACCGGCTCCACATAGATCTCCGAGCGGCCAGACAGGTTCGATGCATAGGCCATCCAGCGGCCATCCGGTGAGAGCGATCCCTGCCGCTCCGTTGCCGGGGTTTGCTTGAAGGGGTGCATCTCGAAGGGACTTCTCAGATTGAGCAGCCATAGGTCCGTGCTCGTGACCGGATCATTGACCATGACGGCGGCATAGCCTCCCGCCGCAGAAGTGACATGACTGCTTACCGTGGTCTCGCGAACAAGCTGTGGCGGTGAGCTCCCATCTGACGCAACGCGATAAATGCCACGCTTTCCCGCCAGATCATAGATGTCAAAAAGCAAGTCTTTGCCGTCCGGGGTCCAAGAAGGAGCCACGTTGTTTTTCCCGTTCGCCAGGATGTGCGTCAACACTCCACGATCCCGCTCGTAGACGGCGATTTGCTGACCCTCCGTACCGCTGCGAATGGCCACGGCGATGCGTTTCCCGTCTGGCGACATGGCAGGATCAACATAATCTTGCATAGGAACATCGAGTTTCTTTTCCGAACCAGTACGATTCACCAAGTAGAGATTGCGCAAAAACATGCCAGCAGGGCCTGGAGCGTACACCAAGGTGCCGTTCGATGATGCGCTCGCTTGAGCGACGTAATTACTTTCTGCCACGCCCGTAGCTACCTGAGTCGGATCACCCATGACTGCAAGTTTCTTTGGATCGAAAGCAACAGCCCACAACATCCCACCGGAGTAGTACACAAGGTGACCTTCAGAGTAATAAGGACTTTGCGCGTTGTTAACGAGTGACCGAAGCTCGCCGGTGGCCAGATTCAGAGCATCCACTCTTCTCGTGTTCCCCAGATAATCCGTGAAGGCTATCCAGTCCCCTCCGGGCCCAGGGAACCACGCGGGCCCTTGGGGGTAGGTGGCTTTGTCGGAAGCAATGGTCACACCTCTCAAGGGGCCACCGGTAGCCGGCACGGTTGCCAGCCCTGAAGAAGGAAGAGTGACGACGATGATGTCATCGGGAGTCCAAGTTCCCCCGAAAAACGTGGGCAGCGGGCAAATCAGTACGGGATCGCCGCCGTCTGCCGGGACTCTCTTGAGTTTCCCCTGGCTGAAGAAGGCGACCCAGTCGCCGTTCGGAGAGAAAAATGGGAAAGTGGCAGATTCGGAATCCGGTATTTCCACGGGAGCGAATTGGTCCAGGCGGCGGACAAAGAGGTGGGACACGCCTTTCTCTGCGGCTACATAAGCCAAATGCTTTCCATCGGGGGAAAGTGCCAAGGCTTGCGTGGCGTCAGCAGCCAACTCCTGCGAGAGCGGAAGAGCGATAGTGAAGCGGATGGACCCAAGGGGCGTGCCCGGTGCACGGTCAGGCGACATTTTGAAAAGCAGCAGAAAGGTCATCACCACGAGGGCCAGCAGAACCGAACCGGCAATCACACCTACGTATCTGCGAGGTCGCAGTTTTGAAAGAGGGAGTTGAAATGCCGCACCGCTGGATTGCGACAGCCAATTCAATTGCAGCTTCAAGTCATGAGCGGTCTGAAAGCGGTCATCCGAGTTTTTGGCCAGGCAAGTACGAATGACGTAATCCAGCGAGGCCGGCGACGTCGGTTGAATCGCGGTCACAGGCGTAGGTTCTTTCTGGAGAATTGCGGAAGCGATAGAAAGTTGCGATTTACCGTCAAACGCGCGCCGTCCGGTCGTCATTTCATACAACACTGTTCCCAGGGCAAAAATGTCACTTCGCGCATCGGCTTCTTTTCCCTCGAGCTGCTCCGGCGACATGTACTGAATGGTGCCGACAATCATTCCAGCGGTGCTAATGGGTGCGGGGCTATCCAGCGTGGTGGTGGTCGCTGCCGAGGATGAGGGCGAGAACGTGGTGAAAGCTGTCCCAGGTTTTGCCAATCCAAAATCGAGGAGCTTCGCCCCTGTGGATGTCAACATCACATTGCCCGGCTTGAGATCGCGGTGAACGACGCCACTTCGATGCGCTTTTTCTAACGCGCTTGCGATCTCTATTCCGTACTTCAAAACTTGCTCCAGCGGCAACGGTCCCTTCTCTAGCCGCTTCGCCAAGGTTTCTCCTTCCACGCACTCCATCACCAGATAGTCGATGCCATCCTGACTACCTACATCGTGGAGCGCGCAAATGTTCGGGTGATTTAGTCCCGAGATGGTTTTCGCTTCCCGCGCAAACCGTTGTCTCGCAATGGGATCTTTCGAGATGCTCGCGGGCAAAATCTTGATGGCCACGTCGCGGGAGAGCCGTGTGTCCTTCGCGCGATACACTTCGCCCATTCCGCCTGCGCCGAGCGAGGCAACAATCTCATACGGACCGAGTCTGGTACCGGAGGTGAGAGCCATTCCTGCGGGGCATTATATCTGCAAAGGAAACGTCCTGCAGCCGACCGTATGATTCTGGACGAGTTGTCGGCTACCCGGAAGTAATCCGGTAACTTCCGGTTTGCCCGTTATCCTGGAACAATGGCTCCACCGCATGAACTTGCGGCCTTAGCCGATATTGAGGCGAAGCGGCTGCATCAATGGCCGCCTCTAGATTGTTTCCCCCTGAACCCTCCTCAATCGTTTGCTGCTGATATTCCTTGAGCACAAGCAAAAGCAGTTCCGACCAGGGCCCGCATTGTCTTTGCAATCGTTCGCCATGAGGTCCTCGGGAACACGATTCAACCAACGTGTTGGAGGGCAAACCGGGCGTACAATCTTTGCGGATTTCGAGGTCAAAAAGGAAATCCAAGTGGGTACGCCTTTGCTCCGTTTCTATGCAATTCGCCGCAGCGGCGCGGTCTTAGCTGGGGCGTTCCTCA
>Ga0210409_10001890_pt1 | contig 26218 bp, 27 predicted proteins | sample IncBWH17MmetaG_FD_161649 | JGI IMG/M metagenome (GOLD analysis project Ga0210409, IMG submission 161649) | Forest soil microbial communities from Barre Woods Harvard Forest LTER site, Petersham, Massachusetts, United States - Inc-BW-H-17-M | ecosystem: Environmental > Terrestrial > Soil >...
GGTTGGCACGCGGACTAGTTTGACAAACGCTCTTGTGTTGAGTCGCGACTAAGGAACAATCAACCCAGATCGGCTACTAAGCGGCACCCTCTTCCCCGCAATGCCCAGGAACGCCTCACGCAACGCCTTCGCGTCCTGTCCGGTCTGACGGCGATTTCCTTCTTCGCATGGGCAATTCGCGACTTTGTTCAAAGGTCGCGTTGATTTCACCAACAGGCAAACTTGGTTGGGGACAAGGACCACCTTAGGCATCGATTGGGGATCGCGTACTGGGACTTCACCGAGCGTTAGCTCCTGATTTGTCGGGTTACCGGACATTGAGAATTTAGAAGAGTTGCATGTGAGTCACGGAACGTGGTCGGGCGAGTACACGCACTTTGCGAGCTTTGGTTCCGGCAAAGTGCACCAACTAATTGTCGCCATGAAACGCGGCAATCCATTTGTCACCTTAGAAAATAAAAGGTCTAGCAGTCCTTTTACGGCGCGGTTTACCTCAGGCAGGACGATTCATCATGCACAGCCAGTAGTTCTTCCGGCAGCAACAGGGGAACTGGAAATAGCTCTCGTCGATACCTGGGGCGTTACCGTCTACCACGGGTTGTTCGATTACGATTGTTCGTCTGCTGACAGGGCAAATCTCCGAGAGAAGTCAGGGAAACATACCTAGTGGCTAAATCCCGTGGACGACTCGGAAGAAAGAGGCGACTGCCCAAGCGCAAACTTGATGTTAGGACCGAGGTGTCGAAGTTTTTCGAAGAGATCGGCTTAAATCCTGAGAGGGATTTGCGTTTCCCGGTTTTGTACCACTACACATCCACATCTGTCGCATTGAAGATTTTGGAAAGCCAGAAATTTTGGGCTACGGCCCACGACTGCACGAACGACAAAAGGGGAATTGGTATCAGCGAACGCCATCGTCTTCGACTTTGCTAAAGCGTGTCGTCAAACTGCTCATGGTTTGTCAGCAAGGGTCCTGGACGAGTTTCTCCACAACTTTGATCGGGAATCGATTGCAAGAATCAGAACCGCCTACCTGAGTTGCTTCTCAATAGCAAGAGACGACCCGAGCCAGTGGCTGCGATACGGAGGTGGCGGAAAAGGAATCTGTCTAGGTATTAAGGTTATTAACGAGCGAGAGCCTCTCAGTAGAGAGCTTTTTCTCAAGATTGTTTCAAGTGGTTTACACCGAAGATGCACTTCGGGAATGGTTTTCCGAAGCGTTAGGAAAAACGTGTTCGGCTCTCTCCAAGTATCCGCCGACTAACAAGAACGTGAAATTGGCGCTCGCATCGTTGCGTGGCCTCGCCGCTTTCGCTTCACTGACGACTAAGACTCCGGAATGGAGCAGTGAGCAGGAGGTTCGTCATGTCACGATGGACCGTTTGGAACCTGGTGTAAGACCGAACGTTCGCGTCTCCGCAGATGACAAAGAAATTCGATATCTGCCTGTATCGCTCAGGACTGAGGGAAATTGATCGCACTAGACGAAATTATTGTTGGAACAAAGCAGGACTTTGCCGAGGTTCGCAAACAATTTGAATTACTGCTGGCGTCCAAAGGCTATGTGGTTAAATTTAGGAATCGCGATTTTCTGCCGGAGTGCTACATGGCCTCGACGGCGATCCGCGAGCACAACGCAGTTGACCACTATTGTTGGACCAAAGGAGGTAGCGAAATCATATGAAGTCGACATACGCGGCCAGAAAGGCAATCTACCGGTAGAGACCGAATATGGGGAAACGCGAAACGCTCATGTGCGTCTCGAAGTATTGAGATTGCAAGACCTAATGGATAGCGGCTCCCGTGTCACTCTTGGAAGAGGAAAAGTATCGTGCAGCAAGTAAACATCGGCAAATTGTATCTGTTCGACGCCGCCGGAAAATACGTCATCCGAGTTTGGAGGCCCGACCCACAAAGCGCCGGGATGGTCAAATCGAATGTGGTTGGGGTGACTATCACCGCCAGCGAATGACCTCGTTTATCGACCATCTCTTGCCAGTTAGCAATTTAATTAGGGTTTGCCGAATAGGCCGAGGCGTAATAGCCTGTTTTTGCGTAGACACTAAGGGGCGGGAGTCCCTTAGGGGGTCGCAGTTTGATTTTGATTTTACGCCACCGGGCGTTCTGTTTTTTGTTGCTCGGGTGATACCCCAGAATATATTGGTTGCGTAACTCTGTGCCAATCTTTGTTGCGATATCCGGAAGTTCGTTTATGTTTTCCAAGAAGAAAGCACGACCTCCCGTCAACTCTGTCATCTCTGAAAGCAAGCTTGGTCCATAGAGTTCTTCTGCAGTTCTACTTCGGTAGGGTAGCGGGTCAACTATGCCGATCGCGTAGAGCTGGGTATCTGCTTCCCGGACGAGTCGCTTAATATCCGACTGCGAATACCGGCTGTGATTGTCGCCACCGTCGGAAATGATCAGCAGGGCGCGCTTGCCGAAATGAGAGCTTTTCATCTGAGCTAGCCCGAGAAAAATCGCGTCGAGCAGAGCCGTAGAGCCTCGAGCTGATACTGCCAGCAGCCGGCTCTGCAGGTCCTGAACGTTATTCGTGAATGAACTGAGCACCTCAGCGTGATCATTGAAGCCGACGAGAAAGAACTCATCGTCCGGGTTCGAAGTCTTTAGAAACTGGAGGACCGCTTGTTTGGCTTTGGCGACTTTGTTTGACATGCTTCCGCTTAAGTCGATAACGATACCCACGGAAACCGGAATGTCCTCGCACGAGAAGTTCACGATCTCTTGTTCAACGTTGTCCTCAAATACCCGAAAGTTGTCAGACTCTAAGCCTGCGACCTGCCGATTGTAAGGATCCATTACGGTAACCGTGACCAGCGCGAGATTTACATTGAGGTGAATGGCTCTGCTTGAGAATGGCGATTTGCCCGCTGCCGCAGACTGCGGATCGCTCGCACTCTGGGATTGAGCGAGTAGACCGGAAGAGAGTGCGATCAGAACGCAACTGAAGCAGAAAACTATGAGCAATGCGGATGATGCGCGCGGCGCAGTAACGCGTTTGTTCAAGGCTCCTCCTTTGGCCCCCCTGTCTACTATTTTTCGCTGGGGAGATGTTCGGGTCGTGGAAGCTTTCCCGGTGCAGAGAGACATAGACTCAGCCATTTAATGAGAAATCTGCGCGGACTACGCTCGAGCGCCTGGCCTCGGCGCTCGCGGCTCGTGCCCCGTTTTGCGAAGCAATTCACGCAATCTCTTGTGAGCCCTACACAGATAGCTCTTGGAAGCTCCTACGGAGCAGCCCAGAATTGTGGCGACCTCCCTGTGCGTGTACCCTTGAACGTCATGAAGTACAAAAGCGGCCTTACAGCACCGTGGCAGCAGAGGGACACTGGCCTGCAGATTAAGTCGATCGAACAACCCGGACAGGTCCGCGTCGGGCTTCGCGAGTTCAGGGAAGTCGACCTTGCCGGGATCTGAGGTGATCTGGTCCAGAGATGCTGAGGCTGGGATTTTCTGACGAAAGCTCATAAGGACGAGATTGGTCGTGAGTCGGTATAGCCATGAGGCAAAGGCTGCCTCGCCGCGAAAAGTGTGTATCTTTCGGAATACTTGGATGAACGTTTCCTGTGTTAGATCCTCGGCTTGGGCCGGGTCCTTCACCATTCGCAGGCAAAGCGCGTAGACGCGCCGAAGATGCAAACGATAGATGAATTCGAAGGCCGCCGGGTGTACACTTTCGGGCTTTTGGGCAGTGCCGTTTATGGATGGAGCCGTCGGCTCGTTTGCACCGGGTTCCTGCACGCGGTGGCTTGATCGCAACAGGTTCCCGGATGAATCGTTTCCGGCACAGACCAAGAACAGGTTCTGTTGCGTAGTTTTGTTCACGTGCGAGCTCCCCATTGTCATTCGTGATTCTCACTCGCTCTGTTGAACAACGCTCAATTGGGGCCTAACGCTCTGCCACAAGATTTGTGAGTCGGGCGAACTGTTGGGAAAGAACTTCAGTGATTCCCGATTCGTCGGTAGAAGTACGACATCGACCCGCCGGTTGTACGCAAGCCAAGTCGCTAGGAAATTTTTAATGCGTGTTTCGGGCGGTTGTTCTGGATTTTGCGTTTGTAGTTCGATAACTGTGCTCTTCTCGAGCTGCTTGTCGTCGCCAAACGCGGAAGCCTCGATCTTATCTTCAACTATTCCCTGTGAGACGAGGAAGTCCTTGACGCGCTGAACGCGACGCTCAGACAAACTTTGGTTGTAGTTGTTGGCGCCGCGTTTGTCCGCGTATGCCGCGAGCGTAAGCTTCGCACCGGCATCGTACTCCAGATATTTGGTGAAGCCGGCGGCGAGGGTCGTCAGAGCTTCTTGCTGACTCTTGAGCAGTCCGCTTGATGGATCGGCTTTTGTGGGGTATTCGGTCGGGAAAAAAATGCTCTTAAGAAGGACTTCCGGAATTGGTTCAATGGAGCCTGTGATACGCACCGCGGCTGTTTTGGTTTCTGTACCGCCGCACGAGTTCGTAGCCGTCAAGGTGTACTTGACCGTTTCGTCGACTGGTCCATCCGCGGTTTGCGTCGGCGTGACTGGCACGGACTTGTTTCCCGTGGTTTCGACCGAGCCAAACGGTGTCAGGGACGCAGCGTCCGAGTTAGAGCTCGACCAGGCGATAGTAGCGTTACCGGACTCTAGGGTTTTGTCGCCAATTCGCCGATAACGGACTTCAGCCGGTGACGCATTGACGGAAGACTGCACAACAGTATTGACGTCCACCGTTGCGCTTGATTTAGTTACGCCGCCAGGGCCTGTCGCCGTGAAATCGTAGGCGGTCGTCTCCTTCGGAGATACAGTTTTGTCGCCATTGACGGGAACCGGGCTCATGCCGCGAATATCGGCATCAATCGTCTCGGCCGAAGTCCATTTCAGTTGACTGGGTTGACCGCAATCGATCTTGGAAGGATTCGCGGAAATCTCGCTGCTGACCGGTGCGATCGCCACCGTGGCACTCGCGGTGCCAGCGTTAAAGCGGTGCAAAGATTTAAGCTCGTTACCGCGCGGCCAATCTTTGACTTTTTGGCTCCCGTTAGAAATATTTACGATAACTCGTTGGTTCGCGGCGACGGAAATCGTTCCTGACCACACCTCCTGCCCTCGCCTTGTGACAGTTACTTGATGATTGCCAGGCGGGACCACCAGTTCCTGGTGCCAACCGATGTCATTATTGAACTCATCGATATGGCCGACGAAATAGTTCGCCGTTTTTCCATTGAGGAGAACCGCATGATCACCAGCGTCCCCTAGGCTGAGAGGCCCTAGTTCGAGCTGGATCCGCCCAAACGGACCAGACACGTCGCTGCCCGAAGGCTCAAGGCTAACCTTCAAAATTGTCGGCTTGCCCGAATCGAGTGCGACATCCTGTTGAAAAAACTTGAAGCCGTAATTCGCTACGATCAAATTGTGGGTTCCGAGAGGAAGCTTGACGGTTCGATTGCCCGGACCAATTGCTTTACCGTCGACAAAGGTGTAGGCCTCATCGGGGGACACGAACACCTTCAATTTTTCCGTCTCTTGTGCATTCGCCAGAACGGCGAATGCTGCTACGAAGAGCACTGCACAATGGAGTTTGACAGCGGTGAGTCTCATCAGAGCTCCTTCGATCACCACATCTCGTGATGATTGCAGGTGTACGATAGCCGCCCCGTTCCGTGAGAAACACTGGCAAAAATGACAGACTTTCGAAGAGACGCTTTCAGGGCTAGTCCAAATTGCCGCCGCTAGATGACCGGTATCTGTGGCAGCGAAGTCCTAATCAAACGTTAATTTGGAGAATTTCGACGTAAGCGTTGCCCGCGATCCCGGATGCCTGCTCGGAATAAGAAACCGCCTGCCAACTCCGCAAGTTCGGTCATATTTAGGGAGTGTGAACTGTTGGCTGGTCTTGGTATGAACTTAGCCGACAGGAAACCTCGACGCCTTTTGCGGTGACTTGCGTTGTACCGAGCGAATTTCGACGCTCCAACATCAGGACGGCCAAGGCGACGCGCTAAAAAGCAGGAGATTGCCGACCGGGACGCCAGCCCGCCCTGGCGGCAATCTCCTTTCCCTGCAAGGATGGATTCAACCTAGAATCGGTACACAAAACCCGCGGTATAACGGAAGCTGTTCTGATTGTTGGTGCTGGTTAAGGGGTTGGTATATCTACTTAAAATCCAATCCAGTTCGATCGGTCGAATGGAGAAATTATGATTAATGTGAACGTCCACGCCGCCACCGAACGCCATGGTGAACGGATGTTGAGTTCCAGTAGCGCTAATGGTTCCGCCGCCCGCAATGATCGCCTTGCTCAAATTGGCGTAGCCATTTGTATTCGAACCGCCAAAAAGCAATTCACCAAAGGGCGTTATCCGGCTAAGGGGAACCTTAACGACAGGCCCGAACAGATACGTAAACATGTTGCCCTGAGAGTTGAACGTGCCGGCCGGAATTGTTCCCTTCGGCGTCGCAATGGGTGCTCCGAAAGTTGTGGTAAAGCTTGTACTGCCATAGCCCATCAACTCTCCCTTGATTCCAATGTTACGCGTGATGTTGAACGTGGCGCCCCCGCCACCGCCATTGAAGCTGCGGTTGTTTAGGTGGGGCAACGTGGGGTTAAAGCGCAGGTAAGAATACTCTCCGAACAGTTCAACCCTTTGTGTCTCTTCCTGAGCAAATGCCACTGTTCCAGACAGTAAAAGGGCAGCCAACAGAAACGTATTTCTGAATCTCATCTATCGTTCTCCTCATTCAAGAATTTGTAGCGATGCCTAAAAAAGAAATGTCACTTGATTTGTTTCCATGCCGAGAACTAATGGAAGTCGTTAACCGTCGTTGGTGGCCAAAACGCGGGCCAATTCACCTCCTGTTGCGCCGATTCCTCGCAATGGGCGCGGTCAATCTCTTTCCTGCCTTTTCCAACTGTCGGCAAATTTTGGGACCCGGGTGGAGGTGGTTTACAAGGGGGCTTGCACCCTCCTAGGGGGTTCTGCCTCGTCCCCGGGTCCTCTCTTCCCCAGCGAGTTGCAGCATAGGATTGGTAAGGAAGTTAGTGAAACTGTTAAAAGTGACAGATTGAGTCTGTAAGTCGCCATATCTTGTACTCGTCCACATGATTAGTGACACTCGGCTTTCTTTTGTTGAGGTTTCCAGCGCTCGAGGCATTCGAGCGGTGTGAGGTAGCGGAGCGCCTGGCGAGGACGCACGGTGTTGTAGATGTGTTCCCAGCGACGGAGCTGCGGAGTGAGTTGGGCGAAGTTCCAGTTGTGCAGATCACCTGATAGAACTCCTCGTGGTGAGTGCGATGAGACCGTTCGCCCTGCCCGTTGAGCTTGGGGGAACGCGGCGGGAGGACGAAGAGCGGCAAGCTTCGTTGCTGGCAAGCCAACTCGAACTCGGCAGCGAATTCGCTACCGCCATCCACCTGCAGAGCGGCGATGGGGAAGGGCATGCGATCGACCAGCGTGTCCAGGAAGTGCGCGGCGGCGAGCGAAGTGGCGCGTTCATGCACTTCCGGCACATCCCAACGAGTGACCATGTTGCGAGCCGAGAAGTGTTTCAGCACCACTCCGCGTGCCGATCGCAACCGTTTGATGTCGAGTTGCACCAGATCGCCGGGCTGTTGAATGGGCCAAAAAAGGGGCTTTCGCCGGGCCCAGGGACGACCTCGCATCTTCCGGCGACGGTGGGGTACTTTCGAGGGCTGATCCCGAAGTGACGGCAGGTGAACGCCGCATTGCGACCGTAGCAAAAATAGTAACTCATCCAGACCAACCGGAGCTGGCCAGTCCGGCTCAGCTCGAGCCCAAAGCGCGAGAGCTCTCGCGCTTTGGGTACCCTTCCCCCATGTATTCGCATGGCGACACTCTACCGAGTGTCACCAATCATTCTGAACGAGAACATATCTCAGAGAAGGAAGTCACGATCGGCGCGAGCCTGAGCGTGAAGTAACCGAATAATTGGCAGGACTTATGCGGAACTGCGGCAACTGTTTCCGGTTGGAAGAAGAGAAGTAACATCGACTGGCTATCGACCGGTCACGCCGTTTTATTTTTATGTACGGACGGACTGATTGAAGAACTGTCAGACTAGCTCAAAGATTCTTTGGACAGAGGCGGAGAAATGAATATTCGTCCTGCCAGCGCCTCTCGAATCGCCACTACCAGGTCTGTCCCAACGCGAGGCTTAACGACATAACCGAAAGCCCCCGTCGCAAGAGATGCGCGAACAAAGTCAGGATCCTCGTGAACGGTTAGGAAGACGATTCGCGCTGTGTTTCCGCATTTCTTTAGCCTTCGCGCGGCCTCGATGCCCGTGAGATGCGGCATGGAAATGTCCAGCACCAAAACATCGGGCTGCAGATCGGCGGCCGCATCCAATAACGAGTCTCCATCACCTACCATCCCGACAACATCGAAAATCGCCCCAAGAAGGTGAGCGACAACGGCGAGCATGTCTGGATGATCATCCGCCAGGAGTATACGCACTCGGGCCAATGTCTTACCTTGTGACGACTCGCGGCCTGCACCCGCCATCGAGCCGTCCCTATTTGTAGTGTGTTGTGTCTGAGGGCGTGAAAGCGACTGCGAAAACTGACAGCCTGTCGATTACGGAACAACGATGCGGTTCTTCATGGCGAATTGGATCAGTTCCGCTGTGTTCTTCAGCTTCAGGTCTTCCATAATCCTATATTTGTGAAACGCGATCGTTCGAGTGGCCACGTTCAAGATGTCCGCTGCTTCCTTCATTGACTTTCCCTCGGCCAAGAGCTGCACGACCTCTCGTTGCCGCGCCGTCAGCGAATAATGTTTCTTGCCTTCGGGATCCTTAATAAACGCGTCCTCCATACCCTTTGCGACCTGGGGAGTCACATACGACTTTCCCCTGAGGGCGGCTTGAATAGCCTTGAACAATTCAGAAACCGCTGACTTCTTGAGCAAGTATCCCGAGGCCCCAATGCGGATTGCTTCCACTGCAAGATCAGGATCCTCATTCATCGTCAAAAAAATAAGTTTGATCGCGGGGATGAGCTCTTTTATTCGTCGTCCCGCCTCAAGCCCATTTAGCAGCGGCATAGCTATATCGAGTACAACGATGTCCGGTCGAAGGGCCGGTGCGATCTCCAACAAGGCATGGCCGTCGCTGACGGAAGCTACTACCTCGCAGTGAGTTTCGAGAATTTTGCGAAACGCCTCTGTCAAAATTGTGTGGTCATCTGCCAGAATTACTCGCGGGAGCTTCCCGGTGTTAGCCATGCGGGACCTCGCGATCTTCTGCGGCAGCGATGTGCGACGCAGAGCCATTTTCTTCTGGAACTGAGCGATCAGTCAACGGGACCTGGGCGCACACCTGCGTTCCGTGAAATGGCCCTGAAACTATGGAGAGTTGCCCGCCGACAAGGCGCAGACGTTCTCTCATACTAACCAAGCCAAGTCCAGCTTTTTCCTGCACCTGCTCCGGATCAAAGCCCGAGCCGGCGTCCGAAATGCATAACCCAATCGTGTGATTCGTACGTGACAGCTCCAGAGTGGCTTCCCGAGCTGAGCTATGCCGAACGACGTTATTCAGGGCCTCCTGAGAAATACGATACAAACAGAGACTAACGTCGCTCGGCAGGGCTTTTGGTACAGCGCGATACGTAAAATGAATCCTCACACCAGACTGTTCCGAGATCTCATTACAAAGACCGTGGAGAGCTACCACCAAACCAAGATTGTGCAGCTTCGATGGGTGGAGTCGATGCGACAGATGGTGGATATCCGAGGAAATCTCATTTGCGATTCTCTCGACATCACTCAGGTGCTTCTTCGCCGCATGGGACAATTCGGACGGCTTTCCCTTCAATTGTTGCAGCCCGATCTCAAGCATGGCCATGCGCTGGCTCAAATTGTCATGCAGCTCCCGGGCTATATGTGCGCGCTCTTCCTCTTGGGCCGTGATCAGCTGGCCGCTTATTTCCAAGACAGTCGCTTCAGCCGCCCGCCGCTCTTCAATGTCGATGCAACAGCCAATATATCCGACGAAGTGGTCACTTGCATCGTAACGCGGTGCTCCAAGGTTGAGAACCCATCGATATTGACCGTCAGATCGGCGCAGTCGAAACTCTATTTCGAATTTAAGTCGTGCATTAAAATTATCCAAATAATTAACCGCAAACTTCTCGCGGTCTTTCGGGTGAACACCTTCAAGCCATCCACCTCTTTCCTCTTGCTCAACTGAGCGTCCGGTGAATTCAAGCCATTTCTTACTAAAGTAGTTGTACACCCTGTTTGGTCCGGACATCCAGATCATCACTGGAGCCGCATCAGCGACGTCCCGAAACCGCGAATCGCGGTCCTGCAGTGCCAACGCTAGCCAGATACGCTTAATCACGAACGCTGCGATCAGTACGATTGGAACGACGCATATCACAAGTGCGACAGTGAGGTACAACTCCGGCAGCATCCGGAAGGGAAGCGCTATGAGAGCGCAATGCAATCCTGACGCAGAACACAGTTTTGCGTTCCAACGCTTGAGAAATCTCGCGATCAAGTGTCCGTAATTTGCGTCCAGACGAATCGCGTATCGAGGCCGTGTGTCAAACCACAGCAAAGTCTGCGATGCGAGTAACGCAACAGTAGAAAGCGATTGAACCCAAGCACCTTGGCAAGAGTTGCCCATAAGTCTTGCTCTTTCGGGAGATCAAGGACGAACGCTCAATCCCCGCTGCTGGGATACACGACCGGATCCCAGCCAGACGAGCGACTCCTGTCGGGTTTGGCCGAATTTCTCGGTCCCCGAACTTGAGTGTCTTCCCACCTTCTCCACCGAGTGGCTAAGATAACTCCGAAAACGTCCCTCGGTACTGTCAGTTCTGACAGTTCTCGTTTTTGCGGGGTTCTCTTAGTGTCTGATGCGAGTTCAACCGAGGTGGTCGGGTTCACTTTCCTTCGTTCAGATGTTTCGACATGACCTTGGAATAATGCCGATTTCCGGAGGACCTAGTGCAAAGCTGTGTCCAGTTACGATTTTCTCCAATTCAGACCATGACACCCGGCGGTGCTCTGCTGTCTCTTCTGCTTCTTGTGCTTGCGGCTTTTAGTTGTTCATATAAGTGTGACGCGCACGAAATATCCAACGTCGCGGTAGCCAATGGCGGTCATCACCACGAGGTTCTTTCCGCCGAAAGGGCCATCGATCAGGCAAAGCTCCTCGCTGATAAGCAGGAGAGCGAATTTAACCACCATTTAGCCGGGCTCTTCATTGTTGCGGCTGGCCTCTTGATTCTCGCCCAAGAAAGGCTTGCTCGCCGATGGCCATCAGTGAAGTACGCGTGGCCGCTTTGCTTCCTCGTGGCGGGCCTTTTTGTTCTCTTCTTCAGCGATACTGAGATCTGGCCTTGGGGCCCGCAAAGCCTCTACTACGCTCTAACTCACAATCCTGAAGACGTGCAGCACAAGGCTTTTGCCCTTATCCTCATACTTGTCGCTTGGTTCGAAATTCAAACCTTGCGTGGGCAATCTAATGCTGCCTGGAATGTTTGGGCTTTTCCTGCGCTCAGCCTTTTTGGCGCAGTTCTGTTGCTTTTTCACTCCCACCAAACCGGAATGAACGGGCCGAATGCGATGGCGATTATGGAGCGCATTGAGTGGCAACACAGATGGTACGCCTCCATCGGATTTGGAATCGTGCTGACGAAGGGATTGTCGGAAACCGGGATAAAGTGGCGACCGGTATTACGCAAGACTTGGCCAGTGCTATTAGTTGTTCTCGGAACCTCGCTCACGCTCTACACCGAGTGAGCTGGAGGATCTCATGTTCAGGCTGGTTAACGGAAGGCGTCCTGCGTCGGCATTCCATTGCATGCCGCGCCGAACTGACATCTGGTTCACGCCGGTAGTGGCCGTCATGTTTGTAACGTTCCTGGCGCTAGCGCCTCTAGCATTCGAAAGGCGGTCCGGGGAAACACTATACGTACTCTCAATTTTTTTGGGCAGCTTATTCTTGGCCCTGACGTTCACGAGCGCTTTTTTTTACCTCATCGATCGATCTGCAGGTTGGCCTGACAGTGATGCCTGTTTGGGCGATATTCTGAAGTCGCTCAGGCGGGCGATGTCACACAGGGCCTATTCCTTGCCCGAGGCAGCGATTTCTTGTGAGCTTATGAACGAGGGACCGGCGTCCTTAAGGGCTCCTGATAGTGGCTATTTGCAAAAAGTCGACTACGCCCGCTTGTGTGAGGCCGCTGCTCGCAATGGCGCGGTGATCCGCTTCTTGTGCTACCCGGGCGATTTCGTACTTAGGGGATCTCCCATTGCTTCCGTTTGCCCTGCTGAACATGACGTCCTGTCCGATCAAGCTGTTGAGATTCTTCAGCATCGATTCGCGAGAGCCGTTTCTGTCGAGAGAAAACGGTCTATCAAATATGATCCTGAGTACGCAATTGTACGAATCATAGACATTGCGGCACTTTCGATGTCGCCTTCGTTTTCCGACCCAGTTACAACCCTCGCCTGCATCAATGCATTAGCCGTTTGCTTGCTCGAAATATTGCGTGCGCCGGTCAAGCGCCGCGTTCATTGCGATTTGATCGGGCAACCGAGGATATTCGAGAAGGAGACTCCTCCCGAGCGAGTCTTGTCTTCCGCGTTTGATCCTCTGCGCCCGATAGTGAAGAACTCGATCGCGCTGAGTGTCTACCTTCTTCAAGCCATTTCGGCCCTGGCGCCTTTTCTCAATACGCCCGCACAATTTCTGGAGCTAAGAGCGCAAGCCGAGATGATTCACGATGGTGCTTGCTTAGATGCCAGTTTGCGCGACCGTTCGGCAATCGACGATGCATACCTAGCTGCGCGCCGATCTTTATCATGCTCGACGCGCATTGTGGAAACTATCGCCGCGCGCCCCTGGCAACACACTGGTCTGTCCCAGACAATCTCCTGACAGCTTAGAAGACAATTCAGAGTCACGCATCCTCTTTTGACAACAAGTGCGAACCGAGGAGCTGGACACCGGAATCCCAATCATCCGATTGATCCTTTGTCTTCGGTCCTGCCACAAGTGACAGTTCCCAACGCTCTGGCAGGTTGTTAAGAGAATATTCGATCGGGCCACGATCGAAGACGCCTGCGTTGCCAACCTCGGGAAGGGGGTGGCCATGAACGACCATAGGTTTTGTTTGATTTCGGCCTATATTGCGGCCTCTGTCGCCGCCACGGAAGTCTCGAGTCACGGGCCTTCCAGCAGTCCGATCCTCTACGAGTCAGAAATGACGGCGCAAGAGGCGCCGGATACGAAAATCAGAACTCACGTGACATTGGTCAACACGCCTGTGACAGTCGTGAATGAGGAAGGCCAATTGGTTTATGACCTTGACGCCAAGGACTTTCGCCTGACGGACAATGGGGTTCGCCAGAGAATCACCCACATCGATTTAGGGAACAATCCGCTGTCGTTGGTTATCGTGATCGAAACAAGTTCGCGAATCGAGCCGCTTCTGCCCGAAATTCGCAAAACCGGGATCGTTTTCACGGACACAGTAATTGGCCACGAAGACGAGGTGGCCGTCGTGGGCTTCAACGATTCGGTAGATACCCTGCTGGACTTCACGACCAATCGCGACGAGGTTCTTGAGACCATGAATACTTTGAAGGCGGGTATGGGGCGCGCCAGGCTATTCGATGCCATGGCCATGGGAGTAGAGATGTTGAGCCGCCTGCAGCCGCAGCCTACTGCTGACTTACCTGAACGCCGGCGCGTCATGGTAATTATGTCGGAGGTCTCGGACGTTGGCAGCGAGACCCACTTTAGTGCGGTTTTGAGGCGAGCACAGCTTTCGAATGTGGTGATTTATTCCGTGGGGATCTCGAGGACGCTGGCGGAATGGAAAGCCCCCTCGAACGAGCTTACGCCTCAGCTCGTACCGGAAGGGATCTTTCCACAGCCTAACCTTCCTGGAAGCATTCAGACTCCCGAAACCAAAGCCACGCGCTATGGGTACGGAAACCTGATCAACTTGATGAAAAATATCAAAAGTCAGTTCACCCAGACTCTCCAGATTGCTGCGTCTCGAACCGGTGGGCAATACATCACTACGTTTAAAGGCAAATCCATGCAGACCGCCGTTGACGAAATCGGCGGAGAGCTACACTCCCAGTATTCATTGAGTTATGAGCCCGCGGGAACGAAAGCGACCGGATACCACGTAATCCAAGTACAGGTTGATCGCGCGAATCTGAAAGTGCGTGCCCGGCCCGGATACTACGTCGCGCCGCCGGAAAGCTAAGTCAACCTACCTGTCGAAACATACAGTTACTCAGCCAATCGCAGGGCTCTATTCTTGAACCGGGACTCAGCGCACCGACACGGTGACGCAATTTGAGTTTCGGGACCAACGATGAAGCGAGTATTGGCGCTAGTTCTTTGTTTTGGTGTAGGGGGACCAGCCGCGGCGGGCGCAAGACCAAATCCTGCGGGCCTTTCGCCTCAGGAAGTGCGTAGGATGATGGAGCTTCAAGAGCGCCTCTGCGGCATAAGAGGGCTAAACTGTGCTTATGTGATTGCGCTCTTCGCCGACCCTCGGCTCAGAATCTACTATCCTCCCGCACCCCAGCATCAGGAATCCAATCCTTCGCAAAGAGAAAAGGAGCGAAATCCATTTCTGACCACCAGGTTTGGACTGCTTACCGACCAATCTTTGGAAAGGTGTCGGGGATTCCTCCGAGTGCACGCAGCCGCTTTCGATGCTGCGTATAGAACCTATGGCGTACCGCCAAAAGTCATCTGTGGGATATTGCGGATCGAAACGAACTTTGGTATTCCCACCAGGCTCTCACCAAATCCCGTGGGCACAATTCCTGCGATCAACCGGCTGGCGACGCTATATGTTCGCCCTTTGCCTAGTGAGAAGTTATCGCAACACTTTGTCAGGTGGCAGCAGTTTGCGCTGTACCAATTGAAGGAGCTTCTCAAGGCGTCCACCAAATTCGGTTGGGACTTGTTCCAGATCCCTGGGTCTTTGACCGGCGCGATCGGTCTCGCTCAGTTCGAGCCGTCGTCGCTCAAAGTCGCCGTAGACGGGAATGGCGATGGAAAGATTGATCTTTTTGACCCTGCCGACGCCATCTTGAGCATAGCGAATTATTTGGTGACTCGCGGCTGGGACCGTGAACCCATGCACCAGCAGCGCGCCATTTACGCCTATTACGGCGGAAACTATGCCCTCGACCAGCACAAATACTACATGAGGGCCGTGCTGAAATACGCAGACGAGTTCGACGAGTACGCGAAAAGCCATATGCTGGAACGTGAGACCGCGTCGACGCCGGGAACGCTCTAGTCACCTAACCAGTCCTGTCAAATCAAGGATCGGGCTCAGGTTGCTGCTGGCAATTCGTGTGGCGCGATATTTTTCCTGAAGGCTAAACGATCACGCTAGCAGTTTGCATTTGCAAACGACTAGTTGTTTTTTCGTGAAAAGTAAAGATACAGAGCCAAGCCAACATAATATTGCTGCCGATTCGGGCTCTTGCCCGTATCGTTTTCGAATTCAAAGTAAGGGTTGAATTCAACGTGTTTGCCAACGGGGAGCAGGCAACCCACATACAAGTCAGTCGTGCTCCATTTCCTGTATTGGCTCTCATAAAATGGCTCGGCTGCGACGTAGGGAATGAAATGATGCGAACGAATCGAAAAGGTACGCTCCAACGTCAATTTATTCCGATACCGCCATGTGAAACTCCCAGCTTTCCAATCGAGATCCACGCGGTTCCGGTCCGAAATTACAACCCCAGCCAACGGTGGAAGGCGAAAAGTCACAGCCTCCAGCGCGCGATCTTCAATCGGCGTGTTTGGCGCAGTTATGGCCCGGTATCCGCTCTCCAGTATTAAGGGTCTGGCCTTCGAGTCATCTAAGTCGAAACGCGTCGCATCCTTAAGTCTTATCAGGGGTTTTAGATATAGCTGAACGCTCGGGCCAAACGTAAATTGCTGCGAGTCACCACCCTCTCGGTCATCCTTCGCCTCGAGGTAGAAACGAACTCGAGAATTGACCGTCAGATGAGTATCGATTTCGGGCAAAAACTGTGTGGTCTGTGCCTGACCAGGCACGCAAATCAGACATGACAGGAAGATCCAGCAGACCAATCTTCGAGCTTGAGTCATGCTTGCTCCATCGAGGTATAGCGTGCCAGATCACATCTGGTGTGAATAATCAGCCGCAGAGAATTCCTCTCATGTGGAGCAGATCACGCACATCGTTACCAGCCAACCTTGGCTCAAGGTCTCTACCAGAGCGTTGATACTCTCAACTCTCCGAAACGAAAGCTGTCACAAGTGACAGTCTCCCAAGCGTGTTCGCACTGCGGCTTAGTATCCTCTCTTTGATTTGAGCGATCCGGTTCTCGGCAGCCTGTCTCTGCTGGTGGTTTGGGGCGGCGTTGCCGAAGCTGTTGGTCTATCAACAGGCAAGCTTCTTCAAATCTCTTCACTCTCGCGAACGAAGGTGAAATCAGACCTGATACTTTTGACAGCTTCGTTAGATTTTGCAGCACGTAGGATCGAGTTGGCGTAGAAATCGACTGCGGTTGAAACGGCCGACATGACAGACTTTCCTCGACGACTTAGTAGCTTGATGCCTATTGCGATGCTGGCCTCTGTCTTCCTGCTCTTAGGAGCTCTCCCCGGTTTGCCCAATGACCGAAGCAAGCCAGAAACAATTGATGCCACAGCTATGGGAACCAGCACTCAGATGGGGGCTGTCGTCGGCATCACTGTGATTATCTACGATTACTCCACCCCTGAAGACCGCCAGGTTTTAGTGCAAGCGTTCACGAAAGGCCAGAATCAGGGGTTAGTCAATGCTTTGACCAAAATGCGCTCGGTCGGACGCGTATCGATTACCGGCACGCTTGGCTATGACCTCAGCTATATCAAGATGTTTCCAACTGCAACCGGGCGCAAGATTCGATTCATCACCAATCGCCAACTGAGATATGGGGAAGTCTATTGGGACACGCAATCCACCGCATACAATCTCACGGCTGGAGAGTTGGACTTGAACGATACAGACAAGAGCAAGAGCACCGGCGTCTTGTATCCAGCCGCATTTCTCGAAATCGACAAGGAAGGTCAGCTGCAGATTCAGCTCCGCGAGAACCCATGGAAGCTCGTTGATCTTATCGATTGGAGAGGAACGCCTGGCCTGAACTGAATCCATCTGTTCACTACTCGCTCTCGTCCGCTTTCCCGGCTGGATGCCGCTATTAGAACCCGTCCGTAAATGTTCTGCCAGGGATTTGGCGCTCCGCCTGCGACGCGCCGGGAGATGTTTTCATGGAAGACGGAGGCATGGCTGCGTGGGGCGCGGATTGGGCTTGGGGACTCCCGCTCATAGTCTCGAACGTTGTGTTTCACGTCTTAGGTCTTGAGCTCATTAAGCGGCACGTCGCGCGCAGGCTAGGCGGTTTTTCTCTTAGCCGGTACCTCGCTTTCCGTTCGGCCTTTGTTATTGGAGGAACAGCCCTTGCCGTGATCGTGCTGCAGTCTGTGGAGGTCTTCAACTGGGCTGTTGCCTACCGCGTCCTTGGAGCATTGCCAGATAACAGGTCCGCAATGCTTTATTCGCTGAATGCTATGACGAGTTACGGGCACGTGGATCTCTCTCTGGCTCCGCATTGGCAAATGATGGGAGCACTCGAGGCGTTCAACGGCTGGATTCTTTTCGGTCTGACCACGGCATTCCTGTTCACCGTCATCGAGGAAGTGTGGTCGCATACTCGCCTGGAGCAATCTGAAATACAAACACCGGGCCCATCCGGTCTCTCAATTATCGATCACTCGCCCGCCTCACAAGACCCTCTCACCGAAGTGAAGGAGGGTTTATGAGTGACGCCGGAGAAGGCAACATCGAGGTCGCTCGGCATTTGAATGAGCCTCGTGCACGTAGCCGGATGGGGGCGCGCCGAAGAATAGAGTTCCTGGAAATTCTCGAAGCAATTGTCCTGGCGGTCGTCGCCGTCACGACCGCTTGGAGCGGCTACCAAGCTGCTCGTTGGGACGGGCGACAGAATTTCCTATATGGCCGCGCCAATAGGCTGCGTATCCAAGCCCAGGGGGCTGCAACACTTGGAAATCAGTTTCAAATGTACGACGGGTTGACCGTGGATGAGTGGCTCAAGGCGCAAGCGCACGGCGATACCAAACTCGCCGAACTCTTCGAGCGTCGCCTTCTACCTCAGTTTCGCCCTGCCTTCGAAGCCTGGAAGCAAACGGATCCGCTCCACAACCCGAATGCGCCCGCCGGCCCGATGCTGATGAAGGAATACCGCAACACGGCAGCAGAGCAATCCGCAAAGCTGGACCGCGAAGCTACAGAAGCTTTTGAGGAGGGCACCCAAGCGCGCGAGCGAGCGGATCAATACGTGCGCGCAACTGTATCCCTGGCGACCGTATTGTTGCTGGCCGCGCTGAGTCAGCGCTTCCGGACAACCCAGATCCGCGCAGGCCTGATTATCCTGGCGTTCTTGATCCTGCTAGGCCCGTTGTGGCGCGTGCTGACATTGCCCCGCCTTTAACGCGGCGCGGAGCACGCCGACCAGGGGCTTATTCAAACGTCTCCGATCACTTGGAGCCGGTCCTATTCCTAACGCGCAGCGGTCGTCACCGCGTGGAGGACGATGCTCGTCTTTGCCTCTTGGTCCTTTTCTATTATCAATCCGCCCCCCAAGGCCATCTGTCGCAGGAGGTCGAGCGTCGATTGGCCGCTTTTTGGATTGTCCGCCTTGGCCGAGAGCTCCAGAACCTTTCCGCTCGGCCACTCCCAAAACTCAACTGAGACTGCGTTCAGTGGCCTCTTGCCGCGAGCTTGCCACTCCATTGCCCGGACCTGGACAATTCGCTTTACTCGATGCCAATCGATCGCGGTCCCCGCTGTAGCCAACATTCGCCGCTGCGCTCCACTGAGAGCTGCGTAAAGCGCCTCTCCCGTCCGCGGAATAGATTCATGCTTCCAGCGCCTACCTAGCGAGTAGGAGGAGAGCGCGGCGCTTCCAACAACGTCCACCTCGCATTTCATGCTTTCGACTGATTCACCTGGTTGCCTCGGATTGCGGTTATCCCATCTCAGCTTCAGGGTCAGGTCGCCACGGGTGCCAGTCCTCAAGCGCAAGATTACTCCATGCGAAAGTAGGTCTACGTCATCAGTATCGTACAAATAGATCTGCCGTCGAGATTCTGCCCCAGCGCGCAGCGCTGCCACGGACGTTCGCACGCTGCTCGGCGAAACGAGCAGCTTTGCTTCCGCCCTGCAGTGCCCACGCGTTGCTTGCGCACCGCAAAGTAGAAGCACGGTTCCCGATAAGCCTCGCAGACCTTTCAAAAAGTTATCGGTTGCCTTGTTTGGCATGTCTGGCCCTTAGTGCCAGCTGTTCGCCCGCGTCAATCTTATGTTTCTCTAACTCTTCAAGCAGCCCCTTATCAGTTAGGTCAAATGGCTGTGAATGCTTCCAATCGTGGTGCGCAATATCTCGCAGGCGCTCGACAACCTCGGGCGCGTGTACTTCGACCGCGAGTTCCCGGCGGCTGTCGAAACTCCCTGGCGCAAGGTTGATAGACCCAATGATGGCGCGAGAGTGATCGGCCAAAAGCATCTTGCCGTGAAGTTTCAGGTGCTTGAGCTTATGAACTTTAATCCCGACATCATCCATGATGCGTAGTCCACCGACGCCTTCCGTCAGCTTCTCCTTCTTCAGCTTGTGCGGCGGGCGCGCCATCACGTGGATCTTCACGCCGCGCTCGCGGGCCCGGACCAGGCGCTCGATAATTACACTGTCCTGATAGCGCTCATTCTGGGTGAACAGCGTGTGTTTGGCGTCGTCGATGAAGCGAGCGATTCGATCTCGGCCGTTCGCGTTGCACCAAATCAGGAGCGACTCTTTGTCTATCTTGAATGGCTTGCGTTCCCAGTCTGCTTCGAAGCATTTGATCACTTCCGCGACCTCTTGCTGGTGGCTCGTCACCACCGCATAGTCGCGTGTCACGGTCAAGTCCTTCGTATCCCAGTTAAACGATTCGATGTAGGCCACTTCGTCGTCTACTACCATTGACTTCTCATGAGTGACGTCGAACTCCGGGTTAGTATCAATCACTTTGACGTGCGCCGCCGTCAACGCCTTGTGTGTGTGCTCGTTCTCCGATTCTCCGCTCCTCCGCGCCGGATTTAGCATGACCCGTACATCCACGCCCCTTTTCTTCGCCTCGATCACTGCGCTCAGCAACTCGGGGTCAGAGAACAGGAACATCTTCACGCGGATGGATTTTTTCGCCCCATGAATAGCTCGAAGAATTGGCACCGACGTGTCATCAGGCATGACCAGTAGAGTGTGAGACATTTACGTCCTTTCTTAACGTTTGGCGTCTCAGCCTGCCGTAACTGCGGCTTTGGCGAGTCTTATCAAACTCAAGCGGCAGTGTTCCTCGTAGACTGCAGCCCTTCGGGGTTCAGTCAGCGACGCACGAGCGGCCGCAACTCTCCTTGCGGGAGGTATTGAACACCACTTGATCGTGCCACCAGAGCTGCCTAAAGAACGTTCGCGCAATCGCGAAATTCATCGTTCGACCTGCCAGTGAGGGAACCCGGTCAAGTATTTCGCCGATACTGCACATGCCGTCGATCGCATCAAACCATTCCTTTTCGCACTGACTTATCGGCAGGAAGAGGTCTCGGTCACTGTGGGACTGGTTAATTAAGACAGCTACCACTCCGCTGGTTAGAAGTTCTTGCACACAGATCGTGGCCGGCATTCGGATCGGTATGTGTGACAACCAGGCTCCGCCATCAAAATCAAGCTCTTGTTTTGTGCACTCGTCGGTACCATCAGCGTAGACGATCGCGCTGTGTCGGACCATCGTGCCCCGAAACAATTCGGCCATGGCGTACTGCTTCGCGACCGGAAGTCGCGCTATTCGGCTGCTCTGCGGGATCTTCGTCATGACGCCGCAGTGAACAGAGTAAGGCGCCTGCTTTATCCAGCGGCCGAATCTCAGCCCTCCTTTCGCTATGAGTTCGAAAAACTGCGGAACAGAATACGCCCGGTCCTGTGGGTGCAGCAGCGCATCGGCAAGAGACGATTCATTTCGAAAGTCGTGTGCCTTCGACAGCAATCCTTGCAACGGATGTCCCGCAGGCAGCACGCCAACTGCACCGATGAGATCCCGAATTTCTCTGCTGCTTGCTTCGATATCCAATTGTCGGCAGAATTCCTGCAGCATATAGATCCCAGCCCGCCCGTACGGCGCATAAACCATCACCTGCATCGCTCCGCCCGGTTTTAAGACCGTACGCAGCGCATTTAGCGCCTTGACCGGATCTGAAAGGTGATGCAACACACCAGTGCACACGACCTGATCAAAGCTCATGTCCAAGTCGCAGACACTCGCGACATCCAGTCGCTGAACCTGCAGATTTCTCATTTCGTACTTTTTCTTGAGTAGCTCGGTATGTCTCACGCTGGTTGCGCTACAGTCGATCCCGGTGACCTGCGCCGCCGGCCAGCGCAACGCGTGTTTCGCGGCTTGAGATGTTCCGCAGCCTGCGATGAGGATCGATTGATTTTCCCGATAAGCACGCCCGGGCCAGTACAGATGAAACTCGGCGCGTCGCCGTTGCGGATCCTGCCAGTCCCGCCGGTACTTCTCCAGGTCATCGATTGGCGGAGGATACGGATAACGCTCATAGAACTCGCGCACTTCATCCGCGGCATTCAATAATGGCGAGATGCGCTCTGCTAGATGGCTCATCACAATGCTAAATTCAAGAAATTCCCCCGGCAGATGCACTATCTGCCGGGGATTCCTACCAGAGTTTCTGAAGAAGAGAAACTTCGCCTTATTCCTAACCGGCCGCCGATTTCCTGGCGACTCCTGGCTGTTGCCCTTCAGCCGCCGCTTCTCTCGCCTTTTCTGCCGCGATGGCCGGTCCCAATTGTGCCATCACCGAATCAAGGTTGAATGACGCCGCCTTCTGGCGGGGTGGATATTTCACGTAGTTTTCGATCTGGGCCGCCACGAGTGCCTGCGCCGCGTAAAGCAGGGGGATGTGATTCATCACCCAATCCCAATAGACGTTGGAGTTGAAATCGGCGCGCTCGAACGGATCGCGTCGCAGGCTAAAAATATGCGGAAGGCGCAGCTTCACGAAGGGCTCTGCCCAAACGTTCGTTGTCAGTGCACGCTGTTCTTCAAACACCAACTTGTAGTCACCGTGACGGATCGCCATGACGCCCCCGTCATCGCTGACGTAGAAGAACGCTTCTCTGGGACTCTCCTTTACCTGGCCTGTGAGATAGGGCAGCAAGTTGACCCCATCGATATGCACCTTGAAGGTCTTGTCGCCGACTTTGTAGCCGGTCAGGAGTTTCTGGCTTACGTCTGGATCGCCCGCCGCCGCCAGCAACGTCGGCAGCATGTCCTGGTGGGAGCAGATGCCGTTCAGCACCAAACCTGCCTCGATCTTGCCGGGCCAGCGGATAAACGACGGCACCCGCCATGCGCCCTCCCAGTTGGTGTCCTTCTGGCTGCGGAACGGTGTGTTGGCGCCATCCGGCCAGGTGTCGTTCTCGGGGCCATTGTCGGTGGAATACATGACGATGGTGTTGTCAGCGATACCCAGCTCATCGAGCTTGTCGAGCACCTGACCAATCTGCTCGTCGTGCGTGACCATGCGATCGCTATAGTCGTCCTGCCCGCTCTTTCCACGATTCTTCGCTGCGAGGTGGGTCCTGAAGTGCATTGCCGTCGAGTTGTACCAGAGGAAAAAGGGCTTGTTCGCTTTGGCCTGCTTCTCCATCCAGCCGATAGCCGCGGAAGTGATCTCCTCATCGACCGTTTCCATGCGCTTCTTGGTCAACGGGCCGGTGTCCTTAATCGTCTGCTTGCCTACGCGGCCCCAGCGCGGATCGGTCGTAGGGTCATCCTTGTCAGTCGCGAAGCAATGCAGCACGCCTCTTGGCCCAAATTTCGCAAAGAACGCGGGATCCTTGGGATAATCGGGCAGTTCCGGTTCTTCTTCAGCGTTCAAGTGATAGAGATTGCCGAAGAACTCGTCAAATCCATGCACAGTTGGCAAGAACTCATTCCGATCGCCAAGATGGTTCTTGCCAAACTGACCGGTGGCGTAGCCCAGCGGCTTTAGCAGTTCGGCGATGGTCGGATCTTCCGGTTGAAGCCCGAGTGTGGCGCCCGGCATTCCGACTTTGGTCAACCCCGTGCGCAAGGGGTTCTGCCCGGTGATGAATGCTGCGCGTCCAGCGGTGCAGCTCTGCTGGCCGTACCAGTCGGTGAAAGTCACTCCTTCCTTGGCCACACGGTCGATGTTCGGCGTTTGGTAGCCCATCATGCCGCGGCTATAGTGCCCGATGTTCCACATGCCGATGTCATCCCCCCATAGAATCAAGATATTTGGTTTCTTCGCTGCCATATTTGTTCCTTTCTTTTCTTTAGGTCGATTTGAAGAGTGAGGCTGTCAGCTCGAACCGATTCTTCCATCCCGCGGCGTGGCCGCCGCTGCGCTGACCCTGCTAAAGGGCGAGTGAGGCGCACGGTTGCCATGACAGAAACGGAACTTTTGACCGCTGCCACAGGGGCATGGAGAATATGGCCCGCGTCTCGCATCCACTGCAGCGAGCAAAGACATCACTTCGGATGGTGCGCGTCCTCGCTCCAGGAGTTGCGCCATTGTTTGCATGGCTGCCTTCGTGTGGTTGAAGAACAGATATAGCCCCTCACATAGGTAGTTATGTCCGGGTTCTCCGTCGCGCGACGATACAAACCTGTCCTTCGGACAACCTCCGTTGCACAACGGCCGCACATCACAACTCCGGCATTGCGCAGTCAGCATGTCCCGTTTGTCATCCCCGAACCGGCGCTGCTCCGCGGAACTTACGAGATTCACCAGGTGTGTCTGATGGATGTTGCCCAGCTTATAGCGCGGCTCGACGAAGTGATCGCAGGCGTAAACGTCACCGTTGTATTCCAGCGCCGGACCATATCCGCACGTAGGGGCGTGGATGCACAGCAGGTGTCGCCCGAAATAAGCTTCCAGTGTCACATCGAACATCTGCACAAAAACTTCGCCCACATCGTGCCGAACCCACTCCTCAAAGATCTCGACCAGGAATCGGCCGTATTGTTCGCCACCCACTGAGCGCTTGGTCACCAGATTTCCGGTCTGTGTGTATAACAGGCGCTTGCGGCCCGGCTGCTCACTCCAGCCCTGATTGGCGATTTCGATGGTCTCAGTGTTTGCCCGCTCTACGATGGGGATGAACTGCAGCCACTTTGCTTTCATCTCGTCCCGGAAAAAGCGATAAACAGTCCGGCCGTGCTTCTCATTGGCGGCGTTTACCGTGCACAGGATGTTGAACTCGACTGCGTACTCTCTCAGAAATCTCCATCCCTGCATCACACGATCAAAGGTGCCCCGTTTACTCCGATCCACGCGATACTGGTCGTGAATCTCACGCGGTCCGTCCACACTCAGGCCCACGAGAAAATTGTGTTTTTTGAAGAACGCGCACCACTCATCATCCAGAAGGATCCCGTTGGTCTGAAAGGTGTGCCGCACGGTTTGATTGGGTCGCCGGTACTTTTCCACCAGCTCCACAGACCGTCTGAAGAAGTCGACTTTCATCAGCGTAGGCTCGCCACCCTGCCAAGCCACCGTAACTTCGGGCGTCCGATGTGACTCCAGCAATTGGCGGATGTAAGTTTCGAGCGTAGCTTCGGACATGCGGTTCCTCTCGTTTGGATAGAGAGCTTCCTTGGACAGGAAGAAGCAATAAGTGCAATCGATGTTGCAAGTCGATCCGCTCGGCTTCGCCAGCAGGTGAAAACAGGGGGGCGCCTGAGCTGGCCGCATTTCGTCCATCACTCCAGCCACTTTGTGCTCCATTCTTGTGACACTAATCAAATTCGACGCCAGCCAAGATGCAGTGCACCAGCACACTGGACTAGCTCTCTGCAATCGCAAACTGTCAGAAATTACAGGTGCAAGCAATTCAGCCGTATCGAATTATGTGCACGCAGGACGCAACGGCTTGCTGCGCCGATGTTCAATCTCTTGGACTATCCGCCACTCATACTTGCCGTCTCGCTGCCGGTTTTCTGGCTCTCTTCGTCAATCGGGGTCCGGTTGCGCGACAATGCACGCAATCTTCAACCAGGCGACCGGGATGATTTGAAATTTGTTCTAAGCGGGGCGCTGACACTTCTGGGCCTGATCGTAGGCTTTACCTTCCAGATGGCTCTGAACAGTTACGATCGGCGCAAAATCCTCGAAGCACAGGAAGCTAATGCAATCGGTACGGAGTACGCGCGCACCGACTTACTCCCACCGGCTGATGCGGCCACGGTTCGTGCCTTGCTGAAGAACTACATCGATCAGCGCATTTCGAATTACACTGCGCGTAACGACCAGAGGGTCCGGCAGCTCGCGGCCCAAACTGCTCGGCTGCAGACGGAGATGTGGTCGGCGGTTGCTGCTTCCGCTGCGGCGCAGCCGTCACCTCTCACGGCACTCGCCCTTACCGGTATGGATAATGTTTTGGACTCCGAGGGATATGCACAGGCTGCTTGGCGGCATCACATTCCACTAGCGGCGTGGGGGCTCCTGTTCGTGATCTCCATATTCTGCAACCTCCTGATAGGTCGTGCTGCTCAGGGAGGAAGTGGTTTTGTTTTACTGGTTTTGCCGGTCGCCCTGTCCATTTCCCTCTTTCTCATAGCCGAGATCGATAGCCCTCGTGCTGGGAGCATTCGTGTCGAGCCACAAAATCTTGAAAACCTGACACATTCGCTGCGTTCGCAGGACGAGGCGGAGCAGCCTCATTCGGATTTGAGCCGCTAGAACGCGACGCCGGCGCCATCGTTTGTGCCTCAAACCCCGCGTAAGAGATGAGTGCCTCAGTGTGACGGTCTCCCAAAGAAGTTCATGGCTCTGCGCTGGAAAGTCGGCCGTGGACGCGGCCACTAAGTTGAAAGCTTAAAGCGTCACTGTCGCCCCATAGCTACCCGGACAGCTTCTCGCGGCTTGACCAGGTGATCCACGCTCTCGGCAGCCTCCGCAATCGCGAGCTCCACTCCCTTGACCACACCGTTGAACTCGTTGCCCCGTGGCTTGTAATCCGGCGAAACCGGGGAGCCGTTGTCCACACCAACATCGCATCCATCGTCTGCGGAGAAGACGATCGCCTGCGTCATT
>Ga0210409_10001892_pt1 | contig 26206 bp, 26 predicted proteins | sample IncBWH17MmetaG_FD_161649 | JGI IMG/M metagenome (GOLD analysis project Ga0210409, IMG submission 161649) | Forest soil microbial communities from Barre Woods Harvard Forest LTER site, Petersham, Massachusetts, United States - Inc-BW-H-17-M | ecosystem: Environmental > Terrestrial > Soil >...
TAAATGGCCGCAAAGTTCGGCATGGGCGTCGAGAGCCCGCCGAATTCCGAAATCAAGCGCGTGTGCCGGCGTTCGTACAACACGCCGATCAGCAGGAACAATGCCCCGGTCGAGAGCCCGTGGTTGATCTGCTGGATCACGCTGCCGGAAAGTCCATTCGGCGTCAGCGCGAAAATGCCGAGCGTGCAGAAAGCCAGGTGGCTGACCGAGCTGTACGCGATCAGCTTTTTCATGTCCTTCTGCATCATGCAGACGAGCGCGCCGTAAATAATGCCGATGATCGAAACGACCAGCATGATGGTGACAATTTTGTGGCGCGCCGCGGCGTCTTGCGGCAGGAGCGGCAGCGAAAAGCGAATGAATCCGTACGTGCCCATTTTCAGCAATACGCCCGCCAGGATAACGGACCCTGCCGTGGGCGCTTCGGTGTGCGCGTCCGGCAGCCAGGTGTGGAACGGGAACATCGGCACTTTGATCGCAAACGCGAAGAAGAACGCCCAGAACAGCAGCACCTGCGTGCGCGTGTCAAACTGCGCCGCGGAGGCGAGGAGAGTCGGCATGTCAAACGTGCCGCCTCCCGCCTTGAAATACAGCGCCAGGATTCCCAGAAGCATGATCACCGAGCCAACCAATGTGTAGAGGAAAAACTTGATCGCGGCGTACAGGCGCCGGTCGCTGCCCCACACGCCGATCAGGAAATACATGGGCACGAGCATGACTTCCCAGAACATGTAGAAGAGGAAAAAATCGAGCGCCATGAAAACGCCCAGCATGCCGACCTGAAGCAGGAGGAAGAGAATATAATATTCCTTCGTCCGAATCTTGATCGCGCTCCACGACGAAAGGATTGAGATTGCGCCAAGAAGAGTTGTCAGCATAACCAGAAGCAGGCTGATGCCGTCAATGCCCAGCGAGTAGTGCGCTCCAATGGAAGGGATCCAGTCGTAGGTTTCAGGAAACTGGTAGCGCGGCGCGGCCGGGTCCAGGCTGAAGCGCCAGATCAGCGGCAGCGAAACGATCAGCCCCAGGAAGCCGAACAGATTGCCGATGACGCGGTGCGCGGTTATGCTGTCGCGCGGCACGAACAGCAGCAGCAGCGACCCCACCAGCGGCGTGAACAGCACCACCGTCAGGATATGAGTGTTGTAAAATTCCATCTTCCTGCCTCGCCTTCTTCTAAATCAATTTCAAACGCTTTTTTAGCGCCCGCCTTCAGGCGGGCATTCTGGAATCGGGCCGATGCCCGCCTGAAGGCGGGCGCTACATGTCTATAGCCGGAATCCCGATGTCCACAGGTAATAGCTCAGAAAAATCAAGACTCCGAACAGCATGAACAGCGCGTACCGCGCCACGCGCCCGGTCTCCAGCATCCGCACAGGCCAGCTGAAGAGCCAGACGATTCGCGCGGCAAGATTCACCAGGCCGTCCACAATCCAGGAGTCCCATATGCCGGAGATGCTTGACGTAACCCGCGTCACCCAGCCGGAGCCGTCCACGCCAAGCCCGTTGATGAAATTCACGTCGAACGAGCCCAGCGTGAGCGACAGGTCTTTCACGCGATTGACGAACATCGCATCGTAAATCTGGTCCACGTAATACTTGTTGTAAAGCAGTTTGTAAAGGAACGGGCTCGCCGCCGCGATTTTGTCCGGCACTTCCGGCCGCTGAATGTACCAGCGATACGCCAGCCAGATGCCGCCGCTTGCGATCAGCACGGAGAGCAGCATCAGCACATACTCAGTTGCGGCGCCGGATGCCGCGTGCGCTGCGGCCGCCTCGCCGCCTTCTTCCACATGCTTGGCCATTACGGGTTCGAGGAATTTGGAGAAACGATCGCTGCCGCCGAGCGATTCAGGCCAGCCGACCCAGCCGCCAACAATGGAAAGCCCAGCGAGAATCATCAACGGCACAGTCATCGAGCCGGGGGATTCGTGAATGTGGTGCTCGACTTCGTGATCCACGCGAGAGTTTCCAAAGAACGTCATATTCACGAGGCGGAACATGTAGAACGCCGTCATCCCCGCCGTGATGAAACCAAGCAGCCAAAGAAACGGGCTATACTCAAACGCGTGGCCAAGGATGGCGTCCTTGCTGAAAAAACCGGCAAGCGGCGGTATCCCTGCGATCGCGATGGATGCCACGACAAACGTTTTGGCTGTCGTAGGAATTTTTCCCCACAGCGCGCCCATCTTGCGCATGTCTTGTTCGCCGGAGAGCGAGTGAATGACACTGCCCGATCCGAGGAAGAGCAGGGCCTTGAAGAACGCGTGGGTCATCAAATGGAACACACCCGCAGTGAATGCGCCGACGCCGCAGGCGAGGAACATGTAGCCCAGCTGCGACACGGTCGAGTAGGCCAGCACGCGCTTGATGTCGTTCTGCACGAGGCCCATCGTCGCCGCAAAAATCGAAGTGACGCAGCCAACCACGGCCACTACGGCGAGCGCCTTGGGCGCCATCGAGAACACGGCGTTCGTGCGTGCAATCATGTACACGCCAGCCGTCACCATCGTCGCCGCGTGGATCAAAGCGCTGACCGGCGTCGGGCCTTCCATCGCGTCCGGCAACCACACATACAACGGAAGCTGCGCCGACTTCCCTGTCGCGCCCACGAAAAGTAGCAGCGCGATCGCCGTCAGCGTGGCGTCACCCATTGCAAAATGTCCCGCGGAAATTGCCGGACCGATTTCCGTGAACTGAATCGTGCCCAGCGTGCCCAGCATCAGAAACAGTCCGAGCAGGAAGCCAGCATCACCGATTCGATTGACGATGAACGCCTTCTTCCCCGCATCCGACGCCGACTTCCGTAGGAAGTAGAAGCCGATCAGGAGATAGCTGCATAGCCCGACGCCTTCCCACCCGACGAAAAGCAGCAACAAATTGTTCGCCGTGATGAGCGTCAGCATCGAGAACATGAACAAATTCAGGTAGCCGAAGAAGCGGTAGTAGCCGCCCTCGTGCGCCATGTACCCCGCGGAGTAAACGTGGATCAGGAATCCGACACCGGTGACGACAAACAGCATCACGCACGTCAGAGGGTCGATCATCACGCCCCAGGGCACGTTGAAGCGCATGAAGTTGCCGGCATTCGTGTGCATCGCGCCGGCGGGCACCCAATCAAACAAGTTGTAACTGACCAGGCGTTCCGCGACGGGCCGGGAAATGAGTTGCCAGATCGCGCCGAAGGCATAGCACATGGCGAGGAAAACGCTGCCGACGCAAATGACGTTCACCCCCGCATTCGGGAGCCGGCGCCCAAAGAAAAACATCAGCGCAGCGCCCGTCAGCGGAAACAGCGGGATCAGCCAAATATGCGCAAGAAAGTATTCCGTCGGCATCATGAATTAACGCTCACTCGCCTTGTACTTTTTGTTTCACGGGTCACGGGACACGAAACACGGGTCACGGCACTTCTACCATTTCATCAAATCCATCTCATCGCCCAGCAGCGTCTCGCGATTTCTGAAAAACGCGATGATGATCCCCAGCCCCACGGCGGCCTCCGCGGCAGCGTCGGTGATGATGAAGATGGCGAACACGTGCCCTTCCGCCGAACCCACCAGCCTCGAGAACGCCACAAGATTGATGTTCACAGCGTTCAACATAAGTTCTATGGACATCAAAATAATGATCACGTTCCGGCGGGTCACCACCCCGATCGCGCCGATCGTGAACAGCACCATGCCCAGGAACAAATACTGGCTGATCGGAATCATCGCTGCACCCGCCCCTTCATATTTTCTTCTTGCCCATCACCACCGCGCCGATCATGGCCACCAGCAGCAGGATCGACGCGATTTCAAACGGGAGCATATACTCGTTGAACAGAACTTTTCCCACAAGCTGCGTGCTGGGCTCGAGAGCGCTCGCCGGCGCAGGCTCTCCAAACGATAAATGCGATCGGCCAATGGCAATTGCAATCGTGAGTTCCGCTCCTACTGCCAGCGCGGCCAGCAACCCGACAAACCATTGCCGGTTAAACTGGATCTGATGGAGCGAAACGTCCATGTTAATCAACATGATGACGAACACGAACAGCACCATGATGCCGCCCGCGTATAAAATCACCTGGACGATAAATAAAAACTCCGCATGCAACTGCAGGAAGACGCCCGCCGTCGCCAGCAGCGCCGTGATTAGAAAAATCGCGCTCTGCACCACGTTGCGCCGCGTCACCACGAGGATCGCGGAAACAACCGCCAGCGCCGCAAAAAAATGAAATACGATCTGATCGAGCATTTTTCCCATGTAGCACAGGCACTCTTGCCTGTGCGCTTTTCTTCAACTACAGCGAGAACCGCACGGCCACTCCTGGCTGTGCGCCCTGGCGAACTCCAACGAAAACTGCACAGGCAAGAGTGCCTGTGCTACGTTTCTCCCACGAACACGTGATCTTTATCTTTCTTCTCGCTCTCCCAGCCCAGCAACCCGGCGACCGCCAGTGTCAGCAGAACCGTCAACCCGAACGCCGTCAAGTGGCTCCATCCCCAGTGCCGGTGCAACACCAGGGCCACGCCGATTCCCATCACATTGACGATCGAAAGCGGGATCAGAAATTGCCAGCCCAGGCGCATCAACTGATCAAACCGGTAGCGCGGAAACGTAAAACGCAGCCACATGAATAGATATATGTACAGCCCCACTTTCAACAGAAACCAGAACGCCCCGTGCAGTCCCGGCTTCAACGCCGGAAGCAAATTGGCGACTGCGGGAATCAGCGGAACCGCAAGGATAATCGCCGCCAAAATCATGAGCAGCCCGACGGCCACCATAAAAAGTTTCTGTACTTGCACAGGTTGCTTCGGCGCGCGATAAAAACAATATGCGCCAACGCCCAGCATCAGCACAGATGGAAAATAGTCCAGAAAATTGAATGCCGGCGTGCCGGCAAACGGCCGCAACCAGCCGCCCAGAAACAACGTTGTGGCAATCGACGCCACGACAACCATGTTCGTGTACTCCGCGAGAAAATAGAGCGCCCAGCGGAAGCCGCTGTATTCCGTCATATACCCGGCCACCAGTTCCGATTCGGCTTCCGGCAAATCGAACGGCGCGCGATTGGTTTCCGCGATGGACGCGACCAGGTACACAAAAAATCCAACCGGAGCGGCAAAAGCAAACCACGTGCCGTAATCGTTCTGCGCCTGAATAATTTCCCTCGTCGACAATGTCCCGGCAAGCAGCAATCCGCCCACGATCGCCATTCCCGCCGCGGTTTCGTAACTCACCAGCTGCGCCGCGCTTCGCAGCGCTCCCAGCAATGAATAGTGGCTGTTTGATGACCACCCGCCAAGCACAATTCCGAAAATACCGAGCGCACTGATCCCTACGATGAAGAGAAGGCCGACGTTCAATTCGGCAATCTGAAACCATGGACCAATCGCCAGCGCCGACATCGCCAGCATCGCCGCGGTCACCGAAATCAGCGGCGCGAACCAGAAAATCACTTTGTCCGCTTCATCCGGGATGATGTCTTCCTTGATTAGGAGTTTCAGCGCGTCCGCGATCGGCTGCAGCAATCCATGCGGCCCGACGCGCATGGGGCCAAGCCGCGCCTGCATGTCCGCCATCACTTTTCGTTCCATCAACACGATGTACCCGGCGACGAGTGGCAGAACGGCCACGATGATGAGCGCGCAGACCAGCGGGACCCAAATGGAGATCGCGAAATGTAGAACGTTCATTAGCATCACGCTACCGATCGACTTCTCCCAATACGATATCGAGCGTGCCGATGATGGCGACGACGTCGGCCACCAGGTGCCCGCGAATCATCTTGTCAAACGCCTCGAGATTGATGAGCGACGGAGGGCGAATCCTCACGCGATACGGCTGCGTTGTTCCGTCGCTGATAATGTAATAGCCGAGTTCGCCCTTGGGCGCTTCAATCGCGTGATAAACCTCGCCCGGCGGCGGCTTCAGCACCTTGCCGACCTTGCCCATGATCGGCCCAGCCGGAATATTTTCGATGGCCTGCAGGCAGATCAGCCGCGACTGCCGCATCTCTTCCATGCGCACAATGTACCGGTCGTAGGTATCGCCGTTCTTGCCGGTGGGAATTTCAAATTTGTACTGGTCATACGCGGCATAAGGCATGGCCTTGCGAATGTCCCATTTTACGCCGCTCGCGCGAAGCACCGGCCCGGACGCGCCGTAATCGATCGCTTCCTTGGCGGTAAGGATGCCGATGCCTTTGGTGCGTCCCACCCAGATGCGATTCTCGGTCAGCAGCGATTCGTATTCGTCGACGCGCTTGTCGAAGGGCGTGCAAAAACGCTCGACGTCCTTTTCCAGCTCGTCGTAAGCCTCGTATTGAAGGCCGCCGATGCGGAACGCATGCGTGGTCAGCCGCGCACCGCAATATTTCTCGAAAATTTTCAGGATCTCTTCGCGTTCCCGCAGGCAGTAAAATAGGGGCGTCAGCGCACCGATATCGAGCGCATGCGTGCCCAGCCAGAACAGGTGGCTCGCGATGCGCTGCATCTCAGTGAGTATCGTTCGAATCACGCGAGCGCGCGGCGGCGCTTCCGCCCCCAACAGTTTTTCGACCGCCTCGCAATAGCCCAGGCCGTTCGAAACCGCAGCGACATAATCCATGCGGTCCACGTAAGGCGCGAATTGCGTGTAGGTGCGATGCTCGGCTATTTTCTCGACGCCGCGGTGCAGATAGCCGATCACGCACTCCGAGCCAATGACTTTCTCGCCGTCCAGACGCAGCTTTACGCGCAGCACGCCGTGCGTCGAAGGATGCTGCGGCCCCATGTTGAGGACAATTTCGTCCGCCCCGAGCACGGTCTGGTCAGCGTGGGTGGCAAACGGGATGCGTTCGTCGGGCATTCGTTATTGTCCGCTCTCGATGCCCAGGTTTTCGCGAACCCAGGCAGTGTCCTGCGTCAGAATGTCGTAATCCTTACGCAACGGATGGCCCTGCCACTCGTCCGGAAGCAGAATCCGCTTCAGGTCGGGATGGCCTTCAAAGATCACGCCGAACATGTCGTACACTTCGCGTTCCATCCAGTTCGCCGTGGACCAGATCCCCTGCACGCTTGGGACGCGCTCGTCCGCCGCTGTTTGCACCTTCAACCGCAGCCGCTCGTTCTTTTCGAACGAATACATGTTGAGCACGACATCGAACCGCTTCTCGCGCTTCGGCCAGTCCACGGCTGTGAGGTCGCTTAGCCAGTCAAATTTTTCACCGTCGCGGCTATAGATTGCAATTTCCGCAAGCAGTTCCCTCGCCACCACTAGAATAGCTTGCTTGCGATCTGTCCAGGCTTCCAGGATGGCCGGCCCGAATTTCTCCTTGTACCGCTTTACGAGGTCATTATCGAGCGGAACAGGGCCTTCTTTGGGAGGGGCGGGTGGACGCGGCGGTGCAGCGGCGGCCGGAGGTTTCGCGGCGGGAGCGCCAGGCGCAACGGGAGGTTTTGCGGCAGGGGGAGCAGGCGGTTTAGATGCGGGTTCTCCCCCCGCGGCTGGTGTTTTTGCCGCAGACGGCTCGGTCGGTGAACTCGCGGACGGCTGCTTCTCTTCCGGATCGTTTGCCATGAATTAGGAGTATTGCGGCTGTACCAAAACCGTACAGCCAATATTAAGTTGTAGCTTTTAGCACACGGTGGAAAACAGAGTCAACCTGTTCCGCCACTACCCACGGCCTTGCCATCCCGTGTTCGGCCAGGGCCAAAAAAAATCCCGGTCACCCTCCGTGGCCGGGACTCCAACTCTCAAAAATCAGGGGCGCTGCCTAAACCCATTCGAGCGCGCCCTTCCGGTAGAGCCACACGTAACCGATGATCAAAATGCCCAGAAAAACGAACATGCTCGCCAGGGCATAAATATCAGGCAACCGGAAGCCGGCGTCCCGAGTCGAAAACAGCACGGCCCAGGGAAAAAGAAACGTGGTTTCCACATCGAAGATGACAAAAAGAATCGCCACGATATAAAACCGGACCGAGTACCGCCCGCGCGTGTCCCCTTCCGCTTCGACGCCGCACTCGTAAGGCTTAAGTTTCGCTCCGACGGCCACCGGGGTCGGGCGAATGAACCTGAAGAGCACAAGCGTCACGGCCGGAAACGCAGCAGCCAGCGCGGCAAAAATAAAAATCGGAATGTATTGAGTTGGCATTGGAATATCGCCGGAAATCCTAACACATCCGTCAAGCGCGAGCTACTTCTGGACCGACTTTGGGGGCCTGGAATCGAGGATGACGCGTGAAGGTCAACTCCGTATGGAATTGGGCAAATGGCATTATAAATCGTGCTTTTCGGGGGGCGACGCCAGCTACAATCATGAAAGTTGTACTTATTTGAAACGTGTGGGCACCTGAGGGGGCATCACAATGCGTGTGGCGATTTTCCTACTGGGGACCTTAATTCTCTTTTCGCCTTCGGCGGGGGCGCAAGGACCCGCCGGGGTTGGTTCGGGCCGTGGATCGCAGCCCAAGTACAGCCGTTCGAGCCAACACGAATATGACCCGTGGCAGATCGCCGTCGGTTATCAATACAATCGCGACAATTTGCTCGGCACGCCATTCAATACGCATGGCGTAAATTTCAGCGTGTCCCGATATTTCGGACGATGGTTTGGCGTGGAAGCGCAAGCGGGAGCCGCATTTTTGGGGAATACGGGACAGGGCACTGTTCCGCCGAATTTGAGCGCCAAGTCGATCTTCGTGGGAGCAGGTCCCCGGCTGGCCTATCGTAACCGCAGCCGATTCGAACCGTGGATCCATGTCTTAGTCGGTATGGAACATTTCCGCTTCAGCCAGACTGCGGGGTTGCTGGGGAGCAACAATGCCCTTGCCGGGCCGGCGGGAGGCGGGCTAGACGTGTTCTTGAGCCCCCACTGGGCCGTGCGGGCTGAAGCGGACGCCGTGGGTTCGCGGTTCTTCTCCACAAATCAAAGATCTTTTCAGATCGTTGGCGGCCTGGTTTTTGGATTTTAACTCACGAGATTCTGCTTTTTCCACCCTGTCCATAACTTGACCTGAGCACAATCGCTCCGGAGTGTTGTTTCTCATTCAATTTCAAGCAGACGACGGCGCGAGGCAGTCGAATGTGGCGCCGGCGTCTCGCCGGCGTTTTTTTTGCCGTCAGACGTAGCCGCGGGAAATCGCCGGGGAGACGCCGGCGCCACGAGAAGCAAATCCGACAAGGACCGGCGGCATTGTTAAGACGAATTGCAAACTAAGCGCTCGTCGCGCGCCCGCCAACCAGCTTAGTGGTCATGGTAATTTCGGCCTTGAGCAGGCGCGAGATGGGGCATCCTGCTTTGGCGTCCTGCGCCGCTTTTTCAAATGCGGCGGGATCGGCGCCGGGAATTTTTGCGGTCACATCAAGATGAATTTTCGTGACTGTAAAACCTGCGTCGATTTTTTCGAGGGTCACAGCAGCGGTGGTCTCGATGGAATCGGGCGTGATGCCCGCGCCGCCGAGCTGGGCCGAAAGCGCCATGCTGAAGCAACCCGCATGCGCTGCGGCGATCAACTCCTCTGGGTTGGTGCCAATTCCATTTTCAAAGCGCGTGGAAAAAGAGTATTGCGCGTTGGAGAGCACTTTGCTCTCAGTGGAGATAGTTCCCTTGCCTTCCTTGAGAGACCCATTCCAGACTGCTGAAGCTTTCCGTAGCATATTTCGTTTCCTCCTCTGCCATTGGATGCTGCGAATCAATAACCAGCTACAGGGTCCCCATTCTACACAACGAATTCAAATTTGGGAAAAATTGGCACGGAAGCCAAGAAAAGAACCACAGTTATTCTGCCCTGCAAAACAAAATCGCAACTTGCAAGATAGCTTTTCCGATTCGCTGCGTCCAGGGCGCTCAACAAGTGGACTGATGCGGCAAGGACCGCACTTCGGCGCGATGTCAAAAAAGAGTCCGGGCCGGCCTGTCTTTACATCGCGGCAAGCCGGCCCGGAGTGGAGAATTATCTATTTGCGATTAATCGTCTCTTCGTCTCCATGTTGATGTTGTGTCCTTCCCAACCGATACGCCGTTGATCTCGATGTTGTCGATTACGGCGATGCTACCTGTTGAAGTGGACCCTTTGCCGAGCACGATGGAAATGCTCTGGACTTGTGAATTGATCGCCGGCGTCGCTTTGTCCGGATCGAACTGCAGGCGTGTCCAGCCCATCGGCGCGGAGGATTGCGTTGTTTTGATGCTGCTGGTGCAACCGCCAAGCGTGTGCATCACTTTGTCGGTGGTTACAATCAGGAATTGAGGTGAGTCGGCACCGCACGGGACGCCCGCGCGGAGATCAAAACCAACTTCCGTGAGGTTCATGCCTGTGACGTTCTGGATGGTCGCACCGGCCAGACCGTCCGCAGGGGCGGTGGGGTTCTTTGAGATAACCAGACCTCGGTTCCGTGGATCACTTGTGTTGTGCGGAGTAGCGCCTAGATCGTCAACCCACGCCGCGGCGAGAGTCCCGGACTGCGAATCTGACACGTAGGGTCGTGCGTACATGCCACCCGGAGTGCGTCCACTTTCGCCTCCTCCGCCGCTACCGGAGGTTATGATCAGCGCCACGGAAACGGTCGTGGTACCTCCATTCGGTGTGCTTATGTTGATTTGAGCGCCATAACTTCCGGGAGTCATGCTCGCCGGGTTCGCTATTGCTCGGATGGTTCCGGGATTCCCGGGACCACTGTTTCCGCTGGCCGGAGAAACGCTCAGCCAGGGGTCTGTTTCCGTGGCGGTGAAGGAGGTTGCTCCACCGGTGTTATTGACCGAAATCATCTGTGATGCGGGTGACCTTCCGCCTATCTGATAGTTGAACGTCAGTGACGCAGGGGTCGCAGTTATCTTGCCTGTGCTTCCCGTGGCCGTGCCGTTCACGGTCAGAATCAGAGTCAATGTGTGAAGCAAGGTCCCGGAGGTTCCCGTGATTGTCACGAGGGAATTCCCGGTGACTGCTGTGCTGCTCGCGGTCAGCGTCAACTTGCTGCTCGCGATCGATGCGGTAACGCCGCTGGGCATGCCGGAGGCTGAAAGCGCAACGCTTCCGGTGAAACCATTTTGTGGCGTTGTTGTGATCATGCTCGAACCGCTGGCACCCTGCGCAATAGTCAGACTGCTCGGCGACGCTGACAGGCTGAAGTCCGGGTTCGAGGCCGGTGCTGACGTACTCACGGTCAAACTGACTGTCGTTATGTGAGTCAAAGTACCGGAGGTTCCGGTGATGGTCACCGTGGAAGGTCCGGTGGCTGCCGTGCTGCTCGCAGTCAACGTCAACTTACCGCTCACGATTGATGCTGTAACGCCGCTAGGCATGCCGGAGGCTGAAAGCGCAACGCTTCCGGTGAAACCGTTTAGTGGCGTTGTGGTGATCGTGCTCGAGCCGCTCGCGCCCTGTGTAATCGTCAGACTGCTCGGCGATGCCAACAAGCTGAAGTCCGGGTTCGCGGCAGGTGCTGACGCACTCACGGTCAAACTGACCGTCGTTGTGTGAGTCAAAGTGCCGGAAGTTCCGGTGATGGTCACCGTGGAAGGTCCGGTGGCTGCCGTGCTGCTCGCAGTCAGCGTCAACTTGCCGCTCGCGATCGAAGCTGTAACGCCGCTAGGCATGCCGGAGGCTGAAAGCGCAACGCTTCCGGTGAAACCATTCAGTGAAGTTGTCATGATTGTGCTCGAGCCGCTGGCGCCCTGCGCAATCGTCAGACTGCTCGGCGACGCCACCAGACTGAAGTCTGCGGCTGCCGCAACTGCAGCCTTCAGTGTGGACATTCCAGTGGAAAACAAATTGCTGCTATTGAATGAGCTGGTGTTTAGCCCGGTCAAGTAGAAACTCACACCGTCCGTAGTGCCTGCTGCCGGAGGTGTCCAATTAAAAGTAAATGTGGAGGAAGACCCGGACCCTTGGGTGACGCCATTATCCCCCGCGTTGAAGTTTCCCGCTTGGGTTGCCGCGTTGCTCGCCATACGCGCTGCGAGTTGAAATCCCCAGGTTTGAAAACTCGTGCCGGGCACCGTGATGGTAAGTGGGATAGCCGGCCCCCCCGGCGTATAAGTGGTCATGCCCGAAGGAAATGTGATGACTGCCGAGGTGGCGGAGACGGTTCCAGTGTGACAACCGCTGACGGCGCAGGTGTTGGCTGTCGGCGCTGAAGAGTTGAAAGATGCGAACGACGGAAGGGCCATGGCTGTGGGAACTTGCAACTGCGCGCCAAAGAACACAAGACCGATGATTACAATGGTGGACAACAGTAGAAATACATTGCGGATTCGACTCACTTTAATCCCCCCTGAAAGCAAATTTGCCTTTGCAGACCCCGTAAAGCGGCTGCCAGCAGTCGCCAGTTGGGCGGACGTCAGATGCGGTGGCCCCTGAAGCAAAATCGGCTGCACAGCCCGTCTCTGCCCGGCGAAGTTACGATTGCGGTTGCTCGAAACCTACTGGACGTGAGGGCAGTTTAAGGACACCTACTAAGAACGGGTGGGAAACTGCCCCGCGAATGCCGATTCGATGGAAGGGCCAGTCCAAAACATATGTGGAGCAGGAGAAAATCCGAGGCCTGGCAGGGATTCATCCCGGTGTGGAAGAAATTTAAGCCGCGCAAAAGTACAAGATGCCGGGAAAAGTTCGGGAATGCAGTTCATGCTTAATAATCTTGCAATAGAATGGGACTGTTCGGCTAGGAATCGACGATCAATTCCTTGGCGCGCTGCGTGGCTTTCATCACGGCTTTGATCAACGTCACGCGAAGTTTGCCGTCCTCAAGTTCGAGGATGCCGTCCATGGTGGATCCTGCAGGCGTGGTCACCGCGTCTTTCAGCAGCGCGGGATGATCGCCGGTATCGAGGACCATGCGGGAAGCGCCCATCATCGTCTGCGCCGCAAGCAGCGTGGAAACGTCGCGGGGCAGACCGACTTTTACACCGCCTTCGGCCAGCGATTCGAGAATAATATAAATGAATGCTGTCCCGCTCGCGGAAAGTCCGGTCACCGCGTCGATCTGTTTTTCATCGACTTCCACGACACGCCCCACAGCCTCGAACATGGCTCGCGCAATTTCCAGATGCTCTTTCGACGCATGAATTCCCTTGGCGAGGCCGGTCATGCCGCACCCTATCGCGCAGGGCGTGTTCGGCATCGCGCGAATCACGGGCATGTCCATCCCCAGTTGCTTTTCCATGAGCTGCGTAGAAACCGACGCGACGACGGAGACGATCAGCTTCCCCGGCTTCATTTCCGGCTTGATCTCTTCGAGAATTTCCTTCACTGCCTGCGGCTTCACGGCCAGGAGAATGATATCCGCGCCATGCACGGCCGCGCGATTGTCGGTCGAAGCCTCGATCCCCAATTGCTTCGCGAGCGACCGCGCCTTCTCAGCGTGACGCACCGTGGCGTGCACGCGCTTCGGCTGCACCAGCTTCTGCTCCAGGAACGCGCGCAGCAAAATCCCGCCAATCTTCCCGGCGCCCAGCACGGCCAGCCGCTTATCCGCCAGCTTACTCGAATGTGTCGTTTTCATGGTCCCAGCATTGTTGACGAGGCCAAGCCGCACGTCAACATTCTTCCGTTGTAACTAGTTTGTTTTGAGACAGAGATCCCCGTCGTTACTTTCCAACTGGAACGCGCCGCTTCAACTCTTCAAACCAGTTCAGCACCACGTTGATTTGTGTCGGTGACGCTTGCTCTTGTTCGCTGGGCTTAAGCATAAGGAAGCGCTGGCCATCGGGAGACACGTCGTAATTTGGGGCCGTTAACGACGCGGGCTGATAAGTCCCTTTGAATAGCATCCGGGGTTTCCCGGCATTGAAACCAAGCTGAGTCGCAATATCCACGGCCATTATTTTGTCGCCGCTCCTGTAGAACAGTTCCCGTCCGTTGGGATTCCAGGCAGGCTCTGTTCCGCCTTCGGTCGAGATCTGCCACTTCCCGCCCGGACCAGGATATGGCTGAACGTAAATCTCATAGCGGCCCGATTCGTCCGAGATATAAGCCAGCCAGCGCCCGTCGGGAGAAAACCGGGGCACCGATTCGTTAAAGGGTGTTCGAAGAAACATCTGCGACGTTCCGAACCGTGCTGACCTCGACGAAGGCTCGCCCTTTCGTAGAACCCAAAGGTCATATCCCGTGGTGGGATTGACCTCAAAAAAGGCTAGCAGTAGCCCATCTTTGGACCAGGACATCGGGATTTGTGTGTACTCCCCTGTGGTCATCCGCTCAGCGCCCCCACTTCCGTCCGCCGGCTGCCAGAAAATGTTCTGCAACCCGTCCTTGTTTGATGCAAATGAGATTCGCTTACCATCCGGTGTCCAGACCGCAGGGTTGTTCAAATTCCCTCCAAACGTCAGCCGTGTCAACGTCTCTCGGGCTAAATCGTAAAGCCAGATTTGATCCTCCTGCTGTTCTTCAATGGTGACAGCCACACTCTGGCCATCAGGGGATAGCCGTGGATTTAGGTAGGCGCGCACAGGGGCCGCGATGGGTTGCTCCGTCCCAGTTCGACTGACCCACACGAGTCGACGCTGGGCAGACTGAACGCCCCCAGCAACGTAGGCCAGTGTCCCGGTGTTGGAAATGCTGTATTGGGCCGCTCCATTGACTGGAGATTGCAGGACTCCGTCCACTACTGGGACGGGCGTGCCTTTGATCGTTAGCCGTTGGGCGTCGAATGGCACGGCCATCAGGCTCCCCCCTTGCGCGTAAATCAGGTGCCCGGACTGCGCGTAGCGCGGGTGCGTCCCTCCCTGGCTCAGATTCCGGCGTTCGCTCGTCTTGAGAGACTGAACGGCAATCTGTGCGCTGGAAAAATTAAGGCCATTGTCGCCGCCAGCAAAGAGCACTGCCTTCCCGTCGGGCAAGAAGTCCGGCCAGCGATGGCTGACTTCTCCCCTTTCCAAATGAGTCAGCGGTTGCAGGGCGCCCCCTCCATCCGGCACTTGTCGCAGAGCCGTATTAATTGTGAGACCGAATGCGATCATCCCCTGGCTGCCCCAACTGGCCCCGCGGGGTTCCACAGCGGTACTCATCGTTAGGGCTGTTCCACCGTTCACCGAAACTTTCATTAGCTTACCGCTTGCAAAAAACCCTACCCATTGGCCATCAGGCGAGAAGAATGGGCTGACGGCACCTTCCGTGCCGGGGATGGGCCTGGCCTCTAAGATATCAAACGCGCGCAGATAGAGCTGTTGGGCACCGCCTTGGCGGGCGACATATGCCAATCGAGTTCCATCGGGAGAAAGCGCCAGGGCAGGGCCATTATCCAAACCTACTAGTTGTTGGCCCGGCGGCAAATCAATTACCGTGCGGCTGACGGGCTGCGACGGAAATACCGCCGATGGCTTCAGATACCAGACGGCAAGGCCAGTCACGAGCGCAAACAAGAGCGCGGCTCCGACGGCCATGATTCGCTCCCTCCGCCCGAGTGTGCCCACCTCATTCAATCGCGCAATCGGCGCAGTAACGGCCTGCGAACTTCCTCCGGCGATCCACTTCAATTCGTCGCAGAGATCCTTGGAAGCATGCCACCGATCGTCCGGTTCCTTGGCGAGACATTTCTTTACCACACGGTCCAGCGCCGGAGGCGTCATTGGCTGGAGGGATGAGATCGGCGGAGGATCGGAAGACATGATGGCGCCGATCACACTGGCCTGCGTCTCACCGTCGAAGGCCCGCTTTCCGGTCGCCATCTCGTACACCACCGCGCCGAAGGCGAAAATGTCCGTGCGCGCGTCCACTTCTTTGCCTTCGAGCTGCTCGGGAGCCATGTACTGCAACGTGCCGACGATGGCTCCCTCAGCCGTCAATGGATCCTTCGCCGTGGGAAGGTCGGAAAGCGGCACGTTCTCTTGACCGGCCACCTGCTTCAGCTTGGCCAAACCGAAGTCCAGCAACTTCGTCCCCGTCTTGGTGAGCATGATGTTGCCGGGTTTCAGGTCGCGGTGTGTCACGCCCTTGCGATGGGCCTTGTCCAGCGCGTCGGAAATTTCGATGGCGTACTGCATCATCTGTTGAATCGGCAGCGGGCCCTTTGTTAGGCGCTGCGCGAGCGTTTCGCCTTCCAGATATTCCATCACCAGATAATCGATCCCGTCTTGATGGCCGACGTCGTAGAGGGTGCAAATGTGAGGATGATTCAGGCTAGCAACAGTTTTTGCTTCCCGGTCGAATCGCTCGCGCAATTCGGAGCGATCGGCCAGATGCGTGGGCAAAACTTTGATGGCCACGATTCGATCCAGGCGGGTGTCCCGGGCGCGATACACCTCGCCCATTCCTCCTGCACCGATGCTGGAGAGGATTTCAAAGGGCCCTAGACGTCTGCCTGGGAGAATCGCCATGGGCTCCTACCGACTGAGAATCGGGAGAGTATAACGCATGATGCAATTGCAAAATGTTATTTTTAAATGAATGCGAGCCGAGCTTAATAAGTTAGGAAATAAACGAATGGAACTTAATCGTGGCGCGCCCCGCCGAGGACTTGCAGGGCGTGCGGGACCAAATCGGCGACGGCGTCGAGCGATTCGAGAGCGCCGCGCGGGCTGCCGGGGAGATTGACGATTAAGACGCGGCCTCGAACGCCGGCAACGGCGCGAGATAGCACGGCACGAGGAGATTTTTTTCGGCCTTCGTCACGCATCAGTTCGGATATTCCGGGCAGGAGCTTCTGGCAGGCTTGCGTCGTGGCTTCGGGAGTGGAATCCCTTGGACCAATGCCCGTACCTCCTGTTGTCAATATCAAGTCCGTTGAGCCGCTGTCGGCGAGAAACTCGAGGCGGTCGCGAATGGCTGCCGGTTCGTCAGGCAATACAACTTCGGCGACCACGTCCCAGCCGAGTTGCGCGCAGCGCTCGCGGACGCCCGGGCCAGAAGCATCTTTGTGGGTGCCGTGCGAGACGGAATCGCTGATTGTGAGGATGGCTACGCGCATGGAAAGTAAGTGGGACAGGCTTTCAGCCTGTCGATTTGCTCCTTCGGCCGACGAAACGTGAAGCGCCAAGGCGACAGGCTATAAGCCCGTCCTACTGTGAAGTGCTAGCTTTGCACGCTCTGATTGGCTTCGTCCATGAGGCGCATGGCTTCCATGAGCAGGCCGGTGGTGGAAAGTGTGGTGGTTTCGCGATCCACGGATGCGCCGAATTCGATTTCAAATTCGCCGTCGAGCCAACTGATAACCTGATACGCGACCGCGTCGCCCACCGTGGCGCCCAGTTGAGCGTGCTTGCACTGGCCGGCGATGAAGTACAGTTGGGCCTCTTCTTCGCCCCGGCGCAGCGTCAGCCTGCACGTTTTTTGCCCCATTTCGAGAGACTGCATGAGTTCTGTGACGCTCATTTCCTCGAGCCGTCCCTGGATGACTCCCGGGCGGGCCGCATGCTTCTGCATTTTTTCCAGATGCAGGCGATCCACGATTTTTTTTACCTGGCGGACCAAATCGGCCACGAAAAACGGCTTGGGAATAAAATCCTCAACGCCCCCGCCGACCGCGGGGCGCAACTTTTCCTCGATATCGCCGCGGCTGGCGACAAACACGAACGGAATATTTTGCGTGCTCTCGCGGCTGCGCAATTTCTCGTAGAGTTGCCGCCCGTCCAGGCCCGGCATGCGGAAATCGGAGATGATCAGGTCGGGAGGATTGTCGACGGCCTTGAGGAGCGCGTCGGCGCCGTCGCCCGAGGAAGTCACGGCGCAGTGCGATTCCATGCCGCGGCACATGAGGTCGCGGATCATGGGATTGTCATCGACAATCAGCACATGGACTTCCAGTGACGGAATATTCATCAGGGACAGCTACTTTTTGCGGCGCAGATAGTGGCCGCTCTTGCCGCCGATTTTTTCGAGCAAAACGATATCGGTGATTTCCATGCCCTTGTCGAGGGCTTTGCACATATCGTAGACCGTGAGCGCGGCCGCCGACACAGCCACGAGAGCTTCCATCTCCACGCCGGTCCGCGCGGTAGCGGTGACGCGCGATGCGATCTCCACGCCATTCTTGCATAGCCGCGCAGTCACATCAATGTGCGTCAGTGGCAGCGGGTGACAAAGAGGTATCCACTCCGAGGTGCGCTTGGCCGCCGCAATGCCCGAAATTCGTGCGATTTCCAAGGGGTTGCCCTTGGGCAGTTTCTGCTGCCGCAACGCCCGGAGCACCAGCGGCGACATGCGCACAAAGCCGCGCGCCAACGCCGTCCGCTCCGTGACGTCTTTTGACGTCACGTTGACCATGGCTACTTCGCCGTGTTTTCGGAAATGCGTAAGCTTTTTCATGGTTCGCCGAGTAGCACAGCCACTCTTGGCTGTGCGGGTTTCTGAGCCGCAAATTTGGGCGCCCGCTTACTTTCGATTGCGAAAACCGCACAGGCAAGAGTGCCTGTGCTTCTTGAAACCTAAATCGCTCCGCGGCGCGGGAGCACGTCCACTAATTCGCCTGGAGCGATTTCCGGCCGCTCGGGCGCTACGATTATGAAACCATTCGCCAGGGCCAGGGCTACGATATCGCCGGAGCCTTGCCAGGGCAACTGGGTGACGCGCGCTTCCCTGCCTTCCCAGTCGATCCTCGCGGGCAGGAAATGAGTCATGGGGCCTTTTTCGCGGACCGAGGTTGCGAGCTTTGCGCGAAAAACCGGGAGGGCCCGGGGAATCGCGCCGCTAAGCACATCAACCGCGGGCAGGACGAATAGTTCGAACGTCACCATCGTGGAGACCGGATTGCCGGGCAAGCCGAAGACTAGCTTATTGCGGCAGGTGCCGAACACGGCGGGGCGCCCGGGACGAATCGAAACACCCGTGAAGTGAAATTCGGCGCCTAGATCGGCGAGCACTTGCTCGACCAAGTCGTACTTGCCCATGGAGACGCCGCCGGAGAGAACGAGGATGTCCTGTTCGAGGCCGCGTTCGATTGCTTTGCGAAGCGCGCCCTTTTCGTCAGGCGCGTTTCCGAGTTGAATCGTTTCCGCGCCCGCCGTGCGCGCAAGAATTTCGATCGAAATTCCGTTGCTGTTCCGGACTTGCAGCGGTCCGGGATTGGACCGCGCATCCACAACTTCATCTCCGGTGGAAAGAATCGCGAGTCGCGGCGCGGCGAATATTTCCAGGCGTGTGGCGCCTGCTTGCGCCGCGAGGGCCATCTCCGCGTAGCCCAGGCGCGCCTTCTGGGCCACGAGCAACGTTCCCGCACGCGCTTCGCTGCCGCGCGGAACAATGTGATCTCCCTTTTGCGCTGAGCGTTCGAGCGTGATCGTCCGGCCTTCGCGCCTGGTGTGCTCGATCATCACAACTGCGTCCGCGCCCTGCGGGACGGCTGCGCCCGTCATGATCTCGACGCATTGCCCCGGCAGGACAGCGGCTTCCATGCGTCCACCCGCACGGAGCTCGCCCACACATTCGAGACGCGCACCGGCGTTCTGCGCATCCGCGGAGCGAACGGCAAAACCGTCACGCGTCGATCGGTCAAAGGGAGGATAGTCGCGATCGGCGAGGACCGGCTCCGCCAGGATGCGGCCGAAGGCCTGTTCGATTTCAGCGTGTGTTCGCAGCAAGGGCCGCGGGATGGAACCGGCGACCTCGATTACTTTTTGCCGCGCGTCAGTGTAGGACAGCATGGGATTTGCGAATCAGATCCATCGGGCGAGTTGCGTGCCGGCGCAAACAATGGTGGCATCGCGGTCCGGCCCGGTCGAAATCATACCGATTTCAACGCCCAGGAAATCGGAAATAAATTTCAGGTATTCCAGCGCGGCGCGCGGAAGTCTCTCGATGTCTTTTACGCCGAATGTGTCCGACTGCCAACCGGGAAGCGTGCGATATTCCGGCGTGACCTCGGCCAAATCCTCGGCGGACGCGGGCATCTCCTTCAGCAGCGCGCCCTTGTAGCGATAGCCCGTGCAGATTTGAATTTCTCTCTGGGTGTCGAAGACATCGAGCTTGGTCACGACGAGTGATGAAATTCCATTGATGCGCACTGCGTAGCGCAGCACAGCGAGATCCAGCCAGCCGCAGCGGCGCGGACGTCCTGTCACCGCGCCGTATTCCTTACCGCGGTCACGCACTTCGGTGGCCTCGAGGTCCGGCATTTCCGTGGGAAAGGGGCCGCTGCCAACGCGCGTGGTATACGCTTTGGTAACTCCGGCTACGGCATTGATCCGCGTGGGGCCCACGCCGAGGCCCGTGCAGGCGCCGCCGGAAATCGCGTTCGAGGAGGTGACGTATGGATATGTTCCGAAGTCGATGTCCAGCATCGTGCCCTGCGCGCCCTCGAACAAGACCGAGTGTCCGGAGTCCAGCGCGTCGTTGATCAGCTCCGAGGAGTCGGCAACCAGCGGACGAAGCCGCTCGGCAAGCGCGAGATACCGATCGGCGAGGCCTGCGGTATCAAGCGGCACGCCGTACGTTGCGCGGCACACGGCGTCTTTTTCGGATATCACGCGCTGGAGTTTTTCTCGAAATCGCGCGGCATCGAGCAGATCACCGACGCGGATTCCGTGGCGCGCCATTTTGTCTTCGTAGGCCGGACCAATTCCGCGCGATGTTGTGCCGATTTTCGCCGCGCCGCGCGCCGCCTCCGCCGCCTTTTCCATTTGCCTGTGGTACGGGAAGATCAAGTGCGCGCGGTTGGAAAGGTGCAAACGTCCAGTGATATCGATCCCGGCATTGGCCAGCGTGTCCAGCTCCCCCACGAGGGCGGCCGGGTCCACGACCACTCCCGATCCAATCACCGCGTGTTTGCCGGGGCGCAAAATTCCACAAGGGATCAACTGCAGCACGAAACGGTTTCCGTTGAAGATGACGGTGTGGCCGGCGTTGTGACCTCCCGCGCACCGCGCGATGTAATCGAACGACGCGGCAAGGTAGTCCACGACCTTGCCCTTGCCCTCATCTCCCCATTGCGCGCCCACCACCACGATCGACTTCATCGGCAAATCGCTCCCGCTTGAATTCGCATGCCCATCTGCCAAATAGAATTTGCCAGAACCATGCTCCGGCTCGTGCCGCTGGTTCAGCCACACGCCTCCGCGCCGCCCCAAAACCACGGATTCATTAGGAGGGATTCGATCAAACGCGGACCTACTATGCTACCTGCGGTTCACAGAGAAGGCAAGGGCGCCCGAGGGCCGGAATTGATTCAAATTGATGACGGAGATGCTCGTTTCATCCCCGAAAATGTGGAACGGAGGGAGTACAATCGAAGCGTCCTGTTTCGTAGGCAGATGGTTTTGCAGAGGCGGCCCATTCTTATGGCGCGTTTCTCCCTCGCGCTTCCCTTGAAGTAACAGATCGTTGCGTACCTTTTCGGGCATCTGGAGAATTAGTTCCCCGTTTTCCGATCGTCCTTGTGAGTATAATTTCTGTGGGTGGGGTTATCCTTATGAAGAACGATGCGCAGATTGTATCCGCTGATTTGGAACGGCGGGAATTTCAATTAAGCCTTTTTGCGTGCTCGGCAATCGCCGTGCTGGCCGGGGGGCTTGCCCTGCTCATGTACCCGGCGGTTTTTTCCGGGCGGGAGGATTCTCCGACCACCGCTCCGCAGATTGCCTTCCTGGGATTCTGCGGGTTATCGTGCCTCCTGGTTGCCTACATTGTGGAACGGCAGGTTACGATCCATCGACTTCGGAAACAGATGGCCGCGGATCGACTGCGGGCAACGGAAGCGTTGAAGCAAGCCAGCGCCGACCTGTTGTCGACCATGCCGAACTTCAATACGTTTGAAGACCGCCTGACGATGGAGTTCCGGCGAGCGGCCGCGGCGGAACACAAGCTTTCGGTGCTGGTGGTTTCCATCAAACTGCATGCTGCTTTCTCTGAGCAAAGCCTTGGGTTGTCCGCTCTGGGCGATGCCGCAAAGGCTGTTTCACGGAAACTGCGCGAGCAGGATTCCATCTTCATTCTGAGGCCCGCCTATTTTGGCGCTATTCTGCCGGGAGTTGATAAGGCGGGAGTGCAACGATATTCCGCCAGAATTGCGGAAGGATTATCGGACGCGGCGGGAGCCAGCGATCGCTTTTCTTTCAAGATCGATGCGATCAGCTATCCTGAGCAGACTTCCAGTGAGCATGACTTAGAATTGGTCGTGGCGGGATGGCTGCCGGAAGCCGAATCCGCTGGGCCAGCTTCCAAAGAGATTCACGTCTACGCTTAACCGCTGAAAAATTACAGGACGAATTGGATTTGGCGGCTAAGTTCTAAAGATTTTCGCCAGACCAAAAAGACAAACGCGGGCAGCCCTTATCGGGCCTCCTCAATAGCCCCCCAATCCAATCCCCAGAAGTTCTTGCAGGCCACGAATTCAACACCGATTCGAGTATCGCTACTACCCAAAGGACGCTGCCAGGCGACTCGGGCGAGTGCCTTTTCCCCTGTATCGGCGCGCATGACTTCGATAGTTTCGCCGGCCTTGGCAGGATGCTTGCACCGAACCAATGCGCCGTACTGGCTTACCAGCACAGTCTCGGTGTCCTCCTCCCAGGCGCTGCCAATTTTCTCCGAGCTGAGCCGCACGGCGATTGCCGCTGCTTTGCGCGGACTTCGCCGCAGATGACGCCCGAGTTCGCTGGCTGACAGGATGATGTGGAGGAGCTTGGCGCGGTCCAGATTGTCGAGATCCATGGCCGTGTGCTCGATTTCGTCCGCTTGTCGCGTGCCTTCGTGGATGAAACGGCGCAGGGATTCCGTGTCCGATATACTCAGGCCCGGTCCTCTTCGAATTTGATCGTAATGGTCCAGCCGCGCATAGCACACCAAGATGAAATGCTCGCGGCAGAACGGCTCGCCGTCGAGCGAAGCTTCGACGGGCCGGCTGCATTCCGCAAGGCTGCACAACTCTATTCTGGACATATTCTGACTCAATAAGTGCGAGGCATGAGGGTCCGGTCCTGCCTCGAACTAGAACCCCTGGCCGGCAACTTTCTAATCTTAATCGGTTTTAGATGGCAGGACCTAACCGCAGATTAGGCATGCCGCTGATGAATTAATAGACGGCCTACGGTGAATTGAAGGGGGGAGACTTAGATGCGGCAACCGATTACGAGCTTGGTGGGAAAATGGGCGCAGTCGTGCGGGCCGTCGTCGAGTTGCCATAGGCCATCTGCCACACGCCGTCGCGGGCTCTTAGTGACACGATTTCTGTGCTTCCTTCACAAATGGCCGCCTTGCAAGCATAGGCGCTCGCAGTTTTCATAAGCGGCGTCAACCGGTGTGTGTTCCCGGCCTGTCAATTCCTGCTGAAGCGTCGGGAAATGAACGAGCTTCAAACCTTCCGGCCCCGACAACCAGATTGGATTGCATTGCGCTTTTTCGTTGAGCAGGCAAAGCGTTCTTGCTGATGCGAGATAGCCAGTCACAGGCACCTCCAATTGCATAGAATCTTGCGCGCCAGAAGGCATTGCCGTCTGTGACGCGGGTCACGTCATGTTGTGCGCAGGAACGTGCAAGTGTTTCCTCTGACGCCGCGTTCGGGCGAGTGCGGGACTATTCCTGCATCCAATTGGGGCCGATCAGTTCGCGCAACGCCTTCGGGGTCGCCCAGGGGGCGGAATTGGCGAAGCGATTCACCCAGTCCGGGCCGGCGCCAATCTTCACGCGGTCCAGCGTAAATTCCGGCGACAGCGTGTTGGCCATCAGCGCGTAGCTTGCGCCTTCGTGCAGCCGCAGCGCTTTCCAGCAACCGCCCGGCACGGCCACTACGGGCCTTTGCCCTGCAGCCAGGTCTAGACCGAGCGTCACTTTTTCCGCGCGGCCGTCGGGATGGAAAATGAAATAGTCCACGGGGCCGCCCTCGATGAGGATGTGCGTGTCGTCGGGTACGAGCCAGTGGAGATAGTTAATCGGCCGGTCACGCGTGAGCATGTAATAGTTCTGGCTCTGCACGGCGAGAGCGCGGCCGTCCACGGTGACCACCTGCGACGAGCGGCCGATGATGCCAAGATAGCCCGACTCTTTCGGCAGAACATTGAGGTGGAGCGTTTGGATCAATTCGCGTGCACGCGTGTCCGGACCAGCTTGAGGCATGGCCCCAAGGGCCATCACGCCGGCGATTATAATCGCCACAACAAGTAGATATTTCATGCCGCCAAGAATAGCAAAATCGGTCTTCTCCATTGCCTCCGTGTTAAAAATTGCGCTCTTGCCAGCGGGCAATACTTAACGCAGATGGCACGAAGAAAAGCGAGAGCACAGGAAGTGTCTCTTGAAGCTTTGAGCCAATGGGGAAACACTGTGGCGGAACCGGTGTACAATGGCGGTCGTTTCTGGACATCCAGAGGTAATTCCGGGGCCGGCGGACAGCTCGAAATGGAATCGCGTGCCTGAAGCGCGGAAATTCGAGGAGGATCTATGGCGGAAGAAAAAAAGATTGAGAATGATGGATTGAGCCGGCGCGAAGTGATGGCGCGCACTGCCTGGGCAGGTCTCGGAGTGACTGCCGGGTTGATCGGAGCGGGCGGCCTGCAAAAGCTTATGGGACAGATGCAGCCGCGCGTTGACGAATCTTCGCCGCGCATCTTCGGCGCATCTGTCGAGAAGCTTCCTCCGATTGACGATCATTACCCCGTCATGCCCAGTTGGGGCACCGAGCTGAAGCAACTCGCGCCGAATGTCTACGCCTACCAGCAGGAGGGCGGCACAGGTCACATCAATGCGGGCATCTCCAACGCCGGACTCTTCGTGGGAGAGGAGTCGCTGCTGGTGTTCGATGCGCTGGGATATCCGGTGCAGAGCAAAGCCTTCATTGCCGCGGCGAAGAAGGCCGGCGGCGGAAAGCCCATCACCAATTTAATTAACAGCCACCATCACGGCGATCACGTGGCCGGCAATCAATTCTTTCTGCCGGCGCAGATCGCGGGCCATCCCTACTGCCGTAGAGAGGTGTTGAAAGCTATTCCGAATACGCCGCCGTCATGGCCGAAGTTCGAGGGGCAGGCGGACGGCACCGAAGTGCGCAAGCTCGCGCCGCCGACCGTTACGTTTGAAGACAACCTGGTCTACAACATTGGCGGTAACACTGTGGAATTTCGTTTCGTCGGCCCGGCGCACACATGGGGCGACATTGTGGCTTACTTGCCGCAACACAAAATTCTTTTCGCGGCGGACCTAGCGTTTTTCCACCTCATCCCGTATTGCCACAACGCGCATGTGTCCAAGTGGATGGAGTCCATCGACAAAGTGATGAAGATGGATGTGGATGTCATCGTCCCGGGGCACGGTCCCGTTGGCGGGAAAAAAGATCTGGCGGAGGCGGGCGAATACTTCCGCTTCCTGAAGGCGGAGGTAAAGAAGCGCTACGACGCCAAGTTGAGCGCGGGCGCGGCCGCTGCGGACATCAAAATGGGCAAGTACGACAACTGGATGGGACCGGAACGGATCGTGATGAACACCGTCCGCCTGTACGATGAATTCAAAGGAACGCTCACGCCGGACATCGATGTGGAAGGCACGAAGCAGGCGATTTTGGAATACAACTCGGTCAAAGCGGCGAGGAAAAGTTAGTTCTTAAGTAGGACAGGCTTATAGCCTGTCGGGTTTTGGGGGGAGGTTTGGAAACGAAAAGCGACAGGCTGGAAGCCTGTCCTACTGGAGGTCATGCGGCTCCAGGAGGAGTTTCAATTCGCCTACGAAAGTTTCCAGTTCCGATACTCGGTCCGTTGTCGCCTCCAGGCGCTGTTTTTTCCACACGAACCACGACTTCCCTTTTTCCGTGATGCGCACGGTCAGATTGCCCTCCAGTAGCACGCACGGCTCGCCGAAAACACGAAATCCGCCGCTTGCGATTGGGTCGAGCAGCGCTGCACAACTTCCCTTCCGCACGCCGACTGCGTTCGCATACAAAGGAAACGCAACCAGGATGAATTCTCTTGCAACTAAGCGTTCCAGGATGGCGATCTGTTGTGGGGAGAATTCGTTCATATCGGTCCGAGTTTAAATGGAAACGGACAGCGGCGGGAAGAAAAGGCTCTTACCACAGAGAACACAAACAGGCGCAGAGAAATGCTCGAAAGTGGAGAGCGCAACGAGAAGTGAGCTGAAACGTTAGTCCTGAGTGTTCCACGAGTTGCGAATCACCCTTCGGTCGCCGCGGCGACCTCAGGGCAAGCAAGTCACGATTCCCGAATCACGGGCCACGGTTCGCGGGTCACGAACCACGACCGATTTCCTCACGCCACCGCTGGATTGGCCTTGCCGTCGTCGGAAGACGACTTCGCATCCTGCTCGAGCATTTCGATGAGGTGGCGCAGCGACTCGATCAGCTCCGAGCGAGTGTCGTT
>Ga0210409_10001893_pt1 | contig 26197 bp, 13 predicted proteins | sample IncBWH17MmetaG_FD_161649 | JGI IMG/M metagenome (GOLD analysis project Ga0210409, IMG submission 161649) | Forest soil microbial communities from Barre Woods Harvard Forest LTER site, Petersham, Massachusetts, United States - Inc-BW-H-17-M | ecosystem: Environmental > Terrestrial > Soil >...
GACTGCACCTTCAGACGCTGGTCAAGGAAGTGGCGCCGCTGTTCCCTCGTCAGTCCCGGACCTGCCAGAGATTCGATCAGGCCTTTGAAAATGACGTTGAGGCTGGCGTTGGCCTGCGCGTTCGTGATTCCCGGCTTCCGGCGGCCGATGACCTGGAGCCAAATGTGTTGGTTGAGGATTCCCTCCGGCGAAGCGGTAAGCAAATCGCGCCCGGGATAAATGGCATCTTGCATGGTAATGGGAACCCAAATATCCGGAGACTGGCCCACCGTTTCGCCGGAGAATCCTGGGGGACTCACGCCGACGATTTCAAAGGAAGCGCTTCTAACCTGGATTGTTTTCCCAAGTACGGATGGATCGAGGCCGAAGCGCCGCTTCCAGAAAGCGTAAGTGATTACGGCAACCGGCGCGGCGCCTCGCGCGCGGTCGACCTCCGTCGTGAAGACCTGTCCTGCCGCGGGCTTTACGCCCAAAGTATCGAAATAATCGCCGGTGACAAGGCGAATGCGGACGGTCTCCGTATTAGCCAGCGAATTGGCCGAAGCATTGCCGATCTTTGCAGCGACATCTTGAAGCTGGCTATCTGCCGCGAAAATGCGTGAAAAGATTTCGCCGTGATCGCGAAGATATTGGAATTCGGAATATGCTAGTAGCGAACGCTCACCGTCTTCTCCGCCAAACAGCGCGCCATGAGAATCGGGATCGGTAAGTACGGACAGTTCTCCTGGATTGGGAACAGGAAGCGCGCGCAGGAGCACGGAATCGAGCACGCTGAAGATGGCCGTGTTCGCGCCGATACCGAGGGCCAGCGTCAGCACCGCCACGATGGCGAAACCCGGGTTTTTCAATAGCATACGGGTTGCGTAGCGCAGGTCTTGCAGCAGGATCCTCATGCCCATCCTCCGTTATGTTAGAAACGAGTGAGGGACATGAGGCGTTTCGGGTTATCCCTGGCAATCTGCCATCCCCAGCGGCCGGGTTGACAGAGCGACTTGGGGCAGGGAATGCCGCGGATCTTATTCGTACCGCAAGGCGACGAGCGGGTCGACCCGTGTAGCGCGCCAGGCTGGCAAGCTGCACGCAAGCAACGCAATTAGGGCCAGGGCGCCGGCGGCCACCGCCAGCGATATTGGGTCGTAGGGCCGCACAGAGAAGAGCAAGCTGCCCAGCACCCAAGTCAGGCCGAGCGATAGCACCAGCCCGGCCCCCAGCCCGGCCAGCATAAGCGACATCCCTTGCCCGACCACGAGCCCAAGAACATTGGTGCGAGAAGCACCAAGGGCCATACGCAACCCGATTTCCTGCTGGCGCTGGGTGACCATGTACGCGGTCACGCCATAGATGCCGAGCGCCGCGAGGAGTATGGCGCCTCCGGCGAAGGCGCCGAGCAGGGTCAATGTTAGGCGGCGCCGCGCCAAGGAATCGGCCATCAAGTCCTGCATAGTCAGCACGTGGTCGACGGGTTGCTGAGGATCGATCTCGAGGACCAACCTTTGCACTGCGGGGGCGAGACTCATGGGGTCGACCGCGGTGCGGATGGCCAGTCCCATGGAATTTGTGGGATTTTGCGCTTCGGGCCAGTACAACTGGACGCGGGAACGCGCCTCCAGCGTGCGATAACGGACGTGGTGCACCACGCCGACGATGGTCATCCATGGCGCGGTCGATTCCATGCCGCCGCGCTTGATTCGCTTGCCGACGGGATCTTCGTTGGGCCAATAGCTGTGGGCCATGGTCTCGTCGATCATAGCTACCGGCGCTGCGGTGTCGGTGTCGCGGGCGTCGATGTAGCGTCCAGAGACAAGCGATATACCCATAGCTTGAAAGAAGCCCGGGGTTACGACGCGCCAGTCGGCTTCTGGTGAAGCGTCTTGCGGCGAGACCGCGCGGGAATCCACCGTAGTCGTTCCAGAATTGCCGTTGCCGCTTAAAGGCAAAATGGAAACCGCGCCGGCGGCTTGCACACCGGGTAATTGCTGGACACGATCGACGAGCTCACGGAAAAACGCCCTGGTCTGCTCTGGTTTTGGATATTTTGCGGTGGGCAAAGCAACCTGCAACGTCAACACGCCGTCCGAGCGGAAACCAGGGTCGACTTCGAGAAGCTTGACGAAACTGCGCAGCAACAGCCCGGAACCCGCAAGAAGCAGGACCGCCAGTGCAGCTTCCGCCGCTACGAAAATGCGCCGTAGTCGCTGCGAGGCCCGGCCCTCTGTGCCGGTGCGTCCGCCCTCTTTCAAAATCTGATACTGGGCGCCGCGGCTTGCAGCAAGCGCGGGGGCGAGGCCGAAAAGGATCCCCGTCCCGACGGCGACAGCGAATGTAAACGCCATCGCGCCGACATCGATCCCGGTGGAAACCACGCGAGGCAGCGCCGTAGTGCTTAGCGTGACGATCACACGAAGAAGAACAGGAGTGAGGAGCAAACCGAACAGGCCGCCCAAGAGTGAAAGCAGCAGACTTTCCGTGAGCAGTTGCCGCGTAATCCTGCGCATCCCCGCCCCTAGCGCTACTCGCACGGCGATTTCCTTCTGCCTTGCGGTGCTGCGGACCAGGAGGAGGCCGGCAACATTGGCGCAGACCAGCAGGAGGACGAATCCCACAGCGCCCATCAGAACCCAGAGGGATGTCTTGACGTCGCCGACGGTTTCTTCGAGCAGCGGGTGCAGAATGATGGCAAAGCCAAACCGCTTATAGGGATATTCGCGGTTCTGCTCGATGATGGACTTGGATATTGCTTCCATGTCGCTGCGAGCCTGCACAAGCGAGAATCCGGATTTGATGCGCGCCAAAACTTCGTAGCCATGATTGCCACGGTTGTTCGGCGCGAAATCCGTGGGCACGAAGACTTGTGGCATCCACAGGTCGGAGGGAGACGGATACTCAAAGCCCTTGGGCATTACGCCAATCACCTTGCAGGTTCGGCCGTCAATGACGACATCTTTGCCGACGACTTGTGGGTCGGAGCCAAAGACACGCTGCCACAATCCAAATCCGAGTACGACAACGCGATCGCGGCCCTGCTGTGCTTCATCAGGCGAAAAGGTGCGGCCCAGAAGAGGATTGACGCCGAGGATCGTGAAGAAACTGGGCGAAACGGTTGCGCCGTTGAGGCTCTGTGGATTGCCGCTAACACCGAGGTTATAGGTTCCAGTGTTAACCACGGAGAGGTCGGAAAAGCTGCGGTTTTGTTGCTGGACATCGCGAAACTCTGGCGGCGAGAACCAATTCTGATCATTGGGCAGACCGATTCCGGTGAAATGCGTCCAGACCTTCACCAGGTTTTCCGGGTTGGGATAGGGAAGAGGCTTGAGCAAAACGGTGTTGACCACGCTGAAGATAGCGGTGTTAGCGCCGATGCCGAGCGCCAAGGTCACGACCGCGACAAGGGTAAAGCCCGGGTTCTTCAGCAGTACGCGAAGGGCGTAGCGCAGGTCTTGCAAAAAAGTGCCCATGAGAATTCTCCGATACTGTGGAAACGATTGCAGGACCCGGTTTGTTCCGTTCGTTTGGCGATATTTGGTTTAGCCGACGGCGGTCGCCTTTTCTTCGCTGACCACCCAGCCGTCCTTGAGCTGAATGATGCGGTTGCCGAAGGTGGCGTTGCGCTCGGAGTGCGTGACCTGAATGATGGTGGTGCCGCCCTCGTTCAGGCGCTTGAAGAGCTGCATGATCTCTTCGCCCTGCGCGGAATGCAGGTTGCCGGTGGGCTCGTCGGCAAGAATGAGCTTGGGGTTCTGAATCACGGCGCGCGCCACTCCGACGAGCTGCTGCTGGCCGCCGGAAAGTTGATTCGGGAAGAGATCTTTCTTGCCGACGATATTGAAACGGTCGAGAATGTCGCAGACCAGGCTGACGCGCTCCTTATGCGGCACATTCTTATAAGAAAGCGGGATTTCGAGATTCTCGAAGACAGTAAGATTGTCGATCAGGTGATAGCTCTGGAAAACGAAGCCGATATTGGCCTTGTGCAGCTCGTTGCGTTTTTTGACATTGAGCTTGTGGACGGGCTGCTCGTGGAAATAATATTCACCGCTCCACGCGCTGTCGAGCATGCCGATGATGCTGAGCAGCGTGGATTTGCCCGCGCCGGACGGGCCCATGAAGGTGACAAACTCGCCTTGCTGAATGTCGATGTTAATACGGCGCAGGACGAAGAACTTACTGCCGCCGGCCTCGAAGGCCTTCTCAAGACTTCGCATCTGAATCAAAGGTTCCACAAACGCTCCTTATCGCTCGAACAGGCTCGCTCTAGTGTACCCCTCGCGGTGCTGGCGCTCTACTCATAGCGCAGGGCCTTGAGCGGATCGAGTCGGGCGGCGCGGCGTGCGGGAAGATAGCACGCTAACGCTGCCACAGCGGCGAGAATCAGTGGCAGGCCGATGAATGAGAAGGGGTCGGCAGCCTCCACGCCGAAGAGCAGGGAAGCCAGCGTACGCGCCAATGCGAAGGCGATGGGCAGTCCGATGGCCAAGCCGAGGATGGTCAAAGTCATGCCGCTGCGCAGAATCATGCGCAGGATGTCGGTGGTTTGCGCGCCGAGCGACAAGCGAATGCCGATTTCATGCGCGCGCTCGCTGACGGAGTACGACATCACGCCGAAAACTCCGACGGAAGCGAGCACCAGCGCAATTACGCCCAGCACCGCCATCATCACGGCAACATAAGCGATACCGACAATCGAATCGGTGATAACGGTATCCATGGGCTTGATGTTGTACAGGGGCAGGTCGGGATCGACCTCGACGATTTGTTGCCGTGCGGCCGCGATTTGTTGCGAGGGCTTGCCGGCGGTGCGAAGCAGAATGGTGGTGTAATACGGGGGAGCCTGCCGGAAGGGGCCATAAAGTGTTGGCACGTTCTCTTTATTGATCCAACTGTAGTGAACGTCGTCCACCACACCCACGATGGTCATCCAGGGCCTGGGTGAATCCATTTCGCCAACTTTGATGTGCTCGCCCAGCGGGTTGCTACCCGCGAAGTACCTCCTTGCCAGGCTTTCGCTGATGACCGCGACCGGCGCGGCATCGGCGCCATCGGTTTCACCGAGCAAGCGGCCTTGACGGAGGGCGATGTTCATCATCCCAAAATAGTTCGGCGCAATCGTTTCAATAATGGCATTACGCAACTCGCCCCGTTGTGCTGGAGGCCGCCCTTGGACCGAGAAGGTATACGTGCTCACGCCACCTCCGTCCGAGTATGGCACGTGTGTCACGATGGCGGCGGACTGCACCCCCGACACGGTCCCGAGCCGCTGCAGCACTTGCTCGTGGAACGCAAGACGTGCCGCGGGCTGAGCGTACTGCGCGTCCGGCAGGGTGAGATTCATGGCCAGCAGGGTTTGCGGCGAGTAGCTTTCGTTGATGTTCAGAAGGCCTTGGAAGTTTTTCACCAGTAAGCCCGCGCCTACGAGCAAGACCAGCGCTAAAGAGACCTCCGCCACAACCAAAGCGCTGCGCAACCGTCCCCGCGCTCGGCCCACCGAGCCGCGGCCGCTTTCCTTCAGCGTTTCGCTGACGTTGGTCCTCGACGTGAGCAGGGAAGGAGCAATTCCGGAAATCACGCCGCTCGCAACGGCGATAGCCAAGGTAAAGACAAATGCATTGGTGTCGAGGCCGATGGTTTTCCACCCGGCGATGAACCTGGCAACATCCGGCGGCATGTGAGCGAGAATCAGCGCGAGAGCCCATTGCGCGATCAGCAGACCAAGAGCCGCGCCGCCGACGGCTAATAGAACGCTCTCAACGAGCAACTGGCGCATAATGCGCCAGCGGCTGCCTCCCATGGCCGTGCGCACCGCAAATTCATTCGCTCGTCCGGTCATGCGCGCGAACTGCACATTGGCCACGTCCGCGCACGCGATTAGCAGAACGAATCCGACCGCTCCCATCAACAGCAACGTATATTGGCGAGTGATACTCCCCGTGACGAACTGCGTGAGCGGCATGGGACGAAGCTCCCAGCCCTTGTTGGTGTCCGGGTAAGCCTGGGCCTGGCGCTGTGCGATCGACAACATCTCCGCCGACGCTTCCGAAAAAGAGACGCGCGGCTTCAGATGACCGAGTACCCACAGCCAGCGGTTGTCGCGCCGTTGAGAATCTTTGAGATTGATGGCCAGCGGAATCCATGCTTCGGCCGGCATCGGAAAATCGAAGCCTTTGCCCATCACGCCAACGACAGTAAAGCTCCGTCCGCCGACTTTGACGTTCTTGCCGACAATGTGCGCATCCGATGCGTAGCGCTGCTCCCAAAGCGCGTGACCGAGAATGATTTCCTGTTCTCTTCCCGGTGTCTCTTCCTCGGCAAGAAAATCACGACCGAGTTGCGGCTTTACCCCCAACATCTCGAACAGGTTCGACGAAATCTGGAAAGCTTGGACCTTTTCTGGATGCCCGTCGCCGGTCAAGTTCACCTCATCCCATGAGTACGCCGCGAGTTGGTCAAAGGAATGAGCTTCCTTGCGCCAATCAAAGTAGGTGGCCGGTGCAATGGCGTTCATGTCCACGTTCTGCTCAGGGCGCGAATCGACCAGGGCCATGATGCGATTCGCGTTCTCGAACGGCGCCGGATGCAGCAGGAAAGCTTCCGCGACGCTGAACATCGCGGTGTTGGCGCCGATGCCGAGCCCTAGGGCGAGAATGGAAACCAGCGTCGCCAGCCGATGTTTCATCAGCATGCGAAACCCGAAGCGCACATCTTGCAGAATCGAAAACATAAAGCTCCTATTCGTAACGCAATGCGACCAAGGGATCGACGCGCGTCGCTCTCCGCGCGGGAATCACGCTGGCGCAAATCACAACGGCACACGTGGCAACGACCGCCAGCGCAAGAGTCAGGGGATCTCCCGGGGCAAGGCCAAAGAAGAAGGAACGCAGCAAACGTGCGCCGGCGATTGCGAGCGGCAAACCCAAAGCGACGCCTGCCGCGCTCAGCGTCAGGCTCTCGTGCGCGATAATCCATAAAACCTGCCCAGGACTCGCACCGAGCGCCATGCGCACTCCGAACTCAGCGCTCCTACGGCTGACTCGGTAGGCGAGGGTGCCGTACAATCCGGTCGCAACCAGCAGTGCCGCGAGCATTCCGAAAAACATCGCCAGGCGAGCAAACAAGTGTTCCTGAGAAAAGGACGCCTCAAATTGCGCCTGTTGCGTCATTGGCTGTAGTGCCGCCAAGTCCGGACCCATATCTTGAATCACGCGCTGCACCGAAGGCAGGAACGCCGCGGGATTGCCTGCTGTGCGCAACTCCACTTGCATGCTGGCGACATCAGGTATCTGTGGGTAAGGAAAGTACGCCATCGCGGAGTCCTTTTCGCGCACGCTCGTGTACTTGCTGTTTTGCGCCACGCCGACGATCGTATAAGGGGCGCCGTGCTCTCCGTCGATCCCCAAGTGATGGCCCAGCGGCTCGCGCCCGGGCAAATAACGCTCGACGAATGTTTGATTGACGATCACAGCCTTCATGGAAGCCATGGAATCGGCGTCGGTAAAATCGCGGCCTTGCAGGATCGGCGTTCCCATAACGTGAAAGAAATCCGGGCCCACGGAATTCCAACGCACCAGGCTATCGATTACTTTCTCATGTGCTTGCACGCCGTCCACGAATGCAATCGTGTTGTTGCTGGCCCCCGCGCCCGGCCGGACTTGTACGAGTGTCGCGGCTTCGACTCCTGGCAAGACGCGCAGCCGGTCCAATAAGGTCTTATAGAAGCGAACAACTTCTGGGTCCGTGCGGAGGCTCTGCGGAGGAGTAATGCCGAAGACGAGTAGCCCTTTGGCGCGCAGCCCCAGGCTAGCGCTTTCCAGGTTCCGCAGACTGCGCACTGCCAGGCCGGCACCCACCAGGAGCGCGAGGCACATCGCCATCTGAATGGCCACGACAACTTGGCCTGCGCGGAAGCCCGTCCGGTCCTGTGAAGCGCTCCTACCCGAAGTTCGTAAAGCAACCCAAGGGGGCACACGGCCCACGCTCCAAAACGGGGCGAGTCCGAAGATTAACGCCGTTCCGAGAGAGATCAGGACAGAGAAGAGCAGCACGCCACGATCGGGAGCGAGGCTAACGTCCAATCTTGCCCACTGCGCCAGCGCGTCACTCACCCACACCGCCAGTAGCCAGCCGGCAGCCCCGCCCGCCGCTACCAGCAGGAGCCCCTCCGTCAGTAGCTGGCGGAATAACCGCAGCCGCCCTGCGCCGAGAGCAGAGCGGAGGCTGAACTCGCGCTGTCGCGCAGAATTTCGCGCCACCAGCAGCATGGCCACGTTGCTGCACGCAATCACCAGGACGAGCCCTACGGTGACCATTAAGGCACGCAAAGGTGTTTCAAAAGTCTCGCGCAGGCCGGCGATTCCTTGCACAGAACTGAAATAGAGTTGCGGAGGCTGTTCGTCTTTTCGCGGTCCGGGCGTTCCCACGTAAGCCACGCTCTGATAGACTGGCTGCAATTGCGCGAGAGCCTGCTTTTCGTTGATGCCCGGCCGCAAGCGGCCGATCATCATTAAGAACCACCAATCCGGCGAGCCGTAAAGAGCGCTCTTATCCTGCGGCGAAACACCCCACGGTTTCAATTCCGGCAGGGTCTGAAAGGGAATCCAGAGATCGGTAGAGCCTTGCGGCTCGACGCCGAAGAAATCGCGGGCGGTAACTCCAATGATGCGAAACGGCGTCCCCTTGATATACAGGGACTGACCGAGCGCAGACGGATTCCGGGCGAAGCGCCGCGTCCAGAAGTTGTAACTGAGCACCGCCACCTGAGTGTGATGTGACTCATCCTCCGGAGTGAATAATTGACCCAGCGTGGCGGGCACGCCCAACCCGGAGAAGAAATTGCCGCTGACCATGTCCACTGCCGCTTCTTCGGGCGCGTCGCCGACGCGCACGATACTTTTGCTGAAGCTCAGCGGTACAAAGGCGACGAGGTCGGTAAAGACTTGTCGTTGTGCGCGCAATTGTTCAAAGGTTGGTTCAGAGAGTGAGCGGTCGCCATAGCCGGTTTGCGAAGTTTCTCGAGGTTGGTTTTGATAACGTAGCCAGACCAGACGGTCGGCGTTTTTCACGGGCAGCGAACGCAGCAAGACTGCATTCATCGCGCTAAAGATCGCTGTATTCGCGCCGATGCCGAGGGCCAGCGTGATCACGGCGACGGCCGTGAACGCCTTGTTCTTGGCAAGTGCCCGTGCGCCGTAACGCAGATCTTGCAGAATCGTTTGCATCGAAAACTCCTATTCGTAGCGCAAGGCGACCAAGGGATCGACGCGCGTGGCGCGCCGCGCCGGCACCCAGCAAGCGAGAAGCGCAACCATAACGAGCAAGCCTGTCACCGCGGCGTAGGTGAGTGGGTCGGTGGCCGTCACGCCGAAGAGCAGCGACGCCACCGCGCGCGTGAGGGCCAGCGAGCCCGCAATCCCAATCGCCACTCCAATGAAGATGGTGCGCAATCCCTGGGCCAAGATCATTCTCAGGACGTCGCCGGCTTCCGCCCCGAGGGCGACACGCACGCCGATCTCCCGAGTGCGCCGGCTCACCGAATACGCCATCACGCCAAACACTCCAACCGTGGCGAGCAGCAGAGCGGTGATGGCGAAGAAGCCGATGAGAGTGAGGTTGAATTTCCGCGAGCCCAGCGACGCGGAATAGACTTGCGAAAACGTCTGGAACTTTGCCGGGATCTCCGGGTCGAGGTCCTGCAGGATTCCTCGCGCCGCCGAAGTGACCAAACGCGTGTCGCCATCGCTTAGCATGGTTACGGTGATCGCCGAGCGCGGCCGCTGGAACAAATTCACATAAACGGTCGGACGTGGCGGCACGTCGAGGCCGTATTCGTGAGTGTCGCCCACGATTCCCACGATGGTCAGCAGGCGCAAGTCTCCATCCATATTTCCGAACTCAATGGTGTGGCCGATAGGATCCTGATTGGGCCACTGCTCGCGAGCCAGCGATTCGCTGATCACGGCAACGTGCGAAGAATCCGGGCCGTCACGCTCATCAAACATTCGCCCGCGAATCAGCGGAATTCCTAGAGCCTGGAAGTATCCGTCGGTCGCGACGCCGAAGTCCGCTACGCCAAGGCGTTCTTTCTGCTGGAACAGCGCGCCAAAGCCATCCATATTCTTGGGGACCTCATTCTGCGACATCAGCACAAACATTCCGTCCGGAAGGCCCTCTACCAGCGGCAGCCCGCTAATCGCGCCAACCTTGCGCACGCCCGGGATTTGTTTGAGCCGCTCCATCAGGTTGGCAAAGAATATTCCCTGAGCGGCTTTCGCTTTTGGATCTTCAATCCACGGCAGCGCGACGTCCATGGTGACAATTTTTTCCACACGGAACCCGGGATTCACTTCCAGCACTTTCATCAGGCTGCGCCCGAACAATCCCGCTCCCACCACGAGGACCAATGTGATCGCGATCTGTGCCGCCACGATTACGCGGCCAACGCGCTGGCTGCCTTGCGAACCCGCTTGTCCACGCCCGCCTTCCTCAAGCCCCTCGCGAACGTCCCCGGAAGTCGCGCGTGCGGCGGTGAACGCTCCCAGGCCTGCGGCGACCGCGGCGGAAAGCAACAACGCGAACCCAAGTACCGGAATGCTGATCGAGACGCTGTCCAGCCGCGGCAGATTCTGTGGAGCCAGCCCTACTAATGCCGCCACGCCCCAGTATGCCAACAGCACTCCGAGGCCGCCGCCAACGAGCGCAAGCAGCAGCGCTTCGGTAAGAAATTGACGGATCAACTGGCCGCGTGCCGCGCCGAGGGCACTGCGAATAGCGAGTTCGCGGGCTCTCGCGGACGCTTGTGCGAGCAGCAAATTCGCTACGTTTGCGCAGGCCACCAACAATAGAAATCCCACCGCGGCGAGGAGGACCAGCAGTGCCGGGCGAGCGCTGCCCGTGATGGAGTCTTGCAGCGGGATGACAATTCCATCTTTCAGAAGATAATCGCCTTGTTCGCTCGACGTATCGTGAATGCGTCGGGCTATCGCGCTGATATCTTGATTCGCTTGCTCGACGCTCACACCGTCGCGGAGGCGCCCGACCGCATCGTAGTTATGCGCCGTCCTGCTTTGGATTTCGCCCTCCAAATCGGTCGGCAGCCATAGATCCACGTCTGCGGGGAAACGAAATCCGGAGGGCAGCACGCCGATAACCGAGTACACGGCGCCATCAATCTTCAGGTGGGATTTCGAGAGGTCTTGCGGTGATTTGAGATTCTGCCTCCAGTATCCATGGCTGACCAGAACGGTTGGGCCGGCACCTTTTTTCGCGTCGTCGGCGCTGAAATCGCGCCCGATGACCGGCTGAGTACTGAAGACCTTGAGAAAATCAGGCGAGACGTGCGCAACCGTTGTGCGGGTCGGCTGCGAAGCCCCCGAAACGGACACGATGTAGTCATTGTATTTCGCGATCGCTTGGAAGCTCCGGTTTTGCTCGCGAAAGTCGTCGAAGTTCGTTTCCGCTAGGCGGGACGGGTGGCCCTTCGAGGTGACCTCGAAAACGGCCATAATCCGCTGCGCATCGGAGTAGGGCAGTGGCCGCAACAACACACCGTATACAACGCTGAAAATTGCCGTGCTCGCGCCGATACCGAGCGCCAGCGTAAGGATCGCGACCGCTGTAAAAACTTTGTTCTTGGCGAGCAAGCGGGCGCTGAAGCGGAAGTCCTGAAATATTCTTTGCATCGCAGGCTCCTTTCGACGACGGTGCAGCAGGCTGCGCAACGATAACGGAAGTCAGGAACACACACGTACCGTGCGCGCCGGCGGCGGGGACCGGTACACGGCACCGAGAATTTGTCTGCGGAGCTAGTCGGCTCCGACGCGGGCTTCCTGGGTTTCTTCGACGATGCGGCCGTCGAAGAGGTGGATGGTGCGCTCGGCGAAATTGGCGTAGCGCTGGTCGTGGGTAACCATGCAGATGGTGGCGCCGTTGCGATGCAAATCGCGCAGCAGCTCCATCACCGCTTCGCCGTTTTTGGAGTCCAGGTTTCCGGTCGGCTCGTCAGCCATCAGGATGAGCGGATCGCCAACCAACGCGCGCGCCACAGCGACACGCTGCTGCTGACCTCCCGAGAGCTGCGAAGGATAGTGGCGCAGGCGATGGGCCATGCCCACGCGCTCGAGCGCGCTCTGCACTTTCTGTTTACGCTCGCTGGAGCTGGTGCCGCGATACGTGAGCGGGAGCTCGACGTTTTCGTACACGGTGAGATCGCCGATCAGGTTGAACGCCTGAAAGATGAAGCCGATCTCGCGATTGCGAATACGCGTGCGCTCGCTGATGGTCAGCTTGGCCACCGGCTGGCCGTTCAGCTCGTAGATCCCGTCAGTCGGAGAATCGAGCAGCCCGAGAATGGACAACAGCGTCGACTTGCCGCAGCCCGACGGGCCGGCAATTGAGATGTATGTCCCTTTCTTGATCTCGAGATGGATCTCCTCGAGGGCATGCGTTTCCACTTCATCGGTGAAGAAAACTTTCTTCACGCCTTCCATTTTAATGAGTGTGCCGTTTGCGTCCGCCATTGCTTCTCCTTTGCATCCGTATTCGTGTACTAGAAATTCGTGTCAATCACCCGGGCCTTAAACTTTTTCGTCATTCATAACGCAGCGCCACCAGCGGATCAACGCGCGTGGCGCGCCGCGCCGGCAGATACGCAGCGGCAAGCGCAACGAAAACCATCACCAGCAGCGCGCCGCCCACAGTTGTAAACTCGAAAGCCTTCACTCCGTAGAGCATGGAATTTACCACCCGGCTCAACCCATACGCCAGCGGCAAACCAAGCAGAACCCCGATCCCCACCAGGCGCGACACATCATTCAGAATCATTCGGCCCACTTTGCCGCTGTCCGCGCCAAGCGCCATGCGCACGCCGATTTCCCGGGTGCGCTGCGTAACAGCGTACGCCAGCAGCCCGTAAATCCCGATCGCCGCAAGCAGCGCCGCAAGCGCCCCGAAAATCTCCGCAAGGGAAGCAATAAGCCAGTCGCTCGCCAGTTGCCGATTTATCTGTTCGTCGAAAGAGCGCACGTCATCAATCGGCAAGCTGGAATCCAGCTCGCTGACCACGCTACGCACGGAGTTCGCCAGCGTCTCAGGATTCTGCGAGGTCCGAACATAATAGCTAAGCGCGCCAACATTCTTTTCTTGCGCGTAGGGAATGTACACGAACGGCGCGGGTTCTTCCTTCACCCCGGTGTGGTGGCTGTTCTTCACCACCGCCACGATTTCCATGTCCAGCGGCCCTGACCCGCCGCCAAACTTCATGCGCCGGCCAAGCGCATCGCCCCCCGCAAAAAAAGTCTTGGCCATGGTTTCATTGACGATTACGACCTTGGGACTGCCGGCCACGTCGGCGCGCGTAAACTCGCGGCCATTCAGCAGCGGAATCCCCATGTTGGAAAAGTGTCCGGGGCCCACGGCGTTGCGCAGAACGTGTCGCGTCCCGGCCAGTGCGGGGGGTTCGTCTTGCACCGTAATGTTAGACCCGCGGTCGCTGTCCGCAATCAAAGGCTCTTGCGCGCCACTCACCGAGAGCACGCCCGGCAACGCAGAGACTCTATCCTCCAGTTGGCGGAAAAAATCGAAAGTCCGCGCCTCATCGTAGCCAATAAGTTGCGGCGCAACAGAAAACTGCAAGACATGCGAAGTGCGCAGGCCAAGGTCAATATGTTTGACATTGAACAGGCTGCGCGCAAATCCTCCCGCTGCGGTAACCAGAAGCAAAGTAAGCGCCACTTGGCTCACCACCAGCCCTTGCCTCAGCCGCGTATGCGCCATGCCCGAAGAAAGCGTCCCGGACTGCTCCTTCAAGGTAGAGACGATCTGTACGCGCGTGGCACGCAGCGCAGGAGCCACACCGAACAGCACGCCCGAAACAAGCGCCAGCACGCAAGTAAACGCCAGCACCGAAGGGCTCAACGCGCTCGAGAGTCCGTTGGCGATTCCGTTGTCCGCCGCGAAGCGCACCAAAGCCGAACTCGTCCACACCGCTATGCCTAATCCCAAAAGCGCGCCGGTTGCGGACAACAAAAACGACTCCACAACTAATTGGCGAATCAAGCGCGCACGACTCGCACCCAGGGACAGCCGAATGCCAATCTCCCGCTGCCGTGACGCGCCGCGCGCCGTCAGCAGCCCCGCTACGTTGGCGCACGCGATGACCAATACCAACCCAACCATGCACATCAGCGCGATCAATTGCGGTCCCGCCCCGCTCGAAAGCTGCGGACGTCCGCGCGCCCCTTCTCGCAAAATTATTTTCTTGGCCAGGAATTTTGCTTTTGTCGCGTCGTCCCAACCGGTGAACAACGGCAACTCGTCGCGCAGCAGCGCGCTGTAAAGCGGTGCAAGTCCCGCGGCCGCGCGCTCCCGCGATATCCCCGGTTTCACGCGTCCAATCAATTTAATCCAGAAATCCTTGTGCTCGTCGAGATTGAGCGGGCTGGAGACCAGTGACGGCAGCATCGTCATCGGTACGTAAATTTCAGGCACGAAGCCGGGTTGAATTCCGTCGAAGCCCGGCGCAACAACCCCGACCACAGTCATCGGCCGGTTGTTGACCAACACCCCTTGATTCAAGATGCTCGGGTCGCCACCGAACCGGCTCTTCCAGTAACCGTCGGACAGCACCACGACTGGATTGCTGCCCGGAGCCTTAGTATCCGCCGCCTCAAAGGTTCTTCCCATCGACGCAGAGACACCGAGCGTCTCGAAATAGTTTCCGGACACGACGTCGGCCCGTGCGATTTCCGTGTGTCCTCGGTAGGTGAGAGTAGCTGTAAAGGTGTCCTTTGCCGCCAGGCCCGCAAACACGCTATTGCGGTCGCGCAAGTTCGTGTACATCGGATAGGAAAAGGATTCCGCCCCGCCATCTTCTCCCGGAGCGGTTTGCTCGTCGGTGTTGACGTGCCCTTGCTTCGGGCCAGGCGAATACAGCAGTACCAGTTCCTCTGGGTGCGGCACCGGCAATCTTTGCAACACAACTTGGCGAAGAATCGTAAAAATGCCGGTGTTCGCGCCGATGCCCAGCGCCAGGGTCAACACCGCGATGGCAGTGAAGCCCGGATGCTTCGCCAGCATCCGCGCACCGAACCGAATATCTTGCCAAATCGCCCGCATCAGGATTTCCCCGCCACGTCCGCCCGCGAGCACACCGCAGGTTCCATGCATCCTTCTCTGCCATGGGTATACGCCGCGAGGGTCAACATTGTTCCATTACGCAGGCTTGCCAGCGTGATTCGGGCCACTTCCGCCACGAGGGAACCTCCACGCACCAAAACACACCGCAAGGAACCAACACAACAATCCCTGCTGACTGAGACGTTGTGACCTGCGATCCCGTCTTGCCTGCGCCTACGAAAAGTTGCAGAAATCTGCTGTGTCGCGACCCACAACCGCCGTTAGTGCAGCCGGATACGGTCTTGGTTATCCCACTGCGACATGTCCGACAGAATCACCTTGTCCCCGACCTGCAACCCCGAAACGATTTCGATGGTGGTCACCGAGCTGCGCCCCAACTTCACGTTGACTCGCGAGGCCTCCGACCCGTCTGGCGTGATCTTGAAGAGGCTGATCGTGCTGTCCTGCTGGCCATGCACCGGACGACCCACAAATAGAACGTCTTTGAGGTTTTCCAGCTCGATGGTGCCGTCCACGCTCAGGTCCGACCGCGCGCCCGGTGGCAATGGCTCATCGAACACCGCGTCCACCGTGACCGTGCCGTTCACTACCGAGGGGTCGATGCGCGAGACATGGCCGATCACTATTCCGTTGCGCGTATCAATAGTGGCCTTCTGCCCGATCACAATGTCTTTAGCCTGCGTTTCGGCGATCTTGATTTCCGCCTTCAGCTTCTTGGGATCGGCTACGCGCGCCACGTTCGTCCCTACCGCCACGTTTTGCCCTTCTTCTACGGGAACCAATTGCAGCACGCCCGTGATGCCCGCGCGAACGCGCAGCGACTGCGATTGACTGATGCGCAGTCCGTACGTTGCTTTCGCTTGGTCCACTTGGGATTTCGCAGCAAGCAACCGGGACTGGCCCGAATCCACGGAAATCTTCGTCCGCTGGGTCTCCAACTGCAGGCGAATAGCGAGTTGATCTTCCTTCACCTTGGAAAGATTCTTGGTGTTCTCCGACCCGATGCCCTCTTTGAATAGCTTTTCATCCACGTCGTGCTGCAAGTGGGCCTGCTCGTAGTCGCTGCGCACAGACGCTTCGTTCGCCTTCTGACTCATCAGATCGCTATCGACTTGCACCTTGAGGTTGGCGAAGTTGGCCTCGGAAGCTTTAAGCGCATACTCCGCGTCGAGCACGTCGCGCTGCAGTTCCGGATTGCTCATCTCCAAGATGACCGTGTCCGGCGTCACCAGATGTCCGGGGCGAATTACGATTTTGTCCACGCGCGCGGCGGTCTGCGCCGGAATCCAGTGAATGTCTTCAGGCACCAGGGTGCCCAGGCCGCGTACCTCGCGGAGCATCGGACCGCGTTTCACCGTATCTGGCCAGATCGTGGAGGCGTCGACGGAGGGTGCCGCAGGCTTCAGGCGCGACAATGCTAGAGTCACAGCGGCACAGGCCACGACAGCGACGGTGACGTACAGGATTCGTTTAATCTTCTTGGTCCGGGCGTTTGATGGTCTTTGTATATCCATAGTCTTTCTTCACCTCTGAAAATCGCACGCAGCCTGCCCTCTTGGACCGCGTGTAAACCGCAGCTATTCAATAGTTTACACCCAAACTGCCATGCCCCACACGGCCTATGTTGCTCGAAAATGGGAAAAATCGTCCCACGAGCGAACGCCAAAATACGTCTTTCTGGGCCTCCAGACAAGCAGTCGTCATCCATGGACGATACGCAAATGCCGTGGACAGGTTCCCCGCGGGAACTTTGTCTCTTGCCAACCGGAAATCAGTTCATGGCCTGTAACGAGCGGGAGGCACTTCGCACCAAATGTAGAGTAACGATGCAGTCTACCGGCGCGTATAACAAATGGGCACGCGCCCCTGAAAGAGTGAAATGAAACCTGACTTGAAGCTGTTCGCCATTGCCGTTTTCTTGCTCGCCATTCCTGTTTTGATGGCTCTCCCGCAATCCTTCCTACTGTCCGACGTCGTCTTGAGCCAGGACGCTCCTGCTAAGCAGCACACGCCGGGCGACGACCGCCGCATGCCGCTGTTCGGCAAGATAACCGCGCTTCATGAATCGTCTATGCAGATCTCCAATCCCAACGGAGAGACGGTGACCGTCAAACTCACACCGCAAACCGAATTTCGCAAAGACCGCCAACCCGCCAAGCGTAGCGACTTCAAAGTCGGTGACGTCATCGCTGTGCGCGGCGAGGAAAATCCTGACCACACCTGGACCGCGCAAATGATCGGAGCGCGCTCGGTCAACGGCGAAGGCCGCGGGCCGAATATTCAGGCCGGAGCGCTCGGCAAGGATTACGTCGCCGGGGAAGTGAAGTCCGTCGACGCGCCGAAGATTTCCGTGCTGCGCACGGACAATGTGCCGCAAACGATTGAACTCAACGAAGAGACTTCGCTGCACAAGGGCCGCGATGCCATCACCATGGCCGAAGTGCAGGTAGGTGATCATCTGGTCGCGCGCGGCGCAATGCAAGACAACGTCTTTGTGCCCAAGTTTGTTATGGTTATTGGGCCAGAGCAATGGAAACGCATGCAGGAAATGGGCGGGATGCGCCAGGGCGGGCCGGCAAACTCCGGACCCGGTGGCCCTCCGCAGAAACCTGCGGAGCCGCCTCATTGAAGTCGCTTGCCCCGGCCCTGCTTTTTCTGCTTTTCATTTCTTCCGCGAATTTGCTGCGTGCACAGGATCCGACGCCTTCTCCAGACGCAGGGTCAGCGCAAACCCCTTCTCAGGCCACGACGCCAACACCTGTGCCGGTCTCATTTGAAATTAGCGGGATTGTGAAAGCCGGGAAGACTCCACTGCCGGGCGTGACCGTCACCGCCTCCAATACTTTGACCGGAAAGAAATTTACCGTCGCCACCGCTGCGAATGGAACCTACGCGTTTGCCGGATTGCCGCGCGGCCGCTACGTGGTCCGTGCCGAGTTCATGGGCTTCGCGCCGCAAACGCAGGAAGTGGTGCTGAAGCCGGAAACTCCCACGGGAAAATTCGATGCGGAAATGATCCTTGCTTCGCGCCAGCAGGATCAAAGCGGCTTGGGGAATCTGGCGGCGCTGGTTACCGCCGGGCGTGGATTTCAAAGCTTGGCGATGGACAGCACACTTTCCGCGCTGGCCAGCGGCGGAATGCCTGGCGCTCTCGGCGGCCAGAATGGAAATGGCGGGGACTTTTCCTCGCTGCCTCTCAACGGCGCGGGCGCGGAAGGTCCCACGGAAAGCGTGAGCATCACCGGAGCGCAGGGCCGCACGCAAGATTTTGGCGGCGGCAGCGAGGACGATATTCAAGAGCGCATTCAGGAGTTTCGCGATCGTGCGCAACGCGAAGGCGGTGGGTTGCAGGGCGGGGGACAAGGTGGCGGGCCGGGCGGTCCCGGCGGCCTGGGCGGCGGGCCGATCGTGATTTCGCGGCTGCCACGGAACTTCAACATCAATCAGCCGCACGGCATGCTTTACGTGTCGAATGACACTGCGACGCTCGACGCGAAATCGTACTCCTTGACCGGATTGGCCACTCCCAAGGCCACCTATAACGTGCCGCGTTTTGGCGCATTTGTTGGGGGGCCGCTAAACATCCCGAAAATCTTCAACGGCGGCAATAAATGGTTTTTCTTTGCAGGCTGGAACGGCAATCGCGGCAGCACCCCCTACGATGCGTTTTCGACTGTGCCGACGCTCGCCGAGCGAAATGGGGATTTTTCTGCTGCAACTTATAAAGGTGGCAGCCCGGTGCAAATCTTCAATCCCGCCACCGGCCAACAATTTCAAAGCAATGGCCAGCTCAATGTCATTGATCCATCTCTCATCAGTTCGTCCGCGAAAGCATTGCTGGCCTTCATTCCCCTGCCCAATCTAAATAGTCCGACACAGAATTTTCATTACGTCACCTCTGGCAGCAGCAGCACCGATTCGGTCAATTTGCGCTTGATTCACAACTTTGGCTCCAGCGGGCCCGGTCTGCTCAACTTCGGCGGGCCAGGCGGCCTCGGAGGAGGTGGTGGCGGCGGGCGCCGGCGCGCGCAAAACAATATCAATTTCGGCATGAATTGGACGCGCAGCGCCACCACGCTCGTCAATCCATTTCCCTCGCTTGCGGGTGGAAATAGTTTGCAAGGGCTGAACGCCAGTGCCGGCTGGACCTACGGTCGCGGCCGCGCGACGAATATATTTCGCGTGAACTACAACCACAACCACGTTTCCACTACCAACCTGTTTTCCAATGTTCAAAACGTCGCCGGCGATGCGGGGATCGGCGGAGTTTCCACGAATCCTTTCGATTGGGGACTTCCTGGAATCAGCTTTACTAGTTTTGCGGGACTCACCGGTCCCGTCCCGCGACGCGAGCTCGACCAAACGATTACGTTTTCAGACACACTCTCCTGGAGCCGCGGCAAGCACAATTGGCGTTTTGGCGGCGACTATCGCCGCATTCTGCAGAGTTTTCGTTCCGCTAAGAATGCCGAAGGTAGTTTTGTTTTCACTGGTTTTGCGACGTCGCAGCTCGCAAGTGGCGGGCCTGTCGCCAACACTGGCTACGATTTCGCCGATTTCCTGCTCGGCTTGCCGCAACAGACCACGTTGCAATCCGGAACGAATTCGTATGATTTCCGCGCGAACTCTTTTGATGTTTACGCGCAGGACGATTTCCGCTTCCGTCCCAGTCTCTCCTTCAATCTCGGCTTGCGCTACGAATACAACGGTCCCTACACGGAAGCGCACAATCAGATCGCGAACCTGGACGTCGCGACGGGTTTCACCGGTGCGGGTGCCGTGCTGCCGGGCCAAACCGGTTCATTTAATGGCGCTTTTCCCGCGTCGCTGATTCGGCCGGACCGCAACAACTTCGCGCCGCGCATCGGCATCGCCTGGAAGCCCATGAAACAAACGGTCGTGCGCACGGGCTACGGCATCAACTACAATCTGGCGCAGTACGGCGCCATCATTCAGAATTTTGCGTTTCAGCCGCCCTTCGCCATTACCTCCACTAATGTCAGCACCCCTACGAACCTTCTCACCCTGCAAAACGGCTTTCCGGTGGTGAATTCCGCGGTCACCAACAACTTCGCGGTCGATCCCAACTATCGGCTTGGATATGTGCAGGTCTGGAACCTCGACATTCAGCGCCAGCTACCCGCCGGCGTGGTGATGAATCTCGATTACAACGGTTCGAAAGGGACGCGCCTCGATATCGACCGCGCCATCACCATTGCCGGTGTGCAACCTTTCATATACGAGTCCTCGGCCGGCAACTCCGTTTATCACTCCGGATCGATTCGTTTGCGCAAACGCATGGCGCACGGCATCGCCGTTTCCGGAACCTACGCCTATTCCAAATCGATCGATGACGCTTCTTCGATCGGCGGGGGCGGAACCGTTGTCGCGCAAAATCCTTTTGACATTGCCGCGGACCGCGGACTTTCCAGCTTTGACCAGCGCCACAAATTCACCGGCAATTGGATTTACGAATTGCCCTTCGGCGAGAATCATCGCTTCGCGCAACGCGGCCCGCTTTCCCATATTTTGGATGGCTGGCAATGGAGCGGCGATTTCACCATCGGCTCCGGGCTTTACTTCACGCCGCGCGTGCTCGGCAATTCGCTGGACATTGGCCGCGGCGTCAGCGGGTCTCTGCGCGCCAATGCGACTGGCGCTCCGCTTTCCATCAGCAACCCAACCACTCTTGAATGGTTCAACACCGCGGCGTTTTGTTCGCCCGCCTCTGGGGTTGGTTCGAACACGCCGGGCTCCGGCAATACTTGCGCAAATCCCACCGGCAGTTCGTTTGGAGACGCTGGGCGCAATACCATCGAGGGCCCCGGGCAGATCACCTTCGACATGAACCTGGCGAAGATCATCACCATTAAGGAATCGCGCGCCCTGGAGCTGCGCATTCAGGCTGCCAACGTTTTCAATACTGCCCATTTTGCAGCCATCAACACCATCGTGAATTCGCTGACCTACGGCGAAGTCACTTCCGTCGGAAATATGCGGCGCGTCACGCTGCTCGCGCGGTTCCGATTTTAGACAAGCAAGCGTTGTCATCCTGAGGCTATCCGATAAGGATAGCCGAAGGACCTCAACGTAAGATTTAGTTGGAGCGTCACCAGACGGCAATGACTCTTCGAATGAACAAAGCACTAGCAATCATCGCAGCGGCGCTCCTAGCACTGAACGCGAGCGCACAAGCCCCTCAAGCGCCACAACCGCCGGCGCAGCAGCCGCAATATCGCGTGCACGTCACCTCGGAACTGGTCCTCGTCAACGTCGTGGCCCGCGACAAAAAAGGCAATCTTGTGCGCGATTTGAAGAAGGAAGATTTCACCCTGCTCGAAGACGGCAGGCGCCAAACGATATCCACGTTCGACTTCGAAAATGTGGACGAGCTCGCCACTGCTGGCGCTGCGGAAGCCACCATCTCCGGAACTGCTCCGGATGGCTCCGTGCTGCGTCCCGCGGACAAATCGGCCACGCTGAACGCGCGCGATCGCCGCTTGATGTTGCTGTTCTTCGATTTTTCCGGAATGGAGCCCGAGGAGATCGAGCGCTGCGTGGATGCCGCGAAGAAATTCGTGCAGACGCGCATGCAGCCGGCGGACTTGATCGCGCTCGTATCGCTGTCCACGAATATGCGCATCGATCTCGATTTCACCGACGACAAAACGAAAGTGCTTACCGCGCTCTCGTCCTACGCGTCTGGGCAAGGGCAGGGTTTTGAGAACGGCGCGACTGGCAGTTCCGAAGGCGCGGCGGAAACCAGCGGCGCCTTCACCGCCGATGACACCGACTACAACACCTTCAACGCCGACCGCAAGTTGCTCGCGCTGCAAGCCATCATGCAGACGCTCGGAAAAATCTCGCAGAAGAAAGCCATCATTTATTTCAGCAACGGCATCAGCCAAAACGGCGTCGATAATCAGTCCGCACTACGCGCCGCCACCGCCTCCGCGGTGAAAGCCAACGTCTCCATTTATCCCGTCGATATCCGCGGTTTGCAGGCGTTTCCTCCCGGCGGCGAGGCGCAAAATGCCAGCTTGCACGGCCAGTCCGCATACAACGGCGCCGCGGTGCTCAACGATCTGAATAGCAATGCGGCTACGCAGGACACGCTATCCACGCTTGCGTCGGATACCGGCGGCAAGGCTTTCTTCGATTCCAACGATTTCGGCGCCGTCTTTTCGCAGGTGCAAAAAGACAGCTCCGCGTATTACGTTTTAGGATTCACCAGCACGAACGCGCTGAAAGACGGCCGCTTCCGCCATCTGAAAGTGCAGCTGAATCGGCCGGACCTGAAGCTCGATTATCGCTCCGGTTATTACGCCGGCCGCGATTTCGAGCATTTGAATCGCGCCGACCGCGAGCAACAGATCCAAGACGAGATGGCGTCGGAACTGTCGCAGACCGATGTCGCCGTCTACGCCGGCGCTTCGTATTTTCGGCAGGATGATTCGCACTACTATCTTTCCGTTTCGCTGGTGATTCCCGGCTCGCAAATTCCGTTTGTGCAAGCGAAAGACAGAGACAACGCCACCATCGATGTGATCGGCGAAGTGCGCGCGGACGGAAAATTCGCCGTCGGCCATCTGCGCGACACCGTGAAGCTGGCGGTGGACAGCGCGCAGCAGGTGCGGCAGAAAAATGTGCAGTACAACACCGGCTTCGTTCTCGCGCCGGGAAGCTATCATCTGAAATTTGTGGTGCGCGAAAATCAGAGCGGGCGCATGGGCTCGTTCGAGACCGACGTACAAATTCCGGACTTGCGCAAGACGCCGCTGCGCATGAGTTCCGTGGTGCTGAGCAGCCAGCGCGTTCCGGCGGGCACGAAAAAAACCAGCGGCCCGCATCCTCTGGTGCAGGACCAAACCGAGTTGGTCCCCAACATCACGCATGTTTTCACGCAAGACCAGCACTTGTATTTGCGATACGAAGTGTATGACGCGGCGCGCGGGAAAAATCCCGCGCCGCCTTCCGCTGCGAATGCCGCCGCGAACAGCGGCGCAAACATCGCGGGCGCTGGCGTGAACTCGGCAGGCGCTGGCGCGAATGGCGCGGCGAACGGTAACGCGAATGCTGCTCCGAACCAAGGGGTCAAGACTTCTTCGGAGAAAGCTCCGAAAGATAGTGTGCGTGTTTTCACCAGCATCGAATTTTTGCAAGGAACCATAAAAGTTTATGAGTCGAAACCCATCGTCGCGAATGAAGTCACAGCGCCGGATCGCAAGGCGGTGATTTTTCAGATCGATCTGCCGCTGGCGGCGCTGAAGCCTGGGTTCTACGTTTGCCAGGTGAACGTGGTCGATGATGTGTCTGGCAATTTTGCTTTTCCGCGGTCGCCGATTCTCGTGAAAGAGGCGGCGCAGCTGACTCCGACTGCTACTCCTGCCGGCAAATAAGATTCTGTGCCGCTGCGTCTACGTCGACCAATCTAAAAATTGGCCGCTACAGTAAAAAACTCGACACCTCGTGCGTGAACGCTTCCCGCTGTTCGATATTCGATAGATGCGCGGCGTCTAGCTCGAGGTAGCGGGCGGCGGGGATTTGCTTGCTTAGGAATTTGCCGTCGGCTGGCGTGGTGCCGGTATCGTGCGTGCCGGAGATTACCAGCGTAGGCGTGCGGATTGCGGTAATGCCTTCGCGGAAGTCGAATTCGCGTAACGCTTCGCAGTTGGCGATGAAGCCGTCGCTGCTGGTGCTTTCCACCATGTGCTTGACGCGCTCGACGGCTTGCGGTTCGCGTTCGCGGAAGGGCGCGGTGAACCAGCGGTCCATCGTGGCGGCGGCGATCGATTTCATTCCGCCCTTGCGCACGGCCGCGATTCGCGCGTTCCAGGTGTCGGGGTTGCCGATCTTTGCTGCCGTGTTGCACAGCACGAGCTTGTGCAGGCGTTTGCTTGCATTGATGCCGAGCCACATTCCGGTCACGCCGCCCATGGACAATCCGCAGAAGGAAAACTTGTCCATGTCGACCTCGTCGGCTAGCGCGAGAACATCGCGGCCGAGTTGCTCGAAGGAGTATGGTCCGGGAGTCACTTCGCTTTGGCCGTGGCCGCGCGTGTCGTAGCGGAGCACGCGGAAGTGTTTGTGCAGCGCCGGGATTTGCGCGTCCCACATGCCGAAGTTCGTGGCCAGGGAATTCGAGAGCACCAGCGCGGGAGCGTTGGTTTGCCCCTCGATCTGATAATGGAGATGACCGCCGTTGACGTGTGCGATTGGCATTTTGCTAGACGCGCTCCAGAACTACGGCGATGCCTTGGCCTACGCCGATGCACATGGTGCAGAGCGCGTAGCGGCCCTTGGTGCGCTGCAACTGATACGTTGCGGTGGTCACGAGGCGCGCGCCGCTTGCGCCGAGCGGGTGGCCGAGCGCGATTGCGCCGCCGTTTGGATTCACGTGCGCGGCGTCGTCGGGAACGCCCAACTCGCGCAACACCGCGAGGGCTTGCGAGGCGAACGCTTCGTTCAATTCGATGACGTTCATTTGTTCGATGGTGAGATTCGCTTTGGCCAACACTTTGCGCGTGGCGGGAACCGGGCCGATGCCCATCACTCGCGGGGCAACGCCAGCAGCAGCTGCTGCAATCACGCGCGCTTTCGGCGTCAGTCCGTGAAGGCGCACCGCGGCTTCGGAGGCGAGGAGCAAGGCGCAGGCGCCGTCGTTTACTCCTGAGGCGTTGCCGGCGGTGATTGTTCCGGTTGGCTTCACGATGGGCTTTAGTTTTGCGAGCGCTTCAAGCGTGGTGTCCGGTCGCGGATGTTCGTCGACGGAAAAGGAAGTCGTCGTCTTTCCCAGAGAGGTTTCTCCCTTTTTTCCTGCTACGGGCACGGCGACGATTTCTTGTCCCATGCGGCAGGCGCGGATGGCGTCCGCGGCGCGTTGCTGGCTGCGCAGGGCGAAGGCGTCCTGATCCTCGCGCGAAATGCGATATTCCTCGGCGACGATTTCGCCGGTTTCCGGCATGGAGTCCGTGCCGTACATTTCTTTCATGCGCGGGTTGACGAATCGCCAGCCGATGGTGGTGTCTTCCAAGCGCATCGAGCGCGAAAACGCGGCGTCGGCCTTGCCGACGACGAAGGGCGCGCGGGACATGCTCTCCACGCCGCCTGCGATGATCAAATCGGCTTCGCCGCTCTTGATGGCGCGGGCGGCGGTGGCGACCGCGTCCATGCTGGAGCCGCACAGGCGGTTCACCGTGGAGCCGGGAACTTCCTTCGGCAAGCCCGCGAGCAGCAGAGCCATGCGCGCGACATTGCGATTGTCTTCGCCGGCCTGGTTGGCGCAGCCGAACATGACGTCATCGAGCGCGCCCCAGTCGACCTTGGCGTTGCGCGAGAGGAGCGCGGCGATGGGGATGGCGGCGAGATCGTCGGCGCGGACGGAGGCGAGCGCGCCGCCGTATCGGCCGATGGGAGTGCGAATCGCGTCGCAAATGTAAGCGTCAGTCATGGAGCGATGTTCGTCGAGGTTATCTTAGCGTATGGCGCCTTTCTGCGCTCAGGCGGTCCGATCTAGGGGTCGATTGAAGAGGTCCACGGTCGACAGTTGAAAGTTGAAAGTAAGAACCGGGACCCCCACACCCTGGTGCGAATGCGTAAATGCGGTAGATAAAGGACTTGGAAGCGCATTCGGCGTATAAGCGGTAGATAAAGGACTTACGGACGCAAGTTGAGAATCGACAATCGAAAGGCGAGGAGCGGGGGTTGAAAGACGAACGAAGGAGCATTCACGGGCCCCCCTCCCCCTGGGTTTTGCATAAGTGTTCATTCTAGAGGTACTTAAAGTCCTTTGTTTTGACACACTTTTACAAGTGTTCATTCTAAAGGTAGATAGCGGGATGGCAGGCGCCCTTGCGCAATTTTTCGCGTTCGCGATGGTCTTGCAGACAATTTTTCTTGGAAATGTGGGAAGGAAAGGAGTTAGGTGGCTGGCGGGATGTTTCATGGTATATTATACCATTTGGTTAGTCCTTGTCAAGAGGATTTTTGTCCCGGTTTGCGAATGGGCCACCGAAATCCAGCGTCCGACCGATTCTCAAAAACTACATCTGGAAATCTCAGTGCGTTTAGGCCT
>Ga0210409_10001894_pt1 | contig 26183 bp, 17 predicted proteins | sample IncBWH17MmetaG_FD_161649 | JGI IMG/M metagenome (GOLD analysis project Ga0210409, IMG submission 161649) | Forest soil microbial communities from Barre Woods Harvard Forest LTER site, Petersham, Massachusetts, United States - Inc-BW-H-17-M | ecosystem: Environmental > Terrestrial > Soil >...
GCACGCCCTGGGTGTTTTCGATTTTGCCTACAATCGCCCCCGAGTCGAGGTCGAGCACTTCGACCTGAGTTCCGTGAGAAACATACAAGCGGCGGGCGCCTTCATCAACCGTGAGATAGTCCCAGCTGCCCTGACCAGGAATGGGGATTTTCTTGGTGATTTGATAGTTGTCAGCGGCCCGAACCGACGAGATCGCGAAGGCCAGCAAGATAGAGACGGCATATTTTTTCAAAGCAGAACCTCACTATGCGAGTTTAAATGGTCGCACCTTAAGACTGGCTGAATCTCTTACTCAGAACAGGAAGCGAAGCATGAATTGCAACTGACGGGGCAGGCCAGTCCCCGTGTTTGGCGAAGTGGCATTGTCGTTGTTGTTATTGAAATTGTTTGTCGTCGTGATCTGACCGAGATTGCCCGCCGGTTGAAGTACCCATGCGGAACCCACCTGAACATAGTTAAAAGCCAGGTTATTAGTGTTCGGGTCCCCGAGCTGCACGTGATTGAAAATGTTGAATGCCTGTACGCCGAACTCCACGGAAACACGCTCGGTTATTTGGGTTGTCTTCATGAGCGCCATGTCGATCTGCCAGGAGTCCAGCGCCCGAATCAGGCCGTTGGGAGCGTCGCCGAACCGGCCTACCAGACCATAAGAAGCATACGGAACACCGGATTGATCCGTCCCCGCCGCGAGGGGCGGCGGAGCAAAGGCGGCGGGATTGATTGGGATCGTATAGTTGTGCACCCCTCCCGGCAACAGCAAAGGAACTCCGGGAACAAGGTCCGGCCGCTGGGTGGTTTGGTCATTGCCGTCCGGCAGCTGGGTGGGCGAAATGTTCATCGTGATCGTAAAGGGATGGCCGGTATGCCAAAGACCAACGCTGCTGAAGGTCCACCCGCCGACGATTTTGTTCAGGACACCTCCCTCATTCAGGTAGCGTTTACCAGTTCCAAATGGCAACTCGTACACCACGTCGGCGGCAACATTGTGGCGAATATCGAAAACGCTCGGTCCGTAGTCGCAAGGCAGACAATTCACGTTTTCCGGCCCGTTCGACTCCCCTCCGCCCACCGACCCGTCGTTGATGGAGTGAGACCAGGTATACCCGGCCTGGAAAGACAGACCGTTGGTGAAACGGCGCTGCAGGCTCAAGAGCAGCGCGTTGTAGCTGCTGGCTCCGATATCGGATTTGTAGTCTACCGAACCGTAGGGATCGCCTCCGGGATAGTACTGATCCAGCGTGCGAGTGCAATTCCCGTTACTGTCGGGCTTGGTGACGCAGAAATTTACCCCGCCGCGAGAAAACAACCGTACACCGTGAGATCCAATGTACTGCGCCGATGCCAGAAAATTGGACGGCAACTCGCGTTCGATCGAAAAGCCCCAGGTTTCGACGTACAGGTCGCGGCGTCCGTGGCGTTGCAACGCGCGAGGTTGCTGAAGGTTTGCAACGTTGCTCCCCAGGCCACTCAGGTCCGGGACTGCTTGTTGATAGGCCGGCAAGAGAGGCGTGCCCGGGCCGCTTGGGTCAAGATTGACGAACGCCGTGTACCGGTCGCTCTCCAGGCCAGCGTTAAGGTCGTCGTTCTGGGCCGCGCCGGTGTAAATTCCAAACCCTGCTCGAATGACTGTCTTTCCGTTAAAGACGCTGGGAGCCCAGGCAAAACTGACGCGAGGATCGAAGTTGGTGTAGTCCGAGTTATACAGCGCGGGATTCGTTGGGCACGGTGGCGTGTTGATCGGCGTGGGATAAGGTCCGTTCGTCGATCCCGATCCCAGGCAAACGCCGTGAAACTGACTGACATCGAAGACCGTGGTGCGATTGTCGGCTTCATTCGCCACCCCGTAATACTCCCAGCGCAACCCCATACTGAGCGTCAAGGTCGGTGTGACTTTCCACTCATCCTGGAAGTAGGGCAGATAAAAGGTACGCCGATATTTGTGGCAGCACCACGAAGACGTGTAAGCAATTTGATAAAGCGAAGCATTTACAAAACCCGTGTCCGCGGTGCCGGAATTATCGGCGAAATAGAGATTGTTGTCCGCGGTCTTACCCTGATTCAGCCGAATCCGGCGAATCTCCATTCCTGTCTTAAAAGTGTGGGCGCCGTGAACCCAAGTCAGATTGTCGATTACGCCGTAAGTTGTGCCCACTTCATGATCAGCGTTATCGTCGTTGATCTGTACCCAATTATTAGTATGAACCGCATAGGGCAGAGGAGCTACCTGCGGGTTGATGAACGGGGCCCGGTTTACGTAAGCTTTGACTTCATTCACAACCGTCGGGGAAATAGTCCGCTGAAGGGCAATGAAGTAATTTGCCGGATGGTTAATAGTTTGAATCAGGTCATAAGGAACGCTGGCGCCATTCGTGCCACTGACCAGGCTGATGTCGCGCTGAGCCCGCCCGTATAGCAGCGTCTTGTCATTAATCTTGTAATCGATTCGAGCGAGCCACGTGTCTTCATGAACAGTGGTTGGCGCAGGTGCCGTGAACTGATCCGAATCGGGGAGCCCACTGCCAGTCTGGTCGATGAAAGCGCCATCCGGATAAACGAAGATGGGATTGCAGTTTCCGATAGAACCAGTGGAGGCCCTCCACGGGAAAGCCTGAAGTATGGAACACATCTGTGGCGATTGAGCCAGAGTTTGCCGCTGTATCGAAGGTGAAGGCACAAGTACGCGGGTGGTCGCGCCTCCGTACTGACGAAGGCCTTCATAGTTTACAAAGAAGAACAACTTGTTCTTCACGATCGGGCCACCCAGACTCATCCCGTATTGTCCAAAACGAAAGGGAGGAATGGCGGGATTGCCATTGATGTCGAAGTCATTGAAGTTCCGCGCATCGAAAACCGAGTTCCTCAAGTAGCCGAAGACGGAGCCGTGGAACTGATTGGTGCCGGACTTGGTGACCACGTCGATCTGTCCGCCCGACTGAGTGCCGTATTCCGCATCGTACAAAGCGCTGCTGACGCGATACTCCTCGATTGCGTCCTGAGAAATCTGTAAACGGGTCTGCGATTTTTGCGACTGTTCCTGAATTCCGCCCGCGTCGACGCCATCAAACTGAAAGTTGTTATCGTCTCTGGCGCGGCCTGCGAAGCGAATCGTCCGTTGATCGCCACCTCCGTCATCTTGAGCAAAGGGCGCCAGCAGAGTGAGATTCGCCCAATCACGCCCATTCGTTGGGAGGTTCGCGATCTGGTTTTGGCTGATGACCGTGGATGCTTCCGCTGTACTCCGGTCTGCGGGAGCCGCGGTCGCAACGACGTCGATCTTCTCGGCAAGCGCACCGACCTCCAGCCGGACGTCCAATGTGCGCGTCTCGCCGACCCGCAATATGACGTCTTCGATGACCTTGGTCTTGAAACCGGTGTCGGTGACAGTAACTGTGTAGCGCCCCACGGCCAAGCCGGGAAAGCGATAATATCCCTTCGAATTTGTAAGGTGCTCCTCCTTAATACCGGTCTCCACCGCCAGACTCACCACGCTGGCCCCAACGATAATAGCGCCGCTCGGATCCATCACTGTTCCCTCAAGCACAGCCCGATCCACTTGCGCGAACAGTGACGTGGTTGCGAGTGGAACCAACAAACAAGCAACGAGAGCGAGCGTACCGCGCTTTAAACGCATGCAGGCCTCCCCTGTCAACTCCCTCGGAGCAAATCAGCTTTCTCCGCTGGAAGTGAGTTCTGTGGTTGCTGATGATGCCGTGATTCTAGGAAGGCCTGATGAAGCCGATGTTAAAGGAAGGTTAATTTTTTTTCAGACTACGCTTTAAAGCCCGCCGACGTTCTACTCTACTGGTCAGTTTGCACCTCCAGTCACGAATGATGTCAATGAGACTGCTAATTGTGGAAGATGAGCTGCGCATGTTGGAATTGCTTCGGCGAGGGCTCACCGAAGAGGGACACACCGTTTGCTGCGCAGTGGACGGTAGCGACGGATTGCTCAAACTGCGGCAGCAACAATTTGATGTCGTAATTCTCGACGTGATGCTGCCGAAGATGAGCGGTTTCGAACTTGCGCTAGAAATCCGGAGAGAGAAAAACTCCACCCCCATTCTCATGCTAACCGCAAAGGACTCGGTTCCCGACATCGTGCATGGTCTCGATTTGGGCGCCGACGATTACATGACGAAACCTTTCTCCTTCAATGAACTCCTGCTCCGATTGCGTGCCGTCAAGCGGAGGGCGTCGGCGAGCCAGCCTTCCACGTTTCAGGTTGCGGACTTGTGGCTTGATCCAATTTCTCACCAGGTGAGGCGCGCTGGACAGGCCATCACCCTTACGCGAACCGAGTACAGTTTGCTTGAGCGTCTCGTCAGCAATGCCGGAAGAGTGGTTCCTCGCGACATGCTCATCCTGTCAGTGTGGGGACGCAAGGCGGAAGTCGAGGGTAATACGCTCGATGTTTTTATGCGTCTGCTGCGCAACAAAATAGACAATGGTGGCCGTGAGCGGCTGATCCATACCGTGCGCGGAGTCGGATACATTATGCGGCCGGAGGTTTGATTCTGAAGAAACTGTCGATCGGGGTTCGCCTTACCCTCTGGTATTTGCTGCTTTTCGCTGCGGCTCAGCTCGTCTTTGGCACGGGAATGTGGTTCTTTGCCCGGCGCAGCCTGTACCGCATCACCGACGATGCCTTGCAAGCACAAATCGACGATCTAACCAATTTTCTCGAAGCTCAAAAAAAGAACGCTACGGTCACAAAGCTGCAGGAGGAAGTATCCGAAGCATATTTGCTCGAACATTCCGGTGACTATCTTCAGATCTATGACGATACTGACAGTGCCTGGATTTTCCGTGCTGATTTTTTACGACAGCATGCTTTGGAGCCAGCAACAAACGGTCTTTTGACCCAACCTCGGTATCGCGACGAGCAACTCGGCAGATCTCTCCGCTTTGTAACCCAGAAGATCGAGGCGGACGGTCGCGTTTTCACAGTTCAGATGGGCCTCCCGATCAATCAGGTCAACCAAACATTGGTTTTGTTTCGCGGCTACCTGTTAATGCTTGCCCCGCTTTTACTGCTCGCTGCCGCTTCCGGGGGCTTCTGGCTGAGCCGAAAAGCCCTGTCGCCAGTTGACGCAATCACCCGAACCGCGCGAACCGTCAATGCCACGAACCTGAGCGACCGACTGGAAAGGCTGACCACCGGTGACGAACTCCAACGCCTGTCAGACACCTTGAATGAAATGCTCGGGCGCATCGAGCAGGCGTTTATCCGCGTAACTCAGTTCACGGCGGATGCCTCTCACGAGCTGCGCACGCCCATCTCATTGATTCGCACGGAGGCAGAGATCGCGCTTAGAAGATCCCGAGGCGATGCCGAGTACCGCGAAGCCTTGCGCCATATTCTCCTGGAGGCGGAGAGAACATCAGCACTTGTCGAGGAATTGTTGTCCCTTGCACGGGCTGATTCTGGACGGGAAACCTTAAGGATCTCTTCCGTACATTTATCCACGATCGTTCGGGTGGTCAGCGAACAATGGCGAGAGCTGATGGCCGCCCGGAATCTAACGTTCACGTGTGACCCTACCGACGAAGAACTTGCGGTTCTTGGAGACCGCAATGCTTTGCAGCGCCTGCTGACTGTCCTGCTGGACAACGCGGCGAAATACACACCTGCGCCAGGGACGGTGGAGCTTCACCTGGAACTGAAGGGTGAGTTGGCGGCCATCCGTGTCAGCGACTCCGGCATCGGGATCGCTCTCGAAGACCAGCCAAAGATTTTCGATCGGTTTTATCGGGCTGACAAAGCGAGAAGCCGTAATCTGGAGGGCGCGGGCATCGGTCTCGCGATCGCACAATGGATTGTGCAGCAGCACAAAGGATCAATCACGGTTCAAAGCTCACCGGCTAAGGGCTCGACCTTTCTGGTGCAATTGCCACTTCAAGCAACGAAATTGGAACCGTCAAAGACCGCAACCGTGGTCTTCACTACATGAACGGTCAGCCAATATCTAGGAGACCTGCTGAACGAAACTCAGCGTTGAGGTCTTGCGCTCTCCCTGACTCGGGGAATACAAAACACTCATGGACCTCCCGAGCTAGCCTTGCGGCGAAGGATGTCAGCTTGGCGGCCTGTGAGTCGTTCCACACAGGTGTTCGATCACCTCATCCATTCGTCGGCGAGCCAGAAGGAGCCTTCGCTTTGCGGCGCTCCGGCTAATTCCGAGAATCGCCGCCGCTTCCGCAACGCTGTGTCGTTGGATGTCGCAGAGAAGAAATACCTCTCGACAACTCCGACGTAACTGCAGGGCGTGCATCAGTACGGCCTGCATCACTCCCGACGGAATACTTGGCTGCTCAGTCGACAAACGCTCCCGAAGGCCCTTTACCTGGAGTGGTTCGGTCATAGTCAAAGTTGACGTTAAGCTCGACATCCCGGTTACTGGCTACCTCTGTTTCCTGGTGCAAGATTCGACGCCATGCGCTTTTGTTGCGTTCACGGGCAAATATCCCGACTGACGCCGAAGCCGTCAAGAACGGCTCCGGCGAAGCTGAAGAACGACGCCTCTCCCCCCGGCGGCCATCGTCCTCCCTCGGGATGCTGGTAACCCTGCGAAGCGGTTTGCTCCCTGGGCGGACCCGCGAACAAGCATCGGGGGCCCATCAGTTACGGTGGTCCCGATCAGATGCTCATTGTCATGGTGCGTCCAGAGCCAGTTTCGTTTCATGTGAAATAGTGCCGGGGAATAATCCTTCAACGCCTGCCTGGCAATCGTTTCATGGAGGACGGGTGTAGAATAGCTGCCACTTGCTCGCACGCTGAGGCCAGAGCCTTGCAATTCCAAGAATTCAACAAGTCTTACTTAGAACGGCTATGTTCGGGCGATTTCCGGACAGAGAGCCATTTTGTCGCCTATTTCAGCGAATTGATTCAATTGAAACTCCGTTCGCGGGTAAATTCTCCTCAAGCCGTCGAGGATCTGCGCCAAGAAACCTTTGCGCGAGTCTTCGTTGCTTTGCGGAGTGAAGGGAAGTTAAGAAACCCGGAACGATTAGGAGCCTTTGTGAATTCCGTTTGCAACAATGTATTGCTCGAGCACTATCGTGCGTCTTCCCGGGAAGATCCGATCGAAGACGAAGAAAGTACCAACATTCCCGATCCGTCGCTGGACGTGGTATCGATTCTATCGCACAAGGAAATGCAACAGAATGTCCGTCTGATCCTGGACGAATTGTCAGAGCGCGACCGGCGCCTCCTGCGGGAAATCTTCCTGGAAGAACGGGACAAAGACGCGGTCTGTCATGACTTTGGCGTGGACCGGGACTATCTCAGAGTCCTGCTTCATCGCGCCAAGCAGGCCTTTAAGGCAGTGTATCTGAAGAAGTTACCCGCCGGCATAAAGGGCACGGCTGCGGATTAACACTATGAAACGATTTGTCTTGCTCTTTCACTATCCATACGAAGGACATATCAAGACATGGACCATGGCGAATCAATTCGCTTGATGGCTGCCGAGAAGTACCTGCTCGGCGACCTTACCCCTGAGCTGCGCGACCAGTTCGAAGAACACTTCTTCGATTGCCAAGAGTGCGCTCTCGACGTTCGGGCAGGCGCTGCGTTGGTGGAACACAGCAAAGTCGTGTTGTCGGAGCCAGTCGCCGTATCTCCGGCAAGGGTACCGGTCCCGGCCCGCGCGAAACGGGGCTGGCTAGGGTGGTTACGTCCTGCCTTGGTCGTCCCTGTTCTGGCGGCTCTCCTACTGGTGATTGGCTATCAGAACCTGGTGACGTATCCACAATTGAAGCAAATGGCCAGCAGCCCGCAGATTTTGCCGTGGGCCTCGATCAACGTCAGCACCCGCGGGGCGAGTACGACCCAGATCTCGCCACGCCCTGGGCAGGGCTTCCATCTGCTAGTGAACATTCCCCCGGAGAGCCGCTACACCTCCTACACTTTCGACTTGTCGAGCCCATCAGGAAGACTAGAATGGTCGCGCACGATTCCCGCGGCCTCATCCGACGAGGCCCGGTCGATTTATGTTCCGGGAGCGAATCAGGAGCAAGGTGTCTATACGCTGGCGGTACGCGGCAAAACAGCCACCAACGAGAGTTCAGACCTCGGTCATTATTCGATTGAAGTGCAAATTCAGAGATAGCTCAAAGGGGAGGAGCTAAAAATATGGCCACGAATCCGAAATCACCAGTCGTGTTGCAATCTGTCAGGTCGCAGTATCACGTGTATCACGCCGAAGCCCATGTGCTCAGTGGCAACTTGAAACATCCTGTCGATCAGCCGATTGAACACAAGGCACGGGTTGTATTAGAGAAGACACGCCGCGACGGCCACGTCAGCCAGTCGGTCGCAGAGGATACTATGGAGGGCCTGATCTCCTTCAAGGCGGGCCACACTCGTGCCTCGGGCACCAAGATCGAGAAAAAAGATCTTTGGGGCAACGATCATTCTGGCTGGGTGACACTCTCGACGTCGGTACTGGAAGGCTTGAACGTGTTCGAAGTGATCACGGTCGATCGCGTGGTGGCGCAGGTTTCGACCGAGCATCCCGTCACCGACGGCCACGTTCCTCGAGTCACATTCTTGGGCACGCGCTTCGAAAACTTCCGGATCGGCGGGTATCCCGTGGAGGTAGAGCTCGACCTCGGCATTTGTGGTGGCAAACCGGATGGCGACCGGCCCTATCTGCAGGACCGCGGTTTTCTTGATCGCGTCCAGCGCCAATTCAACGACATCGCCGGGGCGAAGGGTCTTCCTGACAGTCTGGAGAAACAGTATGATGCCAAGATCGCGTACATCGACGATTTGAAGAAGCGCGCAAATGGGCGCGGGAAAGGGGAGCGAAACGGCTATTCTAAGCTGCAATGCTCTCTGGTCAAAAGCATCGGGCCGATTCCGATTCCCGGAGTCAAGACGTTTGGCAACGTCATTTTCATTCCGGACTTCGGGACCGTATCCTTGGCCGAAGTCGAGGTCGGAATCGGACCCAGCCACGATGGTTTTTCCGACGACACGCGAGCTGGTTCTCCGCAGGGGCCAAGCGACAGCAACTACTTCACCCTGAACATGCTGGACATGCACCTGGGCTGCATCGGCGGCGGGGCACTGGTTGTGGGCAGCGCCACGGCCAACGGGCACACAAGACCCTAGGGCAGGTTGTTCTCTTTTCCTTTCTCCTCAGCGCACTCTCATGCACCCGCCATGAGGGTGCGCCGACTGCTTATGAGCGCATTCAATCGGCTTTCGTACGCGGGAATCTCAGACAAAGTCAAGACGAATCCGATGGAGAATACCAACAACTCCGAACCGCAGATCCAGAATGGGCCTGGAGATTCAGAATCCTAGAAGCGAAAGCTGCGTTGTGGCGAGGCATGTATGAAGATGTGCTCCGTCTCCTTGCGTCCCAGCCTAACCCCCCCGATGAAAATGGGTTGATCCTGCCCATCCTCACACTCGAAGCGGTCGCTGATGCTCGTTTGCAACGATTCTCCGAAGCAGAAATGAAACTGAAGGAGGCGGAGGCGATTTGCGCAATCGGGCCGGACCCGGGCTGTGGAGAGGTATTTCAGGCCCGTGGCCTCATGTTTAATGAGAGGGGCGATTCGGCACAAGCGCGGCGGGCGTTCGAACTGTCCTTATCATTTGCGCGCGCACACGGTGACAGGTTTCTGGAGTCCACAGCCCTTCTAAACTCAGGAGCGGTTTCACTGAAAGAAGAACACTTCGATGAAGCGATCGCGTCATCGCAGGCTTCCGAGCAGGCGTCTGGCGCGATTGGTGCCGGGGACGTAGCGCTAGTCGCACAGGGAAACGTAGGCTGGGCGTATTACAAACTTGGCGACTCCGATAAGGCATTGGAGGTGTTTCAGGCGGCGGAAAAGATGGCAGCGCAACTGGGCGATGTCTTCGACCAGGAAAACGAACTCACGAACATCGGCTACATCTACATGGACTCGCGCAAGTTTGACTTGGCCGCGCGGTCGTTTCAGCAGGCATTGAGCCTCGCGGAGGGGATTCAGGCTAAGGAAGACATCTACAACGCCCTCCGTGTGCTGGCGCGGCTCTCTTTGCAAACCGGCGATTTGATGAACGCGAGCCAGTATGCTCAGCGAGCTCTGGAAATCGCACGGGAGAGCGGGAACCATGTCGATGAACTCTATCCCGTACTTGTTCAGGGGCAGGTGGCCGCCCGTCACGGTGATACGACAGAAGCCGAGAACAAGTTTCACGCCGTTGAAACAGATGAGACTTGCCCGATATTTCTGAAGTGGGAAGCACAGCACTCTCTGGCGCGTCTCTACGAGGACGAGAGTCATGCCAACGCGGCAGATCGCGAATATCGCGCAGCGCTGGCAACCTTCGAAGCGGCTCGCTATAACGTAAGGCACGAGGATTCGCAGCTTTCTTTCCTTACTAACGCCTCCCGCATCTACGACGACTACGTGCATTTTCTGGTGGCGCGCGGCAAGACGGACGATGCCCTACGCTGGGCCGACTACAGCCGTGCACGCACCCTGGCTGAGGGATTGGGACTGCTGACGAAAGGGGCTTCCTCTGGGCCTCCGCCGTTGAAACCTCAACAAATTGCACGCCAAGCGGACGGCACAATTCTTTTTTATTGGCTGGGCGAAAAGCAATCCTATCTGTGGGCGATCACGCCGCAGAAAACCAGCTTGTTTACTCTCCCGGCCGGATCTGAAATCGATGCCGCTGTGCAACGGTATCGCAAAGCTTTGGTTGGGCCACAGGATATTCTCGAAACCGCCAGCCCTGAAGGGACCGGGCTCTACCAAATGCTCGTCGCCCCCGCGCAAGCTTTACTAGCGAAGGACACTCAAGTCTTCGTCATCCCGGACGGCAGCTTGAATGGCCTGAACTTCGAGACCTTACTCGTGCCAGAACCCAAACTGCATTATTGGATTGAGGATGCGACCGTCGCCGATGCCAGCTCACTCCGGCTCCTTGCAGCGTCACATAATTCGCTGCATGCCTCAAAGACCGGCCCGGGCAAACTTCTGCTCATCGGGGATGCCGTCTCCCCCAATGCCGACTATGCCGAGTTGCCTAAGGCTGGTGTCGAGATCGAAAATATCGAAAAACATTTTGCTCCCGCGGGGCGCGAGGTTCTTACCCGAGCTCAAGCCACTGCTCCAGCCTACCTCGCGAGCGCGCCGGAACAGTTCGCGTATATCCATTTTGTAGCCCATGGCACTGCCAGCCGTCTGAGTCCGTTGGACTCCGCCGTCATATTGTCAAAAGCGTCTCCGGGGGAAGATGCATTCAAGCTGTACGCACGGGACATCATTCGGCACCCTATACATGCGGAGCTGGTGACTATTTCGACCTGCTACGGTGCGGGCAGTCGTGCGTATACAGGGGAGGGATTAGTGGGACTCTCGTGGGCGTTTCAGCGCGCTGGTGCTCACAACGTGATCGGCGCGCTTTGGGAAGTCAGCGATGCCTCGACGCCCCGCCTCATGGACCAACTCTACGACGAGCTGAAGAAGGGAAGAAGCCCGGAAGCTGCTCTTCGCTCCGCGAAACTTTCCTTACTCCACTCTGACGGTGTCTTCCGCAAGCCATTCTACTGGGCGCCTTTCCAGCTCTATACCGGTACTTAGAAATTCGTTTGCTTAGGGAAGATCACGTTCACGTAATCGCGGATCATTTGTTTCGACGCGCTTCAGCTTCTGCGAGCCAGCCGCGACGTAACTTCTCTGCCGGGACGCTGGACAGGTAGGGCTTGATGTCTAGAATCGGGGTTCCGTCAAGCATGTCTACGCCGCGTACATTCAGCCGTGTGCCGTCTCGACTAAGAAGCTCGACGATGGTGAGGCCAACAGGGTTGGGACGCTTCGGGGATCGCGTCGCGAAGACGCCGTGCGGTCGATTGTCGCTCGGTGGCGTGCCCAGCAATTCGAATCCTTCCGAGTGGTCGAATACCCAGATGACGATGAGGTGAGAGAAACCCTCGATATCAGTGAGTCCGAGCCCGAATTCCGGTAATATTTCGAGAACACCTTCCGCGTCGTGTTTTGCGCCCAATCCTTTGGGAATCTCGCGAGTGTCCTTGTACGAACTTCTGACATACCCAATGGGCTGCGGTGTGAACAAAGTCACTTGCCCTCCTGGTTTGGCAACTTTTAGGCGGCGTCCAACTGGCACACACCACAGTGTAGCCCGCCCATAGCATCGTGAAACACTCCGCACACGGTTTCAGATGGATGTTGCCGTCGCTGAAGTCCCCCCAATGCCGGAATTGCGCCGGAGCGGTTCCCATTGCAGGTAGGTCAGCGATCGCCACAACCATTCCAGCGGCCCAAACAAGAAGTAGCGCAACCAGATTGGAGACGCTAACAACTGAACCGCCCAAATCACGAGGACGATAGCGAACTGCCCCACTCGCGACACTTTACCGATCAAGCCGAGGACGTGGCCGTAGAAAAGAGTGGTGCACACTACCGTATGCATAATGTAGTTTGTAAACGCCATCCGGCCGACTGCAGCCAGCCGACTGGATAACGGAGCCAAGGCTGTCGCCTTCGACGCCAGCATCATTGCGCCGACCCAACCCAGGCTGACCAACAAACTCGCCCAATAATTGAATTGCGTTCCGTAGAAGAAGGAGTAGAGGAAGTCCCAGCCGGCGGCGAAGTCACGATATGTTCCGTAGAGCGTGACAGGAATGCCGATGAGTAATCCGACGGCGATCAGCGTCCAGTACAACGATGATGGCCTTTTCGCACTGAAAATTCCCAGCTTGAAAAGAGCCATGCCAACCAGCATTAGACCGGTCACTCGCCAAAATGTGAACCCCACAAAGAAGTTGGTTTCCATTTGCAGGGAGTCCGGCACCCGAAAACTCATTTGTGCCGTCCAGTTGCCTCGGTAGGCTGCAATCTCCTTTGCAGCCATTGCGGGTGTGGGCATCCACAACTGTTCGCGAGCGGCTTGCACTTGTGCGGGAGGCCAATGCTGCGACCACAGGCCGTACGCCGTCATTGACGCGGACGCGACGGCGATGGCTAGAACGCCCATAACCAGCAGCGTGCGTGGCTGAAATCTGCGGCAAAGGTACACCAACAGCCCGCACGTTCCGTATGCGACCAAAATATCTCCGCTCCACAAAAGGTAGGCATGCGCCAGGCCAAACAGTATCAGCCAGCACATGCGCCGGTAGTGCAGAGCTGCTGAGTGCTTGCCTGCGGCCTCGACGCGGCTGGTCATAAGCAGAATTCCGGCTCCGAACAGCATGGAGAAAATCGTCATGAACTTCTCGTCTGCGAAGACATGGCTCAACAACCAGACCGAGAAATTTGCTCCGCGCAGATCGCCATACGCAGTGGGATTCCAGTAGGCGGCGCTGATCATTGAGAAATATTGAATGTTCATGGGGAGAATGCCCAGCAACGCGAAACCGCGCAGCACATCGATGCTGACAATGCGCTCTTTTTCAGCAACCGGCTGTGGGCTTTCAGTGCCTCGCTGTTGGCCAACTTCTGGAGACAAATCCTTCAATAAAGTCGTTTCACTCATTGTGTTCACCTATTTCGGGTCCCTAGGCACTTCACTGCCTTCAGCATTTGAGGAATGAACCTGTTGGAAGACATCGGTCGTCGCCTTGAGATAATCGCTGAATTCGCCAACTTGGCGGATTCGAAATCCTGCGACGAGTTGCCGCCCTTGCGCAACAAATTCTTGATGGCTGGGCAGCCAAATCTCGTCATGCACTTTTTGCTGCTCGATGAAACCCTGAAAGCCTTTGACGCTGCCGAGGAAACCCAGGCCCAAGCTTAGCGAGGATACGCTGGCGAACTCCATGCGAGCGATTTCCGCGTCATCCGGGCTGATCCACATCGTCCCCTTCATGTCGCCGGCGACTTTACCCGCGAGGTCTCCCTGGCGTCGCGGAGGTGATTTCGGCTCGAAGGCGTAGACGATCATGCGTTTTCCACGGATGTCGTCCCAGCGCAAAGGCGTGAATCGAGACTTCAGAATGATGTCGGAAAACAGAATGTCGTTCTTGGGATGAACTTCGCCGGGTTTCTGCGCTTTCTGTTCGTACTGGCGAATTTTGTGTTCGATTTCTTTTTCTTGTTTTTGCAGATCGCTCGGCGACACCGGCTTTTCGTCGTGGCTGATGTGGAGGGTGAAAAACTCGTACGGTGTGGGCGTGATGTAGTAGATATCCTCATGTTGGCTTCGGACTTGTCCTTTTTTGTCCAGCGTGTAGGTCGTGATCCGGTCCGTGTAAGTGTATTGGCTGAGCAGGGATTCGAGATCCTTCTGATGCTGTGCGACGCGGGTGACGAACGGATCGGTATCAGGGAAGAAATTCTGCGTTTGCTGGGCTGGTTGGCTCTGAGTATAGCCTTCCAGGCAGAGCGGCAGGGCAACAATCATGGTGGCAAAGACCATGGACGGGGTGCTGCCCGCGCGGACTGAGATTCGCGTGTGGCATCTGCTTCTGACGGCTGCTAAGAGCACTTTCGTTTCTCCTTTCCATCGGTTGATTGATCTCATCATTGGTGGAGATTAACCCAGGCTAGCGTGACTGGTTGCTGCTAGTCTGCGGGCAGCTTGAGTGATGCGATAGGCCGCAGGTTCTGCGCGACGAACTGAAGTGGAACGGCGACGTTCTTGGGCTAGAATACTGATCATGCTCAAGCGCGACGAGCTCGGTTTCCCATCGTTCTGGCAACTCCAGATGATGGGATGGTCGTGTCTGTATGTTCTGGTACTTGTGGGATCGATTCCCGATTTGTTACATCGCTCAGGAGCTTTCCGCGGCGAAACACTCGCCATGGTTTTCATGTTCATGGGCAGTTGCGTACTGCGTCCTATTTGCCGAGCATTGTGGCGACGCGCGCTTCCGTGGCTGGCCTTCGAGATCCGAGTGTTTGCCTGGTCGCTGTTAGTGGGAACGGCGGGCGCATTCGCCGCGGAGCTCTCGGTGTTAGGCTTCCGCAAAATGGATTGGGCCGAATTGGCCGGGAACTCCGTTCAGTTCGCGGTGGTGCTTTTCTTGTGGTGCAGCCTGTACTTCAGCATCAAGCACTGGCAGCAATCGGCTCAGGAAAGGGAACGCCTGCTTCGGGCCGAGGCTGAGGCGCGCGAGGCCCGGCTCAGTGCTTTGCGCTACCAGTTGAATCCGCATTTTCTGTTCAATTCTCTGAACGCCGTCTCGACCCTTGTCCTGGATGGCGACGTTCCCGCTGCGACCCGCATGCTGGCGCAGATCGGGGAGCTTCTAAGAACCAGCCTGGATAATGAGACGGTTCTGGAAGTGCCACTCTCCCAGGAGATTGCCTTCACCGAGCAGTATCTTGCGATCGAGCAGATCAGACTCGGAGAGCGCTTGAGAGTTGACCTGGCGATTTCTCCAGCAACGCTTGACGCTCTGGTTCCGAGTATGTTGCTGCAGCCTTTGGTGGAGAATGCCGTGCGGCATGGCATTGCGCCCGTCGTCGAAGGCGGAACCATTGCAATCCGAAGCCAGTTTCACGATGGTCAATTGCAGATCATCGTCAAGAATTCGGGTGCAGTTGCGGCGAGGGAAGACACGCCCATGAACGGCATTGGCTTGTCCAACACGATTGAGCGTCTAAAGACGCTTTATGGTATTGACCAGAAGTTTACGCTGGTGTGGCCTCGAGCCGGCGGCTGCGAGGTGACTGTGGAACTGCCCATTCGAAAAAGTACCCAAGGACAAGAGGTTCTCTTGTGCGCGCGTTGATTGTTGATGATGAACCGTTGGCTCGCCGCGGGGTTGCACTGAGGCTGGAAAAATGCAGCGACGTCGAGATCGTAGGCGAATGCGGAGATGGTTCGTCCGCGGTAGAGAAGATATTCGAGCTTTCGCCCGACGTTGTGTTCCTTGATGTGCAAATGCCGGGCATGGACGGATTCGAGGTTCTCCGCACCCTGCCCAAAGAGAATCTTCCTGGCGTTATCTTTCTCACAGCGTATGAACAACACGCCTTGCGGGCATTCGAAGTTCACGCGCTGGACTATCTGCTCAAGCCAGTGGACGACGAACGCTTTGCCGCCGCGGTGAATCGCGCGCGGAGGCTTGTGGATTCGACTTCGAGGACCGCGATCACTGAACGTATTTTGCGAATGCTCGACCGCAACTCCGAGAAGTATGTTTCACGCTTCACAGTGCGGACCGGTTCACGGATTCAGATCGTGCTGGCGGAGGATGTGGAATGGATCGGGGCTGCCGGAGATTATGCGGAGCTGCATACTCGCAACCGCTCTCACTTGTTGCGAGAAACCATGAGTTCGTTGGAACAAAAGCTTGACCCCTCGAAGTTTCTTCGCATCCATCGTTCGCGAATCGTGCGCAAAGCCTGCATTCTGGAGCTTCGATCCATCGAAAACCGCGAGTTCACCGTGAAGCTTGCAGACGGTTCCGAACACCGCTCCAGCCGCACCTATGCCGACCACCTCGAGAAATGGCTGTCTTCTGGAAGAGGTTGATCGAGACGACTCGAAGTGTTTGATTTAGAGCCTTAAATCTGACTCCTCATGAAGCACTGCGACTCGGGGAATGTGATCCGCGAGGGCTAGATAAATCTCGTTTATGTCCTCCATAAATTTAAATTGCAGAGATATTTCCGATCCATGTGATAAGAACTATGCATTGGACGCTGGCGGGATTGGTCTTTTACTGTCGTGCTGAGTAGCTACGGATTCACCGAGTTTACCCGCAGATGAGCGGTTCGGGTGGAACGTGAGCAGTTTTGTGAAATGCGGTTTCCCCAATAGATCTGTCAAGGAGCGATGCGATGCGTGCTTTTCCGCAGAGCCGGAAGAAATTGTCTCTAGCCGAGAGATTCTCCCGTTTGGCCGTCCGGTTGCGCGATCCGGAATGGCAGCGCTACGGAAAGCTGTTGCTTCTTGGGAAAGCCGCCGGCGTTGCTGTGGTCTTGCTGTTCATCACCGTCGTTTCAGGTCTGCTCTTCGGACGCGTCTATGCGGCCGATGTTGAAGTCAAAGCTGCGGACATTGTCAATCCGATTAATACCGTTTGGACGCTGATCGCGGCATTCCTGGTGTTCGGAATGCAGGTCGGATTCACCATGCTGGAGGCCGGCTTCTGCCGCTCCCGCGAGACGGTGAATGTCCTGATGGAGTGCATCGTCGACACCTGCCTGTGCGGCTTGCTCTTCTGGGCCTTCGGCTTCTCGTTCATGTTCAGCCACGGCAATGGCTTCATCGGCTACCACTGGTTTTTCCTGAAAGACGTTCCGGCAACCTACGAAACTACGGGGGTTTCGTTTCTGGCATTCTGGCTTTTTCAGTTTGCCTTCGCTGACACCTGCTCGACGATTACCTCGGGAGCGATGATTGGCCGCACTGGCTTTGTTGGCGACCTGCTGTACAGCGTTGCCGTCTCTGGTTTCATTTATCCGATCATCGGTCACTGGGCATGGGGTCCCGAGGGTTTCCTGGCTTTGATGGGCAGTGACGGTCACTTCTTTCCTTCGCTGGGCACAGGCTTTCACGACTTCGCCGGATCCACGGTCGTACACACCATTGGAGGTGTAATCGCGCTGGCTGGGGCCATCGTTCTCGGCCCGCGGCTAGGACGTAAATTCAAGCGCGACGGCGGCGGTCCGATGCTTCCTCACGATTTGACGATCGCTGCCACCGGTGGCCTGCTGCTATGGTTCGGCTGGTATGGCTTCAATCCCGGGAGCACGCTTTCAGCGATGGATTTTGAAGGGATCGGCCGGGTGGCAACGAATACAACGCTAGCAGCTTGCGCGGCCGGGCTGACGGCGATGATTTACGCTTACATCCCAAACAGAAAATGGGATGTGAGTTTCACCATTAACGGATTTCTCGCCGGGTTGGTGGCCATCACTTGTCCATGCTACTGGGTGAGCCCGACGGGAGCGATTCTTCTGGGCAGCGTGGCTGGCGTGGTAGTAGTCGCGGGCGTCGAGTTGCTGGAGTGGCTGCGCATTGACGATCCCATCGGCGCTGTTCCCGTGCACGGGATGTGCGGCATTTGGGGGACGCTCTCACTAGGCTTATTTGCGTGCGGCAAATACGGATCGACCGGCCCGGTCGCGCCCGACAACTCAGCGGCGCTTAAGGGCCTGCTCTACGGCGGTGGCTCACAATTACTAACTGCACAGGCGCTTGGGAGTCTGATTATCACGACAAGCACTTTCGCGGTTGCCTACTTCGTTATGTACCTGGTCAATGCAACCGGCACACTGCGGGTTTCACGCGAGGGAGAGCTTTACGGCTTAGATTTGCATGAACACGGGATTTCCGCGTATCCGGAATATGTTATTTCCTCCGCCGGCACGCCGGTAGGACTTGCACAGGAACCCGCCCCCCGGTCGCCAAGTGCGATGAAATTCGAATCGGCGATACTGCAACAGAACGAGAACTAGTAACGAGGATTCCCGCTTCCGAGGTTTTGGCGTACGATTGACAATAATTACGATGACCAAAGTCGAAGCCATCATCCAGGTCTCCAAGCTGGAAAGCGTAAAGAATTCGCTGCACGAGATCGGAATCGAAGGCATGACCGTGCTTGAGGCCCGCGGCCATGGAAGGCAGAAGGGACACACCGAGTTCTACCGCGGACGAGAATACACTGTCGATCTCATTCCTAAGATCAAGCTTGAGTTGGTGGTCGCCGACACCATGGTTGAAAAAGTCGTGCAGGCAATTTCTACCGCCGCCCGCACCGGCAAAATTGGTGACGGAAAGATTTTTCTTTCGCACGTGGATGAGATCATTCGGATCCGCAACGACGAGCGCGGAGAAGATGCACTGTGAAACCGCAAGTGTGGGCGCGAGGAGCGTAGATCGAGTCAACATCCCCCCAGCCACAACAACGCTGCGAAGTGCGTGAGGTTCGGCCCGGATCAAATAGTATGACCACGGCAGGCTCATTAAGCAGCGAACTACGGGATCTCTACGCGGTAGAATCGGCGCGAATCCGAGACGAATTTGCCACCAGTGGAAACGGCCGCGCGGCCATCTCCCAACGGAATATTTTGGTGGAAAGGATCGGCCTCCATCTCTGGAGAGACATCTTCCCGGAGGAACAAGGTCCACAAAAGTTTGCTCTCATCGCATTGGGCGGATTTGGACGCGGTTGGCTATTTCCGCACTCTGATATCGATTTGCTGTTTCTTCACGCCGACCACGAAACCGAAGATGCTTTCAAGGATCGGGTTCGAAGCTTTTCACAAGGCTTGTGGGACCTGCGACTCAAGGTGAGTCCGGCCACGCGCGTTCTGCGGGAATGCGATCGCTTCGATCCCGCCAATGTTGAGTTCGTTATCTCGCTGCTCGATTGCCGCTATCTCGCGGGCGACCGCGATCTTTTCGCGCGGTTGCACGACAAATTCATCCCAAATTTGATGATCGCGGAGACGCAGCCGCTGGTGCAGAGGCTGGCTGACGTCACTCGCAAACGCCATGAAAAGTTCGGCAACACGATCTTTCATCTCGAGCCCGACGTTAAGGACACTCCTGGCGGTTTGCGGGATTGCAATGTGTCGCTTTGGCTGAGCCTGCTCTCCTCCATGGAGAAGTTGCACGACTGGCCCGATCCCAAGTCACTGCTGTCAACGTCGGCGCGTAAACAGTTCGAGCCGGCCGTCGATTTTCTGATGTCGGTACGGTGCTTCCTTCATCTTCGGTATGGCCGCGACGACAATATGCTGTCCTGGGAGGCGCAGGAAGAGGCTGCCAGGCGCGGAATCGGAGTGTATGACGGTCGCGAACTCCCTGCGGCTGACTGGATGCGAATCTATTTCGGCCACGCCCGCTCGGTCCATCGCACCGCCACGCAGTTACTGGAAGAGATTCCTGCGGCGTGGTCTTCGCTGTCCCGGCACTTTCACAATTTGCGGGCACGAGTCTCCGATGCCGACTTTTCGGTGGTCGATGGCCTGGTTTTCCTGCGCCAGTCGTCGGCCCTGCAGGATCCGGAAGTGTTGCTCCGTCTTTTCCATTTTGTGGCGCATCATGACGTGCGGCTCAGCACGACCACGGAGTACAAGATTGAGCAAGTGTTGCCGTCGCTGGCCGCAACGCCGCCCAGGGGAGCGGAGCTGTGGCTTTATTTGGGAGAAATCCTCACCCAGCCGTACGCTGCCCACGCTCTGCGGGCTATGCATTCCCTGCGCTTGCTGACTGTACTTTTGCCGGAATTGAAGGCGATCGACTCGCTGGTCGTGCGCGATTTCTATCATCGCTTCACCGTCGACGAGCACTCTTTTTTGGCGATTGAGAGCCTGCACCGTCTGCGGCAGTCACATTCGGAATGGGAAAAGCAATACGCAGAAATCCTGGAGGAACTGGAGCAGCCTGAATTGCTCTACTTGTCTCTCTTGTTGCACGACACCGGTAAGGGCGCACCTTCCGAAAATCACGTCGAAGGCAGCCTTGCCATCGCGGGAGAATGCCTGGAGCGTTTGGATCTGGAGTCGTCCGAGCGCGAGACCGTGCTCTTTCTGATTGGCAATCACCTGGAAATGTCGGCCGCACTGCGCCGCGACATTTTCGATTCGGTAACGGTCGCGGCGTTCGCCGACAAAGTCGGCACTCCCGAGCGGCTGAAGATGCTTTGCCTGTTCACCTACGCGGACATCAAGGCGGTTAATCCGGAGGCGCTGACTCCCTGGAAGGCGGAAAACGTTTGGCAGCTTTATATTGCGACCGCGAATCAACTTAACCGCAGTGCCGATCAGCGACTACACTCGGGCGCCGACCTCGATGACGAGAAAGTCTCCCGCCTGCACGTTCTGGCTCCTGGCGCAGGCAAGAAAGTGAAGGCTTTTTTGGAGGGGTTGCCGCAGCGTTACTTGAGAACTTATGCGGCGAACGAAGTGTTGCATCATCTGGAAATGTCGGAAAGTCCGGGGAAACATCCCATCCAGCTTGATCTAAAGCGGGGCCGCCACTGGTTCGAACTGACGCTGGTTACGAATGACCGTCCGTTTCTTTTCGGTAAAGTGGCCGGAACCTTGGCCGCATGGGGCATGAACATTGTGAAGGCCACGGCTTTCTCGAACCAGGCAGGAACGGTCGTCGACACATTCTATTTTACGGATCGTTTCCGGACCCTGGAACTGAATCTCTCGGAATGGGAGCGCTTCAAGCGCGGAGTCAGCGACGTCTTGACGGGAGAGGCGGATCTCGAGCGCATGCTGAAGAGCCGGATGCAGGCAGAGGAGAGGAAAAACACGCCCAAGGTAAAGATAAAGACTTCGATTGAGTTTGACGAGAAGTGCTCTTCAAACAGTACGCTCGTACAGGTGGTGACCCAGGACCGGCCGGGTCTTCTGTACACGATTGCCTCGTGTTTCTCCCATCACGAGTGCAACATCGAAATTGCTCTGATTGACACCGAAGGGCAAATGGCGATCGATGTTTTTTATCTCACCGCTCACCGGAAGAAATTGGCGGGCGACCACCTGAAAGAAGTGGAGACCGCTCTGGGCGAAGCGTTGCGGAGTGGCCACTCGCAGGGACCGCCGTCAACGTTGAAGCCAGTGAGTCGCTAAAGGGACAGCCTTTCCGGCGAGTCATCCGGGTGCTTCTCGCCTTCCTCGAAAAATCCATTGCCACCATCGAAATTCTTGATTGTACTTACCTGCCCGGGAGAAGGTACACAATGTAAGATGACACGCAGTTTCGCTTCCGTCGATCACGATGCCTGCGGTGTGGGGTTCGTGGCCCGGCTTGGAAGCACAGGTTCGCGTGAGGTGGTGGAGCGGGCGCTGGAGGCGCTTCGTCGGCTCGGCCACCGCGGCGGCTTGGACGCGGACGGCAGGAGTGGCGACGGTGCCGGTCTGCTTACCGCCATTCCCGACAGGTTTATCCGACATTGCGCGCGGGAAGCCGGAATCGAATTGCCATCCGTCTATGCGTTAGGGGTGGTCTTCTTGCCGCGCGAGGGTGAAAGCGCCGCGCGCGAGTTGATCGCTCAGCTTGCAAGAACTCGTGGGCTCCGATTATTGGGATGGCGTATCGTGCCGATTGATCCTTCGATCGTTGGCCCTCGTGCGCTGGATACTCTTCCCGTCATCCGGCAATGCTTTTTCGCTCCCGTGGACGAAGCTGCCGATCTGGAATCAGATCTCTTTAGGCTGCGTAAAGAAGTGGAATCCAAGGCACTGGACGATACTTATTTCTGTTCTCTCTCTTCCCGAACCGTAGTCTACAAAGGATTACTGACGCCGGAGCAATTGCCCGCATTTTATTCCGATCTGGCCAATCCAGATTTTGTCAGCCGTTTCGCGATCTTTCATCAACGTTACTCGACCAACACGAATCCCAGTTGGTCGCTGGCGCAACCGTTCCGTTTTGTCGCCCATAACGGAGAAATCAATACGATCAGTGCGAACCGCCGATGGCTTCGAGCCAAAGAGTCGTCGCTGGGCCAGACGCTCGGGCTTCCGGCGACGGTGCGGTTGCTTGAGCAGCGCGTGAGCGACTCCGCGAGCTTCGACAATGGACTGGAAATCTTTCTGCGCAAAGGCTACGATCCGGTGGCCGCGATGTGGTGCATGGTTCCTCCGGCTCACGAGCGCGACTCGGGCGAGCACTCGGATTTTGAGTCTTTTTTACAAGCCCATGCGCGGGAGCAAGAGCCATGGGATGGTCCCGCTGCGCTGATCTTTACTGATGGCTTCACCGTGGGCGCCAAACTCGACCGCAATGGTTTGCGGCCGCTGCGCTACACGCTGACCTCGGATGGTTTACTTGTCGCGGGTTCGGAAGTGGGCATTGCCGATTTGCACGACAAGCAGGTGATTGAACGGCAGCGACTAGGTCCGGGCGAAATGCTGGTGGTTGATCCCGCAAAGGGCAAGTTGCTGCGTCCCGGTGGTGTTCCAGAACTTGGTGAATGGCGACGATTTGTTTCCGACAAGACGGCGGTGCGGATCAACCCGTCTGATCAGGTTGCTTCCGCGCCTGAGCCGACGAATGCCTTAGCGGCGCTGGGCTGGAGCAAAGATCAATTTCGATTGCTGTTTCAGCCGCTCGTACAAAATGGACAGGAAGCGGTGTGGAGCATGGGGGACGACGCACCCTCGGCGTTTTTGTCGAGCATGCAGCGCCCGCTGTGGGAACATTGCAAGCAGCGCTTCGCGCAGGTTACGAATCCGCCAATCGATCCCCTGCGCGAAGCCCACGTTATGTCGCTCGATGTTCATCTCGGCGAAACTATGCTGCTCCCTTCTCCGTTGCTTGACTACGGCCAACTTCAAACGATCGAGGAGAAGCTTCAGCGGGTCGAGCATCTTGATTTCACTTTTCCGATCGCCGATGGAATCGAAAGCGCGAAATCCGTTTTGAAAGGCCTCGAGGAATCCGCGATTGCAAGCCCCCAATTAGTTCTCCTCAGTGATCGTGGAGTGAATGCCAACAAAGCAGTCTTGCCCGCATTGCTCGCCCTAGCTGCGGTTTGGAAATCAATGGTAAACGCGGGCGCTTGGCGTGTGCCCCTGATCATCGAAACCGGGCAAGTCGTCGATACGCATCACATTGCTCTGCTGATCGCGGCAGGCGCCAGCGCAGTACTGCCTTACGCCGCATTGGAACAGGCGGCGAGTCTGCGTCCCGACGGCGCGGCCGCATATCGTCTGGCGGCGGAAAAAGGATTGCTCAAAGTAATGGCGCGCATGGGCATATCGACCGTTGCAAGCTACCGCAACAGCCAGCTTTTTGAGACCATCGGTCTGGACGACGAGCTTCGGACAAGCTTCTTCGAAGATGCCGGGGGCGCTCTCGGCGGAAGGGGCCTCGACGAACTTCTTGAGGATTGCATTCAACGTCATGCTGCGGCGTTTGGAACCGAAAATTCGCAACTGCGCGATCTCGGACTGTACCGCTTCCGGCACCAAGGCGAACGCCACTCCACATCGCCGGATCTGGTCCGGCGAATGCATCGCTACATCAAATCGCCTACCCATGAGAATTTCCAGGCGTTCACCGAGATTGCTGGAAAAAAGGAGCCAATAACCATCCGCGATCTTCTGGAGATCGCACCTGGCGTCCCAGTGCCTCTGCAAGAGGTTGAATCGGACGCTTCCATACTCAGCCGTTTTAGCACACAAGCCATGTCACTGGGAGCGATCTCTCCTGAAACCCATCGCACGCTTGCTATTGCCATGAACCGGCTGGGTGCGCGCAGCAATACCGGAGAAGGTGGCGAAGATCCGGAAGTGTATGATCGACAGCCCGAGGCCAATAACCGGGTTAAGCAGGTGGCCTCAGCGCGATTTGGCGTGACTGCGGATTACCTCGTGCACGCGGATGAGTTAGAGATCAAAATCGCGCAGGGCGCAAAGCCCGGCGAGGGCGGCCAACTGCCTGCGGGCAAGGTGACGGCGTACATCGCGCGGCTGCGGCATTCGGTGCCGAACACGATACTGATCTCGCCGCCGCCCCATCATGACATTTACAGCATCGAGGACTTGGAACAGTTGATCTACGATCTGCGGGCGGTGAATCCGCATGCGCGTGTTGGAGTCAAGCTGGTCTCAAGCACCGGCGTGGGTATCGTCGCCACGGGCGTCGCCAAGGCTGGGGCTGACGTTATCACGATTAGCGGCCATGACGGAGGTACGGGAGCGTCTCCCCTGACTTCCATCAAGAACACGGGGATGCCTTGGGAAATTGGACTGCGCGATGCGCACGGTGCGCTGTTGCGTGCGGGTTTGCGTCGCCGGGTTCGCTTGCGCGTTGATGGCGGATTCAAATTTGGACGGGATGTCATCGTCGGCGCGCTGCTGGGGGCTGACGAATTTGGTTTCGGTACGGCGGCTCTGCTGGCCCTGGGCTGCGTTATGGCTCGCCAGTGCCATCTAAACACGTGTCCGGTGGGAATCGCGACTCAAGATGAAAAGCTGAGGATGCGCTTTACCGGAAAACCGGAGATGGTGGAAGATTACTTCCGCGCTGTGGCTGCGGAGGTTCGGGAACTGCTCGCGGCTATGGGAGCCCACTCGATCGACGGGATCGTGGGCGCCGTCGATCGACTTCAGCCGCGCAACCCGCAGGCTGCTCGCGCCCTGGCAGAACTGCTTGAGCCGATCGTCACGCCGCAAACGCCCTGCCGGCGCGAGTCCGCTGGCGCTCTTCAGCTTGCCTTGAGCCGGAGGATGGCGGAGCGGAACACCAATCGTTTGCAACGTCTCTGTATTACGAACGCTGACCGTGCGGTGGGAACCCATCTATCTGGCGAGATCTTGCGCCAACGCACCGGAATCATTACGCCAGTTGAGTACGATTTTGAGGGTACGGCCGGCCAGAGTTTCGGTGCGTTCTTGATCCCTGGAATTACCCTGCGACTATTCGGCGAGGCCAACGACTATGTAGGCAAAGGTTTATCGGGTGGCAATATTGCCATCACGGCAGGCAAAGAAGCTTCTCTGCGCGGCGATGTGTTAGCGGGCAACACCGTGCTCTACGGCGCGACGAGCGGAGAATTGTATATTTCGGGACGAGCAGGAGAACGATTCGCAGTACGCAACAGCGGTGCGCTTGCTGTAGTTGAAGGCGTTGGCCAACATGCGTGCGAATACATGACGGCAGGCGTTACGGTCATCATGGGGCCTGCCGGGATTAACCTCGGAGCCGGGCTGACGGGCGGATTAGCTTACCTGCTCCGCGATTCCGTCGACGGCCACGTGCACAACGAGCAGTCCGTCAGGATGGTCCGCATTGAACTCCAAGAAGAGCTGTGGCTGCGCCGCGTCCTCCGCAGACACGAACGGCTCACGGGAAGCCCGCGAGCTGCGCAGTTGTTGCGGAGCGAACGGCCGCTGCCATTCAGTCGCGTCGAGCCTCTTTCCCCGTCCTGTTCGATCGCGGAGACTTGGGAAGCAATCCTGAATCGCTTCGAGAGCCGCAAGACTCCTGTTTTCGATATCTCACGACTGCTTCCGCTTGAGGGCCTGCCGTCGTATCGTAAACAGCGAGCGCTTCAGGGAAATCGATGACGTTTTCCGCATGAGCTGATCTGCCGTCCAGCTATAATCACACACTAATTATGGACTTTGACCAACTAGTCACATTTCTACAAGTCGCCAAGCTCGGCAGTTTCTCGCGCGCTGGAGAGAAAGTTTTCCGCTCGCAATCGGCGGTGAGCAGTCAGATCCGGCTGCTCGAACAGGAATACGGAGACAAGCTTCTTGACCGCTCCGGAAAGTCGGTGAGGCTTACG